>OLLM01000108.1_pt1 | contig 39227 bp, 33 predicted proteins | sample 1604581 | NCBI WGS metagenome assembly OLLM01 (sample SAMEA104055725, study PRJEB20765) | soil metagenome | biome: Arctic tundra; feature: Polygonal ground; material: soil | place: USA | collected 2011-09 | depth 0-0.5 m | reverse complement strand
AGGAAGATCGTGAGCGGCGTGTGCACGTTGCCGCCGAGGAACACCAGCGCGACCAACAGGTCGTTCCACACCCAGATGAACTGGAATATCGCCAGCGACGCGATCGCGGGCAGGGCGAGGGGCAACACGATGCTGTAGAAGATCTTCCACTCACCCGCGCCCTCGATGCGCCCCGCTTCAAGGAGGTCCCTGGGGATGCCGGTAAGGAAGTTGCGCATGAGAAAGATGCCAAACGGCAGTCCAAAGGCGACGTGAAAGATGATGACGCCAGGGATCGTCCCGTAGGGGTTGAGCCCGAAGAGGTTGCCCATCTCGCGATAGAACTGAACGACGGGAATCAGCGCCACTTGGAGAGGAACGACCATGAGGCCCACGATCACCAAGAAGATCATGTCCCGGCCGCGCCACGAGCCGAACACGAGGCTGTAGGCCGCCAGGCTCGAAATCAGCGCGACCAGAATCGTCACGGGAATCGTGATCTCGAGCGAGGTGACGAGGGAGTCCAACACGCCGCCCGTATGGAACCCCTGGGAAAAAATCGTGGCGTAGTTGTGCAAAGTGAGCTGGGACGGAGCGGTGAAGACCCTCCACCAGCCCGACTGACCGAAGAGCGACTCCGGGCGCAACGAGATGATGAGCAGCGAGATCGTGGGGACCAACCAGAAGACGGCCACCAACGCCAGAACCACGTTGACCGCGGCCTTGGAAATACTCAGTCGCTTCGACAGCGCTCCAACCCTCCCTTCCTTCACCGACGCCGCCTTTGACATGAGTTTCATTGCCTTATCTTCTTCAGGTTCCACAACATGGCCGGGACGACGAGTAGGAACAGGATGACCGCAATGGCGCTCGCGATACCCGAGTGAATGCCTCCAGTGAATCCATCGTTGTAGATCGAGAGGGCCAGCGTGGTGGCGGGACCCTGGGAGGACCCCGGAGCCATGTTCAAAATGATGTCAAAGACCTTCAACACGTTGATGACCATGGTGACGAAGACCACCGTCAGCACGGGCGCGAGCATGGGAATCGTCACTCGACGAAGTGTCTGCCACTCGGTGGCGCCATCGATCTCCGCGGCTTCAAGGACTTCACGATTGAGCGCGGCGAGACCGGCGCCGATCAAGACCATGGCGAAGCCGGCCCAGATCCAGATGTAAGAGATGATCATCGCCAAGTCGATCAGGGGAACGCTCAGCAGTGACTGGGCAGTCTGATTAAGTCCGTTGGTCGGCGTAATCGACTGCGATCCCAACCAGAAGGTGCCCACGAATGCGTTCTGGAAGTTTGAGCCCAGAACCTCCACGTGGTAACTACCCGGAGCGACGTGCGCGAAGCTGAATGCTCCGCTCGAGTTGGTCACGGTGGAGGCGACGCTGGATCCAGTCGAACTGACGAGGGAGAGCCGCAGATTTGGCAGCCCGTGCTCGTCCGACACGATCGTCGTCGTATTGGACGTCTGCAGCGGTGAGAAGTCGTTCCACACCAGTCCGGCAATCCCACCCGCTAATTTCTGCGGCGCCACCGGCGTCTGCGCTCCCAGTGTTTGCAGCGTGACGGCACTGATTCTGGTCAGGCCCATCATCACCGTGCCGCCCGGGTGAACCGCGGACTTGGTGACCAACGTCCCCCCCGGGCCCCCCGTCGCGTTGAATGAGGCCAGGGTTGCGGCCGTTTGGCCGATCGAGGAGTTGAGTGGATACGCCCCTGGCGTACGGAACCAGTCGCTCACCGTCTGCTCGATCGCGTTGACGACGCCAATATGGGGATCGAGGTCGAAGATAGTGCGCCAGACCAGCGCCGAGGCAGTAGTACTGAAGACGATCGGCATCACGATGACGGCTTTAAAGGCCGTGGCCCAGCGAATTCGCTCGGTGAGCACCGCGACCATGAGGCCAATGAAGGTGACGAAGAATGGGAAGACCAGCACCCACACGACGTTGTTCTTGAACGCGGTCAGAATCGCGTTCGTCGAAAAGACCGACGCGAAGTTGTGCAGCCCGACAAACTTCGTCGCCGCCTCGTTGTAGAAGCTGAATCTGATCGTCGCGATGGTCGGGTAGACCACGATCGCCAGGAGCCAAATTACTCCCGGCGCGAGAAACGCCAAGGAGACCCAGTTGGTGCGCCACCAGCCGTGGCGGTGCGGGGCTTTCGGCACGACGACTCTCGGGCCGTCGGCAGTTACCGACGTCACGACGCCAGCCCCTCGCGCTCAGAGCCGGTCCACCCCTGGGGAAAAGTAAGGGGTGGGCCGGCTCTGAGCGCCGCGTCGGGATCCGTCGAGTTCACGAGGTCTCGTCGCTGGGTAAATCTTGTTGGGCTAATGACCGAGTGCGGTCGTCGCCTGCTGGTCCATGAGCGCTTCCACGGTGGTGACGTTGCCCGCCGCCGGGTTTTGCAGGACGTTGAGCATGTCCGCCCACAGCTGCGGCTCCCAGCCAACCTGCAAGTCGTCGAGGCTGAACACGAAGGCCTTGGCGGATGTCAGGGCCTTGGCGTCGGCCTGGGCCACGGGGTCCGGGTACGAGCTCAGCGGCACCTTCTTGTTGGCCGAGGCGAAACCACCGAGGTTGGCCCAGATGTCAGCCGCGCCCGGCGAAGCCAAGTACTTGATCAGCGCTTCGGACTGACGAGTCGACTTGAGCAACATCGCCACGTCGCCGGAACCCTGGACGTCGGCCACGTAGGCGCTGCCGGTAGGAGCCGGGAAGTTGAACGTGTCGTAGCACGGTGTGGCCGTCGCGCTCAGGGAGCACGAACTACCGTTTCCTGGCGTGTAGTTCGACGGAACCGACGTCGTTACGAAGTCAGCCTCGAACACCATCGCGGCGGTCGGCGAGCCCTTGGCCGGGAACACGCCGTTGACGCAGCTCGGGAACGAGCCGTCGGCTAGAGCGCCCTTCATGCCGCCGAGCAGGTTGGCACCGCCAGTGCCGACCAACTGAGCTAGCTCGGCGAACGTGTTGGTCACGTCAGAACTCGACCACTTCATCGAGTGGGCCGCCAACTGGTCGTAGGCAGTCGCGCCGTTCAACTTCAAGAACAGGTTCTGGAAGAGGTCCGCGACGGGCCAACCAATGTCGGTGCACAGCGAGACTGGAGCGTAGGTGCCGCCGTTGGCGATCGTCGCTTCGTCCGCCACCAACTGCGACCAAGAGGTTGGCGTCGCAGTAATGCCCGCGGCCGCGAACACGGCCGGGTTGTAGTACACGGTGTTCTTGTTGGCGGCCTTGAACCAGACTCCGTACAACTTCTTCCTATAGGTAGCCAAGTTGCTCCAGGCGGGCCCGTAGTTCTTCGCCGCTTTGCCAAGAATTGTGTTCAGCGGCTTGATGGCGTGCTTGGCCGCCAGAGAATCCAGGGTGCCGGGATCCGGAACTAAGGCAACCGCGGGCGGCGAGCCGCCGGCGACTGCCGCGTCGAGCGCCGTATCCATGTTGCTGCCCTTACCGGTGTATTGAACCGTGATACCGGTCGAATCTTCAAAAGGCTGCAACACCGCCTTGAAGTCCTGCTGCTCGGTGCTGGTCCACTCGGCCCATATCGACACCGAACCGCCAATCTTCTTTGACGCCGCCATGGCGGGTCCGTTCGCCACAACGATGGACAGACTGGCCATGGTCGACAACGCAATCCCAGTGATCAGAGCCTTGCGAGAAGCCTTCACCCTCCTAAATATTTCCGTACTCATTACTCCTCTTTCCGTTGTAGTTATCTTTTTCATGAGACCAACCCCTCTCCCCCCTGAAGAATCTGAAGGCCGTGATGGCTCTCCACGACGCCGTAAGGCTGGGTGGAACTGTTCTTCTTGCCCCCCAGGGAACTTCCGCGGGGGACCACTTCGAGAGAAAGTTCCTCTCGATGAGGCTTTACGATCTCGCCATTGAGCAACGAGACCATCTTTGACGCTCCCTTGGTACCGGACTCCAGCAGCGGCTGGTTTACGGTCGAGATGTCGAGAATGGAAGAAATATCAAGATTGTCAAAACCAATGACGGCACAGTCATCGGGAATCGCGTATCCATGTTGCTGCGCCGCCTTGACCACACCCACGGCCAGGGTGTCGGAGCTCGCAAAAATCGCGGTGGGGCGATGCTTACCTAGTTCGAACAGTGCGCTGGTGAGGGCCGCGGCAGCTTCCGACGAGTGAGGACCGCGCGCGACGAGGTCAAAATTAGGTTCAATGCCCGCCGCCTCTAAGGCCATCAGATACCCGGCGTAGCGGTCCTCCGACGAGGACATGCCCAAGTCAGTGTGCGCGTTGTCACCAATGAATCCAATTCGCCGATGACCCAGCGAGAGCAGGTGCTCCGTCGCCATGTTGCCGCCCGCGACGTCGTCGATGTAGACGCAGGGCAGATGGGGCAGACTGTTGTCAACGAGCACGAGTGGAATATCGAGTTTCCTGATACGCGTGAGGCGATCTTCGGGAATGCGAAGTGATATCGAAATAATGCCGTCGACGCGACGCTGATCGATGATGGAAGAAAGGTGTCGATCAAGCTGCGCCCGATTCTCAACGTTGAACACCACGGCATCGAGGCCCGCGTCGCTCAAGACGTCAATCACGCCCACCAGGCGCGCCATGACTGAAGGGCGGGTGATCACCGAGACGAGAATGCCGACGGCATCGGTGCGACCCTTAGAAAGCGATGAGGCGCTGCGCAGGGGGCGATAGTCCAGACGTTCCATGATGCCGAGGACACGTTTACGAGTGGCCTCGCTGACTTGATCGCTCCCATTGAGCACGCGCGACACAGTCCCTACGCCCACGCCAGCTTCCGCGGCCACGGTGGCGATACTGATCGGACGCTTGCTCACGACGACTTCCCCCCAACCAAAAACCGGTCTTGTTTCCCCAATTCGGAACCGGTTCCATTGGATGCTACAGAGCACTAACATCGGTGTCAAGTGCAACGGAAGCTTTTTCTTGAAGACCACATTCGAGCGACGATGCCCCTAAAGGAGAAGCCCGTGCATTTTGAGGCACATCGAGTTCGAAGCTTCAAAATAAGGCGAAGAATCGACGCGTCGTTGGGTGTTCTCAGTTCGTTTTCGTTGCATTCAACTAGTCGCAAAAATTAGGACCAATAGGAAGATCCATGATTGTCGATGAAGAAGAGCAGAAACGAATTCTCGAGTCGATCCACTTGGCGAGCCCCGTAGCGTCGCTCGACGTCGACACCGAAACGTCGCTGCAGTGGTGGCACAAAGCAGTTCTTTACGAGGTCTATTTGAGAAGTTTCTCGGACGCCACTAATGACGGGGTGGGCGACATCGCTGGACTGATCAGTCGTCTGCCCTACATCAAGGAACTCGGCGTCGACGCAGTGTGGATTTCTCCCTGGTACGTGTCACCGATGCTCGACGGCGGCTACGACGTCAGTAATTATGTCGACACCGATCCCCTCTTTGGTTCACTCGAGGACGCGAAGAAACTGATTGACGCGAGCCACGAGCTCGGGCTGCGTGTTGTGCTCGATCTCGTCGCGAATCACTGTTCAAGCGAGCACCCCTGGTTTCAATCGGCGCTGGCCTCTCCCGAAGGTTCCAAGGAGCGTGACTGGTTTATCTTCAAAGAAGGTCGGGGTGAAGGTGGACACGAACCGCCTAACGACTGGAAGAGCATCTTCGGCGGCCCCGCGTGGACCCGGACCCAGAACCCTGACGGCACGCCCGGTCAATGGTATTTCAACCTCTTCGACTCCAGTCAGCCTGATCTCAACTGGAAGAACGAGGAAGTGCTGCAACACTTCGACGATATTTTGCGGTTCTGGTTCGATCGAGGCGTTGACGGAATGCGACTCGACGCCGTGTCGGCACTTGGCAAGGACGATGATTACCGCGACATGGGCTTTGCGCCCGACGACTTGTACCGACCCGACATTTGGGGTCCCGTTCCGTTCTACGACGCCGATGGCGTGCACGACGTCCTTCGACGGTGGCGCCGGGTGGCTCAGGAGTATCCGACCGAGAAGTTCTTGGTCGGCGAAGTTGTCGTACGCGACGCTGATCGACTGGCCCGTTATCTGCGCCGAGATGAACTGCAGTCCACACTTTCCTTCGACCTGTGCAAGATTGTCTGGAACGCCGACGCGTTTCGCCAAATGATCAATACGCTGCACGGCGCGGGCCTCACGCGTCGTTCGTGGATAACGTGGACGCTTTCGAGTCACGACGAGAAGCGCACGGTGTCGCGCTACTCACAAGATGGTCCCGCCGAAGGCGTTTTGGCCGACGTCACACCGACCGGACACGAGCGCGCCCGGGCCGGATACTTGCTGGCGCTGGCGCTTCCAGGCTCCGCGTGTATTTATCTAGGCGAAGAGCTAGGACTCTGGGAAGTCGTGGACATTCCCGAAGACAGGCTGCGAGATCCCATTTATTTCCGCACCGGCAAGCAAGAACTTGGGCGCGATGGTTGTCGCGTTCCGCTGCCGTGGGAGAAGGAAGGTCCATCCCTCGGCTTCAGTAAGAATCATGAAACCTGGTTGCCTCAGCCGCTAGGTTGGGCCGACGTCAGTGTGGCCACGCAACTCAACGACGCATCGTCAACGCTGTGCTTCTTTAGGTCAGTGCTGGCGTTGCGGTCGACCATTTTCAGTGATGACGAGTGGGCCATCACTTGGGATCCCAGCCCAACGGGCGTCCTCGCCTTGCGACGTGGTCCAAACTTTCGCTGCGTCGTGAACTTCTCGGGCGAACCGTACCGAACTGGCGATAACGAAGAAGCGCTGGCGTCGAGTTCTCCTTTGACGAACGAGCGCGTTATTGGCGTCAACAATGCAGCGTGGTTGCGCACGCGACAGTAAGCAACAAACTAACCCGTTAGAGGTTTTCGATCGGCGCGATCTACCACTCTGAGAAGACATACAAATCAAATACGTGCGGCTGTTTTCGACTCGCGGGCATGGCTGTTTTGGGCCAGCATTTACACTTATGACGATCCACCAACACCGCATGCGGGGACCAATACACCAAGTCGCTGGTCCACCCGTAGGTCAAACCGAGTTTCAGCCCATCAGCGCGACGACTACCTGCGCCGACATCGGGCGAGCCAAAAGAAAACCCTGACCTTGGTCACAGTCAAGTCCGGCGAGCGTGCCGAGCTGGTGATCCGTTTCTACGCCCTCTCCTACCACGGATATGCCGAGGGCGTGAGACATCGCCGTCACTTCGGCGACGATTGCGCGGTCGCGATCGCTCGTGTCAATATGCTCAACGAAACTTCGGTCGATCTTCAAGATGTCAACTAGTTCGACAACAGGCCCACGATAAATTCCCGACGAGTACAACACGACCCATTCATCTGAAAGTTTCTTTTAATCCCAAGGTGCTGGGATCGAGTTCCAGCGGACCTCAGGACCTCAGGAGCATTTATTAGTTCGGCTCTCACCGGGCAAAATACGTTCGAGACATTTCATTCACAGGTTCAACACTTGCTTGACCGACGTCCAAGAATAAGACTTGCCACAAGTTCAACTCACGAAGGAGCAGAAGATGGGCGACGAGTTCTCAAGTCGCATGGCTCGAGTATTTCTCGTGAGACGCGCACTTCTAACCAGTATGCATTGCTTCCTCGCCACGCTCTTTTTCATTGTTCTGTCACCAATCACGCCAGCCCAGGCGACCGACCAAAGTCCAGCGACCGTGATTGCCTACGACGCGCCGAACCTTGGATCCCCTTCCGACGCGAACCCGGCGATCGTCGCGATAGCCGCCATCGCCAGCGGTGATGGTTACTACGTACTTCGTTCGAACGGCGAAGTCGATGCCTACGGCGCACCCTCCTACGGATCGCCCGCGTCAGGGAGCCTCCCCCTCGGTACCACTGCGACCGGCATCGCGTTGGACTCAGCGACCGGGGGCTACTGGGTTGTGTGTTCTAACGGCGAGGTCCAGGGTTTCAACGCCCCCTTCTTCGGCGAGCCCCACATCCCCTCGGGCGGTTGGGGGCAGCACCCGGCCGCCGTCGCCATCGCGGCGGCTTCCAGCGGGGCCGGCTACTACGTACTTCGTGCGAACGGTCAGGTCGGCGCCTACGGAGTGCCCGGACAGGGCTCGCTTGGCGGTCGCCTCCACTACGGGCTGACGGCTCCCGTGGTCGCGGTCGCAATCGCCGTCGACCCCGCCACGGGTGGGTACTGGATCGCGACCTCAACGGGCGACGTCGCCAACTTTGATGCGCCCAACGACGGGTCTCCCTTGGCCGGCGCCCACGGAGCGTACGACGGCGTGCCGATCAGCGCCCTGGCCGCCGCACCCGGTGGAACGGGCTACTACGTCCTGCGCGCGAATGGCGAGATCGATGACTACGGGCCGCCAAGTCACGGCTCGCTCGCCTTATCGAAAGCGCTGCCCGCGGGTGGGTTCGCGAGTGCGCTCGCCGTCGACGCGACGACCGGCGGGTACTACGTGTCCATCGATCTATCGCCGGTCGGCGGCTACCTCAATCCCTTTCGGTCAGTGACGTCGCTCGTTCCCCAAGAGGTCGACCAGGGAGTGGACTACTGCGCGTCGGGACCGGTCTACGCGTTGGGCGAGGCCGTAGTAGCGAATCTCTACGAGCCGCAATGGCCGGGCGGCGTGTTCATCTCTTATCGATTGACGAGTGGTCCCGCGAAAGGCCTCTTTGTCTACGTGGCGGAGAACATCACGCCCGAGGTGGTCGTTGGCCAACACGTGACGTCGGCGACGGTCGTGGGCGTCATGCACGACGCCATCACCTGCATCGAAACTGGATGGGCGGACCCTCCGTCGTCGCCCGAGCGCGCCGCGGGCCACGTGGAGTACAACGGAAAAAATTCCACCGCCTACGGGCTGAACTTCAACTCGCTGCTGCAGGCCCTCGGGGCACGACCAGGCTTGCCGCAGCCCTTCGGACCACCAGGCCCGTTGCCTTCTACTTGGCCCACGTGGTGAAAGCTGGGTTCTGCTCGACCTTCCCGACTCGAGCAGCATTATGAGTTCACGCCACCGATTCGCGAACCGCCACGATGCGGGGCGCCAACTGGGTGAGCGCCTGAGCGCACGTCGGGTGCAACATCCGGTCGTACTCGGGCTCGCGCGCGGCGGCGTGCCGGTCGCCTTCGAGGTCGCCCGGGCGCTCGACTGTCCGCTCGATGTTCTCGTGGTGCGCAAGCTCGGCGTGCCTTTTCATACTGAGTTGGCCTTGGGAGCAATTGGCGAGTTCAACACCGAGGTCCTCAATACCGAGTTGATTGAACATCTAGGGATCTCCGCGAGCCAAGTCGCGGCGGTGATCGAGCGCGAACGCGCCGAACTCGCCCGGCGCGTTGATCTCTACCGAGTGGACCGAACTTCCCTGGAGCTGGCTGGACGCACGGCCATCGTCGTTGACGACGGCCTCGCTACCGGAGCCACCGCGCACGTCGCCGTGAATGTTGCTCGGGCTCGCGGGGCCGAGAAGGTCATCGTCGCCGTCGCCGTGTCGCCGCTCGAGAGCATTGCTGAATTGGAGAGACTCGACGTCGAGGTAATCAGTTTGTTCGTTCCCTCTGGATTTCGGGCCGTCGGCGAATGGTACGACGACTTCACACAGACGAGCGACGATGACGTCACAACGCTGCTTCGCCAATCAACGGGTAAAGAGACAGGCCGTGACGCTGACTGATGTTCGGAACTAGACGAACCCCTGTTTGAGGCTGCCGTCTCACAAAGTCACGCAGAGAACAGTTGATCCGCATGGTCAGCAGCTTCTCTTCCCGCGACGCGTTCGAAGTGACGAGCCGGCTCATTTGCACGAGACTACAAACATCCCATCGACACCAACAAGTCAGAACGTCTGACCAAATACGTGAGAGATGCTCTTCAGACAACCTCGAGCTGCTTCTCCTGTGTGAAGAGGCCCCGGCGAGCGGCGCTCACGTCAAGTCCGCTCGAACCCTCCTTCACGAGCTCGCGCCACCGATCAGCGATCGCGACGGCGATAGGAGCGACCCCGGCGCCCGCAGCGGACGCCACCAGGTCGAGGTCCTTAAGGGCCCAATCCAATGTGAAGTCGGCGTGGTAGTCCTCATCGATCATCCGGGCGAGTTTGGCGAGCGCGTACTTCGACGCGAGAGGATTATCGCGCAGGGCGTCGAACAGTTCGGAAGCGGGCACGCCCAGTCGCCGCGCCAGCGCGGCCGCCTCGGCCGCGCCTTCGGTTTGAAAGGCCAGCCACGTATTAAGGATGAGCTTCATTCGACTGCCGGCACCCGACGGACCGAGCCAGAGCGTTTTTCTACCCAGCGCCGCGAAAATGGGTTCGAGTGAAGTTGACGCCGGCGGCGTGCCCGAAGCCAGGATGAGGAGTTGTCCACTCTCCGCCGGTTCGCGACTACCCGACACCGGCGCGTCGATAAAATTCACGTCCGGTCGCAGCATCTGAACCTTGGTGGCCCATCGCTCCGTCGCCTCGACGCCGACCGTCGCCATCTGAACCCAAATGGAACCTGGTTTCATGGCGCCGAGGACCCGCTCGGCAAACATGACGTCGGACGTTGCCTCGTACGTTGGCAGCATGGTGATGACCACGTCGGCGTCCCGGACTGCGTCCGGGGCCTTCTCAAATGCCGTGGCGCCCGAGTCAACGAGCGGCGTCGTGGAGGCCGAGTGCCGCGACCAGACGCGCACGTCCATATCGGCGCCGAGCAGGCGACGAGCCATCGCCGAACCCATTGTGCCCGCTCCGATCACTGCCACCCTCGTGGTCGGATTCTGCTTAAGATTTTCAATTGTCATTTTCATGTTCCTTTCCTTAGGTACAACACCGATATTTTTCAATGCGACTAGGCCATCTCTCGTTCGATCTCTTCGAGCGTCAGTGCCTTCGTCTCGGGCACCCTCCTCCAGAAATACACCACGGCCACGAGACTCAAGAATCCCATCAAGAGAAAGGTGCCGGCGTTCGAAATGGCATTGAGCAACGTGAGGAAGGTGACGGCCACGACGAAGTTCGCGGCCCAGTTGGCAATGGCGGCAATGCTCATGGACTTGCCGCGAATTCGCGCCGGGTAGATCTCGCTGATCAGCAACCAGAAGACCGGACCCAGTCCGATGGCGAAGGACACCGTGTACACCACGAGGCCCACCACGGCCACGATGGATGCCGAGTGCCCGAGGGTGTCGCCACCAATCGCGAACGTTCCGGCCACGACGAACAGTGCGAACGCCATTCCGATGGTGCCGCTAAGCAGTAGGACGCGCCGGCCCACCCGGTCGATGAGCCAGATGGCGACGACGGTCATCGCCACGTTGACGAGGCCGATCCCGACGTTGGCCAGCAGCGACGCCGAATTGCCGAGGCCCGCCTGATGCAGCAGCGTCGGCGCGTAGTAGATGATCGTGTTGATGCCGGTGATCTGTTGAAAGACCGCCAATAGGACGCCCAACACGACCAGCTTGCGCACGTCGGGCCGCAGCAGCTCGCGGTATCGGGCGGGGTGCTCACTCACCGACAAGATGTCATCGATCTCCGCCTCAATGTCATGGTCCGCACTGCGCACGCGGGTCAGGACTTTGCGCGCGTCGCCGATCTGGCCGTGGGTGACGAGCCAGACCGGGCTCTCGGCCTGGGTCAGCATGCCCATGAAGAGCAGGGCGGCCGGTATCGCGGCCAGACCGAACATGAGCCGCCAGTCAGCGCTTGAGCTTAAGGAATAGTCCACCAGAAAGGAGACAAGGATTCCCAACGTGAGGGCCAGCTGACTAAAGCTCACCAGCGCACCCCGAACACGCGGCGGTGCCACCTCGCTGATATAGAGCGGCACCGCCATTGAAGCCGAACCGACGGCCAGTCCGATCACGAACCTCATGACGACCAGGAACCAGAAGGTCGGCGAGAGGGCCGCGGCCAACACTCCGAGTACAAAGACGCCGGCAGTGATGAGGATGACGGGGCGACGGCCCATCAAGTCGGCTAGCTTGCCCGAGACGAACGCGCCGACCATCGCTCCCACCAGCAGCAGGCCGGTGACCAGCTCCTTGTCGAATGAACTCATCGGGCCAAAGCTCGTGTGCAGGAAGAGCAGCGCCCCTGACACAACACCGGTGTCGTAGCCGAAGAGCAGGCCGCCCAACGCCGTAATGGCGGCCGTCCACACAACCGCGCGACCCACTGACTCTCGCGGTGCCTCCTTGGCAGCGGCGTCGCTATCGGCGCCCCTTAACGAAGTGGTCAGTTGAGAAATTAATTGCGCGCTCATGACTTCACACGCTCTCGGGCGAAGGACCGGACAGCGGTGCGGCGCCGACCATGATCTGATTTATCCGCTGCATTACTTCGTCATCGAGATCGATCTCGGCGGCCGCCAATGCCTCGTCGACGTGGTCGGGGTCGCGGGTGCCGACAATGGCGACGTGGACCGCCGAGTTGGCGAGGGTCCAGGCGATCGCCAACTGGGCCAGGGTGATGTCCAGTTCCTCAATGGCGAGCTGGCGCAACTGCTCGACCGCTCGCAGACTGCGCTCGAAGGTCTCGCCCTGGAACATGGGGCTCTTTGATCGCCAGTCCTCCGCAACGAATTGGGTGTCGGACACCAAGCGCCCGCCTAGCAATCCGTGGGCCAAGGGGCCGTAGACCATGACGCCGATGTCGTTCTGCGCCGTATAGGGAAGCACGTTGGCTTCGATGTCGCGCCGGAACATGTGATACGGGGGCTGCAACGTCTCGACCACAAGCGTGCCACTGAATGCCTCCATCTGGGCGACGTCGAAGTTCGACACGCCGACGTGACGGATCTTGCCCTCAGCGACGAGCTTGGCCAAGGCCTCGGCCGTCTCTTCATACGGCGTCGCGGGGTCGGGCCAGTGCAGCTGGTAGAGGTCGATGTAGTCGGTGCCGAGAGCCTGGAGGCTGGAATCCACGCCGTGGCGGATCCACGTCGGGCTGGCGTCGCGTACGACACCGTTTCCCGCTTGACGCAGACCGCCCTTCGTGGCGAGAACCAGTTCCTCGCGGGGCAACTGATGCAACGCGTCCGCCAGGAGTTGCTCGGAGCGGCCGAAGCCGTATGCCTGGGCCGCGTCGAAGAACGTGACGCCCTGGTCGGCGGCCCGTCGGATGGCCTGCATCGCCGCGATCGGGTCCGTCGGTCCCCAGTCGCCACCGAGTTGCCAGGTGCCAAAGGCAATCCGAGAGACGTTGAGGCCGCTCCTGCCCAAAATTGTGTAGTTCATCGTGTGCCCCTTAATGAATTAGGTACGCCGTTTGACGTAGTCGCGAGTTGCGCTGGCGTCGAGGGTCGTGTACCGAACCAGGCCACGACGGCACCGGTGAATCCCACCAGCGCCGCCACCAAGATGGCGGTGCGGTCGCCGCTGACCGTGGCGGTGCCGGCCCGTGCGTGTGCACCTTCAGCAATGGCCACCAGCACGGCCACGCCGACCGCGGCACCGACCTGGCGGGTGGTGTTGACGACTCCGCCCACCAGACCCTGGTCGGACTGCGCTATGCCGCTGGCGGCCATGACGGTCGTTGCGAACGCGGTGCCGACGGTGCCGAAGCCCACGAGCACCACGGCAAAGAACAGCGGACTGTAGTGACCGCTCGCGGGCAAATGGGCGAGAATCAGGAAACCGAAGCCAGTCGCCGCCGCGGCCATCGTGAGCAGAGCGCGCATGCCAACACGCCGTATCAAACGGGCACCGAACATGCCGGTGATGAAACCGACCACCCCTTGCGGGGCAATCACTAGACCAGCGACCAACGGTGAATCGCGCAGCGCCTGCTGCAGGTAGACCGACAGCACGACCAGTTCGCCCGCCGTCCACGCACCCAGCAGGAACGTGAGGATGGCGGCCGTACGCAGTCCACGCTGGCCCAGCAGAGAGAGGTTGACCAGCGGATCCTTGTGCACGTGCTCCACGGCGACGAAAGAGATCAACGCCAGCACGGCGACGAGCAACGATCCGATCACGACCGGTTGTAGCCACCCCACGGTAGGGGCCTCGGAAATGGCGAACACGATGGCCGCGACGGCGAGCGTGATCAAGAACCCGCCCGCTACGTCCAGGTGTGCCGGCCTCGCTCGACGGCGGTCCGGCGTGATGAGCCGACGGGCCAGCACGGCGGCCGCGACTCCGACCGGGACGTTCACCAGGAAGATCCATCGCCAACTGGTGTACTCAACGAGCACGCCGCCCAGGACCTGGCCCGCGACGAAACCAATCGAGGCGGTGGCGCCGTAGAGGCCCAACGCGCGCGTGCGCCGCGGCCCCTCGGCAAAGCGCGCGGTGATGAGCGACAGCGACGCGGGCGCCACGATCGCGGCCCCTATTCCCTGGAGAGCGCGCGCCGCCACCAGAGTGATGGCGTCACTCGTCAATCCGGCCGCCAGCGAAGAGGCAGCAAACACGAGTAATCCGAGGATGAACAACTTTCGCCGACCCCAGGTGTCGGCAATGCGACCACCCAATATCAACAGACCACCGAAGGTGATCGCGTAGGCCGTCACCACCCACTGCACCGAGTTGCCTCCGAAGCCAAGTGCTCGGTGGATTGAGGGCAGCGCCACGTTCACAATGCTGAAGTCCAGGACCACCATGAACGACCCCACCAAGACCAGGGTGAGCGCCCACTTTGACAGTTCGTCCGCCCGCTCCTTCGCGCCGGGCAGCGCGACGCCGCCCGTCTGCGCCAGCGTTGTCGACGTCAGTGAAGGAGCGCCTTTCTCTACGTCGAGGCCGAGCGTCGCGGTCCTGGTGTTGCCTCGATGGGCCTTTTGGTTGGTCTGGACTAACGTCATCGCGGTCTCCATATTTACGGTACGAGACGTATCGTACATTAAATATGGTAACGTGTCAAGTGATGTCTGATACCGAAAATCCAGTGCCGGCACCTCGTGGTCGACCCCGCAGCGAGCGCTCCCACCGCGCCATCATCGACGCCGCCAACGAGCTCTTAGAAGAGCGCGGCTTCGTTGAGCTGACCATTGATGAGGTGGCCCAGCGCGCCAAGGTGAGCAAGGCGACGATCTACCGGCGATGGCCGTCGAAGGGCACATTGGTATTCGAAGCATTCTCGGCGGGCTTCCTCGCTCAACAGCCAGTGCCCACCTCCGGATCGCTGCGCGAAGACCTGCTCGCCGCCCTTCGCGCCTGGATCAAGGTGGTCGAGGGAACCGTGACGGGTCGCACCCTGATCGGGCTGATCGCCGAAGTCCAGCGCGATCCGGAGTTAGGCGAGGTCTGGCGCGAACGATTCGTGCGCCGCGTGCGCGCACATCACCGCGTCATGGTCGATCGGGCCGTCGAGCGAGGCGAGATATCCGAGGATGTCGATGCGGAAGTGGTGCTGGATTTGCTGTACGGACCGGCTTACCATCGGCTCCTGCAGTCCCACCTCGCGTTGAGCGACGAATTCGCCCAAGCGGTCGTCGACACGGTCGTCGCCGGTCTCGTGGCGAACCATCCCGGGGCAGGTTCCGAACTGATTGTCAGCTAAGGCGACGCCAAGGCCACGGCACCTGGCGACCAAAACAAAGGGTGGACCGCCCTCGTGAACCCAATGAGGTGGTAACAAGACACGTCGCCGCGTCGTCACAATCGACCGGCTCTGGTTAACTCTCCGACTTCGATGCAACGACGTTCACTGCGACGTCGAGAGTTCGTCTTATTCGGCGGTGTCGATGATCGCGACGGAGCAGTTCGCGCCATGCGCCACACTGTTGGGCACGCTGCCAAGCACCCGTCTCGCACCCTTCATGCCGCGGTTTCCGACCACGATGAGGTCCGCGTGCACCTTGTCGGCGGTGCTCACAATCGCTTCGGTCGGATCACCGCCAACCATATGAAGCACGGGCTCGATCCCACGTCGCTTCACCACGAAGGAAAGCGCCTGCAGCGCGGCCTCTGCCTCACCGTCGGAACTGTAGGTTCTGTATTCCTGGGGCAACGATGAATCCGCCTGCGTCTTTGCCTCGAATGCCGTGACCAGATGAAGCACGCCACCGGACATCACCACGATCTCCGTCGCCGCCTCGATGGCCCGTCGCGCCGTAGGAGAATCGTCGGCCCCCACCACCACAATTTTGAACACTCACGCCTCCCTCTTACTGTCACGGTGAATCGTTGACGCTGTCGCTGCGCGGTGCAGCGTGAATGCCACGAGAATACAGGTTGGACCCCCTCTCGGGGAGCCGTTCTTTTGACGCGGGCCGCCTGAACGCATTTCTCGCGTCACGTCAGGGACCACGAAGTCGCCAGCGCCCAGGCCTCGGCCCGCTCCTGGCGATCGAGGATGAAACCGCCCTTGGCGTAGGTGTAGCCAATGCGGTCGTCCTTCCACTTCTCCGCAGCGCCTCTCTTCAGGCTCGCGTAAGCGTCACGCTCGTCAGCCTGGGCTCTTAGATAGTCGCGAAAGAGCAGATGATCGTGCTCGAACTGACCGCCCGCTTGGCACACGTGCAATTGGGCCACGCGAGGCGACGGTGGGGGCACGTGAAAGAAGTAGTGCACTTCGTCGCGGCTGTAGAGCTCAAAGCCGGCCGACGCGCAACCGGCGAGGTACTCGGACTCAGCGGTGAGCTCAGCGACACTCAGTTGAATGTCGATGATGGGTTTGGCCGCGAGTCCGTTAATCGACGTCGAGCCAATGTGGTCAATGCGAAGGGCCGTTGTCCCCAGGCTCTCGCGCAGTCGATCGCGCCACCCGCCATAGCGGTCGGCCCAGCGGGTGTCGTAGTCGACAATTTCGATCTGGTCGCCCACGCGCACCGCCGCGACCTGCTCGAAACCGGGCCAGATGACCCTAAGAGCACGAGCCGCCAGGGCTTGGCGCTCGGCGAGCGGTAGCTCCTCGGGCGCGACGCCTCGTGACTCGGCCACGAGGCCGTACAGATCCATCAGATTCACGCGTTCGCCCTCGCGCTCTCGCTGGCGACGCCACGACTCAAAGATCTCATCGGGGTTCACCACGGGTTACTGCGCATTGGCCGTTGTCATATCGAACACGGACTCCCTAGGCGAAGAGATCAGCAGCGCCCGATACGCAGCGACGTCACTCAGTGGTGTCAATGATTATGACCGAGCAGTTGGCCTCGTGCGCGACCGAATTCGGCACGCTGCCGAGGACTCGGCGCACGCCCTTCATGCCTCGATTTCCCACCACGATGGTGTCCGCGTTCACCTTGTCGGCAACATTCACGATGACCTTGGCGGGCTCGCCCTCGACCATGTGCAGCACCGGGTCGACGCCGAGCTTCTTCGCGACGAATGACAGATCCTGCAGGGCGGCCTCGGTCCCGCCGCCCTGGCTCTTGGTGGCAAACTCGCTGGGCAGTTGCTTGACACTCTTAGTCTTGGCGTCGTACGCGGTAACGATATGCAGTGCCCCTTTCGACATCAAGACGAGCTCCATGGCGGCCACGACGGCCCGGCGCGCCGTCGGCGAAAAGTCTGCTCCCACCACCACCACATCGAACATGGCAACCCCCATCCTTGATTACTCGTCGAACCAACACCGCACTCGAGCGCTACCGCGATTTCGAAGAGTGTACATCTGCGTCACGGCCCCGCCAGCGCGGCCCGACCTCGTGCATTTTGCGACCACGTGGCTACCCGAGTGTGAAATAGTTGGCTCTAGTGCTGCGAGTGGGGGGAACCATGACATCAGCAATCCAGGGCGCGTGTGGCCCCGTCAACCCGGAGAAGATCCCGCCGGCCTACGGCACGGTAGCCAAGGGCGTCGAGATCCTGGGCGGCCTGGGCAACGCGCTCACCGTCGACCTCGGCGACTCGTACCTGCAGATCGACACGGGCGTCGACGTCGCGATGGCCCAGGCCATGATCGCGAAGCTGGGCGCCCAACACAAGCCAGTGCAGTGCATTGCCTACAGCCACGGCCACCTGGGCTACAACTTCGCCTGTCCGGTGTGGCTGGAGGACGCCCAGACCCTCGGTTACTCGCAGCCGTCCATCGTGGCCCAGGATCAGGCCGCCGATCTCATGCAACTCTTCCTGCGCACCAGCCCCCTGATGGAACTGCTGATCGCCATCCAGTTCGCCCAGCCGATCATTGTCAACAACACTCCCCTGCCAATCACCCTGCCCACGTCGACCTTCTCCGATAACTACACCGTCTACGGTTCGAAGCGACTCGTCCAGCTCTTCTCGGCGCCGTCGGAAACCCCGTGCTCCATCGCCGCGTGGATACCGGACGTGCAGGTGCTCTACAGCGGTCCGGCCGGACTGTGCGTCGAGCCCAACCTGGGCATGCCGCTGTGGCCCACCGGCAACGCCGAGTTGTGGGCGCTCACGCTGGACCGCCTCGCCACCTTCAACGCCGAGCACCTGGTCCGCCAGTACGGACCGGTGATTCACGGCAAGGACGACGTGCGCGAGTTCCTGACCGTGACCGCGAGGGCCCTGCGCTACATCCAAGACGCCGTGATCGAGAACCTCAACCTGGGACGAAATCTCAATCAAACGCTCAACGCCATGACGTACCCGCGCGAGCTGTTCGATCACAAGTTCCTCTCGCAGGGCTACAGCACGCACAGCGACGCCGTGCGCAGCGTGTGGAACGCCATCACCGGATGGTGGTCGAGGAATCCCACCGATCTGGCCGCGGTCGCCGACGACGACGTGGCCACGGCGGTGCGCTCGGCCATCTCGGACCCCGCACAAGTACTGTTGACCGCCGAGTCCCTGCGCGCCGTCGGTCAACAGGCCCTGGCGCTGCACGTGGTCGACCTGCTCGCCCTGGTGCCGGGCAACGAGGACGTGGTCCTGGCCGCGCGAACGCTCAAGGTGCAACTCTGTCGCGACCTGGCGGCCAACGCCCAAAGTTTCGATCGACAGAGCATCTACTTGACGTCGGCCAACGTCATCGAGTCGCCGCCCGCGGCGCATACGGGCATTCATTAAAGCGAAGGAAGATCCCCGATCCATCGCAGCGCGGTGAGGCTCGGCAGGAAGGCGTAGATGCAGCCCCGGGTGAAGGTGAACTGCAGATCGTTGACCGGTACGTTGAGCGGCGGCTCGTTGGGCGCAATGGGAATGGTGAAGGTGTTGGGGTTCTGGTGCACGCCGATGAGCACGTCGTTGGTGTCGGTGATATCGGGATTGGTCATGCCTCGATTGAGCCACTCGCCCATCACCGTCTCGAACTGCAACGTGAGACTGGCGCCGATGAAGTGACCGAGCAGGCCGCGAGCCACGGTGTCGGGCGGATCGCCCGCGTGCCACTCGGGCCCGTAGGGGATGCCGCGGCGCATGACCCGGCGCCGCCCCCCGTCGCCCAAGGGCAGCATCGGCTGGTCGCGGGGATTGCCGCGGCGCATGTGCGCGCCCACCGGGCAACGCAGGCCGGCCGGATCGAGGGCCTCGTAGCCGTAGTTATTGAGCGGCTGACCGCGAGTGGGATCGGGCGGCATGCTCGGGCCCGGCGCCTCGACCAGGGCCACGCCGTTGCGCCAACGGCCGACGACCTTGGCGGCGACCAGTTCCTTATCGAATTTGGCCTGGGCCGCCACTTCTTCGATGAACTGCTCGAATCCGGCGACGTTCTGCTCGAGTACGCGAAACGCACTGAAGCTGCCGTTGATACCCAGTGCGCTCGGTTGGGGCACGTCGAGCCAGACGCCGCCGAACTGGCTTTCGTAGCCCAGCAGGAACTCACCCGGGGGCGCCAAGTCCTGGGGGCCGTCGGGCGGACTGGAGACCGGATCGCCGTTGATGATGGGCTGGCTGATGTTGTCGCGGTAGCCGAAGTGCACCTTGTCGGGGTGGTCGGCAAAGACCGCGCCGTCGAACGTGGTCGTGATCGTGCACCCGCTCGCCAGGCTGTCGGTCACCTCCTTGCAGGCAGCGTCCAGATCGACCGGCGTGCTGGCGTAGACCGAGAAGAGAAGGTGGACGTTGTCGGGGTCGGACAGGGCCCCCCACTCTTCGGGCGCGTTGTAGTCCCAGTCGCCCACGTTGGGCGCGCGCGCGACGGCCCCTTCCAAGTAGTCAGTCGGGAAGGAGTGGATCGACGCCTCGGGTAGACCAAGGGCCGCGAGCCCGGTCGCGGTAAGTCCCACGGTGATGCCCGACGCTGGCTTTTCACTGCCCCAGTCGGCGCCGTGGGTGATCTTGGGACCCGGCGTGGCGCTCATTGCCATTTCCCCCAGTGCCACGCGAGCGCTCGGACCGTTCGTGACTTTCAACACGAGGTGACGAACCATGCTTTGGCCGAGACCGCGCAGGATGAGGCCTTGGATGTCGCTCAGTTGGTCGTGGGGAAGACCCATCGGGGCCGGCTCGGGCACGGTCTCTTCGGGACCGAGCAGGTTGAATGCTTCACGAATCTCCACCGCGGAGATCTCCGGGTAGGCGCTGTAAAATCCGATGCTCGCCTTGTTGTGCGCCTGGACCCAGTCAACGAAGGCGTCGGGATGCAACCGCACCGGTCGCGGCGGGGGGTCCACCACGAAGTTCATGATCTCTTCGAACACGTCGCCGATCGTGTGGATGAACATCTGGATGTAGTCACTGAAATTGCCGTCGTAGGACGACGCCATGACCAGATTGTTCTCGATCACGACGAACCGCGCGAAGTGCACGGTGCCGCCGTTGTTGAGCGCCACGCCGAGCGCGTTGGCGCCGGCGACGGTGAAGACGTTCTGGGTCAGGGCCTGGATGCCCGCGTAGCTCGCGTCGGCCAGCGGCATGACCAAGGTCATGGGACGCTGCAGGGCAACGGGCGGTGACGGAAGGACCGAGGGCGTCGATCCCGCAAGCAAGTCGGTCGTGTCGACACTGGACATTCCAGCACCCTAGGCCCGTCGGCCGAACAGTTCAAGGGGCGCGGATGCGAGCGGGTGGGTCGAGAACCGCAGTATTCGTTCGCTCGAGGGCGACAATATTCGAGTGCTCGCAGCCGGAGCGGCCCGCAACCTCAGCTGCGCCCGAGCTCATGACGTTGTAGTGGCTCTCTGTTATCGTTCGCTTGATGCAGGGAGACCTCGCTTCATTGGTGGACGAAGTGTCCGCTCAATACGGCGCGGCGCACCGGGCCGTGCACGCCGTGGGGATTGGGGTGCGAGGTTACTTCACCCCGTCATCGCAGGCGTCGCGACTAAGCACCGCCGCCATCTTCGCGGGCGCCCCGGTAGCCACCACGGTCCGCTTTTCCAATAGCGTCGGGTTCCCCGTGTTCGCCCAACTGCCCCCCAACGACACGACCCCGGACGTGCGCGGCATGGCCGTCAAGTTCTGGCTGGGCAACGATCAACCCGAGGGATCGATGGACATGATCGCCATGACCCTCGACCGTTTCTTCGATACCGTTGAATCCTTCGTGGAATTTCTTCGCCACATCGCGCCGAATCCTTCCATTGGGGTCCCCGACGCCGCAGCCTTCGAGATCTGGGTCCACGAGAACTTGGGCGCCGCCTCGGTGCTGGGGGCGTTCCAAGTAATCGAGCAACTGCACGACCTCAGTTACGCCGGCTGCCTCTTTCACGGTGTGCACACCTTCTTCTACGTCAACGCCCAGGGCGAGAAGACTCCCGGCCGGTTCCAGTGGGTGCCCGACGAGCCCATGAACCCAGTGGCCCAGTTGCCTCCCAACACCCTGGACGACTACCTGCGCCGCGACCTCACCCAGCGGTGCCGCTCGGGTGCGGGCGCTGGCTTCACGCTGCAATTAACCCACCCCGGAGTGGGCGACAACCTCAATCTGCTGTCCACGCCCTGGCGATCAATTGATCCCTCCGACCCCTCGCGCCAGCAGACCATTGCGCCCACCGTGATGGGCCACCTCGACGTGGCCACGCTCTGCGCCGATCAGTACTGGGACTGCGAAGCGCTCGCCTTCAATCCCGCGCGGGTGATCGAGGGAGTTGAGATCAATCCCAACGACCCCATCATCGCCGCGCGCCACGTGGCCTACGAGGTGGGCCACACGAGGCGCACCGCGATCTATCCGCCTCCTAAGTAGTTGTCCGTCACGTGACGGCGAATCTGGGACAAGTTGAGCGCGGCGCCCTGGTCGGCTAACCGGTCGAACTCTGCGTCGCCAATGCGTTCGCGAACCGTATCGACGATCTTTTGGGAAGTCCGGTCCAAGTTGATTGGAGATGCATCGATGGCCCCGGCTAAGAGTGCCACCTCCTTGTCGCGCGCGGACGAGGCCAGCGGCCCCAAGAGCGATTCGATGGCCGACCAACTGTGCAGCGTGTCACCTGTTTCGGGCAGGCCGAGAAACCCTTGCGCGCGCAGACGCAGTCGCTGCGCTCCAGGCGCCTGGGCCGCGCGCACGTCGGCGATGTGTCGACGTACCCGGTTATAGCCCTGCGAATTGCCCGCGTCCGCGGCCCACTCGGCCGCACTCTCCAGGATGGCGAGGGCCAGTTCGGGGTCCTTTCTCGCCGCCAGCGCGCCACGGGCAAAGAGGACGTAGCCAATGGCGCTGGCGCTCGCCGTTTGATCGCTCACCTTGGAGGCGTTGGCGAGCAACTCATTGGCGAGGTCGGCGTCCTTCAGTATGTTGGCGGCGAACGCGGCCAGGCACCACGACGTCACCTCGCAGCAACTGTTGCGCTGTTCGTGCGCGAGCTGGGCGGCCCCTCGATGAAGTTCGATGCTGCCGCGAAGGTCACCCGTCCAAAACGCGACCATCCCCGCCACTCCCTCAATCCAGCCCCGACTCGACTCGCCACCGTTTCTCTCGGCGAACCGGCCCCGCTGCACGAACTCCTTCGCCCTTTCCGGTTCACCGTCGGCGTGCAGGGCGTGACAGGCCGCCGCCGCCAAGATGATCGGCGCGCCGGCCAGGTCGTCCGCCCCCGGCTGGGCCATCACCCGCGCGGGCCACGTGCCGTACTCGGCGCCGCGCTGCACGTAATTGAAGACGAACATCGGTGCGGTGAGATCGCTGGCCAGCGCCAAATCCTGAGCCATGGCGTGTTCGAAGGCCGCGCGCATGTCGGGCTGCTCGGCGAATATGGTCGCGGCGACGAGGCCCTCGTCGGGTGAGTCGAACTTCGCTCCGAGCTGGGCAATGCGTTGCGCGAAGGTCAGCCCGTGCAGATGCTCGATGGAGCTGTAGTGGCCCGACGAGACCAGGCGGTCACGCCCGAACGCTCGCACGATGTGCAAAATCTTAAAGCGAGTGGCGTCGCTCGAATCGCGGGCCAAGAGCGACGAGTCCAGCAGTTCGTTGAGCGCGTCGATATATCCCTCGTCGTCAATGCCGACCAGACGCATGAGGTCTCGGCCGACGTCTTCGAGGAAGGAACCGGAAAAGACCGAGAGCGTGTCGAGCACCTGGGCGCTGGTGGCGTCGAGCAACTCGTAGGACCATTCCAACGTCTCGCGAATCGTCTGCTGACGCCCGACGGCTCGATGAAAAGTCGCCGAGCGCAACGTCAGGGGATCCCTGGCCTTCGCCTGGATCTGAGCGAGATCGAGACGACGCAACTGGGCCGCCGCGATTTCGATGGCCAGGGGCAGATGGTCGAGATCGGCGCAGATGTCCGCGATCACGTCGAGTTCATCGCCCGCGGGCCGGAAGTTCCTGGACGCGAGCCGGCCCCGTTCGACGAAGAGCGCGACGGCCGGTGGCGTCCGACGCGCGTCATCGGTCGCTTCATCGAGCGGCGTCACGTCGAAGATCGATTCGCCGGCCACGCCCAGCACGCGTCGCGACGTGGCCAGCATTCGTACGTCACTCGATCCCGAGGCGATGTCGACGAGCGCCCGGGCGATGTCGCGCAGCACGTGTTCGCAGTTGTCGATTACCAGCAGCGCGCGTGACTCGCGCAGTCGGTCCAAGACCTGGACGCGCGGCGACGCGTTGGGCAGAGGCGCAATCTCCAGGGCGGTCGCGATGGAAGGCCATACGTCGCTGCCGAGATCGATGGACGAGAGGTCCACCAGCCAGACGCCGCCGTCGTAATCCTGCTGCAGCGACCGCGCCACTTCGATCGCGAGGCGCGTCTTGCCGATGCCCCCCGGCCCGAGCAGCGTCGTCAGACGGGTTTGGCCCACTCGCTTATGAAGTTCGGCGAGTTCGCTCGATCGGCCCAGGAAGGAACTCAAGTTGGCCGGCAAATTGCCTTCGGGCGCGTCGCGCTTGCCCGCGATGGGTGGAAAATCCTGCGGCAGCCCCGGTCCGCTCGCCTGGAAGACCTGAATGGGATTGAGCCCCTTGAACCGGTGCGTCCCGAGATCGGTGAAGACAATGTGCTCGTCCTCGACACCCTCAAAGTGCTGGCGCGTGCTGTGCGCCACCAAGATCTGACGGCCGCTGGCGGCGCTCTCGAGTCGCGACGCGGTATTAAGGGCCGGCCCGAAATAATCGGTACCGCGCTGGCGCGCCGGTCCGGTGTTGACGCCGATTCGCAGCTCCAGATCCTTGGCTACGTCCAGGTCGCTCTGGAGCACGGAGCGCTGTATCTCCAGGGCCGCGATGACGGCGGACTTGGGCTCCTCAAAGACCGCGAAGACCCCGTCACCGGTGTACTTGAAGGCGTGGCCACCATTTCTTTCAATGGCTCTGTTGACAATGTCATCGTGCAATTCCATGACCTCGAACATCTCATCGGGAAGTCGATTGAAGAGCTCGGTACTGCCCTTGAGATCGGTCAGCAGAAAAGTGAGGACCCTCGTGGAGCCCCCCACTGGCGCAGAATCGTCCGATGAAGACAATTCTTTCTCCTCGTCACTGAGCGTCAATGCGCATGCCTAAGTAAATCACAATCGCCGCAGCACGTAGCTAGCGATTCAAAAATCTCGCCGATGAAGAAGAAATACGTTCAAGACAAAACTCGACGTCATTCATCTGTCAATTGAGGATTCGTTACCACTTTCATCGACCCTCCAGGCGCCATAGCTGACGACCCTCTCTAAATATCAGAATGACACCTATCATTGACACAAAGGGGACGTACATCGGGAGCATGTTCACGTGTTGAAAGTGGGTCAGAGATTGGTCAACTTCGAAATTTAGAAGAAAAATCACGAATGGCGGCAGCCACGCCGCGCTGACCGCCAGACTACGAACTCTACGAAAGCGCAAAACGTCGTCCCAACCAAGCTCGGTGACGTCACTCGCCATCGACGGGCGGCGCATAAATGCTTCCTCCATTCGCCACCACAGCAGCGCCGCTCCCGCGACCGCGACGAGATCAAGAATCCACCAACCCGTACTGGCGTGTACCAGCGACAGGCCCCACACGCTCACGCCCAGGGTCGCGCACGCTCCCGCAACCAGCGTGATTGACTCCGTAGGAGTGAACGCCTCGCGAAGCCTGATTTGTCGAAGATGTGACACCCGCGTGGTGCTGGGAATGTTCCAACGCGCGACAACAACGCTGACGAAGCCGTAACAGACGAGCAACATGGGCAGCAGCACAGTGAGCCGCGGGATCCACGTGGTCCCATACTCAGCGTTGCGCAGGCCGATACGCAGGGGAAAAATGAAAACGGGAACGTAGATCAGGGGGAACAACGCCATTGAAACAAAAACCTCATTACGAAGTCGACGGGCGACTCGATCTTCCAGGCGAGCGGGCAGTTCGATGTTGGACTGCGCGGCCAGGCGACGCGCCCGCTTGATCCAGCGGCTCTTGTGATTGAAGATCAACAGAAATATCGCGGTTTCCCCAACCCAGACAATGAAGAACCACTTGAAAAATGGCCACATCGAGAGGTTCGACCTGACGATGGATCCAATCATTATGTGGAACGCAATCTTGACGTGCTTGTAGAAGCATGGCGATCGATCTCGTTACGGAAAATCGCCATCATCTCCGCGTCGCCAATTCCCAGGTCGCGCATGCGCCGAATGAAGGCCGCCGCCGAACGAGCACCGGCCTCCTTTTTGGGTGACGGACTGCCCGCTACGAAGGAACCGTGACGACCACGAGTTTCAATGATTCCCGCGAGCTCTAACTCGCGGTAGGCCCGCGCAACAGTGTTTGCCGCGAGACCCAGGTCAGCCGCGAGTTTGCGCACCGTTGGTAATTGATCTTCCGGTTCGAACTGGCCAGTAGTGATTGCGTTCGCCAGTTGGCTTCGCACCTGTTCAAATGGCGGATCGGACGCCTCGGTGTCAATACTCAATATCTTCATGCGGATATTGTATCAATCTTTGTATTAGAAGCATCGGGGACTATCTAGTTAACGCACCCAAACGGGTGTTCGCCGTTCTTTCAAGCGCAAGGTAGGTAGGTCAGTCCTCGTCGGGCAGGTTATCCTCTAGCGCGGTTTGCGCCGCAGGCGGTTTTGGGTGAGGCTTCCTGTGGTCCGGAATTTCTGCAGCCGGGAAGATACCCCGGGTTATGGTCAATACGATGGCGATTACCTGAGCCACAACCGACCCGAGCCATGCGCTCATAGCCGTGGCAGGGACCTGCCAATGGATAGCAAACGCATACCAAATAAACCCAACGTCGGCTAACGCAACTTGGATTGTCAGCAACCACTTGAACCATCTTGAATACTCGGCGCGAAGTGTCAACCTTTGGTCGAGCCAGCGCCATCGAAGATTGTCGAATTCATCAAGGGAGCCGATTTGCGTCGGCGGCGTCTTTGGACGGCCCCAAAATTTAAAACGCTTCCAGCCAGTACGATTCAAGGAGCCGATAGAAGCATCTATGGCTTGCTTATCGATCGTTGAGGGCTCGGTATCTGCAGGCGCGGTGTTAGCTTGACCCGGGCTGTCCCCCGCTGGAGTGCTGCTCATTAGCCCTGCGTAATATTCAAATTCTTAAGTCGAAATGTCATTGCGTCGCGAGAGACTTTGAATATATCAACTAGTTGGGGTAATGAATATTTTTTGGCGAGCGATTTAACTTGATCCGCAGGCATCAAGAGTGACGCCGCAAACTCATTGGCGAATATTTCGTCGTCATTGGTACCCTCGCTTGAAAGAGTTCCTCGAAGATCGATATATTCAAAATTGGCAGCATCTTCACTGTTGGATGACATTCTCTTGATGTAATGCCCGATTTCATGTGCACAAGTAAATCGGCGCCGTTGCTTCGGGTCATTCTTGTTTAAAAGAATGATGGGCCCCTTTTCGTGTGTGCTGACGATCGCTCCAGAGATTCGGGGTGGGAAGTCGTCTTCGTAGACGGCGATTCCGTAGTTGCCTGCTATCCGAATTGGGTCAACAGGGAGTTTGTATCCTGTCTCGTCGCTCTCCCACATATCGCTCAAAACAACAAGGGCGTCAGTCGCAGCGTCGATTTTCGTTTGACTGGTCACTGTGTGCCTTCCTCCTGGTCGCTCGATTCCTCGGACGGCTCATTCACAACTGTCCGTCGATGTTTACCAGATAACCCTGAGGGGTCAACTTTTAAGGCCGCTTCGACTAATTTCTCGAATTCCTCCGAGTTGAGAGCAACGTTCCTTTTAGCGCGCTTCACTTAACTCCTCAAGCCAAACGTCCTCCACGGGCCATGGCGTTCCAATGGGATCACGTCCTTCGTCCTTCGCTAATACCCACTCAGCATCAGAACACACCCACACGGTTGGGAACCGATCACCCGATCCAACCTCACTCAAGGCTCGTTTTTCCACTTCATTTCCGAATGCAGTTCTCACCATCACTCGGTCTCCGGGCTTCACTTGATTTCGCATATTCCCAGGTTAAGGGGGTTATTTAGGAAATGCCAACATTAATGCCAACGAATCTGTACATCTGGACTTGACACGCATAGTAGACGCTGCAGTATCATTACCCCAACGGCTCAATTCATGAGCCAAAAGAAAGGATGGACAAATGACCGTTGAACCTGATACCAAAGCCGGGTCGTGGACGCCGCCTTACGTCTCACTGAAGACTCTTATCGCGTTGCTGGACCGTATGGCTGAGGAGGAGCCTCCTGATCGGATCGACAAGAGTTACCTCATTGGAATGTCAGGCGGATACCAGACCCAAGTCCTAGCGGCCCTAAACGCCCTCGGACTGCGAAATCCCAAGACGATGGAGCTCACTGAACGCTTAAAGGCACTGGTCAAAGCGGGCGAGGAAGAGCGGAAGTCAATCATTGCCGAAATTCTGGCCGAGTATTACGTCCCTTTATTCAAGTTGAGCAAAACGGCGACTCAAGGGCAGATGCTTGAGGCGTTCAAGGGAATGGGTGTTCACGCGGGCGACACTATGCGAAAGGTGGTGGCATTCTTTTTGGCAGCGACGAAGTATGCAGGCGTTCCAGTGAGCCGACTTTGGAGGGTGCCGGGCGTTCAGCGTTCTCCACAGAAGGCGGCGGCTAAGAAGATAGCGGCCCAAGAGATGCAGACCCTGGTACCGGCTGTGCCACTAGCGACTGTGTTCAAAGGATCGATGGGTATTGAAGGTGCCCCGCCTGCAATGCTTCGCTCGGTCGACCTTCGCTCCGGCGGCCAGGTGACAGTCAGCATGACCGTAGACCTGTTCTCTCTTGATGAAGACGATCACAAGTTCGTCAACAGCTTGGTCAAGGCAATTAAGGAGTACGGCGATCGTCGGGCACTCTTGGCTGCTGTCGCAGTAAACGATGCTGCGGCGATCGAAGATTTAGCGGACGACGAAGACGATGATTCAGAGTTTGAAGATGAAGACGCTTGAATCGAGCAGCGGCCCTGCTTGCGCAGGGCCGCTGTCTGGTAACCCGGAAGGAGGTAATCAACATGCCGCCTCCGTAAATAACTAGTCGCGGAGGTCCTGGGTAGTCGAGCCCAAACTCGACACCCGGGGCTGACCGCAACTGGGCGGCGATAGGTTCCGTGACTCCCTTGGAGGTTCGTTACGGAGGGTTCAATTCCCTCGCCGTCCACGAACAGAATACCAGGACAGGCAAAGTTTCATAATTATTCTAAAACTCTTCAAATCAGTGGTCTATACGGCAACCTTTTACCGACAACGCTGTTGATTAGACATTGCACGCGCTCACCGTCGCTCATCTTGCTGGTGTTCCAACGAAACTCGAACTCCGAGGCATAGCGCTGTAGATGTTCAGGAGACACGTTGTGGTGTGTACCATCAAGGCTTCTCTTGAACTGCGCGAAGAACGATTCCGCGTCATTAGTCGTAATGCCGTCGCGCACGTACTCACCCGCGCTGTGGTTCACCGTTTCGTGCGAGATATACGACTTGCCAAGTGGCGTGTAGACCGGTGCGGCGTCAGTCACCAAGTGGCTCTCCTTGGGGTTGCACGTCTCGTTCAACATGTTGCGCAAGTTCTTGCCGTTCACGTTGGGTATGACTTTCACGCGTGCTTGCCCGGTTTCCTTGTTGACCAGCGCGACCACGGGAATCTTGTCCGTTTTACCCTTCCTCGACATTCCACGATCTTTCGCGTGTCGATTCTTGGGCTCACCACCGACATATGTTTCGTCAGCTATGACCGTGCCCGTCCAAAGTGCGTGCAGTGGTTCACGGGCCATCGCCTCGCGCAGCCGGTGGCTCATGTGCCATGCGGTTTGGTAGGCCACATTCAAGTGGCGCTGAAGCTCTAAGGCGCTCACGCCATTCTTGCCCGCGGCCATGAGCCACAGGGCCAGCAGCCACTTAGAAACGGGGACCTTCGAGGATTCAAAGATCGTGCCCACTAAGACACTGAATTGTTGCTTACAGTCCCTACATCGCCACAGGCGTCGAAACGTCACGGTACCCTTGGCCGTGGTGCGCTCGCCTGAGCGTGACTTGATGAAGTAGTGGTCTTTGCTGACCACCCCACAGTGGGGACAGACGACTTCGCCATTGGGCCAGCGCAAACGCTCCAGCAGTTCCCAGGCTAGAGCCTCATTAACGAGGTACTTTGGCAACTTTGAGAGGGTAAGGTCTTCCAAGAAAACAGTCTACATGAGACAACAAGGTGTGTCAAGTAGATACTCCCCGAAGCATCACTCGATAGATCGAGGACGATCATTCGAGAAGAGATCTACTTCCGCCGACTCAAATCGAAACTACGCATGGATCGTTCCTTGGTTGGCGAAGATCATGGCTCGCTGGAGGGCAGCCTCTCGAAGTTCTTTAGGAATTTCCACCGCACCGCCGAGGCCACCTGCGTAGATTCCCGCTTGCGCGGCCTCCTCGATAATTCCGCCGACCACGATGGCCAACTCGGGAGTTCGGTGAAACACCAATACCCCGTGATTGGCGAGCAATATCGCGGGAACCCCTGGGGTAATCGAGGCTCGTATGTTGGCCACTGCCTGCTCGGACCCCCGCGGGCCGTACTTGGCGACGGGGACCCCGCTCGGCAGACCGAACATGGCCAGGGCTTCGACCCAACAGCCAATAGGTCGGTGGGCCACGGCGTAGGCGGTCGCGTAGGGCGAATGGGTGTGCAGTACGCAGCCGACGTCCGGTGAGTCAGCGTACATGGCGGTGTGCATGGCAACCACGGCACCCTGGATCGGCGGAAGATCACCTTCCAAGAGTTTCCCGTCCAGCCCCACCCGCACGACGGCGGACGGCGCGTGGTTTCGCAGCGACGGGCCCGCGGTGAAGTACATCTCCTGGGCCCCGGGGACCCGCAGGCTCACGTTGCCGTGCCCGTTCTGCGAAATCGCTCCACTGGCGACCACCCGTTGGGCGACGTCGATCACCTGGTCGACTAAGTCCTTATCCATGCCATCCCCGATTCTTCATAGTCAGACAGTCCGCGAAGGACTGCGTATAAACCAACGTCGTGAAAGTATCACCCGTAGTGAGCCTTCTGACTCGCCCAGGGCCAGATGGGCGCACAACCCAGGCGTTTTCCCACCGACCGATCGACCATTGCCCGACTAAACCGACGTTTGGAATCCCCCTGTACATCCCCAAGGTGTAGGGACCGAGACCTGGACGGCCCATTAGAAAATGCAAAAGATTGGATGATCCTTGACTATTAGTTTCGCGACTTCCAATAAAAGGCTTCGAGCAAACTTGACACAGTGCCGCAAATATCCACGCTCCGGCAATAGCGACTTTGCTCTTCAACGTTCGAGGCATCATCGGGGCACGTCAAAGTTGAAGACCGACGAGTCGAACACGTTGTACGACTCATAGTCGAGAAGGTCGTAAAGGTCCGCTCGATGTTGCATTTGATCGAGCATCGACTGGAGGCTCCCTTCGCTCCTGATGGTCTCGAGCGCGCGCGAAGAGATCCCCATCGCTAAGCGCAGTAACGACACCGGATAAATCACGATATTGATGCCAACGTCCGCAAGTTGACTCGTCGTGAACAACTCGCTCTTGCCGAACTCGGTCATGTTCGCCAAAATCGGAACGTCCAATGCCTCGCGCATCGCCTCGAACTCCCCCAGATCGATCATTGCCTCGGGGAAGATTGCGTCGGCCCCGGCCGCAACCAAAGCTTTGGACCGGTCGATCGCGGCATTGAGGCCATCCACCGCCCGGATGTCCGTTCGAGCCATGATGAGCAAATTCGGATCACGGCGCGCCGCGACGGCGGCCTTGATTCGCTGGATCGCCGTCGCCTCATCGACCACTTCCTTTCCGTCAAGGTGCCCGCACCGCTTCGGATTGACCTGGTCTTCAATATGTAAACCAGCAACTCCGCTGTCTTCTAGCACTTGCACGGTCCGTGCGACATTCATTGGTTCGCCGAACCCCGTGTCGGCGTCGACCAGCGTGGGCAGGTCGGTGACTCGAGCAATTTGGGCGCTTCGGGTCGCGACCTCGGTCAACGTCGTCAAGCCAATATCAGGCAGACCGAGATCCGCGGCGAGCGCGGCACCAGAGACATACACGCCGTCGAAATTCTCGCGTTCGATCAATTTTGCTGAGAGTGGACTAAAGGCCCCGGGCAAGACGAGTAGTTCGCCCGTCGCCAAACGCGTTCGGAGCCGCTCTCGCTTCTCGGCGGGCGAACGAAGTGAGTACAGCATCAGAATAGGCCCTCCGGATCTGCGACCGATTCTAAGAGACCGGGTCGTGCCGTGAAATTGAGTGCGTCGAATTCGATCGCCTTTAATTTGGGTAACAGCTGGGCCGCTTCGAGAAAACGCTCAATCTCGTCCTCATCGAGTACCCCATTGGCGAGCGTCCGGAACTTCTCAATGTACTGTTCGCGAGCGAACGGTCGGGCCCCCAGCGGGTGGGCGTCGGGCATCGCAATCTCTTCAACGATCGTCGACCCGTTGCCCAAGGTGATCTCAACTCGACCGCCGAACGCCTTTTCTTTCGGGTCGTTGGACAGATAGCGCCGAGTCCATTCAGGGTCTTCCACGGTGCTGACCTTGCGCCACAGTTCGACCGTATCTTCGCGCGTCGCTCGCTCGCGCGTGTAGGAGTCGATATGGTGCCATGTTCCGTCCTGCAGGGCCACAGTGAATATGTACGCCACGGAGTGATCCAGCGTCTCTCTCGACGCCTGCGGATCAAACTTCTGCGGGTCATTCGCACCCGATCCGATCACGTAGTGCGTGTGGTGAGATGAGTGAATGACGACCGCTTTAATTTGTCGACCATCGCGCAGCGCCGGATGCTCTGCGCGTAGCTTGCGCGCCAGGTCGATCCATGCCTGCGCCTGGTACTCCGCCGAGTGTTCCTTGGTGTAGCTGTCGAGAATGCCCAACTTCGCCTCACCCCGAGCCGGTAAGCGGACCGTGTACGAGCCCTGCGGCCCGTCGAGCAGCTGCGCGATTACTCCATCTTCGCCTTCGTAGATCGGCGCCGGCGATGTCTGGCCGCGCATCGCTCGGTCAACTGCCTCGACGGCCGACTTTGCCGCGAACGCCGGGGCGTACGCCTTCCACGTGGAGATTGCGCCCTTTCGTGACTGACGGGTCGCCGTGGTCGTGTGCAGCGCCTGCCCAATCGCTTGGAGGATCGTCTCTTCGCCCAGATTGAGCAGCGTCCCGAGACCCGCCGCGACGCTCGGTCCCAGGTGCGCGACGTGGTCAATCTTGTGCTCGTGCAGGCTTATCGCGCGAGCCAAGGCGATCTGTATCTCGTAGGACGTGGCGATCGCTCGCACGACGTCGCGGCCCGTCAAGTCGCGACGAGCGCCCGCGTGCTGGGCCACCGCGACGATAGGTGGAATATTGTCACCGGGATGCGAATACTCGGCGGCAAGAAAGGTGTCATGAAAGTCCAGTTCGCGCACGGCCACGCCATTGGCAAGGGCCGCCCATTCGGGAGAGACGCGGACGTCGGACGGGGTGCCGACGACGGTGCTACCCGGTGAGAGACGATGATGAGTGGCCTGTGCTCGAGCGGCGGTCACTGGCCGCGCGTCAGCGAAGCAGCGGCCACGGCCGCATTATCAATGACGCGATTGATGATCATCTCCTCAACACTTTCGGTCACGTCAACACAGTCCACCGCGACTTCCGCGATCTTCCACGCCAACTGCTGATCGCGGGGCCATTGTTCGTCACTGCGGTGGACCGTAACCTGGTGATCAATCACTCAATTCCTTTCGGTGTCATGACCGCGTTCGAGCGACTCGCTCGTAACAGAAGTGCCGGGCCACCAACCGTTGCCGGTGGCGTGCGTATCGCCACGTTTCCTCAGAATCCGTCGTCATGGCAATCGCTTGGTGATAGCCGCACTCGCCCGCTTCAACTCGGTAACGCACCACTGCGCCTTGACCTCGTCTAACTCCGCCTCCGGAGCTGTGACTTGCAATGACGCGACCGCACCTCCGTCCTGACTGAGGATCGGAACAGCCACCGAAGCAACGCCCGCCTCACGTTCGCTCGAGCTATAGACGTAGCCGTCTTTTCGAATAGCCTGCAAGCCTTCCGTAAATTCCCGGGCGGTGACCACGTCGCCGTTCACCAAACGAATCTCGGGAAAATCGGCCATGAGCGTGGCGAGATCCTCCGGCACGAGCGCCGCGGCCAAAATCCTGGCCCCCCCTAGATACAAGGGCGTTGGTTCTCCAACCGGCAGCAGATAGCGGAGGACTGTCGTTCCTTCGACCCGCAGAATCATCACCCGTTGGAAGTCCACCCGTATCGAGAGCGAGGACATCAGTCCGCTCGCGCCGCTCAACTCTTGCAGGATCGGGAGAGCTATCTGGCTCAGGCTGCTACTGATGTGGAACGCGTACGCGTTGATGACTGACGTAACACCAATCGTGTAGCCGTATCTCTCTTGACTGACGTAACCGTATTGCAACAGGACACTCAGAATCCGTTGGGTGGTCGCGAGATGAATTCCCGACTCCAACGAGATATCCGTGAGCCGCATCGGGACGCGGCTACGTCGAAGAATGTTCAGGATGTCGAACGACCGTTCCAGGGAACGCATCGAACTCGTGGTCGAGATGCGATTTACTGCCGGCACGACGCCCAACCAGGCCTTCGTATTCGTTCACTCACCAGCGAAAGTTCGCTGGGAGTCGAGTGGTTGGCAACGACCACGGTGCGCGACGTACAGACCCTCGTGATCAGGCGGCGGGCACCGTTGCCCGGCTTCGCGTTGCCCCGCCCGTCAACGGACATCGTTCGGTTCCGACGACGTGGAACAAAGTTCTGTTCTGGCGCTCGACACGATCGGTTCCTTCCACGGCGACGTCGCGCCTGCGTACGCGTCGGGCCCCCTTCGAAAGTGCTGTGCTTGCTCTTCAGTCTCGATGAAGGGCATATCCATTGCGAACAGACGGTCGCCTCTAGGACGGGGACCGGCTTTGGACACGTGTCCCCATAGTGAATGTCCAACCACCTCTTCGGCCAGCAGGGCGACCTCGATGAGTCGATCGAGGTCGACGTTGTTGACTATACCCAACTCGTTCATGAGATCGACCAGATCTTCGGTAGGAATCATGCGCGTCATTCGGCCGTGGCCGCCGTAGGGACAGCCGCCCATCCCCCCAATAGACGAATCCAACACGAGGGTGTCCTCGGCGGACAAAACCTTTAGCGCCTCGTAGGCCGAGAGCAAGGCCGTGCCGCGCGCGTCGTGCAAGTGCAAATGCACCTTCTTTATCTGCGGCCAGCGCTGCTTGATCGCTCTTAGTTGCGAGGCCACCTGATCCGGCACGTTCCACGCCATGGGGTCGCCAATCCACACACGATCGACCGTCACCCCGGCCGCCGTCCACAGTTCGTACTGGCGCTCGAGCATGTCCATCCGATAGGCCTCATCGAACGGTCCCAGCCAATTCGATCCCCACGCGGCGTTGATCGCGATGCCGGCAGATTGAGCCCCCTCCATTAGCGTCCGTTCGATCACCGAGGGCCAACCGGCGATCTCGTCCTGTTGCGTTCGGTTGGTATTGCGACGAACGAACACGTCGCATAAATGTACCAAGGTTCTCGGGAACTCCGATGATTTGCTCAGAGGAGGCATCAATTTAGCCATGCGTTCGCGACCTTGATCGTTGAGGGCTAACGCCGTGTACTTGACGCCCGCGACCGGTGTAAATCGCGAAACCAGTTCGTCAATGCAGGCCATCTGCGGCGTCCACTTCGCGCTCACGAATGAGCCGACGACGATGGTCTGAAGGCCCGTCTGGGACAGTGCATCGAGCAGGCGGAGCTTGTCGGCAACGCTGATGTCGGCGCTCTCAATTTGCATTCCTTCACGCATTCCCTCCTCGATAATCTCGACCTTGGGGTAGGAATGCGTTCGCGTCATACTTCTCTCTCCTCTAAACGGCGTTGAAAAATCGTACGGCATCAGGTGGCGTGTTGGACACGGAGGGCTTCAATCTCTTCATTCGAGAAGCCGAGCTCGGCGAGGATCGAGCGTGTGTGTTGACCCAACCTGGGCGGTGGGAGTGACGGTTCTAGCGCCGCGCCGTTGACGTGTACGCCACTGCCAAGGATTTTGACGTGGCTCCGGCCCGCAAGGTCAACGTCGACGTCGTGTACGAGACCTCGTGACTTGATCTGATCTTGGTTCAGCGCCTCCTCGACGTTCAGCAGTCGTCCCGCGGGCACGCTCACCTCAGCCAGCCCTGCTTCCCAATGCGCGACCCCGTGGACGGACAACGCGCTTTCCAACTCGGCCGTGAGCTCACTGCGATGTCTCTTTCGGTCCTCGCGGCTGCGAAAGCGCTCATCGGCGATTAGATTCGCTCGATCACAGACGTGGCACAAGGAGACGAACTGCTTCTGGGTATTGGCCGAAATATTCATGGGTCCGTCACCGGTCTGAAACGTGCCCGATGGCGACGACGCGGCATTGTCGTTACCGTGTCGAACGGGCAGGCGTCCATTGATGAGTTGCTCCGAGGTCGCCCACGACATCGCCGTAAGCGCAGTATCAAGCATTGAGACGTCGAGAAAGCATCCGGTCCCCTGCGTCGAGCGCCGAGTCAACGCCGCGCACACGGCCATCGCCGCGGCGAAACCGCCGAGGGTGTCGCAGATGGGAAAGCCAACTCGCAGTGGTCCGCCCGATGGAAAGCCCGTGACGTCCGATATCCCGGCGAAGCCCTGGATGATCTGATCGTAGGCCGTGCGGTCCGCGAGCGGCCCATCCTGTCCGAATCCCGTCACGGCGCAGTAGCTCAACGCCGGATTGATCTCGTGGATTCGCGCCCACGAAAAGCCCAGCCGCTCGAGCACGCGCGGCCTCATGTTCTCGAGCAGAACATCCGACGTGCGAAGGAGACGCTCAAAGACCTGGCGGCCTTCCTCGCTCTTCAGGTTGATCGTGATCGAGCGCTTACCGGCATTCTGGGCGAGGAACGAGGAGCCCATCGACGCGGCTTTCAACTCGTCGTCGCTGCCCATGTCGCGCGCGAGGTCCCCGGTAATCGGGACTTCGACTTTAATGACGTCGGCACCCATCAGGCTCAACTGATACGCCGCGAACGGCCCAGCGAGCACGGTGGTCAGGTCGATCACACGGATCCCGCCAAGCAATTCGTTCACGATTTTCCTCACGTGGAGGCCTGACGTTGGGTACGTCAGACGTCGATTGGAGCCGCACAAACTACGACGACGTGCGGTACATCACACCAGTGCCGCGAGCACCACCCAGTCGGGATGGTCAGCGGAGGGAACGCCGCCGACCATCCCTGTCCGGGAATTGCTGTCTACTACTCGATCAGCCTTCCTTGGCCACGACTGCGGCCAGCTGGGCCGGTGTCACGTAGGCCCTGGTCACGTTGTTGAGGCTGGCGTCAAAGCCAATCATCTGGAAACCACTGAAGACATTGTGAAACTTGTTGAAGTCGTCGCTGCCAGATGCACCGTCATAATTAATCTGCTTACCCGCCTTTATCAGGGCGACGCACGATGCGTAGGTGCCGCACACCGTTCCCGGTGGGTTCGAGACGGCAACAACGTCCTTGACCCACACCTTGGGGTCCGTGGACTTGGCCATCGTCATGGCGAGCGACGCGATAACGATGGAGTCATACTCGTTAAAGCTCGTTGGCAAGATCGTGGTGGTCCTCCACTTCTGTTGGTAGTCCGCGAGGAAGTGGTTGTACGCGCCATCGGCCGTCGTGGGCGTCGCCGGTAAGGCGGCAGTCAAGTCCGTCGAGGCAGTCGGGCCAAAGGACTTGGCGTAGGCGCCCTGGGGAGCCGACTGCAGGTCGTCACCGATCCACGGCGTCGACATGTAGCCAAGCTGCTGGCCGTCCGAAAAGAGCGTCGCGGCCGTCTGGGTGTCCATGGAGTCAAAGATGACCTGAGGCTTTGCAGCGAACGCCGACGTAAGTTCCGAACTGTATGAGGACTGACCGGGCGTCAACGTGATGTTCTGTTGAATCGTCCCGCCGAGTGCCTTGTACGCCGCTTCCAGAGGTGCAATGAACCCCTGTGAGTTGGCCGAGTTGTCAAAGATCAATGACGCCGTCGTCCAACCCTTGCTAATCGCGTACTGCGCCATCGCTATGGACTCGTTCGAGTCGGACGAAGAGGTGCGGAACACGAACTTCTTATTCATATTGTCGAGCGTGGTCAGACCCCCGACCATGAAGTCGACTACGTCATTGGGCTGAAATTGGTTGATTACCCCTTCGATGGTCGGCGAGAACGGCCCGATGATCACCGTCGGGTGACTCAATTCCAGCTTGCGAAACGCAGGGAGCACGTCAACCGAGTCCGCCGCGTCATCGACGAACACGCTCTTCAATTGGTGACCCAGCACGCCACCGTTGTGGTTCACTTCATAAATGCCAACGGCCACTCCGTGCGTCCCCCAGGACGACAACAGTGACTTCGTTCCCGTGAACGGGAATATTCCACCGACCACAAGCTTGGTTGCTTTCCCACTCGCGCTGGCGGCGGCACCGCTCAGGCCAATCCCGGCGACCGAGGTCACCATGGCCAGAACCAGGATCGCTCGGCCGGCGCCATGGCGAACGGTTAATTTGTTGATGAATTTCATACGATACTTACCCCTTCTTTCATTTTCCTGTACTTCAAACTCGTGGGAATTTCCCACTTTTACGAGTTGCTCGCTCCCGCGCGCCCCAAGAAAATTGCGGCGAGGTCAAGCTTCATGATTTCTGCCGTGGGTCCGTGCACGTGGTTAGTGCCCGCGACGAAAATGTGAACAAAATCGGCGTGCGTGAGCGCTCGTTCGACATTCTGTTCAACCACGAGGACCGCGGTGCCGGACTTCGCGATGAGATCGATCTGATGCCAGACAACGTCCGTGTAGGCCGGCGAGAGTCCCGCGGTGGGCTCATCGAGGACGATCACCGTTGGCGTGACCATGAGGGCCCGGGCAATAGCGAGCAAGTTCTGCTGGCCACCGGAGAGAAAACCGGCCTTCTTGTCGCGCGCCTTGTTCAGGTCGGAGAAGACATTGAAAATCTCCTCCATCCTCGCGTCGGTATTGCCGCGCACGGCGAATCCTCCGACCTCTAAATTCTCGCGCACGGTAAGCCTGGCGAAGATGTTTTCGTTCTGGGGCACGTACACCAGGCCATGGCGAGGAATCAAGTGACCCGCCATCTTCGTGATGTCAACGTCATTGACCACAATGCGCCCCGTCGAGGCGCGCAGGATGCCGACGAGCGTCTTGGCGAAGGTCGACTTGCCAGCGCCATTCGGCCCGATGATGGCCGTGACCGTGCCGATCTCGGACGAAAGAGAAATGTTGTTAATAATGGGCAAACGGCCGTAGCCGGCCGTAATGTTCTCAGCTATCAGGGCTGGCATTGATGACCTCTCCCAAGTACGCCTCGACTACCTCTGGGTTGGCGCGAAGTTCGCTGAGACGACCCGTCGCCAGGGTCCGTCCTTCAGCGAGAACAATCACGTAATCGCAAATCTTCTCGACCACGTTGAGGTTGTGCTCGACCATGAGTACGGTGACGCCCTGGCGCTTCATATCCAGGATGTAGCCGCCAATTCGTTCGATCAGCGCCGGATTGACGCCCGCC
>OLLM01000208.1_pt1 | contig 40890 bp, 55 predicted proteins | sample 1604581 | NCBI WGS metagenome assembly OLLM01 (sample SAMEA104055725, study PRJEB20765) | soil metagenome | biome: Arctic tundra; feature: Polygonal ground; material: soil | place: USA | collected 2011-09 | depth 0-0.5 m | reverse complement strand
TTTGTTCAGAGCCGGTGGAGGGATTCGAACCCACGACCTGACGATTACAAATCGCCTGCGCTACCAGACTGCGCCACACCGGCTTGGATGAGACAGGTTAGTGAATACCTCTGCACCACTCTTGTCCGCCGCTCTAGGCTAAGTCCAATGAGCGAGTCGTCCGGCCCCCAGCACGAGTCACACACACCAGGTTCGCACTACCAGCCGGGACTCGGCGTAGTGCTGCTTATTTTGGTTCTCTTCGTTGCGGCGGCGACGTTGATGTTGCGTTCGACGATCGCATCGGGTCCAGGTGGTACGACCACGACAACCACCACCACGCTCGCTTCCACCCAGACCACCATTCCCAAAACCCGTGTTCGTGTCCAAGTCGCGAACGGTACCAACGTGACGGGACTGGCCCGCAGTTACACCCAGCGTTTAACGACGCTCGGATGGGACGCCCTGCCCGAAGTGAACGGTCCCGTCACGACGGCGACCATCGTGTACTACCGCGGTGGCTTCTCGTGGGCCGCGCGCGAGATTGCGCAAGAGATCAAAGTGAAAACCACGGCCGTGCACCCGTTGCGCAATCCCAAAGTGGTAATCGGCGCGTCAACGGACGACGTAATTGTCGTCCTCGGTCACGACCTCGCCGCCAAACATTAGTTTGGACTGCCGCCGCAGTTGAACTTCGTGTCGCGTCAATGCACGACGTCATTGTTGTATTCGGGCACGACCTCAGCGCCAAACAATAGTTAGGACTGCGGAGGATGCTGTACGGCGTGTCGCGTCAATGCCGCGTGCAGTACGTCGACCGCCATTGCACGCAACTCTTCGAGCGGACGGTTGCGATGGCGCCGTACGCCGAGATCAACTTGGGCCACACTGTGCACGCCGTAGAGACGGGCGACGTCGATGAGCAGCGCGATCTCCACGCCGTAAGCGGGCTCCAACGTGATGGCGTCTAAGGCGCTGCGTCGTGCGGCCGTTTCGCCGGCCAGGGGCTGGCGGATCTCGCCTAGGCCGGGAAAGAGCAGTGAAAGTATGGGTCGGGCGGCCAATTCGTTCACCCGCCCGCCCCCGGTGGGCATGTTGTGCAGCGGCCGCTCGTAGTAGCCCTTCACTAGTTGGATGTCGGCTCGTTCGAGCAGGGGTTGGATGAGGCGCGGCACGAAGTCCGTCGTGGTGTTGAGCACGTCAGCGTCGAGGAAGACCACGATGTCGGACGAGGCCGCGTCGAGTCCGGCGCCCATTGCCTCGCCCTTGCCGCTCGGGCCGGTGAGGTTAAGCACCTTGGCCCCGTGGTGGTCGGCGACGGTGGCGGTGTCATCGTTGGAGTGGTCGTTGACCACCAACAGCTCGTTCACCAGTCCGGCGTGACGGGTGACCGCGTCCAGCACCGCCCCGATAGTCGCGGCTTCGTTCTGGGCCGGGATGATCACCGTGATCGACGTCGATGCCGCCTCGGCCAGCACGCGATCGAGGTCGTACTCGTCGCTGGTGAGGGTCCAGGGTGCGTCGTGGTGGGTCACTTGAAAGACACTAGGGGGCTGCGTCGAAATCGCGCACTTGACAAACTCTTGGCTAACCGCCAGAATTGATACATCATCCAGAGCGACTGAGGGACGGGCCCGTTGAAGTCGCGACAACCAGTGTGATCAAAGAGCGACCCTCTCATCACACCAGGTGCCAAAGCCCGAACGATGAAGAGGGAGTCATGAGTTTCGCTACAGGTCTTTTATGTCGAGAGTGCGGTGCCACCTATCCCAGCGAGGCTCGCTACTCCTGTGAGTTCTGCTTCGGTCCGCTCGGGGTCTGCTACGACCTCGAGGCGGCCAGGGGAGTGGTCACGAGAGAATCAATCGCCAGCGGTCCTCACTCCATTTGGCGCTACGCCGATCTGCTGCCCGATCCCGGCGACCAGCCAGTGGACCTGGGTGCCGGCTGGACGCCGCTGCGACGTGCGACACGATTGGCCGACGTGCTGGGCGTGAAGGAACTCTGGTTGAAGGACGACACGCGTAACCCCACCGGATCATTCAAGGACCGCGTGGTGTCAGTGGCACTCTCGAGCGCGCGTCGGTTGGGCTTCACCACCGCGGCGTGCGCGTCGACGGGCAACCTGGCGACGTCGGTCGCGGCCCACGCGGCCTTCATTGGTTGGCCCAGCGTCACCATCATTCCCTCGGACTTAGAGAAGTCCAAGATCGCCATGACCGCCATCTTCGGTGGCACGGTGATCGGCGTCGAGGGTAGTTACGACGACGTCAACCGACTCTGCGTCGAATTGGTGGCCGAACATCCCGACTGGGCCTTCGCCAACGTCAACCTGCGCGCTTACTACGCGGAGGGTTCTAAGACGCTGGCCTTCGAGATTTGCGAGCAACTCCAGTGGCGCACACCCGACCAAGTGGTGGTCCCCATCGCCTCGGGCAGCCAGTTCACGAAGATCGCCAAGGGCTTTCACGAGTTCATCGAACTCGGTCTCGTCGACGGACCCGCCCCGGTGCTCTTCGGCGCGCAGGCGACGGGCTGTTCGCCGGTGGCGACGGCCTTCAGCCAGGGGGCCGACTTGATCACCCCCCAGCGCCCCCACACCATCGCCCGATCGCTCGCCATTGGCAACCCGGCCGACGGTCCCTACGTGCTCGACGAACTTCGTCAAAACGGTGGCGACTGCGGATCGGTGAGCGACGACGAGATTCTCGAGTGCATTGGCCTGTTGGCCAAGACCGAGGGCATCTTCGCCGAGACGGCCGGCGGGGTGACGATTGCCTCGCTTCGCCAGTTGCTCAATCGCGGCACCATTGACCCCAATAAGTCGATCGTCGCCATCATCTCGGGCCACGGCCTCAAGACCCTCGACGCGGTCGTCGAGACGGCGGTCGTGAGCTCGACCATCAGGCCCTCATTGGCCGAGGCCGAAGAGGCGCTGCGCTTTCACCAGTTGGTGGCGGCCTCGTGAACGTCACCGTGCGCCTTCCCAGCCAGTTGCGCTCGCTGGTGGGCGGCGCCGGCGAGGTGCCGGTCGAAGCCGGGACCGTGCGCGAAGCGATTGTCGCCGTCGACGAGGCCTACCCGGGCATTGCCTTTCGGGTGCTGGACGACCACGGGGCCCTGCGTCGCTTCGTCAATATCTTCGTCGCCGACGAGGATGTGAGGTTTTTACAGGGTCTGGACACCGTGCTCGAGGCCGGCCAGACCGTGTCACTGGTGCCCGCAGTGGCCGGCGGCTGAGCGCCAAATTAGCACTCTCCCCCTCTGACTGCTAATATTGCTTTGCACCAATTAGGTGCAAACTCGCACTAGGAGGAATCACAGTGGCGAAACTGATCGCTTTTGACGAAGAGGCCCGCCGAGCGCTGGAGCGCGGCATGAACAAGCTGGCCGACGCGGTACGCGTCACGCTGGGGCCTAAGGGCCGCAACGTGGTGTTGGACAAGAAGTGGGGCGCCCCCACCATCACCAACGACGGCGTCTCGATCGCCAAGGAAATCGACCTCGAGGATCCCTACGAGCGCATCGGCGCCGAATTGGTCAAGGAAGTCGCCAAGAAGACCGACGACGTGGCCGGTGACGGCACCACGACCGCGACGGTCCTCGCCTGGGCCATGGTTCGCGAGGGACTGAAGAACGTCGCCGCGGGCGCCAACCCGATGTCGCTCAAGAAGGGAATCGAAACGGCCGTGGAAGCGGCCGTTGCCTCACTGGCCGACCTCGCCAAGCCCGCCGACACCAAGGAGCAGATTGCCCAGGTGGCCTCGATCTCCGCCGCCGACACTGAGATCGGCGAGATGATCGCCGACGCCATTGACAAGGTCGGCAAGGACGGCGTCATCACCGTCGAAGAGAGCCAGTCCTTCGGCATGGACATGGACCTCGTCGAGGGCATGCGCTTTGACAAGGGCTACATCTCGCCCTACTTCTCCACCGACACCGAGCGCATGGAAGCGGTCTTGGAAGACGCCTACATCCTGCTGGTGGCCGGCAAGATCACCTCCGTGCGCGACGTACTGCCGGTGTTGGAGAAGGTCATGCAGTCGGGACGCCCGTTGTTGATCATCGCCGAGGACATCGAGGGCGAAGCCCTCGCGACCTTGGTTGTCAACAAGATCCGTGGCACCTTCAAGTCCGTCGCCGTCAAGGCCCCGGGATTCGGCGAACGCCGCAAGGCCATGCTCCAGGACATCGCCATCCTCACCGGCGGCACCGTGATTGCCGAAGAGGTCGGCCTCAAGTTGGAGAACGCCACGGTTGAACTGCTTGGTTCAGCGCGCAAGGTGGTCGTGACCAAGGACGAGACGACCATCGTCGAAGGCGCCGGTACCGAAGAGGACATCAAGGGACGCATTAGCCAGATCAAGGCCGAGATTGAAAACACCGACTCCGACTACGACCGTGAGAAGCTCCAGGAGCGTCTCGCCAAGTTGTCTGGTGGCGTCGCCGTCATCAAGGTCGGTGCCGCGACCGAGGTCGAACTGAAGGAAAAGAAGCACCGCATCGAAGATGCTGTGTCGACGACCAAGGCCGCGATTGAAGAGGGTGTCGTGCCCGGTGGTGGCGTGGCGTTGCTTCGCAGCCAGAGCCGCATCCTCGAAGCCGCCGACAAGTTGAGCGGTGACGAGGCGACCGGTGCGCGCTTGGTCGCCAAAGCCTGCGAGGCTCCACTCAACCAGATCGCGGTGAACGCCGGACTCGAGGGTGGCGTCATCGTGGACAAGGTCCGTAACCTGGCCAAGCCCAACGAGGGACTGAACGCCGCGACCGGCGAGTACGAAGACCTCATCAAGGCCGGTGTCATTGACGCCGCCAAGGTGACTCGCTCGGCGCTGCAGAACGCCGCCTCGATCGCAGCGCTCTTCCTCACCACCGAGTGCGTCATTGTTGACAAGCCCGAAGAGAAGGCCCCGGCGATGCCCGGCGGCGGCATGGACGACTACTAAAGATTCACCAGACATCGACAAAGAGGGCGGGGACTTGGTCCCCGCCCTCTTTTTGTTGGCGCCAGAGTTGGTAGAAAGCCCACGTGTAAAATCCTATGGTGCGAAACAATTTCAGCTTGGCGCTGACGTTCACGTTGATGATCACTCTGGGCGCGGCTGGCGTGAGCGGCGCGTCGAACGCGTCGAAGGTGGTGGTGACCAACGCGACCGTGACCACCGCGAAGAAGGGCCACTCGTCGGCGATTTCGTTCGTGCTGTCCAACAACACGCTAGCGAAGATTTGGCTTACCTTCGTATCGAGCCCGCTCTCGCCTTCGGACATGATTGACTACGACAGGAACATGACCGTGAAGTCGTCGCAGATGATCGCCGAACCCTCCATCAAGGTGTTCGCCGGTCACTCCTTGACGTTGAGCTTTCGCGGCCAGGGAGCCATGCTGGGCTCTATAACCCAGAATTTCAAGGTGGGTTCGACCGTTTCGCTCACGCTGGGCTGGCACTCCAGTGCCCATCCCCTCACCACGCTGGTGACGTTTTCGGCGGTGGTGGTCAAACCAGCCAAGAAGATCTACTTCGGAACTATGAGCGCCGGCTCCATGCAGGGAATGCAGATGGGCATGTTGCGAGGCGTAGCGGCGCACGCCGCACTTCTAGTTTGATGACCACCCAGGAAGCGGACGTCGTCCCCCGACGTCGAAATGCGATAGCCCTTAGTCTGGTGCCATGAGCACGCCGGAACCCCTTGGACCATCTCGCGGACTGAACGTCCTGCACCTGTTCTGTCACGCCGACGCCGAGGTCGATGAGGGCGCCGTTCGCAAGGCGGTCGAAGAGTCAAGGGCGGCCGATCTGCAGGTAGTGATCGCCGCGATCATGGGGGCCAAGGCCGATATTTGTTTCATGGTCCTCGGGATCAACCTGTGGGACCTGCGCACCTTCCAGTCGAAAATCCAAGCGGCCGGATTGCTGGTGTCGGAGAGTTACGTCTCGGTGACCGAGGTGAGCGAATACGCCGCCGGCACGCCGGAGAAGATTCTCCACGACCGCCTCTGGCCGGTCCTGCCGCCCGAGGGCATGCGGGCCTTCTGCTTCTACCCGATGTCCAAACGGCGCGGTGAAAAGAACAATTGGTACGCGCTCGATTACGACGAGCGCCTGGCGCTCATGCGCCAGCACGGAACGTCAGGGCGCAACTTCAAGGGCCGCATCCTCCAGGTGGTCACCGGTTCGACGGGACTGGACGACTGGGAGTGGGGCGTCACGCTCTTTGGCGTGCACGTCGACGACCTCAAGGACTGCGTCTACACGATGCGCTTCGACGAAGCTTCCACGCTCTACGGCGAGTTTGGCACTTTTTATACGGGCCTCGTAGGCAGCGTTGACGAAGTCCTCGGCGCCGCCCTGGCGTAGTCATCGTTGGTAGCGTCGAAGCGTGAGTGAAGCCATCTCGGAAAAGACGTTGCTGCGCTGGGCCGAATCGCTGGCCGGTGTCGCGCGCACCGGCATTGGCTTCACCGACAGTCAGTTTGAACGTGAACGCTACGAAGAGGTGCTCAAGATCGCGGGTGACATCAAGGCCGCCGCCGAGCTGGGCGAAGGGGCCGTGGACGGCGACGGGCACGTCAGCGAATGGATGAAGGATATCGGCCGCGGGGTGCCCGGATACGTCACGCCCAAGGTGGCCGTCGGCGCGGCCGTCACGAACGATGACGGCGAGCTGCTCCTGATACAGCGCGCGGACTCGGGTATCTGGCTCTATCCCACGGGGTGGTGCGACGTGGGATACTCAGCGCCCGAGGTCGTGGTCAAAGAGGTCCTCGAAGAGACCGGCTACGACGTTGAAGTGGTACGGCTCATCGGGGTGCTCGACGGGATGCGCCTGGGTGCGTCGCGGGTGCCGCTCTACTCGCTGCTCTTTTTTTGCCGAGTCACTGGGGGGTCGATGAAGATTCATCCCTTGGAGTGCACCGACGCGGGATGGTTCAGACGCGACAATCTTCCTTCGCCGACGCTCGGGGCGGAGCGGTGGGCCGACCCCATATTCGCGGCCATTGAAGGTGAGCAACGTGACGTCTTCTACGACGACCTTCGTCGTCCCGTGTGGAGGGGCGAGTAATGGGCATCACGGTGGAGGTGGCGCACCACGCCACCGAGGAACTACGACAGTGTCTGAACGACTTGCTGCCGCAGCTCTCCTCAACGGCGCCTCCACTCGAGATCGGCGACCTCGAAGCGATAATCGGATCCCCGGCGGTAACGCTGTTCGTGGCGTTCGATGGGGCCGCCGTGGTGGGATCGCTCACGCTGGTGATATTTCCCATTCCCACCGGGTTGCGGGCCTGGATCGAAGACGTCGTGGTGAACGAGAAAGCGAGGCGACGGGGTGTCGGCGTGGCGTTGACCGGGGCCGCTTTGCAAGAGGCTCAACGGCGAGGTGTTCGCTCGATCGATTTGACGAGTCGGCCCTCGCGCGAATCGGCGCACCAGCTTTATATGAAACTTGGTTTTGCTACGCGCGATACTAACGTCTACCGGTTTGTCATTGAAAGCTTGAAAACTAATTTGGACTGAGACGACTGTCCGTGAGTTGTAACTGTTTCTAAATTCTGGTAGGCAGGAAGAGTACGTGCTTAGCAAGAGGAGCGAAATGGATTTTGCCTTGGTTGGTGAACGGCAATTCACGCTTCAGCAGGGCTGGGGACATGAGGTGCTTGCAACTGTTCTAGGTGGGACACACGTCATCGCACCGGCTACAGCTTTTCCAGGGGCGAATCTCACTGTTGTTACGGTCGTCGGCGCCACGGATATTAAAGTTCCGCGTGGCAGCCGGATTCGACTGCGAGGTTTTACTCTTCTTGGTTCACGGAAAATTGATGTTCGATCCAGCGCAGGTCCTGAAATCATCGTGCGTGCATTCAGTTTGTTTGGCCCCGTCACCGTAACTGAGTCACCGAATTAACTTTCACTTTTGCCAGGGAGCGATAGATAAATGTCTGTCGTTCTCTCTTTGAAAATTGAAGAGTCGAATTTTCATTGAACGACCGTTGCAAGAATTATTAACTTCAGCTGCTGTTCAATGAAGCGCCAAAGTCACATGGCAATGTCCGGAGATTCCTGTGGTTTGAATCAGGGCGGCGGTTGGGTTGTCGTTGCTTAGCGAATAGATTGCGCCCGCTGATAAGTTAGCCACTGATGCCATTGCCTAGAACATTCGAAGAGAGTTTGAGGGACGAACCGGGAGTGATCGGGAGCGATCGGCCAACGAGATGACGCAGCCAATTGATGCGAGGGGTAGTCTTCCATTTCCTCCGTTGGAAATGAGAGAACTGGTAGGCCAAACCGATCTGGGCGCGTATGACAACCCTAGCGGCGCACTGATTTACCCGTATATTTCTGCAGAAGAGTACGACTCAGTCTTTGACTTCGGTTGCGGATGCGGGCGCGTGGCGCGTCAACTTCTACAACAGGATGTTCGCCCGTCGCGATACGTCGGGGTGGATCTGCACAAGGGCATGGTCGAATGGTGCCAACATAACCTTGCCGACGCGACCGAGGGTTTCGAATTCATACACCACGACGTGTACAACATCCGATTCAATCCCACAGGGGTGCAACCGCCCGTAATGATATTTCCAGTTGGTGACCGGGAATTCACGATGGTGCACGCTTTCTCCGTGTTTACTCACCTCACTCAGATGCAAACGGAACACTATCTCCCAGAAGTCGCGCGAGTGCTTCGAGCCGATGGTGTTTTTGTCAGTAGCTGGTTTTTTTTCGATAAGAGTAACTTCCCGTTTCTCCCCGAGACCCATAATGCGCTGTACGTGGATTACGTCGACCCGGCGGCGGCGGTGCTCTACGACAGGAGATGGGTGGAAAACCTTGCTTCAAGGCATGGCTTGGTAATCAGTTACATCGAGCCGCCGAAGATTCGCGGCCACCAATGGACCTTGCTGATGCGACCAACCAGCAGTGGTGTCGATCCGGCGCAATGGCCGGACGACAACGCACCGATTGGCACGGCGGTGCCACCGCATGGTCGTACTGATCCTCACCTCATTCGCTAATCGAAATTCTCTTTTCCTGTAACAGACCTTTTCGCTCTCTATCTTGCGCTAGCGCGATCTTTCCCTCAATTTCGATCTTCATTGACCAATGTCTACGTTTTTTGTAGAAACGATTTTTAAAAATCTTTCTCTTGTGAAATGGTGTTCTGATAGATGATCGTCATTCGGGAACCACCAACCCCGCGCAATGACCTTGAAACCACTGGCGTCCAGTTCTGAGCATCGTCGTAAGCCGGCATTCTCTGCAATACGACCAGCGACGCGATTCGTCACCCTGGTACGCGTCACTACGGGCAAGTTGGCTGGAGCGCAGATGCGACGGTAACCTTCCTTTGCTGCATCGACGGCGAAGCCCCTGCCCCAAGCGCCGGAAGATAGGCGGTGGTGGAGAATCCAGCATTCTCGATCCAAGAAGGGTTGCGGCTCCACGCCAACCATCGCGATCACGTCGCCACCTCGGTCACGCCGACCTACTTCGAGAGTCGGTGGACGGATTGATTGGTGAGGAACCGCCTGTTTAACACCGTCGCCCTCTTCATTTTGAGCGTGCTGGACCACAGTTGTCTTATTGTTCCAAGGCTAAATTGTGTCCCGAAAATCGAACGCGAGGGTGGGTGATTACTTGTGGATGAGACGGAACGTGTTGATTTCGGCTTTCGCTGAAAAGAGGTTGCTTTGGTGGGTGAAAATGTTGTACAACGTTGTTCCGTCGAGCACGACCAAACTGCCGATAGTGCCCACGCATTGCCCGGAGGGATCGCAACCGGGAACGTATGCAGTTGCCGCCATGAGACCGTGCCACTTGATAATCCGGCCGCCGTGGGAAGTTGGCAAATAACTCCTAAGAAATGGTTGTTGGCGACGGTCGGGAACGCGGTTAGTGAGTGATTCGACGGAGACGTCGACCGTCGGTGGCTCACTCCCGCCGCTCACGTACGTCCTACTCGTGTTGACGCCGACCCCGTATTGGGGTTGCTTTGCACCCGCGTCGTTATAGACCGTGATAACGGGCACGTGAGGGAACGACGTGGCAAACCGATGTGCGGGTGCGCCGTGCGCCGTCGCTCGCGGCATCGTGACCATGACCAAAGAGTTGGCACACGACGAGAGCGCGATCCCACCGAGCGAGACCAACGCCAATACGGCAACGCGCGCAACAGGTTTCATTAGTCGAAAGTTATCGCTGAAATCTTGGCACAAGTGTGTCGAATGAGTATCGCCGACCAACCACGGGCACGATTCGTCTGTCGGGTAACGAGGGCGCGCCAACTATTGTTGCGCCATGATCGTCGAAAAGCTTGGTCGAGATGAGGATTTACTAGTCGCGCAATTGTGGACTCGGGTCGGTCTTACCCGTGCGTGGAACGATCCGATCGCTGATTTTCATCGCGCCCTCGACGGGCCCACCTCAACCGTATTGGGGGCACGGCGCGATAGCGCCTTGGTTGGCACCGTCATGGTCGGTCACGATGGTCATCGCGGTTGGGTGTACTACCTGGAGGTTGACTCCCCGCATCGGGGCGAAGGCATTGGTAAAGCGTTGATGGCGGCGGCCGAAAAGTGGCTTCGCAGCCGCGGCGCCGTCAAGATCCAATTAATGGTGAGAACCGGGAACGATGAAGCCCTGGGCTCCTACGACAAAATTCGCTATGAGGAGAATGACGTCAAGGTGCTTTCCCGTCGGCTCGATGGCCGGTGAAACCTGAGCGGGCGCTATTAACCGAGAAGTGAATAACCGCGAGCACGGTGGAAAAAGCGCCCAAGCGCGTCGAGTCTGCCGATGCTAACGTGCCCTCTCAATGGACCCAAAAATTCTTGAAGTGGTTCTTCCGCCCAGTCATCTGGTGGGGGTGTCGTGCGACTTCGTTGGTTCGATGGATCCCAATTCAGACGCCAAGCAAATGATCCCTCCGACCTGGGAAACGCTCTTGGCGTTGACGCGCGCCAACAATCTTGACACCGACTGGGCGCTGGGCGTGATAACGATTTCTGCCACGCCGGGCAAGATGAGCTACACCGCCTGCGTGCCCGGAGACGCATCGGGTGCCACCCCCGACGGCATGATTGAGGTCGCCTTCGCGGGCGGTACGTACGTCGGGTGTGAACACGTTGGCCTTCTGGACTCGATTGGTGAAACCACGGCGTGGTTTTACGGGCAGTACCTTCCCACGGCGGAGTATCAAATCGCCGCGGGCCCACATTTGGAAATATACGACGAGAGGTTCAATCCTCACCTGGAGTCCTCCATCGTGACCATCTGCGCCCCAATCTCGAAGTAGCTCGCTGCGTGGTCAACGTATTCGATGGATGAACTGTCGAATGAGTGATGTCTGGCGTAAACGTGGGTCATTGAGCGTCACCTACATTGGCCCCGCGGTGACTTGACATCGTGAGGTTTGTATGGCAAACTAATTTGCATCACAAATGATATAGCCCAATCCTTCAAAAATCTTGCCTACGTGAGGCAGTTGCGCCGTCGCACGCGCGTTGCTCGAGACGGCGGTTGGTTCGCGCTCCTCGTCTTCGGTCTCGTCGTGCTTGGGGCGACGCTGTTCTATCGCAGTCCATCCCTGACGGCGTCGTCGCCGGGTTGCCACCCCAGCACTAATGGCTTCTACTGCGATACGACGACGACCGCCCGGGGTATTTTTGGCTCGGGACTGGGATCGCTGTTTCCCTCGGTCGAGAACGTGAGTCCGTGGGCGACGACCTATTGGGTGATAAGTATTTTTGTCGGCATCTGCTTGGTCGTGGCCTTCTATTGGTTTCGCTCGCGTTCGTTGGGCGTCACCGGACGGATCTGGCCCTTCGCCTCCATCGCTACGGTGGCCCTCGCGCTCGCCGTGGCGAGTCGTGGTTCGGTAACCATCCACTTGCCGGCCGACTTCTGGCTCCGCGGGACGCAGGCGCTCTTCGTGGTCGCGCTCGGATTGGTGGTCTTGGCCGCCATCGAACGGCGTTGGTCCTTTTCGATCTTTGTCGGTGGATTCGTCGGGCTCGCGTTGCTGGGTGCTCTTTACAACGTAAGCAATCTTTTCCAGCGCCTCGGTATTGGTGGCACGTGGAACAGCAACAATCAGGGCCTGCCCAATCTCATCTTGCCCGGTATCTATCTCGTGCTGGGGGGCGTCGTGTTCTGGGCGATTGATCGGTGGACCAATCGGCACTCACGAATCACGTAAGCCATGAGTTCAGAATCCTCGATCTTCCCGGAAGACAGTCCCACGAAGGACATCGACGACGTTGTCCACCAACGCGTCCGTTTGGGTCTGCTGACCATTGCCAACGAGGCCCGTCGAGTGGAGTTCCGATTTCTTCAGGACTCTATGGATCTGACCGCGGGCAATCTTTCCCAACACATTCGGGTATTAGAAGAGGCCGGACTCATTCGTGTGATCAAGGGGGCCGAGGGGCGTAGGCCCCGGACGTGGGTGTCGGTCACGAAGGCAGGTCGACAAGCATTGCACGAAGAAGTCGCGTCGCTGAAGGCGTTGATCCATCGCGTGGAGCGCGGCAGCGATCCGACGACCTAGCGCCAGTGGGTTGCCCTTCCAGCGCCTAGTGCGTCGGGTCATAATTACTCGATGAATCCTCGCCTGAAAGGTCCGCACCTCAGGACGCTCGTACAAACGTGCGCGAGGACTCTTGGCGCCGGACTCGTGGTGGTCGCGTCGTTCACGCTGGCCAGTGCCCGCGGTGCTGGTTCTTCTACGATGATTGCCGTCTCTCAGCGAGCCAGTGATTTGACGGCACTGTATTGCTATTCGGCGCAGGATTGCTTGGCATCGACGGGGAACAACATCGAAGCGTCCGACGACGACGGACTTCATTGGCGGGTGGTGATGGCGTCCATCGGTCCGACCGGCGGAACCGGAGTCGAAAGTTTTGCCTGTCCCGCCCAAGGGATCTGTTACGCCGAGGGCGGGGCGTACCCCGACGCGGTAGTGGTCGCCACGCTCGACGGAGAACACTGGGTTCGCCATCGCCTCGGCGACGCCGCGAGTTCCTCTTGGTATCCCTGGGCGATTGCGTGCGCCTCGGCCGCTTCTTGCGTGGTGGGCGGCGGCAGTGGTCAAGACAATGACCCCGGAGTCATGTATCGCACGCTGAACGCCGGAGCGACGTGGGTTCGATCCGTCTTGCCGAAGAAGACGGCACAAATCTGGAGTATTCATTGCCTCAGCGAGTCGAACTGCGTGGCACTCGCCGGGATCGTTCCCGCTCATGTACCCATGGGAGCGGGCACGAACGGGTTTCAAATCATCGCGTCGTCGAACGGGGGTCTTACGTGGACCGTGCGTTATCAATCGGGCAACTACAACCCGGGCAACATCTCGTGCTCGGGTACGACAACGTGTTGGGCCGCGCTCGAACCCAATCTTGACCAACCGGCCTTGGGAACGGGTCCGACACTGGTGTCAACGAATGGTGGAGAATCGTGGCGCCCCCTCGGCCTCGCTGAAAACCAGCGGCCCACCGTGATTGCTTGCGTCTCAACGACGACGTGTTGGGCCGCGCAATTAGGTCGGAGTGCTCAGTTCGCGGGCATTAGTAGGGATGGGGGCTCGCGGTGGACCTGGCAGCGCTTGGTCGCCCTGTCCCCGCCACCCGCATATCCCGCGGGAGAGCTCTATTACCCAATCTTGACGTGCGGGTCTATTTCGTCGTGTCTCCTGATTAAGTCCACGATCACCGCCGGGGAGGTGCTGTTGCGCCTTGGTGTCCCGTAGCGCTTCTGGATTACACCTTCCCGTTTGAGCGAGTGGGCACGAGTGCAGCGCCAACGACGTCGCCGGACGAGGCGCCGCGCATGTCGATTACGGGTTCAAGGCCGGGCGATTGACCAGCTGGGACGGAGAATCAGCGTGCACAATCTCTTTGGCCAGAGCTCTCGCCGAGTCGCGACCTGCAGCACGCCAGGGCGCTCAGCGCGGGAAGAGCCGATACGGCACACGTACTCGCAATTCCAAGATCTGGGCCCCTACGAGGGCCACGCAGTGGACAGTTCCGCACTCAGCGCCCGCGACACGGCCGAGTAGGTGTGCTCCAGCTTTCGCAACTTTATGATTCTGGATTGAGTGGGAGTGTTGAGCAATGTCGACTGAACTCCAGGTGTAACCGTGAAGGGCCTGTCTGCGAATAGACCGTCATGGTTGAGGGGGCAAGTTTTCCTGCCCATTCTGATCGTGTTGATTGCTGTTGCTTCGACCATCGTGGTGGTGCACGCCAGGAGTCATCCGTCGCCTGGTCATTCTTCCGGGACTGCCATCGTTTTTGCCGCCCTACCGGTGGTGCGTTGTCCGACATCCGTGGGCGCGAATATCGGACCGCGCGTAAAGACGCCCTCGGTCCTTCACGAATTTATTCCTCGCGACATCGCGTCGACGACGGCGCTGTACGTCGATCAGTACGACGCCATGCGAATGGTGGGACCCAAGGGCTGGTCGTGCGTGACGGGCCTCGCTGCCGACGGCGGCGCTTCGCTCTCGATCTATCCCCGTGGGACCACGTCACCTGGATTCTTCAAGCCCTTGACTGGTCGCTCCACGGCGACCGAGGTAACCGTGCAGCGCGAGCCCGCGTGCTACGCCTGTCGCCAGGGGCTGGCCTGTGCGTTCTTCGCCACAGCTCGATAAATCATGCAAAAGCATTTTCCCGATGCGCTTGCGTCGTGCACCCGACCACGGGGTGAATCCGTAACGGAATCGACAAAATATCTTCGCTACTTCTATGATGGCGCGGCTGTGGTGGGTCACGCGTATCCGTCCGGAGGGCCGCATCAGGCGCTCGGCGTGGTGTTCTTCAATCCAAAGACCGCGAGCTATCTCGTGTCGTGCACGCTGGCCACGTCCTCACGATCCGTGTGTCGCGGGGCGCTGGATTGGTTTGTGCACTACCATCAACCGATTTAGCGGCGAATGGTCGGCGCGACCGTAGTTGCAACATGAAGGAGTCCGTGTACGACGCCCGTTTCAGACCGGATTCACCTTTGGAGGCCGTCACGGCGCAAGCCAGTCATGGTCAGCTGACGATTATCGACCCATCCTCGTTGAACTCGATGGCGGCCCACGCGACCTCCCACAGATAGCCGTCCGGGTCGGTGAAATATCCGGAGTAGCCGCCCCAGAACGTGTCGCCGGCCGCCTTGACAATAACGGCCCCGGCGCTGCGCGCCAACGCCAGTACTTCGTCCACTTCGGCCGGATCCCTCACGTTGTGGGCCAACGTGAAACCCGAAAATTTTTGTGGTGGCTCGTCCCAGCCCGGGTCCACGTCCTCGGCTAGTGCGGCGTAGGGATAGAGCGCGAGGGCGACGCCCCCGGTCTGGAAGAAGACAATGCCCTCTTCGGGCGTGCGGTCGTCGGAAATCCGAGACCGTCCTTGTAGAAACGGTACGAGCGCTCCAGGTCGGCCACCCCGAGGGTGATGATTGACACGCGAGGTTCCATCGCCCGAATGTAGCAAGGGCGTTGCGCGCTGTCGAGTGTGATTTAATGCAGGTATTCAGACCGTCGCGAGTATGGGTCGGATTTCAAGATTGGGGGAGACACGCATATCCACTCTTCGGTCGTGGTGGTGAGCGATCAGGACGCCGCGCGACTTCTACGTGAACAACTCCACTTGACCGGCGCGACTGTCGCGTGACGATAGTGACGGTATTCCGCAGCCGCCTTCACCCGGGCGTCGAGGACGAATACGACCTGGTCGCGAACGAGATGAGTCGCCTAGTCCAATTGATCGACGGCTTCATCGATGAGCGCTTCTACCTCGCTGGCGACGGCGAACGGGTGACCGTCGTTCGCTTCCGCGACCTCGAGAGCCATCGCACGTGGGCCAAATACCCCGAACATCTCGCGGCCCAGCGTCGCGGGCGAGAAGAGTTCTACTCCTGGTACGACATCTCGGTCTCGCAGGAAATATACAGTCACGAATTCGACGGTCCCGAGTCGTAGTTGACCGACCAGGTGCAGGTCGGCCTCACGTCGATCAACCGAACAGAATTGTCCCGAGGTGGCGTCGCGCTCACCGCTCACCGTTCACGAACTAACTTTGTTGAAGTGAAGAACATTCGTTTGGGGTCACTGTCACTGGACTGCGCCGAACCGGCCGCACTCGCGGCGTTTTGGGCCGGCCTGTTGGGGGGCGAGGTTGCCTTCACTAGTGACCACTTCGTGGCGGTCAAAACCGATCGGATGTGGCTATCTACCGTGAAGATCGACGACTACCGGGCGCCCACCTGGCCCGACAGCGATCACCCCAAGCAAATGCACCTTGATTTAGCAGTGGACAATCTCGAAGAGGCGGAGTCAGAAGCCGTGCACCTGGGGGCGGTGAAGCCGGACTTTCAGCCGGCGCCGGATCGTTACATTGTCCTGCTGGATCCGGCCGGCCACCCCTTCTGCCTGAGCACGCAGATCCCCGAGTAGGAAATTTCCCCCGTCTCGGCGGGCGTTGCACCGTGGGCGCTTGGCGTTGACCAACAACGTGCTTCGACCTGGTCGGTAGCATCTGTTGGTGTCCGATCACACTGAGCGCTACTCGCACGGACACCACGAGTCGGTCCTGCGCAGCCATCAATGGCGCACGGCCGAGAATTCGGCCGGGTTTCTCCTACCCCATCTCGAGGCCGGTCAAGATCTACTGGACGTTGGCTGCGGTCCCGGGACCATCACCACCGACCTCGCTCAACGGGTCGCTCCCGGTCGAACGAAGGGGATAGACCTCTCGAGCGACGTCATCGCCACGGCCCGTCAGAACCAAGACCGGGCTGGCCGCACCGACGTCGTCTTTGGGCAGGCCAGCGTCTACGAGCTGCCCTTTGCCGACGCGACGTTCGACGTCGTCTACGCCCATCAAGTCTTACAGCATCTAAGCGAACCAGTGACGGCCCTCAACGAAATGAGAAGGGTCCTGCGCGAAGGCGGCCTGCTCGCCGTGAGGGACGGCGACTACGGAGCGTTTACCTGGGCTCCCGACGACCAACGACTGGATCGCTGGATGGCGATCTACCAACAACTCACCGCGAGGAATCACGCGCACGCCAACGCCGGACGCTATCTGCCGGCCTGGATACACCAAGCGGGGTTTGGCGCCAGCGACGTGTCATCCTCCACGTGGACGTTTCATCGTGCCGACGAGCGCGCGTGGTGGGGCCAGCTGTGGGCCGATCGCGTTCGCGTGAGCGAGTTCGCCACGCAGAGCCTCGAGTACGGACTGAGCACCCGCCAAGAACTCGACGACATCGCCGATGCTTTCTTGGCGTGGGCCCGAAATGAAGACGGCCTCTTCGTCGTGGTCCACGTCGAGGTCCTCGCGCGACGTTAAGAGACTTGTCGACGCGTCAGCGCCGCGTCGAGACTTCAGATGTCAGTGACGTCCCAGAGATGATGGATCGAATCATGGAGCTCGTAGAGCCCCAGGGTTTCGATGCTGAACTGACTACCGTTCGATCTCGCGCCCAGTCGCGCCCATTGATCGTCGGTGACTGAATCAAGGACCGCGGCCATTTCCTCGGCGGCCGTCAACAGCTCAGCACTCACGTGGGCCGGATCTTGCAGTTCGTACTTTTCGGCCGCGGCCGTCTCATCCTGGTCCCAGTTGGCGAACACGGGATTGTCCTGCGTCTGCATCAACGCGAGGCGCTCGCGAAAGATCCGATAGACGTCACGCACGTGGCAGGCGTACTCCAGCAACGACCATCGATCCGATTTCGGACGGACTTTCACGTCCCCCCTCGTGAGTAGGTTCTGCCACTCCGCGGCGTTGGCCAGTATGACGGCGGCCAACTCTTCTCGTGCGTAGTCGCCACTGTCGAAGCCGCATTCGCCGCAGGGACGCTCCAGAACCCAGGTCCAATCTTTGATGTCGGGTGTTATGGGCATGCAAAGAATCTAGGGCCCGACGCCAGGGCTCGACGGCATCGCGCTCGCCCTTCACGCGCGTCAGTCACCCGGTGCCACCCCGCTGGCGACGTCACCTCGAGGTACTGTAACGCCATGTGCCCGATTGAACAACCAGAACGAGTCGAACCCTCGCGCGCCGCCAATGAGGCCGACGCCCTCTGGCCGATGCTTGACTACTATCGCGACACTTTGGTCGTGAAGTGCGCAGGGCTAAGTGACGAGCAGTTAAGCACGCGTGCCATCGCGCCGTCCAATCTCTCGTTGCTGGGCATCTTGCGGCACCTGGCTGAAGTTGAGGTCTATTGGTTCGGGTACGTCTTCGCCGGTCTCGACGTGACGTACGCCTACAACCCCGAGATGATCGGCGCCGACTTTGACAATCCCGCGGAGAGTCCGGGCGAGGCCGTGGCCGAGAAATTTTATGAGTGCGTGGCGCAGTCCAATGAACTGGCGAAGGATAAGGATCTCGATTCCATGAGCGCACGAACGACGGAGCAAGGCCCGATCAATCTTCGTTGCATCGTGGTGCACCTTATCGAGGAGTACGCCCGTCACTGCGGCCACGCGGATCTGTTGCGAGAGGTGATTGACGGGTCCACCGGCGACTGACCGCGGCGCCCATCCAGCCATCACGCCTCTCGACTGACCGCGGCTCGTCCGGGCGACCGAGCAATTCGGCGACGTTCCCGTGACTGCGACGATCCAGTAACTCAATTGAAACATTGGCGCTACTGCGCTCCGACGGAGTGCACGTGTCGTCGCCCCACCCAAATAATGAAGTGACGTTGGGTTTCTGAGAGACTGCGCCTATGGACAAAGAACTATGGACCAATGTTGACGAGTACCTGGTGTCAATCCTGGCGCCCTCGGACGCATCGCTCGAGGCGGCCCTCGCTGACAGTGCCGCCGCCGGGCTTCCCCAAATCAACGTGGCGCCCAACCAGGGCAAGATGCTGGAACTGCTCGCGAGAATCCGTGGGTCACGCCGAATCTTGGAGATTGGCACACTCGGCGGCTACAGCACGATATGGCTAGCCCGATCGTTGCCGGACGACGGCCTACTGGTCTCACTGGAGCTAGAGCCGCGACACGCCGAGGTCGCGCGCATCAACGTCGATCGGGCCGGTGTGGGGCCCCTGGTGGAGATTAGAACCGGACCGGCGGCCGAGACGCTGCGCACCTTGATCGACGAGGGCTGCGCCGCGTTCGACTTCATCTTCATCGACGCCGACAAGGATGGCTACGCGGAGTACTTCGGGCTCTCGTTGCAACTTTCCCGCCCCGGCACGGTGATCGTGGCCGACAACGTGGTTCGCGAGGGGGCGATTCTTGATTCCGACAGTACCGACGAACGCGTCCTCGGTATCCAAAGATTCCTGAACGCTCTGAAGGATGAGACGCGGGTCTCCGGCACCGCGGTGCAGACGGTGGGGAGCAAGGGCTACGACGGCTTTGCGCTGTTTCTCGTCAACGAATAGTTTTCCAACAACGCCGCGGAAATTTCATTCGACCATCATTCGCTAAGAAGTAAGAAGGCACAATCGTGTGGTGTACGACGTCCCGACCATCGATACCGAGCGCCTGTTCCTTCGAGCGTGGAGCGAAGAGGATCGAGGCTCGTTCGCGCTGATCAATGCGGACCCGCGCGTCATGGAGCACTTTCCCGCCTTGATGTCGCGTGAGCAGTCCGATGCGTTGATCGATCGCATCGTTGCCGATTGGCATCAGGGATTCGGCTTCTGGGCGGTGCGGGAGCGGGCCAGAGGAACCTTCATAGGATTTGTCGGACTCTCGACGCCCACGTGGGTGACGCCGTTCGGACCTTCGGTCGAGATTGGGTGGCGCCTCGCCTTCGACGCCTGGGGAAAGGGCTACGCGACCGAGGCTGCGCGTCGCGTCATTCAGTGGACCAAAGAAAATGTGCGTCCTCCGCGCGGCGAGCTGGTGAGCATCACCACGTTGAGTAACGCTCGCTCGCGTCGCGTAATGGAAAAGTTAGGTTTCACTCACGATGACGGCGACGACTTTGACCATCCGGGTCTGCCCGACTGGCTGGACCGCCGTCACGTCCTGTACCGATTGGACCTCTCGTTGAGCTCGTGACCGGGTGCGAGCGGCAAGATGGGCAGCGATGTCGACAGAGCCACGACGAGACGGCCGTTGTAAGTTATTTCAATGATTCGTCTCGTCACCAAGTCGCCGACTGACCTGAAAGCGTGGATGGTCACGATGTGGGCTGATTACCGTCAGGACTTGCTCGACGCCGGCTCGACGCCGCGCGACGCCGACAGTAACGTGGCGCGCAACCGCGAGGTTCTCTTTCACGGTGACGAACCGGCCGAGGGTCAGTACTTCTTCGACGTACTCAGCGACGATGTCGTCGTGGGGACGCTCTGGTTGGCCGACAAGAGGAACGAAGAAGCAAAGGATTGGTACATCTACGACATCATCGTGAACGAGGAGTTTCGCGGCAGGGGACTTGGACGTCTCACCATGCAGGCCGCGGAAGAGTACGTGAAGAGCCAGAGCGGCAAACGGCTCGAGCTAAACGCCTTTGGCCCCAATACCGTGGCCCGAAGTCTTTACGAGTCGATGGACTACCAGGTGATGGCTATTTCCATGTACAAGGATTTTTCGTAGTTTCCCCACTCATAAATACTGGCGGGCGTTCCCTTAGAATGGACCGAGAGGTCAGCAAACCCAGCGATTCTTAAGCCGCGCGAGTAGAAATGAACGTCATGGTGCACACCGATATGGATGTCGCGCAGAGCCCCCTCGAACTCATTGGCAACACGCCCATGGTGCGACTGGCCAGAATCGGCGCTGATCTCAAATGTGACCTCATCGCCAAGTTGGAAACGACTAATCCCGGCGGTAGTTCGAAGGACCGCCCGGCGCTCACGATGGTCACGGCCGCCGAGAGCGATGGACTCTTAGGTCCCGGTTCGACCATCATCGAGCCAACCAGCGGTAATACCGGTGTCGGACTGGCGATCGTCGCGGCCCAGCGCGGGTACAAATGCATCTTCGTGATGAGCGACAAGATGGCGCCGGAGAAGATCGACCTGTTGCGGGCCTACGGAGCCGAGGTGGTCGTCTGTCCGACCGCGGTCGCACCTGAGCACCCCGATTCCTACTACTCGACGGCCGAGCGACTGACGAAGGAAACGCCCAACTCCTTTCGGCCCGATCAATACTCCAATCCCCACAATCCACGTGCCCACTACGAGACGACCGGTCCGGAGATCTACGCCCAGACCAAGGGCCGGGTGACCCACTTCGTGGCTGGCGCCGGCACCGGCGGCACGATCACCGGGGTGGGTCGCTACTTGAAGGAGCAGAACCCCAAGATCCGCATCATCGCTGCCGACCCCGCCGGATCGGTCTACTCCGGTGGTGCCGGCCGACCCTACCTCACCGAGGGCGTGGGCGAAGACTTCTGGCCCGCGAACTACGACCCGTCACTGGTTGATGAGGTCATCGCGGTCAGTGACGCTGACGCCTTCGCCATGGCCCGTTCGGTCACCCAGCGCGAGGGTATCCTGATCGGCGGATCGGGCGGCACGGCCGTGGCGGCCGCCCTGAAGGTCGGGGCATCGTTGAGCGAAGAGGCGGTGGTGGTGGTACTCATTCCCGACTCCGGGCGCGGTTATCTCTCCAAGATATTCAACGACACCTGGATGAGCGACTTCGGTTTCCTGCGACCCCACCACGAGATGGACGCCGGTGACGTGTTGAGTGCCAAGGTGAGACGCCAGGACAATGGCATGGCCGAGCTGGTGTTGGTCACTGAAGAGACCCTGGTGCGCGACGCCATTTCGCTAATGCGTAGCAACGACGTGTCCCAACTCCTGGTGGCCGTGACCGACGAGTTGCCTTTGGCCGCCAAGGAGGTGTCGGGTTCGCTGAGCGAACTGGGACTGTTAGAAGTGACGACGCGCGACGAGACGGTGCTCGATCTTCGGGTGAAGGAAATTGCCGACCCGCCGATGCCCATGGTGGGTGTGGGCATGAGCGTGAGCGAACTGACCCGGCGACTCGGTACGTCGGCCAGCGTGTTGGTGCTCGATGGAGGCCACCCAGTGGGTGTGCTTACGCGCAGCGACCTCTTGGGATTCTTAGAACAGAGGAGTGTGAAGTGAGCGGCTTTAATACCCGGGCCATCCACGTGGGCTCGGAGCCCGACCCGGCCACCGGGGCCGTCAATCCGCCGGTCTACCTCACGTCCACCTACGCCCAAGACGGCGTCGGGGTGCCGAGGTTCAGCGACTACGCGCGCGGGGACAACCCGACGCGGGCGGCGCTCGAGGCCTGTCTCGCTGGTCTCGAAGAGGCCCAGTACGGCGTAGCGTTCGCCTCCGGGCTGGCCGGTGAAGACGCGCTGCTGCGCACCTTGGTCCCGGGCGATCACGTGATCCTCGGTGACGACGCGTACGGCGGCACGTACCGCCTGCTCACCCGGGTCTTCGGCAACTGGGGACTGACGATCACCTGCGTCGATCTCGGCGACCTCGATGTCGTGCGCGCGGCCATCAACGACTCGACCAAGATGATCTGGCTGGAGACGCCGAGCAACCCACTGCTCAAGGTGGTCTCAATCGCAGCGCTGAGTGAGGTCGCGCACGAACACGGGGCGCTGCTGGTGGTCGACAACACGTTCGCGACGCCTTACCTGCAACGTCCCCTCACCTTGGGCGCCGACGTCGTCGTGCACTCCACGACCAAGTACGTCGGAGGTCACTCGGACGTACTCGGTGGCTTCATCGCGACCAACCACGACGAGTTGGCCGCGAACGTGCGCTACCACCAGTACGCCATCGGCGCCGTGCCGGGACCACTCGACTGTTACCTATTGCTGAGGGGCCTCAAGACTCTCGGCGTGCGCATGGATCGCCACTGCGCCAACGCGGCGGCCATCGCTGCCTTCTTGTCGAGTCATGCGGCGGTCGAGAAGGTCTATTACCCGGGTTTGGAAGCACATCGCGGCCACGACGTGGCTGTCCAACAGATGAAGGATTTCGGCGGCATGGTCAGCTTCACCCTGAAGGGTGGCGCCGCGACGGCGCGCAAGGTCTGTGAATCCACAGCGACGTTCATCTTGGCCGAATCATTGGGCGGAGTGGAGAGCCTCATCGAGTTGCCCGCGGTAATGACGCATCTCTCCGCCGCCGGTTCGACCTTGGAACCTCCGGACAGTCTCGTTCGGCTCAGCGTGGGCATTGAGGACCTTGATGATCTCATTGCCGATCTCGCCCAAGCATTGGCCTGATTCGAGGCATTCGTTCTCCAATTTTGGGCAACGAGTTGAGCTAGGTCCGGACGTGACATTGAGTCCGAATCGCTGCGCTAGCCAGTCGGATAGAAAGCCGCGAAGAAATACCCAATCGACTCCTTGAACTCTTCGACCTTTGAGTTGAAGGAAAGTTCGTGAATTCATTAAAGAACTGGAACGTGATGGTTGGTATCAGGTGAGACAGAAAGGTAGTCGTCGTCGGCTTCATCACGCGTCCAAACCAGGTACGGTGACGGTCGCAGGGCCCTGAGCAAGGATCTCCCCTTCGACGCTCTGGCAAGTATCGTGAGGCAAGCGGGGCGAGAGAGGCGGAAAAGATGACGGAATACACCATCATCATCGAAGACGCTGGAACGAATCATGTGGCGTACGTTCCTGATTTGCCGGGCTGCGTCGGTGCTGCAGACACCATCGAAGAGTTCAAGGTTCTTATGCGTGAGGCCATCGAGTTTCACATCGAAGGGATGCGCCTCAATGGTGAGAATGTTCCGGAGCCACACTCTCGGGCTTCTTCGGTGCGAATAACTCAGTAATTGAAGTCCGAGCTTTCAAACGTTCAGCTCACGAATGTGTTCTAGTCCGTGACGAATCGGCCAAATGAGCCCATGTCATACTTGCGGTGTGTGCCACAAAATCTTGGCAATCGTCCTACTCATGAGCGCTTTGGTGCAACTATCGGCGGGCCCGAATCCCGCTTCCGCGTCAACAGCTGCTCCTCGCTGCAGCCCGGCCTCGGTGAACATCATTGAATACAACGTCAATGTGGCGACGGGTCACGTTGATGAACTTTTTTGGATCAAGAACCTAAGTGATGAACGGTGCACACTTCGCGGCTACGTCTGGGTTGTCTACGTCGGTACGTACGGCATCAAGTACTCCCTGGCTAAAGAGCACGTTCTCATTGTCAAGGAAGAGTATGCGCACGGTCGTGAAATCGCGGAAATTGGCGGACTCAAGAAAGGACTACCGCTGCCCACCGTCACTTTGTCCGCTCGAGGGGGCGTGGCTTCCTTTTGGATTCATGGAACCGACGAGCAGTATCACCAAGTAAATGGAAAACCGTCGAGATGCATCACTTCGTACAAGATGTTGGCCTGGTTGCCGGGCGCGCCTACCCCAGTGACCGTGGTGCCCCATCGAGCCGCTGTCTTCTTTTGGTGCGGGGGTATCCAGGTAAACCCCGTGCTACCGGGGCGATCGGGTTCGGACCCACCGAAGCCCCTCAGCTACTACTTCGGCACTTCCGGCTGACAAGTCAGAATTCATCACCACTTACTTTCGCTGAGAATCACTTAGAGCAAGTGTCTACAGAATTACGTTGGGCCTTACGTAACGCTAAGTCAGGCCTCGTTCTGCACCAGCCTCATGAGCGCTCGTTGGGCAGCGGCGCGCAAGCGCGCAACATCATCGTTTTGCAAATTGGCAATAGCTTCGAGGGCGTCGTCGATGTATCGCCGGGCGACGACCTTGGCCGCCATCTCCCTTACCCTCCACGATTCGTTGCTGAGACACACCAGCACCGCAGGCTCCGCCGAGCGGTCTCAGGCGTACAGGAGTCCCCGCAGGGCCCACGTTCGTGGCCAATGACCCGACGTGCCGCCCTCCCCGCCTGACAGCACGGTGCGAGAAGCCGGCCCGGCGAGCACGTAGGCAAAGTCCGCACTCACGTCACGGTCGTTGATTAGTCGCGCGCACGAGTGCACGACGTTCTCTTCGCCCACTTCCCGGCAGGCCGCTTCCACGCTGGCTCGGGGCGTCATGCCCCAGATGCTCGACATTGCCTCAGTTTGTCAGAGCCTCCATCGCCTTGACAATCGGAAGTCGCGTGGAGTCGCGGTAGGTTTTGCACGTGGAACTCAACGACACGCTGTCACTCAGCACCGAACACTTCCGCTCCGTGCTGGCCAGTGTCGGCGAAGATGACCTGGCGCGCGCGACGCCATGTGAAAAATGGTCGGTCGCCGAATTGATCTGGCACGTTGCGCGGGGATCGGACATGTCCCTCGTCCTGCTGGGCGGCGGATCGAAGGCGCAAGCGACCGAGATGTTCAAATTACCGGTGCCGCTCGATCTGCTCAACGAATGTCTTCGGTCACTGGACGTGCAGTCGAGCGCCTTCCGCGCCGCCGAGGACCTCGAGCAGATCGTGCATCATCCCATGGGTGACGTCACCGTGCGCCAGCTCTTCGACTTTCGCATAATGGACCTCACCCTTCACGCCTGGGATCTGGCCCGCGCCATTGGCGCTAATGAGGTGTTGCCGGACGAACTGGTGACCCACGTCTACGAGATGCTGAGTCCCCTCGCCGAGGTCGTAGGGCAGATCGGTATTTTTGGCACCGGACCGTCACAAGAACTTGACGACCAGGCGTCGACGCAAGTGCGATTGCTCGATCTGTCGGGGCGGCGTCCCTAGCGGTTTGCATTGATGCTGCTCGGCCGGGGACCGGAGCGGCTCGTCGGCAATACTGATGGACATGACCGCAAAACGCCGCGACCACTCACTGGGTCTCGCCCCCGGCTCGGTGCAGGATTATCGGGAATTGGCCCGCCGACGCCTGCCGCGCCAGATATTCGACTACGTCGACGGGGGTTCGTTCGGCGAAACCACGTTGGTCGCTAACCGGCAGGATCTAGGTCGCCTTCAACTTCGCCAGCGCGTGTTGCGCGACGTTTCTCAACACACGCTGTCGACGACGGTGCTGGGCCAAGAACTTTCACTTCCTTTGATCCTCGCGCCGGTGGGATTCGGCGGCATGCTGGCGCGGCGCGCCGAGGTGCCAGCGGCGCGCTCGGCCGAGCGCGCGGGGATCGTGTTCTGCGAATCAACGCTCTCCATCTGCGGAATGGAAGAGGTGGCCGCTGCGGTCGAACGGCCGTTCTGGTTTCAGCTTTACGTGATGAAGGACCGCATCTACGCCGAGGATCTGATCGCCCGCGCCAGGGCCGTGGGCTGTAACACCCTGGTGTTGACGGTCGACCTGGCCGTCATTGGTCGCCGCTATCGCGACGTGCGCAACGGACTCGCGGGGGGAATCTCCCGCTTCGGCCAACTGCAACGAACAATGGACTTCGCCCGGCATCCCACGTGGGTGCGTGACGTGGCGCTCGGCGGCAAGCCGCTGACGTTCGGCAACCTGGAGCGAGCGCTGCCCGACGCCAAGGTGCCCCAGGACTTCCAACGCTGGGTGGATGGTCAGTTTGATCCCAGCGTCACGTGGGACGACCTCGCGTGGCTGCGCTCGCACTGGGACGGCAAGATCGCGCTGAAGGGGATCCTCGACGCCGACGACGCCCGTGAGGCCGCCGCCCGTGGCGCCGACGCCGTCATCGTGTCCAATCACGGTGGCCGCCAATTGGACGATGTGCCCTCCACCATTCGCGCCTTGCCGGCGATCGTCGAGGCGGTGGACGGCCGGTGCGAGGTACTGATGGATGGCGGCATTCGCAGTGGCCTCGATATCGTCAAGGCACTCAGTCTGGGCGCGCGGGCCTGTCTCATTGGTCGGCCCTGGGCGTACGCTGTTGCCGCGCGAGGAGAAAAAGGTGTGGATCACTTGTTGCGCATCATCCGCGAGGAGATGCGCATCACGCTGGGCCTCGTTGGAATCACCGACGTGAAGGACCTGGACTCATCGGTGCTGGTTGAGACGTGAGAGTGCGGTGCGAAGCGCGCAACGGCGCCGTGGGTAGGGTGACATCATGAGCGACGACGTTGAGGCACACGAGGCACACGAGGCACACGAGGCAAACGAGGCAAACGTGGAGCAGACCGTGCCGATCGAGGAGATGGGCGGCGACCCTCCGTGCTTGCTTAATCTCTTTTGTCCCGATTGCGGAGTGGAACTCGCGGTCACGGCCCATCGCCCCGACTGCCAGGACCAGGGACGGTCCGATCGAACTCGGTAGACCTGGTTGATGCTCAGCGGCCACGCGGTTCATTCACGCGCGGTCTGCCGCTAGTTCTCACCTGACAGAATGAATCGATGATCTCTTTCGCGAGCGATTTCATCTCCGCGACGTGGTTGGTCGTGTTGGCGGTGTGGGTGATCCTGGCGTTTCGCACGAAACGCACGTTGGAGCGTTCTGGCGGCTTTGCGCGCCTCGCGGTGATCGCGGTGGTACTCGTCGTCGTGCTGACGCGTCCGCTGGCTAATTCATCGCTTCATGATCATATTTGGGCGCCTTCGCCCGTGTTGAGCTTCGTGGCTGTGGTCCTGGTGATGATCGGCGCCCTCTTCGCGATCTGGGCGCGGATCACCATTGGCGCCAACTGGAGCGGCACCGTCACCTTCAAGCAGGACCACCAGTTGATGCAGAGCGGTCCCTATAACGTGGTGCGCCATCCGATCTACTCGGGACTCCTGCTCATGGGTCTTGCCTCCGCACTCGCGAACGACGAGCCGTACGGATTTCTCTTGGTGGCCGTTGTCGTCGCGATGTTCATTCCCAAGATCGTGATCGAAGAGAAGTTGATGACCGAACATTTCCCTGCTGAGTACCCGCAGTACCGCAAGCGCGTGAAGGCAATAATTCCCTTCATCTGGTAGCCAGCGAGTTGGTTACGCGGGAAACACCAAATAGCGGCCGGACTACGATTGGGGAACCGAGACCCAACGAGAGGCCCATGGTGCGCAAGCGAAGCGGCGAGAGTGAGCGTCTTCGAATTCCCCCTCCGTTCATCAAGAGGCGCATCGCCTCGGGCCGCGGAGCAATGGAGCAACCCAACGTCACCCACGACGGCGAAGCCGCCCTGACGCCCACCTTCTGGGTCGCCGTGGTGCTCACCGGCATCGCCACCGGTCTCTTCGGCGACTTGTTGATGTGGATCCTCTCCTCGGTTGAACGCGTGGCGTTCAATTACCACTCGGGCAGTTACGCGGTCGCGGTCGCCAAGACGTCGGACCTGCACCGAGTGACGACGCTCGTGCTGGCCGGCCTTCTTGGATCGGTGACTTGGTTCCTCATTCGCCGGTACCTGAAGAACGAAAAGGCTGAGATCGACGAATCGATCTGGAGCGGTGACGGACAGCTGTCGATGCGACGGAGCTTTCTCACGTCGGTCACCTCCGAGGTGGTCATCGGCATGGGCGCGTCGGTCGGTCGCGAAGCCGCGCCCAAGTTGATGGGCGGCGTTTCGGGCAGCGTCTTGTCGCGCTGGATGAATCTCTCGCCCGCCCAGCGTCGACTGTTGGTCGCTTGCGGCGGCGGGGCCGGCCTGGCGGCGGTGTACAACGTGCCGCTCGGCGGGGCCATCTTCACCGCCGAAGTCTTGTGCGGCAGTTTCGCCCTGCCCACGGTGTTGCCGGCGTTGGCCTGCTCGGCCATCGCCACGATGGTCGCCTGGGTGTACCTGCCCAGCGGCGCGACCTACGCCGATATACCGAGCTATCACTTCAGCGGTTCGATCATGGTGTGGTCGCTGCCGGCCGGGCTGGTGATCGGTCTTTTGGCCGTCTGGTACGTGCGCCTCATTGGCTGGGTCTCGGCGCACCGGGCCTCGGGCGCGACGATCTTCTGGGTGATGCCCGTGACTTTCTTGGTGCTCGGCGTGCTCGGCATCTGGTATCCGCAACTCTTCGGCAACGGCAAGGACATGGCTCACGAGGCTTTCCTGGGACTCGGCGGCATTGGCCTGCTCTTCGCGCTCTTCGCGTTGAAGCCGCTGGTGACCGCACTGACGTTGGGCGCCGGCGCGGCCGGCGGCGTCTTCACGCCCTTTCTCAGCACCGGTGCGGTGCTCGGCGGTTTTCTGGGTGTCGCGTGGACGCACTTTTGGCACGGCACTCCAATTGGGGCGTTCGCCCTCATTGGCGCCGCGGCAATGGTCGGCGCCGTGATGCAGGCGCCCCTGGCCGGCCTGGTGCTGGTGCTCGAACTGACGCACAGCGGATTCGCGCTCGCGATTCCCATGGTCGTCGCGGTGACCATCGCCACCATTGTCGTACGACAAATCGATGGTTATTCGATCTATTCGGCCCGATTGCCGCGTCGCACGCCCTCGTAGTGGGCTTCTGCGCATTATGGGGTTGCCAATTGATGTCACACCACTACACAAGACTACGAAGCAATGAATTTGAGTGAGTGGGCTGACGTGCAGGGGATACACTGCCAGGCCGCCTATCAGTGGTTTCGCGAGGGAACCGTGCCCGTTCCGGCGCGAAAAGAGGGCCGCATGATTTTGGTCGGCGACCTCGAAATTGCCGTGCCCCAACGTGGCACGACCGTCTTCTACGCCAGTATCACCTCGTCCGTTCAACGAGATGATCACGATCGCCAGGTATCGCTCGTGAGTACCTGGGCCACCTCGCACGGATATTCGATTGATCGGGTTGTGAGCGAAGTCGGCTCCGGTCTCAACGGCACGCGTCAAAATTTCTCGCCCGGCTCGCCGACCCCGCGGTCCACCATCGTGGTAGAGCATCGTGAGCTTCGCCAGATTTGGTTCCGAGTACGCCGCCGCTTCACTCGAAGCGAACGGTCGTCGACTGTTGGTTGTGGACATCGCGGAAATTGACGACGACCTCGTGCGCGACATGACTGAAGTGTTGACTTCGTTTTTCGCTCGCCTCAATGGCAAGCGTGCGGCCGCGCACCGAGCGGCGACAGCATTGCCAGCAGCTCAGGAATCGGCCGATGCCGCGTAGCTATGTGCCACCTGAGGGCCACATCATTCAGGCCTTCACTTTCGCTCTCGATCCCACGCGGGAACAGGCGGCCCAGATCGCCCGATTCTTCGGGGCTCGACGCTTCGCCTTTAACTGGACGTTGGCCCAGATCACGGCCGATCTTGTGCGCTACCGCGAGACTGGTGAGTCGGGGATCCCGCCCTCCTTCTACGGCCTGCGCAAGCGATGGAACGCAGAGAAAGACACCGTCTGCGTCAACGCCGACACCGGCGACGTCTGGTGGTCCGAGATCTCGAAGGAGGTCTTCGCCGACGGCGTGCGCGGCGCCACCGACGCCTACTGGCGATGGCAGAGGTCGCGCTCGGGCAAGATAGTTGGCCGCCGCGTGGGCTTTCCGCGCTTCAAGAAGCGCGGCCAGGACCGGGACCGGCTCTCCTTTACTACCGGTCCCATGAGGCTGGAACCCGACCGTCGTCACCTCACTCTCCCGGTTCTCGGCACCTTGCGGACCCACGAGAACACCCGGCGCCTGGAGCGCTTGATCGCCCTAAAACGAGCGAAGGTGCTCGGGGTCACCGTCTCGCGACGCGGGGACCGGAACGTGGCCGCCGTTCGGGTGTGCGTAACCCGTCGGCAAGTCAGCGTGGCGCCGCCCGACTCAGTGGTCGGAGTCGACGTGGGGGTGCGGCGTCTTGCAACGGTTGCGACTACCAACGAAGTGATTGGCGAACTCGCCAACCCCCAAGCTCTGGAACGTCGACTCAGCGAACTGCGTCGGTTCCAGCGTCAGCGTGGTCGGCGCACCCGTGGTTCGCGTCGCTACCGGGAGACTGCCGCCAAGATTAGACGCCTGCACTCCGAGGTGGCCAACCAACGCCAGCACACCATCCACGTCTTCACCACTACTCTCGCCAAGACCCACGGCGTGATCGTGGTCGAAGCGTTGGACGTGGCGTCACTGCTGCAACAGAAAGGTCAGCCCGGTGCGCGCTCGCGCCGACGTAGCCTCTCTGACGCAGCACTTGGAGAGATCCGCCGTCAATTTCGCTACAAGTGCTCCTGGTATGGGTCCACCCTGATCGAAGCCGACCGGTTCTTTCCCTCTTCAAAGACGTGCCACGGCTGTGGTCACGTGCAGCAAATTGGCCGGTCCGAGCACTGGACCTGTGATGAGTGTTCCTCCTCACACCAGCGCGACGACAACGCCGCCATCAATCTCGCCCGTTGGGCGAGCCTGGGTTCAGTTGGAGCCCCGGTGAAGCGTGGAGCCGGGCATCAGACTGAGTCTCACTCAGCGGCTGGCGATGACACGCGGAAGGGAGGTCCAGAGTCGTCTGATCCGAACAACTCCGTGAGGGGGCAGACGAGTGGACTCACTAAAGTGCGCTCGGTTGCAACGGCGTGAAATAATAGGTCATGTACGTTCCGCCCCACTTCAAGGTTGGCGACGAGGCGGCGTGGCGGATCGTGCGCGACGCCGGCGCCGGGTCGTTGGTGATCAACACCGATGAAGGGATGGCCAGCGTGTTCGTGCCCGTGCTGGTGAGCGACGACCGCCGCACGATCAGGTTCCACGTCGCGCGGGCCAATCCCTGGTGGCGCACGGTCAGCGATGGCACGGAGGTGCTGGCCCTCTTCCTGGCGGCCAGCGCGTACGTGTCACCGAATCTCTATCCCAGCCGCGCCGAGAGTCCCGGTGTCGTGCCCACCTGGAACTACGTGGCTTGCGAGGTGCGCGGCCAGTTGCGCCTGCACGATGACCTCGAATGGACATCACGCCTGGTGCACGACCTGACCGACCACTTCGAAGCGGGCAATACGCCGCCGTGGCGCGTGGAGGACTCACCGCACGACTACATTGGCCATCAGTTGACGGCCATCGTGGGTCTAGAAATCGACGTCAGTTCCATTCAGGGAAAGGCCAAGCTCTCGCAGAATCGTCCCGAGGTTGATCATGACAATGTTCGAGAGAATTTCGCCCAGGGGACCCCGGGCGAACAAAACGTCGCGTCACGAATGAATCTTGACGAATAGCGGCACCCCATCGGTACGCCACTGCAGCGTGAACGACGCGGACTCACTGCGCGCCATTCGTTTGGAGGCCTTGCTTGACTCGCCCCAGGCCTATGGGACGACCTACGAGGAGTCACGCACCTGGGCACCGCGCCACTGGAAGGCGCTGAGTCGACAGTGGAACTACTACCTCGCCTATCTCGACGACCAGGTCGTCGGCGTGGTCTCGGGCGGTTCGAGCGATCTGCATCCCGGCACCCGCTGGCTCTACGCGATGTACGTGTCGCCGGGTGCGCGCGGTTCGGGCGTGGCCGACCTCCTGGTCCAAGCAGTGGAGCAGTGGGCGCGCGGCGAGGGCGTGCAAACCCTGTACCTGCTCGTGGCCGAGCCCATGGCCCGGGCGCGAGCATTCTACGAGAGCGTGGGATTTAGTGCCACCGGCGACGTCATAACCATGGAGCGCGACCCCTCGATCCAACTGCTCACCATGAAAAAGAGCCTTGTCTAGCGACGCGTCACCGGACTTCGAAGTGCGTCGGGTTACCGCCAAGGAACTACTCGCACTGCGCCGAAGCGTGCTGCGCGCCGACAACCCCGAGAGTTCCGTCGAGGACTCTCGCGACGCCGAGGCCGCCTCGCGCCACTTCGGTGGCTTCTTGGGGCCGCGCGTAGTGGCGAGTGCCTCATGGTTCTCGTCGCTCGCGCCGGTAAGCCCCGAGCTGCGCTCGTACCAGTTACGTTACATGGCCATTGAATTCGACGTCCAGGGCCGCGGGTACGGGGGGCTCGTGGTGGACGCTGCCCTGAGGGAGTTGCGCTCGTTGGGCGTCGAGCAGGTCTGGGCCAACGCGCGCGACAGCGCGCTCGGTTTCTACGTGGCGACCGGCTGGTGCGTCGTGGCCGGCTCCGAGCACCTCAGTCACGAGACCCAGTTGCCCCATACCGTCATATTCCGCCATTTATCCGTTTTAACTCCCTCGGGGGCCGGTGGCGGCTAACTAAGTTTATTTCATGCGCAAAAACGTCCTCATCATCGTGGCCACGCTCGTCGTCGTGGCGGTGGTCGTGGCCATTATCCAGATCAAGCGTCACCCCTCGGCCAACGCGGGCGAAACGACGACGACGTCCACGACCACAACGGTGCCGGTCCCCGTCGCGCCGCTGACGGGACTGCCCGATCCCGGCGGTAGCGCGCTGACTCGCTCGGCGTTGACGGTCAAGATTGAGAACACTCCCGAGGCGCTGCCCCAGTGGGGGATCGAGGACGCGGACGTGGTGTACGAGGAGATCGTCAACGGGGGCATCACCCGTCTGGCCGCCATCTTCAATTCGCAGGCCCCCGCCAAAGTGGGACCCGTGCGATCAGTGCGCCCCACCGATACCCAGATTGTCTGGCCGATCGGCGGCATCTTCGCCTTCTCGGGCGGCGCGCCCTACGCGGTGGCGAGCATCGATACCGTTCCCTCGCTCAAACTGGTCAACGAGACCAGCGCCGGCAGCGCGATGTTCCGCGACCCCGACCTACAGGCGCCGCACAACCTCTTCGCGGTCGCCCCGGCGATCTTCGCCCTGGGCGGCACGCCGACCCCGCCACCACCGATGTTCACCTACCGCAGCGCGACCCAGAAGGCGACGGGCCGACCGATCACCAGCTTCACCGTGCCCTTCCCGAGCCAGTACCCGGTCACCTGGACCTGGGACACCACTTCCACCTCATGGGACCGGACCCTCTTCGGCAAGGCTGACGTCACCGGCAGTGGCGCGCGAGAGTCGCCCAAGAACGTCATTGTCATGTTCGTGAACTACGTCAACGGCATCGGGACCTTCACGTCTTACGCCAACCTGCAGGGCACGGGAAAGGTCGACGTCTTCAGCGGCGGACGAGAGGTGGCGGGCACGTGGTCGCGCGGCTCCTCCAAGTCCGACCTGCTCACCTACCAAACGGCCAACGGACAGGCGATTGCGCTGACGCCCGGTCAGACCTGGGTGGAGTTGCTCAACGTGGGCACCTCCTTGACGCTCAACGCGACCCCGTAAGGAATTCATCGATTCGCGACAGCGTTGACTGCATGGCTCGTCGGTTTCTCTCGGGCCAGCCGAGCCAGATTATGGGAAGGGCCCACGGCTTGTCGTAATTGAAGGACTCGGTCACTCGAGTGGCGCCCGACACTTCTTCCAGGTCGTAACGCCACGTGAACTGGGCGAAGTGGTGCCAGGCAATGGCCCTCGCGTCTTCGAAGACCACCACGGTGTTGCGCACGGAGTAGCCCACGCGAATCTTCATGTCCATTGAGAACGTGGCGCCCAGGTAGAGCCGGGCCGGGGCTTTCTTCACTTTGACCACGCTGGAGGAGCCGTCAAATTCGCTGTGCCGGCGCGGATCGGCCAGGAGCTCGAAGATGCTCGACGCCGGCGCCGCGATGACGCGTGAGACCGAGACGGAGCGAACTTTCGTGATATCGCTAGCGTAGGGTTGAAGTACGAGCGAGCGGGCGACGCGAACGGAGAGTCATGCGAATTGGAAATCTGTACGGTCCCGACGCCACTTTCCTGGGCGTGCCGGCGGCCGACCCCGACGTCGTCTCCGAGTGGTCAACGGCCGGGGCCGCCATCATCGGTGCGCCCTTCGACGGGGGCACCTCGCACCGACCGGGTTGTCGCTTCGGTCCCCAGGCCATTCGTATGACCGACTACTTGGCGCACGATGGACAGCGGCCCAGCCTGGCGCTCGGTCTCGATCCGCTGGTGGCGCTCGGTGTGGTGGACCTGGGCGACGTGGAGATGCCCTCGGGCGAGACTGAGAAATCCCTGGCGGCCCTCGAAGCTCGCGTGACGTCCGTCGCCCAAGCCGGGGTCATTCCGATCATCTTGGGCGGCGACCACACGATTGCCCTGAGCGACGTCACCGGGGTCGCGCGCCACGTGGGCTGGGGCCGGGTCTCGGTTATCCACTTCGACGCGCACGCCGATACCGGCGACACCCAGTTGGGTTCGCTCTACGGACACGGCACGCCCATGCGCCGACTCATTGAGTCGGGCGCCTCCCGGGGCGACCGTTTCTTGCAGATTGGTCTGCGCGGCTACTGGCCCGAGCCCGCCACGCTCGACTGGATGGCCGCGCAAGGTATGCGCTCCTTCGAGATGAGCGAGATCGTCCAACGCGGCCTCGACGACGTGCTCGACGAAGCAATTTTCCTGGCGATGAACGACTGCGACGCCGTCTTCTTGTCGGTCGACGTCGACGTGGTCGATCCCGGCTCGGCTCCGGGCACCGGCACGCCGGAACCGGGCGGGCTCACCAGTCGCCAGTTGCTCGACGCCGTGCGCCGCATTGGCATGGAGGCTCCGGTCGCCGGGGTGGACGTGGTGGAGGTCTCGCCGCCCTACGACCACGCTGAAATCACGGCCTACCTGGGCAATCGGATCGTGCTCGAGGCGTTGGGCGGTATGGCGTGGCGGCGACAAAAAAAGCGCGGCGAAAAAACCCGTGACCCGGCCGATCCGTTGCTCAAGGGTCGTTAGACGCGCTCAGTCGCGCATGGATTCAAGAATTTGGTGCACCATCTCGTCGGGCGTATCGGGGTGCAGAAACGCCAGGCGGGCGACGGTCTCGCCCTCCCACTTGGTGGGCGTGACGAAGGCGACCTGGTCGCGCAGCAGTTGCTGGCTCCACTGCGCGTAGCGCTTCGCGTTCCAACCCTTGCGCCGAAAGAGCACGATTGAGAGGCTCGAGGGGCGCACCATCTCGACGTGGTCCATGGACTCGATCTGGGCGACCGTGCGCTGGGCGAGGTCGATGGCCGACTGGATTGCCGTTTCGTAATTGGTGGTGCCGTTGGTGACCAGGGAGAACCAGAAGGGCAGCCCCCGGGCGCGACGCGACAGGTGGATGGCGAAGTCCGAGGGGTTCCACTCGTAGTGCTCGTCGTCCTCGGTGTGCAGGATGTCGAGGTAGCTGGCCTGCTGGGCGAGGATCTTTCTCGCAACGGTGGGGTTTCGATAGATCAGGGCCGCGCAGTCGAGCGGCGCCAGTAGCCACTTGTGCGGGTCGACCACGAAGCTGTCGGCGTGGCGTATGCCCGCCAGCAGGTCGCGGTGCGTGGGCGAGAAGAGCGCGGCGCCGCCGTAGGCGCCGTCGACGTGGAACCAGAGTTCGCGTTGGTTGGCGTAACTGCCGAGCCCTTCGAGGTCGTCGACGATGCCCGCGTTGGTCGTGCCCGAGGTCGCCACGATGCCGATGACCGTTTCCGGATGTGGGTCAGCCGCCATGGCCGCTTCCAAGTTCGCGCGCGTGAAGCGGTGATCATCGGGTTCAACCAGCAGTGAGCCGACGCCGAGCACGTGCAGGGCCTTGCCGATGCTCGAGTGCGCGTCGGACGAGATCGCGAAGCGCAACTCGTGCGGGGCTATGTCGGGGCGCTGGCCCCGACCAACGTCGCGTCCAACGGTCAGGCTCGAGAGGTTGCCCATGGAGCCGCCCGACACGAAGGCGCCCCCGGAACCCTCGGGCATGCCGGCCAACTGGGCGAGGAAGGCGAGCGCCTGGTTCTCGGCGACGACGACGCCGGCCGATTCGAGCCAGCTGGTGCCGTTTAGGCCGGAACAGGCAACCACCATGTCGAAGAGCAGCGAGTTCTTGGTGGGCGCGTTGGGGATGAAGGCTAAGAATCCCGGCGAGTCGATTGAGACGACCGACGTGGCCAACTGCTCCTTGAAGAAGTTGAGGATCTTGGCGGGGTCGTGGCCATCGGACGAGATGAGGCCGTCGAGCGCGTGGTCGGGAATGGCGGCCAGACTGCCGTAGTCCAGTGGCACCGGCACCATGGCCAGGCGCTCGCGGCAGTAGTCAAATACGGCGTCGGTCAGCGCGGCGTCGTACTCAAACATCTCGTGGCCCATAGCAAAAAACCTTCCGTTTAGCCCCTTACTATCGTAGACCCGGGCCCCTTCGCCTGAAGTATTCGGCTTTTGAAGTCCACGAGGGACGAAGTAGCATCCTTTAATGGCAAATGCGCGCGTGGGCTACCTAGGCCCCGAGGGCTCCTTCGGTCACGAAGCAGTCTCCACCATGGACAATGTCGAACCCGTGGCCCTGCGTTCGATCGCGGACATCCTGGTCGCGGTGGCCGACGGTTCGGTGGATCAGGGTCTCGTCCCATTGGAGAACGCCATCGAAGGCACCGTCTCGGCGACCATCGACGGGCTGGTCTTCGACCACGATCTGTTGATCGAACGCGAGATCGTCATACCAATACGACTCCACCTCCTGGCCCGCGCGGGCGTGGCCCTCGACGACGTCACCAAGGTCTGGAGCTACGTCCACGCCCTCGCCCAGTGCCGCACGTTTCTGCACCAGTTGGAGGCCACCAATGAGGAGACCACCTCCACGTCCCAAGCGGCGCACGAGGTTGCACAGTCGAGCGAGCCGTGGGCCGCCGTCGCCTCGCAGACCGCCGGCGACCTCTTCGGTTTGGTGGTCCTGGCCAGCGACATTGAAGACCATCCCGGCAACGAGACGCGCTTCGTCGCGGTCGGTCGCGACGACATCACGCCCGCGACCGGGCATGACCGCACGACGATTGTCTGCTTTCAAGACGCCGACCGACCCGGTTCGCTCTACGGGATCCTGGGCCGCTTCGCCGCGCGCGACATCAACCTCACCAAGTTAGAAAGTCGACCGACCAAACGAGGTCTCGGCGAGTACTGCTTCGTGATCGAGTTCGAAGGCCACGTGGCTGATGACGTGGTGGCCGACTGCCTGGCCGACCTGCAGGCCCATCTGGCGCGCGTCAAGTTTCTCGGTTCCTATCCCGTCACCGGAGAGGGCGCCGTTGACCGCCGTAAAGAGATCGACCAAGCCCGCACCTCGGCGTTCGAGTGGATCAACGCCATCCGGGCGCGAGTGCGAACGAGTTAGGGGGGCAATGGGAAAAGTGAGGTTCGGCCAGCAAGTTGGCAACCCTTCACCCAGTACGGCAGAAGTCGCCCACCTGATCCTGGCGCAGGAGGCGGCCGGGCTGGTCAAGTACGGACCTCGCGCGCTGGAGGGACACGATATCGAAGCCGTGCACCAATTGCGCGTGAAAGCGCGACGGCTTCGCTCCGAACTTGAAATTGTGGCGCCCGTGATCAAGGTCAAGGAGCTGTGCGAACTGCGCACCGATCTCAAATGGGCCGGCGGTGTGCTCGGTCGAGAAAGGGACCTCGACGTGCTCTACGAGTTGCTCACTTCGCTGAGCGACGGACCGTCACATTCCCTCGACGGCACCGTGCTCGAGTCCATTGACGACCAGCGGGCCAAGGAGAGCCGTCGAGTTCGCAAGATGATCAAGTCGAAACGCTATCGCAGGTTCGTTGATGGGCTGAGCGCCGCCGTACTGGACCCACCGCTTCGCCCGGCCGCGTCGCGACCGGCGAGCGAGGTCCTGCACCCCGGTCTCAACGCCACCCTCTCGTCGCTCTTTCACACGGTGGACCACTACGGTCCTCATCCAACCAACCTCGAGCTGCACCAAATTCGGATCCTCACCAAGCGTGGCCGTTACTGCGCCGAGGTCGCGAGCTCCTACTTAGGCGAGCGGGCGACGACGGTGGCGACGACCCTCGCGGAGGCGCAGGGAATCCTGGGCAACATTCATGACCAGGTCGAGGCGATTGCCTACCTCAGCGCGCAACGGATGCTGCTCGACCGCGACTGCACGTTCGTGGCCTCGTCAGAAGCGCCGAGCGCGGCTATTGACTGGTTGACCAAATCGGTAACTGGTCTTAAATCCTTGTGGCGCGAGCCCCTTGAGCGGGCCCGCAGCCTCAGTCATGACCTAGAGGTTCAACCAGTGAGGGTGCGCTCATTTTTCGAATCGGTATGAAGTACCTCGTTGGTGAATTATGCGTGGACTTTTTTTTGGGTGGGGATATAAGCACAGGGGGGTTCACGTTGAACCACCGACGCAAACAATCACTCATTGTTCGATACTCATTTGATTGCACGTGATCTGATTCGGTTGACACCCAACGTGTGAAGCTCAAGACCCTTCTACGGTCATACTCGGCCAGGTGCTGAGCTTCAACTTTCATTCATTGACGGTAGGTTTGGCATGAGCCCCAAGCAGGGTTGCGCTGACGTAGATGGCGAAGGTGGCTGGATCGGAAGAGTGATGGCGCAGTTTCTCCGAAGTCGGCTCTCAATTCGATGCGGAGATTCTGTGGCTCGGCTGGGAGTCGCAAGTGTCATCATGATGTCGTCAATGCTTTTGATGTTCCCAAGCGGCGCGTCAGCCGCACCATCATTGGACAAGTGGTCTCCACCGGTTCTCATTGGTTCGAAGGGCTCTTCCGCGACACAGGTGAATTACTCAGTCTCATGCCCGTCATCCACATTCTGCGTATCGGTGAATGGGGATGGTCAGGTGTCGTATTACCGAAGCGGAGCGTGGTCGTCGCCCCAGTCACTGGCGTTGGGAGGGTCAATAGATTCCGTTTCATGTTCGAACAAGGCGTTCTGCGTTGCCGTGGCCGCGGGCAAGGCAGCGGTGTACAACGGTCACGTTTGGTCGTCCGCCGCTCCAATGGGCCCCCCGGGAGATGAGTACAAGGTCTCGTGCCCGACGTCAACTTTCTGTGCGGCGGTCGGCGCTAACGCTATTGCGAGAAAGCCAAACGCCTTGGTGACGTTCAATGGCCATTCCTGGACGACGTACAAGACCACCTCTACGGGAACACTCAATGATCGATTGTTGAGTGTTTCGTGTTCGACACCTAAATTCTGCATGGCCACCAACTTGGACGGTCAGACCTTGGCGTTCAACGGTTTGAGATGGACGGCGAGCCGCGGTGCTGCGCTGAAAGGCCTGATCTCGGTCTCGTGCGTCCCTTCAAGATTCTGCATGGCCGTGACCACCACTGGATATTCAATGACGTTCCATAGTGGGAGTTGGTCACCGCCCAAGCTCATCCCCGACTTCGAAAGTGCTGGTGCATACTCGATCTCCTGCGTATCCGTAGCGGAGTGTTCCGTCATTGGACTGAGCGGTGCGGTAACAACGTGGATATCCGGGCGATGGTCAAGTCCATTGACGGTGTTTCCCGGAGGGTATGTAGCCGGAATGGCAATCTCATGCTCCACTGGAAACAATTGTGTGGTCGTGAATGATAGGGGAATGAGCGCGAGTCGATGACTTCCTTTCAAGCGCTTTATGAATGCCTGCGGCGCCAAAGTGACGATAGGTTACGGTGGGCGAATGAACTATGAATACACCGAGTTGTACATTCCTGTCGGCAAAAAGGGGTTGGCAGGAGCGAGGGCCCGCACTGGCCGCGCTGCCCGAGCAAGGGTGGGAACTCTTTATGGCGGTACCGATTATTTCAGTGTCCGCCTACTTTCCTTGAATTTCCGGTAGCCGAACGACCACGATTATTCATTACTTTCGCCGCCAAAGGTTTGAGTTCATTATTGGAGAAACCCGGGTCCAAACATCTTTTACGCTGGGGTTAGACAGCGCGAGAGAATTGTTTCAGTTTGGTGTTTGGTAAATGCCTCTGATCGTTGAAATCGCCAGTTCCAATCGCGTAGGACGCAGGATAAAACTGGCGTGCAGTTCGTGCAAATGGTTGGTCTCGGTAGCCCTTTTGTGCGCCGGCCTAATTGTCATTGCGATCGCTCTGCTCTTTTTTGTCTCGGGTCTAATTGGAGACTGGCAATCTGGATGGGTAGCAAGAATTATCGGTGTTCTGATTTTCTGCACGTTGCCATTCGTCATTATCAGCATTGCGTTGGACTACCGTGAAGGTCGAGACGAAGATCCTCTCAAGCGTTTGGCGTGGGCGGGCGCGTCCTTGGTCGGACTGGGAGCTTTGGAATTGGTTCTTGCTATCGCGGCATGGGGTTTGAGTTGGATGTTCTACTCGATGGGCAATCATTAATTCCGGTGTGAATTAAACGTCGTCGCAATCTTGTTTCACTAAGTCTTGTCTGGCGGAGGGAGTGGGATTTGAACCCACGGTGGGCAAGCCCACGCCGGTTTTCAAGACCGGTACATTCGGCCGCTCTGTCATCCCTCCGGG
>OLLM01000095.1_pt1 | contig 46139 bp, 48 predicted proteins | sample 1604581 | NCBI WGS metagenome assembly OLLM01 (sample SAMEA104055725, study PRJEB20765) | soil metagenome | biome: Arctic tundra; feature: Polygonal ground; material: soil | place: USA | collected 2011-09 | depth 0-0.5 m | reverse complement strand
GTCGCTAAGGACGAAGGTGTTTTCTGGTTGTTGTCTCACAACTCCAACTGAAGCACCTTCGTCCTTCATTTGGACGGCTTCCAGAGACGGAACTCCCCGCTACATTCCGATGAGCCTCAAATCTTTGGCGCCCCCGGCAGGATTCGAACCTGCGCACACGGTTTAGGAAACCATTGCTCTAATCCATACTGAGCTACGGGAGCGATACAATATTTTCGTTGTATTACTGGGCTTTTGACCCGAATTTGTACTACTTCTAAATCTCCGTTCAGCCAAGTGGATGCCTCTGACCCCCAATAGACCCCAACGGACCTTTTGGGGCAACTGACAGCAACCGCACTGACTTCAACAAAGTGATTCTACTTCTCGTCAAGCCTGTTCACTATCAGGCTTATGACGTCATTGGCGGGCTGACGGTTAGAGATTATTTGATTCATCTACGAGGCGGAAACTTCATCGCTTCTTGTAGCCGGTCCCGTTGCTCGATCCACGCGGGACAGCACCCGGGCACTGCCCCTGCCAAAGTCGAAGGGGCGACGTCAACAATACAAAGGCGAGCTTGGGATTGGGAGGTTTAGAACGTCAATCCATGACCCATTGCATGCCATGAACCACTTACCAGTTCGCCGAAGCTCATCGCTGTTTGAGAACGCCTATTTTCTAAGGATTCTCGATCGCAGGTGTTCGGGCGAATTCGCTCAAGTTCTCCCAAACTGCTTACGGAATTGCTCGCGGATCGACCATTGGGTTTAAGCGGCAGTCCCCATCGGAGCGCGCTGTGCCCGCGTTGGGTGGCCACATAGGTCACGAGTGAATGGCATACGCCTTTTCTGTCGACGGCCAATACCCCTTCCGGAAGCTGCTCTTCTCCTTATTGTCAAATCAAGGTTTTGTGCAAGAGCCGTCACTTCAACTATCGGCACCCTCGGGAACAAGGAACTTGTGGCACCGAGCGAGATACTTATCCAGGTAAAGCATGTGATCTGCGTAGAACCCTTCAACATCCGAGTCGTTAGAGGTTGCGAACTTCCGGCGCATCACCATGCGCGCGGCTTCGCCTGCAATGATCTCGGCAATCACAATGCGCGCATCCTTAGATCCCTGATTGGGAAATTCCGGACCGGAACCGAGATAACGCTTGATGGCAGAGTAACGACCAAGGATCCTGATCACCGTCTGGTCGCCCTCCACTTTTACGTAGGCACGGTAGCGACCTTGTGATTCGTCAATGATTTTGAAGTCCATCTTGGGACCGCCTAATTCCTTTTCGGTAACTTCAACTCGACAAATGGCACGTGATTCTCCGATCGTTGCGGTGAGTGAAGCTCGCGCACCGAGAACGAGTGGTTCGACGGCCACGCGACCAACAAAGCAAAGCTGATCCTCATCAAAATCAAGATTGACGGAGCCGCCCATCACGACCACTCCAGGATCGGATGACGTGACCCTCACAACGGTGGAAGTCGAAGCATTGATGACCTCCACCGGAGCGCGAAGCAACAAGTGACGCCGCTTTCCGAGGGAGATTCGGTATCGGTCATGCTCGAACTCAAGGACGGTCGGAGGTTCAGGATCCCGATCCTCCCGTTCGGGTCTCACTTCAACAACAGCGACGGCTTCCGCTGAACCACAGCGGATTGTGAGAAATGTCTGCTCATCTTCGATGATGGGGCGAATGTGAACACGTGCGATGAGCGCATCATCTCTTTGTGGATGAGGTTCCAAGGAGATGGGTAGTTCGTCGAGAAGCTCGATGACGCCTTCCAGGTCCACATCGATCTCAAGTTTGATTTCCTCTAGAGCCTTACTCACTATGACGGAGAGCGTCTTGTCCTCTCCCATGTATAAGACTGGATTCGAGGGGATAATGCGAATCGGAGAATTCCGGTCCGAGCCGCCGTCCCCTCCAAGACCACTGTCATCAATCTCACGCAGGTCTGCATCAATTAGCTGGGCAAGGTCCCTTCCGAGAGCATCCAGTGACCTTCGCAGTTTGGCGTCTTCACGAACCTCCCCTTCTTGTGCTTTAAGTTCCTCAGCTTGCACCAGTTCGCCAAGGACCGCATCCACAGCACGTGTAAGGGCCTTATAGAGGGGATGCTCGTGTTCCAACCCATCGCGACTTCGCGAGATGATCGGGATTGGGTTGAGGGCGTCGTGTTCTTCACGAGCCGCCTCAGCATCGTCGTATTGGAGGGCCAGTGTATCGATGTACTCACAAGTCACGGATCCGCTGAACCAATGCGAATGAGGGCTGTTCTCATAGGAGAACAGTGAGTTCTCATAGATTGCCCGACGCCCTTTCAGTAGAGTCCTTCGGGTCGGCCAGAGTCGTTTAGTGCGTTCTCGTATCGCTCAGCTGACCGATAAATCGTGATCACCGCGGATGCATCCACATACTCAGAAAGTTGTACCTTTCGAGTCAGAACCTCAGTGAGCGAGGGACGCCCATACCGAACGCCATCGACCGTGTCGGTGTTTACGTCAACCAGTGTGACTTCACGTCGCGGGTCTGAATTGATGTCTCGCAGTTAATAGTGCTTCGAAAGCCGATCGAGGATTGTCTGGTGTTTGGGACATACAAACGTGGGCTCCACGTGAACCGTGACGACGGTGCCCGAACCTCTTGGAATACCAAGCCTCTCGCGATCTGCCAACAGTGCCTTCTTCTCGATTGGGTCATCAAATGATCCATCAGGCTCAAGCGTCATAATCGACAGATAGTCATCACAAATGGACTCAAACGTTACTGGACCGAATGCCGCAAGATCCTTCAACTCAGCAGTGAGAACCTAACTTGCTACTTTTATGTCAAACCTTCGAATAGGAGACTGAACGTCTGATTATGGCGCTCCCATGGTCAGCGCATGTACTCATACCACTTAAGGGTGGCTCGAAAATGAATTGACAATTAGTCCCGCAATAACACTGAGAGTGATTGCCGCCAACCCTGCTGCGGGGATTGGGGCGATCTTTCGCTGCGACTGCGTCTTCGTTCACTGAGTTGAAGCACTCGGCGTGCGGGTTCACGTCGGAGACCCGACGCAACAGTTCCGGTACCAAGCACTGGCGTTTAGCTACTTAAGCCAATCTGGCGTCGGAGACCCGGCACAACAGATCTGACGCCAAGCATTGGCGTTAGCCAGTGGGGACTTGACTGTTATCAGAGAACCGACGTAACAAGAATGTCACCAAGCATTGACGTCAAGACGCCAACCTCCAAATTCGAACTCCAGTAGGAATAATTGATTCCGACTCTGTTTGAAGTGCCTTACGCACTGAGGCGTCAGGGCGAGGATTAGATTTCAGGCAACCGAGAACTTGCTGTTGGTTCCAAGGAGTAGAAATGAAATTGAGGATTGGCATTTTTAGCCTGATCGCTGGATTGGCGCTTTCTGCATGCTCAACGGCCGTAGTTTCAAGTTCTAATCCTCCGTCGCTTTACTCTCTTCGACACATGTTGATCACAAGAGCCGATTATCCGGCGGGATGGAATGTCACGACCTCAACACGAGGGTCCGAATTAGATTCCACCTGCGCGGGGGTGGAATCAGAGAAACAACTACTCGGTAGCCGTGGAGTCAGTATTTTCTTTACTCAACAGGGTGACAGAACCTTGTCGTTCGAGTACCTCGCCTATCGCCGAGCAACGATCAAAGCATTCGAAAAGGCAATAACGCCGGTCATGACCTTCGGTTCGTGTCGAGATGAAACATATGGGCACGTGGTTGATTCAAGTGTGGGTGACGGGACCATCGTCACTCGAAACTACGGTGACTGGAGCACCGCGAATTTGATAACCAGCACGATCCACGGCAGAAAATACCAACTGGGCTACATGTTCGTTCGTAAGGCAGGATTCTTGATGATTATTGGATACGAGAACCCGGGCTCTCTTCACTTAATGGATCTAGAAGGTCTCACACAAAAAGCCGTCTCCAGAATCACGTCGAACTGATCGGAGATGTGCCTTCCGGTGAAGCGACGCATCAGGTCTGACGCCAAGCACTGGCGTTTAGCTACTTAAGCCAATCTGGTGTCGGAGACCCGACGTGACTCTCAGGAATGCAACCTAATGGGCGCTTGGGTTAGATCGTGTGGGTTCTCCTCTGCGACCCGAAGCAACGAATCTGCTTCCAGGCATTGGCGTTTGTCTTGAGCTCTTTACGGCTTGGGTGGCCGAATGCCGTTCTCGTTGCGCAGGCGATGCTTGGTCGCGCTGTCAGCAAGCGGCGACGCCTGGTTGATGAGTAGGTTCACGACCTTGTTTTGGACAAGCGGATCGAGGGTATAGACCCCCATCATCGCGGCGAACTTGCGCCATCTTGGGAAGTCGGGACGAATGCTGTCGATGGACGGCTGGGTGATCGCCCGCGACAGCATGTAGGCCTCGAAGTCCTCGTCGGAAATCATGCAATCAGACTCGGAGGGAGTTCCTGACGTTGTTCTGCCGACGAAATATGCGCCAGCAGCGATTGTAAGGGCAGCGACCACGACGATCGGTCGTAAGCGCCTCCGGTTCATGCTCACCCCCTGGAATGAAAGCCACCGCGCTCTGAATGTAGGGCGCAGGCTCAACCTCGGTCTTCGATCGAGTTGTACCATGACCGAGGCCTCGCAACCGAGGTTGAGGGGGACGCGATGGCTCATCGAGTGTTGGCGGCGACAGCGGCAATCCTGTTCGCCGTGTTTGTGGTAGTCGGAATCGTCACGCTGAAACGAATCTGGCCTCACTACAGCTGCGCTGGCGTCTCGGCAAAATACACGAACCAGGGTTCAGTAAAGCTGGCGGGATCCAGTCCGGGGTGGAAGGGCGTCCCGGCAGACAACTGTGTTCAACTAACCGCCAGTGGCAAGCGCGCCTACAACCTAGGCCCGGCTCCCTCCAGTTACGGCGGCGAGACGTAGACCTATGTCCGAGTCGGCGCGGCCGGTTGGATTGCGTGGACGCTCGCGATGACTCTGCTTGCACTCGCGGTCGTCACACTCCCGGGCAGACAACGAACTGACGCGACATCAACGAAAGACAGCAGTGGGCCAGTGGACGCCGCTACGTAATTCGGCGTTATGTGCGCTGACTGAAGGTGTCGCAGAAGTAAAATGTCCTTGGTGGGACAGCACCGGAAAGGTTGGTGCACATGTCCATTCCAACTCGGTTAGGAACTTTTCAACTTCGACCCCAGCAGGTCGGTAAGAGAAGAGTAAACGGCCATCTGAGGTCCGATTTTCCGGACGATATGCCCGAAAAGGAGTTAATGGCCGCGTTCTGCAAGCCGCGTCAATCGTCATAAAACTGACCGCATAACAGCAGCCGCAAACTGCGCGCGCCGGCCGGACGTCGCCCGCGAGCGTGAGCGAGCGATCACGGCCGCCGGCTCGGCAGGCTCGGCACTGTTTGGGCCGCCGCAAGTTGACCCTTGCGCATGTCACACATCGAAGCGTAGAGTTTCTACCAGAAGGGCATACGTCAATTAAGGGTCATCGAACCCACATAAAGAGCAAAATTCCAGATTAAGGGTCATCGAACCCACATAAAGAGCAAAATTCCAGATTAAGGGTCATCGAACCCACATAAAGAGCAAGAGCCATCGAGCCCACATAAAAGGCCATCGAGCCACCGGGGAATCCCCTTTAAGAAGCGCCGGTGAGCGCACCGTAGTAAATCCGCTCGACTCCTTTGGGGCTCTTTATGTGTTCAGATTTCGAAGAAATATCTCCTCACAACGACGCGGATTTACGCGCCCAAACGACCGCCGCAGGCGGGCGCTCTTTACTTGACAAAAGAACACAACTCGTAATCTCCGGTCGTCGTCGTTTTCAGGATTCTGGCTGGAAGTTCACGTATTGGCCGGGTTGCGGTGAAGCGTCGGTGTGCATTGTCACGTCGGGGTCCTCGCGTTCCAGGGGCATCGAAAGGTACCGCGAGAAGTCAGTCGAGGAGAAGGCTCTCCTCTGGCAGATTGCCAATGGTCGAGCCGGGACGAGGTCACGGCGATACTTCGTCACGAACCGGCTCCGCTACATGTGGGTGCTCACGTTCGCCGATGGTCGTACTGATCGTCGCGAGGTCATGGCCGAGGTCGCGGACTTCGCTCGACGTCTTCGAGTTGTCCATGGTGGCGAGAGGCATCCCTACTGGTACTCGCCCGAGCTGCACCCCGGCGGTTACGGCTGGCACGTCAACTTCTTCATCCCTTTCCGCGTTCCTCACGTCGATGTCGAGAGGCTGTGGGGTCACGGCTTCGTGTGGGTGACCGACTTCGCCGCCGCGATGAAGGGTCCGAAGGGCGAACCTCTGGGACTCTGTCGCACACCTCGCGCGAGGATCTCGCGGACGGGCTCAGGGTGGCGCTCAAGGAGCTGCACCGCGTCGGCATCACCCACTGGCAGGACGCGTGCGTCGGCGCGGCCGACGAGCTCGGCGTGCCGGACACGTTTCCCACCTACCTCGACGCCATGCGCGAAGGCTGGCTGAGCGCGCGCGTTCGCGGCGCGCTGTGGTGGGACCGCACTCGGGGCATCGCCCAGCTGGCCGACTTCCAGACCCGCCGCGAGATCGCCCCCGAAGGGGCCTTCCGCGCGACCAGCGTCAAGATGATGCTCGACGGCGTCTGCGAGACGTTCACCGCGGCAATGTCGCACGCCTACCTGGGCGAACCAGGTCGGCACGGCACCCACCGCGGCGAGCTCTTCATCGAGCCCGACCAGCTAGCCGACGACGTGCGCACCCTTGATGCCGAGGGGTTCCAGGTCCACTTCCACTCCATCGGCGATCGGGCCGTCACCACCGCACTGGATGCGCTCGAAGGCATCGAGGCGGCCCGCTGGGGCCTCAACCGGCACCACATTGCCCACCTGCAGTTCATCGCACCGCACGACCGCGACCGCTTCGCGCTCGTCGGGACCACGGCCAACTTCCAGCCACTCTGGGCCTGCTACAGCCCTCAGATGGAGGACCTCACCATCCCCTTCGTCGGCGAGGAGCGATCGGCGTGGCAGTACACCATCCAGTCCCTGCTCGACCGACACGCCCGCGTCGCGTTCGGATCGGACTGGCCGGTGTCGAGTCCCGACCCGCTGCAGGAGATCCACGTCGCGGTGAACCGGATGGCCTCGACCCGCCTCGCCGACGCGGACTCGAGGGAGGCCACGACCGCCTTCTACCGCGACCAGGCACTCACGGTGGACCAGGCTGTCGACGCGTTCACCAAGGGCGTGGCCTACGTCAACGGCGACGACGACATCCTCGGCGTGCTCGACGTCGGCCGGCGCGCCGACGTGGCTCGACCGGGACCTGTTCGTCATCGCCGCGAGCGAGATCGGGTCGGCCAGTGTCGAGCTCACCGTCGCAGGAGGCGTCGTCGTCCACGGCGACGAGTGACCGCGACGGACGGGAACTACGAATCGAAGCCGAGGCCGAGTCGCGACAGCCGCCGGAGCCAGACGTTGCGCCGACCCTCGTGAGTGTCGGCCTGCTTGGGCGCGCCCGTCGATGGCGACCAGCACCGACGCGGCCATACGGCGTTCGCCGGCCAGGTCGGCGTCGGGCATGACCACCATGTGGTTCTTCGCGCCGCCCAACGCCTGGAGCCGCTTGCCCTCGCGGGCGGCTGTCACGTAGACGTGACGCACCACGGCGATCGATCCCACGAAGCTCACCGCTGCGATGTCGGGGTGGGTCAAGATGCTCTTGATCCTTGTTAAATGGCGCGCTCGTAGTTCAAGTAGTTTCGGAAGCGTTCAAACAGCCGAAATCTGAGGAACGACATGAGCGCCACCACAGCCGCTTACACTCGCAATACAAAAGCGATGGTCTGAAATCTGGGCCGGACATCCGTTGATTGTGAATGGAGAGGGTGTCTTGACCCTCGATATTCACGGCGCCACAGTTCCCTTTACCGAATTCAGCGGAGGCGAACGGACGGTAGCAAATGTCATTCTCAGATTATTGACACTGGAACTCGTGACACATAGCTCATTCGCCGTTGTGGACGAGCCGTTAGAACATCTGGATCCCAAACCGACGGCTATTTGAATCGGGACTGACGGTTCCCTTATCACGTTACATTGCGAGAAATAGCCCGCTGGAGTGAAGCCAGCATGGCAAGGGCAATACCCGGAAGAGTTCCGTCGCGACGTTGTAGTGGTGGCAATCGCAAGAGGAACTGCGTCTAGCGAGCGTCACCTGGATCAAGCGGACCCATCACCGCCGGCGTCGTCAACCCGCCCCGGCAAACTCACGCCGATCGAATATAAGATAATCAACAATACAGCCAAAGCGACCTAAGAAGTGACGAGACCGGAGTCAACTAATTCGGGGGTAGGCCCTTTTGCGCACCCGAGTACGGAAGGAGATTGAAATGGCGAGCGAGCACGGTGGGCCCAAACGCGTTTTCAGTTCCTCCACGTACGGCTTCACCTGGCGGGAAGGACTCCCCAGCAGTTTCATCTCGATGGTGCTCCTCAAGCATGGGTTCACTGATGAAGAGTAAGGATCCGCGTATTCTGGCGCACCTGAAGAATGTCCAGCCTGAACTCTGGTGGCGCGACTCGGATCCGCTGGAACCCGAGCCTCTTTCCGCGCTTATTGGTGACACCGAAGCCGACCTCTGTGTTGTTGGGGCTGGGTTTACCGGCCTGTGGACAGCGCTACTGGCCAAGGAACGAGATCCTCAACGAGATGTTGTGATCGTAGAGCAGCGAGAAACCGGAGCGGGCGCTTCAGGCCGCAATGGGGGATTCTGCAGTGCGTCACTGACTCACGGTTTCGGGAACGGAATGGCACGTTTCCCAAATGAGATGGAGACGATCGAACGGCTGGGTAGAGAGAACCTTGACGCCATCGAAGAGACGATTGAAAAGTATGCGATCGAGTGCGATTGGGAGCGCACTGGAGGGTTAAGCGTCGCTGTTGAACCTTGGCAACTTAAGGGAATGCGCGAAGAAGCAGAGCGGCAGAACCAACGTGGCGGGAACGTTCAGTTCTTAACACGCGAACAGGTCCAGGAGCGAATTCACTCACCAATGTACGAGGGGGCGCTGTTTAACGTATCGGGAAATGCGATGGTTGATCCCGCGCGGTTGGTGTGGGGACTTGAGAAAGCCTGTCTCTCACTAGGAGTGCGAATCTTTGAGTCATCGAAGGTTGAGCGGCTACAAGAAGAAGCCGGAGGAATTCGAGTTCATACCTCGTATGGATCCGTCGTAGCCAAGAAGGTCGCCTTGGCAACGAACGTATACCCCGCGCTTATACATAAGGCACGGAAGTACATCGTCCCCGTCTACGACTATCAGTTAGTTACGGAGCCTCTCACTCAAGTGCAGCTTGACAGTATTGGATGGAGTGGTCGCGAAGGTGTGTCCGACGCGGGTAATCAATTTCACTACTATCGCCTCACCAAAGACAATTGCATTCTGTGGGGCGGCTACGACGCGATCTACCACTTTCGAGGAGTAGTTCGGCAAGAATATGAATTCAACCCTGAGACGTCCGCAAAGCTCGCCGAACATTTTCTGCGAACATTTCCACAGTTAGAAGAAATCCAATTCACCCATGCGTGGGGCGGCGCGATCGATACGTGTTCGCGTTTCTGCGCCTTTTGGGGGACGTCCTACGATAATCAGGTGGCCTACGTCCTGGGATATACCGGTTTGGGAGTGGCGGCAACTAGATTTGGGGCGGCAACGATGCTAGACCTCCTCGACGGACTCGAAACCGAGAGAACTCGGCTCAAAATGGTTCGCCAAAAGCCGACGCCCTTCCCCCCAGAACCCTTTCGATACCTTTTCATCCGACTGACACAATGGTCAATCCATCGTGCTGATCTACACGAAGGTCATCGCAACCTGTGGCTTCGACTTTTGGATCGACTTGGCCTGGGTTTTGACTCTTGATTTCTGGTTATGTCCTGACCTCTGAACTCTAGATGCACCTCTCATCAGTATTGAGAACCGATAGACAGGGGATGGTGCGTATTCCGGTGATTCCGCACGGATTCAATCGAAAGGGCTAGCGAGATAACTACACAGGCACAAGATATTGTAGGTAGTGCTCGTCAACGCTGACCAGTACTTATGTGCAAAACCCCACGTGGGGCTGCCGCGCTCGACCACACTATGTGGTAGTTGCGTAGTTATCTCACTTCACCCTTTCAATCGGAACGGGTGTACGGAAACTCTCGGAATCGCCAGGATGGCGGTTAGAGTCGAAACGTCGTTGATCAAAGTGGCCAGCGCGGAGCATCTCCAACAACCTTGATGCGCGGGCCAAGGCGTTCACGCCACCCGCCACGAAGGCGCCGAGACCGGCCACAATGAGGTCGAGAATGCTAAGATGCACTACGAAGCTCGAATCAGGAGATAGCCCGTAGGGTCGACATTGGAGGTCACGCGGACGCTTCCTCTTCATGTCCTTCACCATCACTGCGCGGATCTGACACGGCAATCAACTCGCCGTCGCTTTGAACGGCCACGAGCTGCGTGTGCCCTGTCCTTTCGTCGTGAAGTGGAATCTCCTCAATAGGTACGCTTCGATTTACCGCTCGACGCACTTGTTCAGCGATGGGCGATTCCACAAAAGCGATCTCGTCAACCTTGTCGACTTCGAGACCGCCCACGATCCATCGCGGTGCGCTCACGGCGTCCAAGGGCGACTCTCCCGCGAAAAGACGCAGAAGCACCTGAGCCAGAATCTGTGGCTGCGCCTTGCCCCCCATGGTCCCGATAACCCACGACAAGTCATCCCCCTTTGTCACCATTACTGGCATCAAGGTGTGTGCCGGACGCTTTCCGCCGGCGAGCACGTTTAGTGAGGTCGGCGAAAGCGAGAAAAAACTTCCGCGATTATGCATGATGATGCCAGTCGTCCGCTCCAGAATTGCCGACCCGAACGAGTGGAACAGACTTTGAATTAGACATACGGCACGGCCGTCCTCGTCCGCGGTGACGACGGCGACGGTATCGCCTCGCGGACGATTTCCTAGTACTGAGCCACGCGATTTAGCCCCCTCGACGTCTCGCGTCGCTTTCGCCGCCAGGTCCAATAGGTACGACGGTGTGAGGAGTTCGCTGACCGTGTCGCCCACAAAAATTGGATCAGCGAGCGCACGCTCGCGATCGGTGATCGAGACTCGAAACAGTTCCGTGAGTAGTCCGGCGTCGTGGCTCAACGGTTGACATTGATCACCCGATACGTCGAGTGCACCCAAAATCTCGAGAAGAGCGAAACCTTGCGTGTTGGGGCCGCTCGTCCATACGTCCCATCCGCGGTACGTTCCGTGCAACGGCTTTTCGAGGGAAGGACGAAACGAGGAGAAATCGTCCTGGTCGAGTTGACTGCCCAGCTTCGAGAGTCCACGAATCAATGCCTCCGACAACTCGCCTTCGTAAAGTGATCGAGGCCCATTTTCGGCTAACGCGAGAAGGCTCGCCGCAAGCGCCGGCTGGCGAAGCACGTCATCGGCGCGAAGCGGCTCGCCGTTCTTTAGAAACAGTGACGACATTCCGGGATCTTGAGCCACGAGGTGACGATTCTCATCGAGCGCTACGGCGACGCTAGGGGCCACGGGAACACCGAGCGTGGCGTAACGGAGCGCGTCGGCAAAGTGGTCACGCCACGAGAGCGATGCGCCCAAGTCGTGCACGGCGCCTAATCCCGCGACCGCTCCCGGTACGGTCACGGTGTCGATACCGGACACTGGCATACGCTCGGCGTAGCGAGCGCGATACGCCTCGACGTCCGCGTGGCGGCTCGCCGGTCCTGATGAGTTGATGCACACAATGGAGCCGTCGACATCACGTACTAACGCGATGAGGTCGCCACCAAGCGAGGTGTTGTGCGGGTAGACAACGATAAGGGCGAGAGCGGCGCTCAGGGCGGCGTCGATGGCGTTGCCACCGCGTCGAATTGATGCCGTCGCGGCCTCGGTGGCGAGCACGTGCGGCGATGCTACCGCGCAGCGAAGAGGTTGCACTCTCGTACCCTCGTGCGTCGGACTCATCTGAGTACCGTCGAGAGGAATGCCTGCGTGCGGGGCTGCCTCGGGTGGTCGAAAACCTCGCCTGGACTCCCCGATTCAACAATCAGGCCATCGTCGAACATGGCGACACGGTCGGCCACTTCTCTCGCGAAGCCAAGTTCGTGACTGACGACAATCATCGTCATCCCTTCGCTGGCTAAATCTCGCATGACCGTCAATACTTCTCCGATTACCTCGGGGTCAAGCGCGCTGGTGGGCTCGTCAAACAACATGACCGCGGGGTTCATCGCCAACGATCGGGCAATCGCGACTCGTTGCTTCTGTCCACCGGAGAGTTGCGCCGGATACGCATCGATCTTGTTGGCTAATCCCACCTTGGTGAGCTGGTGTATCGCGAGTTCTCGCGAGGCTTCGCTCGACATGCCCTTCACCTTGACGGGGCCGAGCATGACGTTGCCGAGCGCCGTTCGGTTAGGGAAGAGATTGAAGTGTTGAAAGACAAAACCAATCTCGCCACGCTGTTTCGCCACGTCGCGAGCAGTGGCCGGGACCGGCTCGCCAGAACGATTCTGTTTCGTTCCCATCAGGTGACCGCTCACCATGACAGTGCCGGAATCGGGCTGTTCGAGCCAGTTGATGCAACGAAGGAACGTCGTCTTGCCTGAGCCTGAGGGCCCGAAAAGCACCACAACTTCTCCTTTGGCAACCTTGAGCGAGATGCCGCACAGGACTTCGTGAGGGCCAAAAGTCTTCCGGATGTCCTCGACGCGAACAATCGGCGACGTGGTGTTGGCGTTCGAATCGACGCCACCCGTGCTGGCTGCGTTCATAGTGACTTCCTTCGTGGCGCCAGATTCCGTGGATCTTGAAAGTACTTGCGGAGGTAACTAAACGTCGAACCTCTGGTGCGTATGATTCCCCAACTTCGATCAATTCGGTACTCAATCCACGCTTGAACAAACGTCCATATGGTTGTCAGAGCCAGATAGTAGAGAGCGGCCACGCCGAAGATCTCGAAGGTGTGAAACGTGTTGGAGCTGACCTCCTGGGTGATGAGAAACATCTCTGGAACACCGATGACACTCAAAACTGAAGTGGTCTTCATCATGGCGTTGAAGTCATTACCGAGTGGTGGAATCACGAAGCGCATGGCCTGGGGAACGACGACGTGGCGCATGGTCTGTCCGGGAGTCATACCGATCGACAGAGCGGCCTCGTGTTGACCGACGTCAACCGCCGAAAGTCCAGCTCGAATAATCTCCGCCATGTAAGCACTCTCGTTGAGCGCCAGTGTGATGATCGCCGCCTGCACGCTCGCGAGAACGGTGATGCCCAAGACGCTGACGTCCTTGAAGTCGTAAATGCCCGTCGCGGCTAAGCCGTCGTAGACGATGACTAGCTGGACGAGCAGTGGCGTTCCGCGAAGAACCCAGACGTAGAAACCTGCGACCCCGCGCAGCAATCGAAATTTCGAACGCCGCACGAGGGCCACAGCCAAACCAATGATGACGGCAAAAAACTGTGCCAGCACCGATATGTAGACGGTCTTCGCAAGACCGCCCAGAAAGGTGCTCGACGGCCGCAGCAGTTCATGCCAAAAGAACGACCAGTCGAACTGCAATGTTGCGGTCACCCCAGGAAGCCCTTCCTAAATAGCGATCGACACCGTCGTTTACAGTTCGTCCCGCTTAATTCCCCACTTCGTCATGATCTTGTTGTACTCGCCACTCACTTGAACCTCGTGGAACGCGTGTTCGATTGCCGAGAGCAACTTGGGGTTTCCCTTGATGACGGCGATGCCCGTCAAGATCTTGCCGAACGGCTGACCGGCGAACTTGAACTTGTTGGGGTCCTTTTGTATGTAGTACGCGGCGGTCTCCGACGTTGTCGTGTACGCGCTCGATTGTCCCACCAGCATGTTCTGCAACGCGTCGACGTCATTCGTGAAGAGGACCACGTTGACCGCAGGCTTGCCATCGCTGGTGCACGTTGCGCTCAGGGCTTCTAGTTCAGTCTGAGCCGTAGTGCCCGTGGTGGTAGAAACCGACTGACCGCACAACGTCGAATTGAGACCCGTGATCTTTCCGGGGTTCGCTTCCGGCACAGTCACCGACTCGCTCGAGTACATGTACGGAACGAAGTTTACGACCTTCTTACGTGCTGGCTTGATGTAGAGCTGCGAGAGGATCGCGTCACAGTGCTTCGCCTCGAGCGCCGGAATGATCCCCGAGAACGCGGTCTGCTCCCATACGGGGGTTAGTCCGAGATCTTTGGCGATCGAGTTACCGATGCTCACGTCAGAGCCTTCAGGCGTCTGTGACGGGCTATAAGACTCGAGCGGTGGTGCAGAGATGTCCGAACAGTACCGAATCTGTCCTGACGAAATGATCGTCGGCGGCTTCAGCGAAGGTCCGTTTGACGCGGCAACTGCGGTTCCCCCAATCATCGAGGTGACCATGATCGCCGGTAAACCGAGCGCCATTAGAAGTTTGCTCGTGTAAAAACGCTGGCGTCCTAAAACTGCGTGACGTGACGTCATATGCATAATTTTCTCCCCCAATGGTCCTTTGGCCTGTTGGCCTGACCAACAGACTAATAAGATAACATCTATCTGACGGCGTAGCAAACTCCTTATTGAATGGAATGAAAAAGTGAAGATTCTCGAATCCCACGAGTTGACCGCATCCACCAAGTATCAGATTTCATCAGATGAGATCACCCGGCAAAGTCTGAGTTCATAGCAGTGACACTGAAGTCTCAGTGCAGTTAGATAATCGTTCAAGAGGGTTGGTGGAGCGTGAGGGACGGCACTGCCGATTGGGCAACGGTTTGCCATTCTCAACTTTCAGTTCCCGACGCTCTCGCGATCGAACTTGAGAGGCGAAAACGACCGGTGATCTTCCCGTTGGTAGTGCGAGCATCTTTGTTCTTACGAAGATTCATTCCCATCTCCCCCTCCTGTTATGGTTTCTCATGCAAAACGAATTGGTATGACCAACAAGTTAATGAGATTGTAAGTGTCGTCGAAGCACGCAAGGTCGTCACATCAACCACCGTCGATACGTTTGGTGTTACAAGCGAGAGGGCCAATTTAGCGCCTTCTAAAGGAAGATCGTGAGTAACAGAACCACCGATTGGGTGAAGATCTATCATTCGCAACTTTCAGTACCCGACGCTCTCGCCATTGAACTCGAGAGACTCATCACTTCGGGCGAGATCCCCATTGGCAGCCGTATTCCGCCTGAACGTGAGCTTGCGGACTTATGGGGACTTTCACGATCGTCAGTTCGCGACGCCCTCCGACAGTTAGCGCTGCGGGGTCTAGTCGAACGTCGACCAGGGCGCGGCACCCTAGTTGTTGACCATGCCAACCACCTGGGAGGTTCGTTGACGGAACTATTGAACGAAAGTCAACGCGAGTTAGCGCAGGTGATGGAACTTCGAATGGTCATTGAACCTTCGGCCACCGCAATAGCTGCTGAACGCGCTCGTCCATCAGATCTCGAAGAACTCAGCGGTCTCTTAGACGAAATGTCTGAAGACGTGAACGCGCAACGATTCACAGAACTCGACGAGAGCTTTCACCGGCTAATCGTCCGCGCAACTGGCAACCCACTGGTTGTTTCACTGCTCGAGCGTGTGGCCGAGATAATTGATCTGTCACGGAGCGAGTTGTTCCAGCGTCCCAGCCGACGCGAAACTAGCCTAAGTGAACACGCGCAGATTCTCAAAGCGCTCTACTCCAGAGATCCCGAACTGGCGAACAGAGCCGCTCGAGCTCACCTGGAGTCTGTTCGTGACCGAATCGCTTCAATTGACAGAGAATCTGCGATCAAGAATCCAAGTTGAGGCTCCTAACACCACGTTCGTCGCCTTCTCAATTGTGGTTCTCCTCGGGTTAGTGTGGGTGAGTTCTGGTCATCCGGCGAGACCTGCCGTGAGGGTCCCATGGAAAGTAGACGCCCAGCGGGCCGGCTCGAATGCGATGCCAATTGGCGTTGCAAGGCTCACTGGTGGAGCACTCGGTACCGAATCGAGTATCGAATGGACCTTGGAAGTGATGCTTGCAACGGTTCTTTGCCTCTCTCCACTCAAGAGGTGAGGCGATCTGCAATCAAGCGACAACGACGGAGTCGCTTGATGGTCTCGAGTTAACGATTGCTCGACACGTCGAAGTGAATCGTCCCGGGATTCACGCCGCCGTTATGTTGGCGACGTCATCGGTTGATGGAACGTCGCTCTCAGCGTAGTAGCTAGCTTCAGGCTCCTCGGGTGGAGTGTTCCAAGATAGCTGCGCAGCCGTTCCGCGTTATACCACTGGACCCACGGGAGCGTGATCTTCTCGACGTCCCCGAGATTCTTCAGGGGACCGACTCGAAACGGCGAGCCCTTGGAGACCGTATCGTTCTTGTAGAGCCCCGTGACGGTCTCGGCGCAGGTGTTTTCGCATGCGTCACCGACACTTCTGATCGAGGGCGGGAAACCCTCCAGCGCCAACATCTCGGTCAACCGGATTGACGTGTGTTGCTTGGCTGCCTGCGTCGGAAGGCGGAGCATTCCTTTCCACCGGTCGCCCGGCGTGGTCTCTTCGCCACAGGATCATCTTCAGGCACGCGTCGACGAAGGCGGCGTCCTTCACCGTCGAGGCCCGCCAGCCGACAATTGCTCTCGAGTAGAGGTCGATCGCGAAGGCCACGTAGAGGAGGCCCGCCGAGTCGCCACGCACGGTAAAATTGGTGGCTCAAGCGTGGTTCGAAGAGGGCCCGAAGTGAAATCTCCGTTGAGCAGGTCCCAGGCCCGTTTGGCGTCTTCGGGAGGGATCGCGGTGCGAACCTCGCGACTCCGCGCCAGCACGTTCATGCCCTCGGATCTCATGAGTCGATTGACGGTGTGCTTGGAGAGTCTGGGGAAGCCGTTGCGCCGCAACCCCGCGGTCATCTTGCGCCGTCCATAGAGCACCTCGGGTCGCGGAAGACCCCTTGCGTCGGGCTCGCGCAGCGCGTGCAATGTCGTGAGAAGATTCGCGTCGCTTTGGTCACGATCTGCGGGTGGACGTACCTTCACCGCCCGATACGACCCCGGAGCGACGTGAAGGCACTGGCTAGCTAGGACCTCGCAAATCGACTCAACCCAGCGACCGCGCTCACGCATCTCGTCGATGAACGTGACGGTTAGTGTCGTCGGGGGTCGAGCTCTCCCGCGAAGAACATCGACGGCGCTCGGAGGATTTCGTTGGCCTCTTTGAGGCACAGTTGTCCTTTTCGAGCCGCTTGATCTCATCGATCTCGGCCGAGGCCGCCCCGGGCCTTCGCCCCGCGTCGATTTGGACCTGGACGATTCTCGTGTGCAGCGTCTCGGGACCGATGTCGAGCATCGGCGCCAACGCCTTGGCAGTCGACCCGATCGACGGGTAGCCCTTCAGTCGATCGAGCGATATGCGCGCGGCACGGTCGTGAACCTCATAGGAGAATTTCCTGGGCATGCTGCATCCTTTCAAAGAAAGAAACCGGCACGCTAACCGGGACGGTGCAAAGAGCGTGTGGCCACGGAGTATGACGGTTACTTTTCTATGCAATAGTGTGAACGAGAGCGGAGATACTGCTAGACGGGCGTGTTCTATGTCAGACATCAATGCGGCCTCCGATCACTCGCCAATGCCTGACACCGTGCTCGACCTCCTTCCACTGGACGCGAAGGGCCCCGCCTTGTTGAGTGTGGAAGGCAACGTCGTCGATTATGAAACCTTGCGCCGGGAGGTTGATCGCCTCGCGGCGCAGTTGCGAAGTGCCGGACTCGGCCCGAAGGACCGGATCGCTATCGTTTTGCCGAACGGTCCGGCAATGGCGTTCGTGCTGTTGGCCGCCATGGCCGTCGGCTGCGCCGCGCCTCTGAACCCGAAGTATCGCGAGGAGGAGTTCCGGTTCTACCTCGACGACCTTCACGCGTCGGCTCTGCTCACCTTCGAGGGAGCCTCACCCGAGGCCCATGCGGCAGCGCCGGAAGGAACGATCCCCATAACGGTGCTCAGCGAGGGTCTTACGGTCGATCTAGTGCCGCCGTTCGCCCGAAAGAGCTCAACGGCCCGTCCAACCGCCGACGACCACGCGCTGGTGCTGCACACTTCGGGCACGACGTCGCGGCCGAAGATCGTGCCGCTGCGCCAGCGCAACCTGGCCCGTTCGGCTCGCAACATCGCATCCTCACTCAACCTCACTGCTGTCGACCGTTCACTCAACGTGATGCCGCTCTTTCACATCCACGGGATGATGGCCGGGCTCTTGGCACCGTTATCGGCCGGCGGATCCGTTGTGTGCACGCCCGGGTTTGACGCTTTCGCGTTCCATCGCTGGGTCGATGAGTTGCACCCCAGCTACTACAGCGCCGTACCGACGATGCACCAAATGGTGCTGGCTCGAGCGCCCGCGCTCCGGCCCACTACCCTGCGCTTCGTCCGCTCGTCGTCGGCCGCTCTGCCGGAGTCGGTGTCGGAGAGATTGCGTGGGCTGTTCGACACGCCGATCATAGAGGCCTACGGAATGACCGAGGCCACGCATCAGATGACTTCCAACCCGTTGCCACCGGGCCAGACGAAGTCGGGCTCGGTGGGCGTGGCGAGGGGCATCGAGGTGGCCATCCTCGATGCGGAGAACCACGTGCTGGCCCACGGCCTACGCGGTGAAGTGTCCATCAGGGGTGAGACCATCGTCGATGGCTACGAGAACAACCCGTCCGCCAACGCGTCCGCGTTCACCGCCGGTTGGTTCCGAACGGGTGACGAGGGCATGCTCGACGAGGATGGCTTTCTCTTCCTCACGGGCCGTCTAAAAGAGCAGATCAACCGGGGCGGCGAGAAGATCTCACCGATTGAGATTGACGAAGTGCTCCTACGTCATCCGGCAGTTGCCGAGGCCGTTGCTTTCGCGATCCCCCATGACAAACTTGGAGAGGAGATCGGCGCTGCTGTCGTGCTGGCGGAGGGCAAGGAGGTCACCGAGAGAGAGTTGCGCTCCTACCTCGGCGAGCGACTCGCCGCATTCAAGGTGCCCAGGCGGATCGTGATTGTGGCTGAGATCCCCAAGGGCGCTACCGGCAAGATTCAGCGAATTGGTCTCGCCGAGAAGCTCGGCCCTTGATCTCCGCCATGATCTCTCAACGAGTCGCTGAGCACAATTTTCGCTTCGAGGTGCACGCCGTCGGGAGTTCGAGACCGTCCGGGCGTGTCCTCGGTTAAAGTGCGAAAATGCGTGTATGCATTGTGGGTGCGGGAGCCATTGGGGGTCTGCTCGGCGTTCGCCTAGCCATCTCAGGTCAGCAGGTCAGCGTGCTCGCGCGTGGAAACAACCTCGCCGCCATCCGCTCCAACGGAATGAGGCTGGAGGAACCGGACGGCTCGGTGCTCGTGGCCACCGATTTAAACGTCTCTGACGACCTTGCCCTGCTGGGGTCCCAGGACCTGATAGTTCTGGCGCTCAAGGCCCAGCAGATCGCCGAGATAGCCGACCAACTCCCGCTGCTCTACCACGAGGAGACCGTCGTGCTTCCATTGCAGAACGGTGTCCCGTGGTGGTTCTTCCAAAAGTTGCCGGGCCCGTTCAACGGTCGGCGCCTCCAGACTCTCGACCCCGACGGCACGCTCGAGCAGCACATTCCGATCGACCGGATCGTCGCGGCGATTGCCTACCCGGCCGCCGTGCGAGATGCTCCCGGGATGTTCCGCCTCGTCGAAGGCGACAGGTTTCCGGTGGGCGAGCTCGACGGAGAACGATCGAGTCGGGCGACGCAGATTGCCCACGTGCTCACCGAGGCGGGATTCACGTCAAGGGTACTCACTGACGTCAGGTCCCATCTGTGGGTGAAGGCATGGGGCAACCTGGCGATGAACCCCATAAGCGCCCTCACCGGAGCCACCCTCGCAGAGATCTGTCGATTTCCGGCCACTCGGGCGCTCGCCGCGCAGATGATGCTGGAGTCTTCGGAGGTTGCGGCAAAACTTGGGCTGCATCTGCGGCTGTCCGTCGAGCAACGGATCGAGGGTGCGGAGAAAGTCGGCAATCACAAGACGTCGATGCTGCAAGACGTCGATGCTGGCCGGCCGCTGGAGATCGATCCTCTCGTCGGAAGCTTCGTTGAGTTGGGTCAACTCACCGAGACGGCTATGCCGGCTACGGAGATCGTCTACTCGCTGGTGTCGCTGCTCAGTTCGCGTTTCGCTGGGAAAATGGCGAGCCAGTAACGACGAGAGCCACTCACGAAGCTAGATTCATACCCGCCCCCCGGTCGGAGTAATTCGTGTCGCTCCCCGGTGAGTTCTCTCCCGTGGTCGCGGGCAGGGATCAATGGATGGTCAACGAGCCAGAAAGTGGCACGAGCGGGCAAGCGTTGATGGAGACTGGCGGTTTACGGGTCGAGGGGATGGCGTTCGATGTCGTGAACGTTGAGGAGCTGGCTCGGTTCGCGATGGTCGGCGCGGGGATTCTGCGAGGGGCTGTCGTAGATCGTTCACACCTTGGCGCGACGTCGCGAGTTGCCTGCCGTTCGTGATCGGTTGCGGGAATTGATCGACACATAGCATCGCCAGCATGCGAGCGCACCTCGAATCCACGCGCCCTTCCTACGTTGTCTCCACGTTGGCGTTGACGTGTGATAAAAGTTGTCAGGTGCGCCATCCCTTAACATTGGCGGCACCAGTGGATTCATCGAAAACTCGACTAGTAAGGGCTTGGCAATCTTGGACGTGCGACCTGTGTCTTCCCTCTCACATAGATTCGTCCGGTCAGGTTGATACACGATGACATCGGCGGATAACTATATTCGACGAGGTGGCCTGCGCGTCGCCGGGACTCTCGATCGCTTCGTCACCGGCGAGGTACTGCCGCCGCTCCGGATCGACCCGGACGACTTCTGGTCAGGCTTCGCCGAGATCGTCGCGACGTTTGGCCCCCGTAACGCCGCGCTCCTCGAACATCGCTCGGCGTTACAAGAGCAACTCGACAAATGGCATTCGACGCATTCCGGAGCGGGCGACGTCGCTGAGTACCGCCGCTTCCTGACCGAGATTGGCTATCTCGAGCCCGTATCCGCCCCCGTTTCCATCGATGTCGACAACGTTGACCCGGAGATTGCGCTGATCGCCGGACCGCAGCTTGTCGTGCCGCTCGATAACGCACGCTTCGCTCTCAACGCCGCGAACGCGCGCTGGATCAGCCTGTACGATGCGCTCTACGGTACCAACGTCATTCCTGATCACGACGGTGCCGATCGCGGTGATTCTTACAACCCGGCGCGCGGCGAGCGGGTCATCGCGTTCGCCAACGGTTTCCTTGACCAGGCGGCCCCGCTCGCGAGCGGATCGTACGGCGACGTTACGGAGTTCAATCTGAGCACCGAGACACCGGTGACCTTTACCGTGCAATTGAACGACGGTCGCACCAGCGCGCTCGCCGACCCCACGCAGTTCGTGGGGTTTCATCGGGACCAGGACACCACGCAAATCTTGCTCCGCAACCACGGACTCCATATCGAGCTCGTAGTTGATCGGCGCCATCCGATTGGCCAGCAGAGTTCCGCGGGCGTCGCGGACGTCATCCTCGAAGCCGCGATTACGACCATCCAGGACTGCGAGGATTCAGTCGTGACGGTCGACGCCACCGACAAGACGCTGCTGTACCGCAACTGGCTCGGGCTTATGACCGGGGTTCTCGAGGCGACGTTCGAGAAAGACGGTGGCCAACTCACGCGTCGGCTTCGAGCGGATCGCTCCTTTATCGCTCCCGATGGGACGTCGTTCACACTTGCCGGTCGCAGTCTGCTCCTCATTCGTAACGTCGGTATGCACATGATGACTGACATAGTTCAAACTGGGGACGGCGGCGTAATACCTGAGGGCCTCCTCGATGCGCTGATGACTGTCACCATAGCGATGTACGAGCTACGTGGGCTCAGCGCATTCGCCAACAGCGCAACTGGAAGTGTCTACGTCGTGAAGCCGAAGATGCACGGCAGCGCCGAGGTCGCTTTCACGGTTGAAGTTTTCACTGCCGTCGAACGCCTCCTGGGCCTCCCGGAGAACACCGTGAAGATCGGGATCATGGACGAGGAGCGACGGACGTCGCTTAATCTCGCCAACTGCATCGCGGCGGCCCGCCAGCGGGTGATTTTCATCAACACCGGCTTCCTCGATCGCACCGGCGACGAAATCCACACCGCCATGAGGGCCGGACCGGTGGTGCGCAAGGGCGACATGCGAACGGCGCCGTGGCTCCTCGCGTACGAAGAGAACAACGTTGACGTCGCGCTCGCAATGGGCTTTCGTGGCGTCGCACAGATCGGCAAAGGTATGTGGGCCATGCCCGACGCGATGGCGGAACTCGTCGAAGCGAAGATCGCGCACCCGCGAGCCGGTGCGTCGTGCGCGTGGGTGCCCTCACCGACCGCTGCGGCACTGCACGCCATGCACTACCACATCGTCGATGTTGCCGCGTGCCAGGATGAGATCGCGCTGCATCCGTCGACCCGTCTCGATGACCTCCTCGAACTTCCATTGCTCACGAGCCAACCCACGAGCGTCGAGATTGCTGAGGAGTTGGCCAACAACGCACAAGGCATTCTCGGGTACGTCGTTCGGTGGGTTGGCCAGGGCATCGGATGTTCGAAAGTGCCCGACATCAAGGGTGTTGCGCTCATGGAAGACCGAGCGACGTTGCGCATCTCGAGCCAGCACATTGCCAACTGGCTGCTGCACGGCCTTCTTGTACGCGACGCGATTGTGTCAACCTTCGTGGAGATGGCGGCCCTGGTCGACGAGCAGAACGCGAACGACTCCGCCTACCGGCCCATGCTGCCGGACGCGATGTCGAGCCCGGGCGTGTCGGCCGCCCTCGAGCTCGTCTTCGAAGGTGCGAAATCGCCGAACGGCTATACCGAAGATATTCTCAATGCGTGGCGACGACGAGTGAAGACTCAAGAGGCCGACCGCGCAACTAAAGGAGCACCGACATGACCGAGTTGACCCTCGCTGAGGCTGACGCCATCGCCCAGGGCACCATTGACGGCGCGATACACCGGCACTTGAACCCGATTGCCGTCTGCGTGCTCGATCGTGGCGGCCACCCACTTGTCGTTAAGCGCCAGGAAAGTGCGACGTTTCTGCGCGTCGAAATCGCGACGGCCAAGGCCTGGACGGCCGTCTCGCTCGCCGCACCTTCCAGGAACTTCGCCACGATGGCCGAGACTCGTCCGCAATTCGCCACGAGCCTCGTCGCGATCTCCCAGGGTCGCATGGCACCTGCGGCCGGGGGCGTACTCGTGTTTCGCGACGGTGAGATCATCGGAAGTGTCGGAGTGAGCGGCGATACGCCGGACAACGACGAAGCCGCCGCGATCGACGGCGTGAGCGCCGCGGGGCTTACCTCACGCGAGTAAGCACCCGGACAATAAGCGCAGAACGGGCAAGAATACCGCGTCCGGGTCCCGAGCACTGGCCCAACTCGCACGCTCGATTTTTTACAGCACTTCAAAACGAAGGACTTGCCCCGACGAAGCGCTCAACTGCAACGTCGTCCGTCAAGTCCCAGATGTTGACAAACCACAACCGCCAAAGGAGGCTCACCACGCACGTTAAAGCACCACTTGTATCCGAGGAACGACGACGTCTCTGCGAACGAATCGAAGCTGGATGGTCCGTGGCCGGCGCCGCCGACTCCATGGGAATTCCGCGACTGACCGCTTACAAGTAGTGACGTCGCTACCGCGAAGTAGGCGAGGCCGGTCTGGTCGACCGTTCGAGTCGACCACGTTCGTATCCGCGTCGACTCGACCCGAAACTCGAGTGCAGGCTGGTTGAGCTACGCCGCCAACGCTTTACCGGTCCGGCGCGCCTCGCGGCCCAGGCCGGTGTTCTCGCCTCGACGCTGCACCGGGTCTTGCAACGAAACGGTGTTTCGTGCGTGAGTGATCTCGACGCCACGACGGGTCGCGTGATCCGTCGCATCGAGACCAGTCGGCCCGGTCAACTCGTTCATATCGACGTAAAGAAGCTGGCCAAGATACCGCCCGGAGGTGGGTGGAAGCTCCACGGACGTAGTTTTGATGGTTATGCGAAGCGTCATCCGCCGCGCGCCGACGTCTACATGCACTCGGCCATCCCCGCCAACGAACAAGGTGTGAAGGCGGCTGGCTTCTGGCATCGGGCGACCGAGTTCTTTACCTCCTACGCGATCACCGTCGAGCGCGTACTCACCGACAATGGAGCCTGCTATCGCTCGTTCAAATTTCGTAATGTTCTCGTCGCCAACTCCATCGCCACACTCGCACTCGGCCCTACAACCCCCCGACCGGCGGCAATGTGGAGCGATTCAATCGGAGCTGCGCGAGGAGTGGGCCTACGCCCGTCCCTACCAATCATTCGCGACCAGAGCACGAGCGCTTGACGAGTGGCTGCATCCCTACAATCATTATCGATACCACACCGCCATCAAGGGCACGCCCGTCAGTTGCGTCAACAACCGTCTCGGCAGAACAACTAGGCAGCGCCGCAAGAACAGGACCAGGAGTCTTTGTGCACGTGTGGGAATATCGATTCCATGCGCATCGCCCCTTACGCCCGCGTTTTAAGAGTGCCAGGGGTGCGAGCCCTGTACTGGCTGGCGCTCGTCGCCCGCATCCCCGTCACTGCGGCGCCCATCGCGTTGACCCTCAGGGTGGCCCTCGGTTTGCACGAGGGTTTCACCGAGGCCGGACTCGTGGCGGCGGCGGTGGCCCTTGGGATGGCGTGTGGCGCACCCCTCCTTGGGCACCTGGTCGATCGCCGCGGCGCTCGCACGGTCTTGATCATCACCACGGTGTCTCAGGCGGTCTTCTGGACACTGGCCGGCAGGCTCCCCTACGAGTGGTTGGCCCCGGCCGCCTTTGTCGGGGGCTCGTTGTCGGTGCCGGTCTTCTCCCTCATCCGACAGGCCCTCGCTGCCCTCTTGCCCGAGCGAGACCGCCAAGCCGGAATGTCGCTCGACTCAATGTCGGTCGAACTCTCGTACTCCATCGGCCCGGCCCTCGGTGTGGTGGCGGTAACGCGACTGGGATCAAGCGCTGCCATGTTGGCTATCGGGGCGGCCGTGGTGATCGCTGGTATCGGGCTGATATGTTTCGACCCGCCCACCTCTCGACGTCCCGAAGCGCCTGCGGCGCCCGTCGTCGCGGAAGATCTACGCGGTGGGGTTGCGCTCGTTGAAAGTCCAATCAGCGCGTCACCGACGGCGAGAGCCTCGTCGGCGAGGTGGCTCACTCCAATAGCGATCGCTGCCTTACTGGCCACGTCCGGCGCCACGCTGACCTTGTCGGGGACGGACATCGCCCTCACGGCGTCCATGCGGGCTTTCGGTCACTTCGGCCTGCTCGGCTTGGTCGTCGCAGCGTGGTCGTTTGCCTCGATGGTTGGGGGCTTCATCTATGGGACGATGTCAAAGCGATGGGATCCACTTCTCCTCCTCGTACTCCTCGCCAGTCTCACCGTCCTGATGGTCTTGGCCGGGTCGTGGTGGACGCTGCTGCTCCTGACGCTCCCTTCAGGTCTGTTCTGCGCTCCGCTGATTTCCTCGACTGTCGAGGTGATCGCCGGTTCCGTCGCGCCCGAGCGACGAGGGCGAGCCCTGGGCGTGCACACCTCTGCTCTGATGCTCGGCAACGCGGCTGGTGCTCCTCTCACCGGTGTGGTCATCGACCGCGCGTCACCTAGCGTGGGTTTCGTCGCCATAGGAGTTCTAGGGACCGTATTGGCAGTGACTGCCTTGACCGTTCGCCATCTTCGAAGTTGAAACCCAAAACGCTTGAACGCCCTGTCAAGACGAAATTATTGGGGACTCGATCCGATGTTTGAGCCCCCCACTTCTGTCATCCCGAGCTTCATCGTCGCGGTCAGAACGCGAACGGGATTTGAGCAGCAGGGCAAGCGACGACAAACGATGACACGCAGAGCACCATTGCATCGGTCCCCGATCCTTCGATGCGAAGTCCGGATTGTCGGCAGTCACCGACAACTGAGGAATATTGAATTTAGGTCGAGCAGTCTGCCCGGAATGGCCCAAGCGCTAGCGCCCATTTGACGCCCGTGCCGAATGAAAAAGGAATCTTCGCTGCAGAAACTCGATTCTGATCAGTACTTACACCGTTGGCAATATTGCGGCGCCTCCACCCTCTCAAGGTGGAGACCGTTGGGACCGTTGGGACCGTTGGGACCGTTGGGACCGTTGGGACCGTTGGGACCGTTGGGGGTGCACCGTTGGTGGTGCCACTTATCCTCGCTGGCCAAAGCCATAATTGGCCGACCGCCGTTTGGGCATTGCGACTACTCCCACAACTTCTTCTTCCATAACTCAACTCGCCTCCTTTGGTCAATCTTCACACACTTCAAGAATGCTTCAATCGACACGTGTTCACCCCTGCAAACGGTCTTGGCCGTGAACATAGCCAAGACCAATGACCGAGACGTCACCGTCACCGTCACCGTCACCGTCACCGTCACCGTCACCGTCGACGCCCTGCTCGGTCTTACGACCCGGGTCGTGAACCTGGCGGGTCGACTGAACTCGAAAGTCTTCGCTGCAACCTGATGCGGATTCGCAGCCGACCGGAGTGTCTCGAGGAGTTCGCCGCCTACGCCGCGAACCTGCCCCCCGACGCTTAGGTGCTCGGCAGCGGCTGTGCCATGGAGACGTTCCCCAGTGGCCTGCCGATCGCGGCGGACCTCGACTCGGTGTGGTGGACGACCGCCGTTCTTGGCGAACAAGGACCACCGCACCGCGTGGGTCAACACGGTGGCGCTCACAATCAAACGCACGCTTTTCGGTTGTGGTACCGTCGTTTCGAAACTAGGCGGCCCGTCGTCTGTCAATCCTCGCACCCTACAAGTTGAAGTGTTCAATCGTGTTTGCTTTATAGGAATCTGGAGGTCTCTATATGACAGTTGTGGATCGGATCCGCTTGTCCGGACTGCTCGAGCGTGAGCGAACTCGCTTTCACGCAGAGCACCCTGGCTCGCTGGCGGTCAACCGGCGGGCTGACCGTTTGTTTGGTCGGGTACCAATGACCTGGATGACCGAGTGGGCGGGCGGGTTTCCGCTGGCCCTCGCCTCGGCGAGGGGCAATCGGATCACCGATGTGGACGATTTGACCTACATCGACTTCGCCCTGGGCGACACTGGGGCGATGGCGGGTCACTCGCCGGAGCCGACCGTGCGCGCTGCAACGCACAGGATGGCGACGCTCGGCGGCATCTCTGCCATGCTGCCGACCGAGGATGCGGAGTGGGTGGCCGAGCAGCTGACCAGGCGTTTTGGGTTGACTCAGTGGTCATTCACCTTAAGCGCGACGGACGCGAATCGCTGGGCGATCCGCCTGGCCCGACTGGCGACTGGCAAGTCGAAGTTGCTGGTGTTCTCCTACTGCTATCACGGCTCGGTGGACGAAACCTTCGTCATTGTGGGCCCCGGAGGCCTGCCAGTGAGTCGTCCGGGCAACGTCGCTCCGGGGGTGGATCCGAGGGAGACGACGCGGGTTGTTGAGTGGAACGATCTCGGGGCTGTCGAGCGCGAACTCGCCCACGGCGACGTCGCCGCAATTCTGATGGAGCCGGCCTTGACCAATATTGGAATCGTGCTCCCGACGCCGGGCTTTCACGAGGGACTGCGCGCGTTGGCGACTAAGTACGGGGCACTGCTCATGATCGACGAGACGCACACGATCTCAGCTGGCCCAGGGGGTATGACGGCGCGTGACGGTTTACGACCGGATATCTTCGTAATCGGAAAGTCGCTCGGTGGCGGCATCCCCTGTGGCGCCTACGGGCTGTCCGAGGAGGTCGCTGGCGAGGTCCGCCAGAAGGCGGGCGCCGCCGGCCTCGGCGATGTGGGCGGCGTCGGCGGGACCCTCGCCGGTAACGCGCTCTCTTTGGCGGCGATGCGTGCGACGCTCGACGAGGTTCTTACCGAGACTGCGTTCGCTCGAATGATAGAGATGGCCACCCGGTACACGGTCGACGTCGAGCAGATCCTGGTTAACAATGACCTACCATGGTCAATCGCCCAACTCGGCGCGCGAGCGGAATATCGCTTCGTTCGCCCAGGGCCGCGCGACGGCGGTGAATCTGCGGCCGCGGCAGACAACGAATTGGATGAGTACATGCACCTCTATACGCTCAACCGCGGGATCCTGATGACCCCATTCCACAACATGGCGCTGATGTGTCCGGATACATCAGCAGCCGACGTCGATCGCCATTCCGAAGTCTTTGCTGACGCCGTCACGGAGCTGGTCGGGCGGTGAGTTCGGCGTTTGATTTGACCGGCCGTTCAGCGTTAGTCACCGGCGTCGGAAGTCACACCGGCATCGGCTTCGCGACCGCGCGGCTGCTGACTGAAATGGGTGCATCCGTGGTGATCACGTCGACTACTGAGCGGATTCACGAGCGGGTTCGTGAACTGCATGCGGCTTGTGCGGAGGCTTTCGGGGTCATCGGTGATCTCACCGATCCAGCTACAGCACCACAATTAGTCGCCGCCGCCATCGAGCGCTGGGGAAGGCTTGACGTAGTTGTGCAGAACGCCGGCATGACCTCGATCACCAATCCCCAACCCGAAGTCGGTGCTATTGAAGAGATGGACTACGCGCTGTGGCGGGCGAGTTTGTCTCGGAATCTCGACACCACCTTCCTGGTGGCCAAAGCCTGTCTGCCGGTGATGTCAACAGCGGGTTGGGGTCGTCTCGTGTTGGTGTCGAGTGTGTCTGGCCCGGTAATGGCCATGCGAGGTGAACCTGCCTACGCGGCAGCAAAGTCCGGCATGGTCGGTCTCGCCCGAGCACTGGCCATAGATTCGGCCCCGCACGGCATTACCGTCAACGCCGTCGCGCCCGGCTGGATAGAAACCGGTTCACAGACTCCCCACGAGTACGAACAGGGTCAGGCGACCCCGATGGGCCGTAGCGCGCAGCCTGAAGAAGTCGCCGCCGCCATCTGCTGGCTCGCCTCACCTGGGGCGTCCTACGTGACCGGGCAGTGTCTCGTGGTCGACGGCGGCAACTCGATCGCCGAGGAGCGAGCATGACTAACGGGGCAATCCCTGTCGTGCTGGTGACGGGTGCAGCGGGCGGTATCGGGGCCGCTGCCGTGCGTCGATTCGCCTCGGGTGGCTGGCGCGTTGTCGCCACGGACCTGACGGCTCCGGTCGGGCCCGAGATCGAGCATGCGATCGACGCGGACCTGACCAGAGTCCCGGAGTGCCGACGTCTCGTGGCCGAGGCCGTGGCCGCCGCTGGCCGCCTGGACTGCCTAGTTAATTCGGCCGGGGTGTGGACGGAAGGTCCTGTTGAGTTGACCGAGGAGGAGAACTACGACCTCTGCCTCAATGTGAACCTCAAGGGGCTCTTCTTCACCACCGCGGCGGCCGTCCCGCACCTCATTACCACGTCGGGCTGCATCGTGAATCTGTCCAGTGACGCCGGGCTGCAGGGCAACACAGGTGCCGCGGTGTACTGCGCCAGCAAGGGCGCGGTGTCCAACCTCACCCGCGCGCTAGCTCTTGAGCTCGCGTCGCGGAGGGTCCGCGTCAACGCGGTCTGCCCGTCTGATGTGGACACGCCCATGCTGGCCGGTCAGGCTCGTGACTTCGGCGGCGAGGATCCCGCCGCCTACTTGGCAAGCCTTCTCGCGCTCTACCCTCAGGCGGACGCAGCCAGATTCGCCCAGCCCGCCGAGGTGGCCGAACTCATTTGGTACCTCGCTCAACGCCATGCGGCACCCATCACAGGAGCGAACCTGTCAATCGACTTCGGACTGACCGCGGGAAGATGAGCGAGCAGGGACGGCCGTGCGATTCGAGGGGAACCACCATCAAGAGCGACTGCGGGATGTGGCCCGTCGAAGTCGCTGCGACCATCCCAGCGGCAGTGGTGGCATCGGTACGCAATGAATGAATTGCGACCAAGACATGGCATCGGTAGTTCGCCCGCTAGGAAGACGAGGTTGTCACGATTGACGCCGTAGGTGCACTCAGCCATTTCCTAGGCTGCCGCGACGCAAAGCTTCTCGGGAAGCTTGTCGGCCCGGATGAAGAAGTGCTGACACCGCAGGGAGACAGGCTGCCATTCGGTTGGTGAATGATGTCATTCCGTAAGTCATGGCAGCGGAGATGTTGCCGCATCCAAGAAGGTTCTTCCAACCGTTGGCACGGCGGTGGGCCATGGCAGTCGGGGTGCAAGCCTCACCCGCCAAGTCGTGTCGGCGCTGATCCAGCCTGAGGATTGAACGACCCTGGCGTCCGACGTCAATGGTTCGGCAGTGTTGCTCCGGAATTCAACGGATGAGCACTCTCCGGTCAGCGCCCGGAGATCACATTTGCGACCGTAGCTATTGGCGACGTGGTAGTGCGACCACCGAACTCGGCACGGTCGGCGGCACGGTACGCCGCGTAGAGAGAGTGCACGCCGATCCAACGTAGAGGTTCAGGTTCCCAGTTGCGAGCCTTCCAGTCGACCCAGGGCAATCGAGTGAGCGCGGTATCACTGGCCAGGACGAGGTCACGAAGCGTCCGGCCTGCGAGATTGGTTGTGGTTACGCCGTGACCGACATAGCCGCCGGCCCAACCCAGTCCGGTGGACGCGTCGAGTCCGACCGTCGCACACCAGTCTCGCGGGACGCCGAGCACGCCGGACCACGCGTGATCGATGCGAACGTTCGCGACGGATGGAAACAGCCGGCCCAGAATCGCGCGCAACTCAGCAATCGTTTCGGGGCTGGTGTTGCCGTCGCGGTCGACGTGCGAGCCATACCGGTAAGGCTTGCCGCGCCCACCGATCGCAATGCGGTCGTCGGCGGTTCGCTGCGCGTATATGTACATGTGAGCGCTGTCGCCGAGCGTCTCGTAGCCTCGCCAACCAATCTGGTCCCACGCATCAGGGCTCAGCGGCTCGGTGACGATCATCGACGAGTTCATCGGGATCCACAGGCGGTGCAGATTGGCCATGTTCGACGTGAATCCTTCAGTAGCGCGCAGCACGTACGTGGCGTCGACCGCGCCGAACGGGGTGCAGGCCTGATGCGGACGTATCTCGGTCACCGGAGTGGACTCGTAGATGGTGACGCCCAAGTTGGCCACCACCTCGGCAAGCCCGCGCACCAGTTTTGCCGGCTGCAGGCGCGCGCAATTGGGAGTGTAGGCACCCCCCAAAGCCCCATCGACGGCGATCCGCTCCACCGTCTGGAGCGCGGACAGCAACTCCTCTTCGCCGCCCCAGCGAAGGCTCTCAGCGACCGAATCTCGAAGGCGCGCGAGTTGCGACGCGGTGCAGGCGACTTGGAGTTCTCCGCCCTTGACGATATCGGCCTCGATCCCCTCCTGTTCGGCCACGCGCATGACCTCGTCGACCGACTCGATCATGGCATGCTGCAGCGCTCGCACCGCGTCAACGCCGTGGCGCTTGGCGTAGCGCTCAGGTGAGCCCGCCATCGCCGCGGTGAGCCATCCGCCATTGCGACCAGACGCGCCGTAACCGGCGTAGGTCTTCTCCAGCACCGCAATCTCCAATGACGGTGCGGCCTGCTTAAGGTAGTAGGCGGCCCAGAGCCCCGTCAGGCCCGCCCCCACGATGCACACGTCCACCTTCAGCGGACCGGCGAGTGGTGCCCGGCGCTGCGGGTAGCCCAGTTCGGCGTGCCAGAACGACACACCCCCGTTGATGATTTCCATTCACAAGTCCTTCCAATCTTGGGTCCGCGCCAATAATCGTATTCGCGGCCGCGGTGCCCTCGTCTGAAAGCAATGATCGAAGGCGGGAAATAGAGGCCAAACCCAACGACAATGAATATCAGCAGTCTAATTACGGCGCCTGCTTCAGATGCGTTGGCGATCATTAGCGGATCATAACTAATCACTGGATCCTTTTACACGACGCCGGCCACTGGTGACCTCGAGAATCCGTAAGGTTCTGCGAGAGGCGAACGAAATGTAAGCCTTCGCTCCAGGTCTCGCGAAACAGAACACGGGATTCTCCGCGTTTCGCTCCGAGCACATCGGAACAAGTACCCTCTGAAGTCTGCGCCCCAACGAGCCAGGCGAATATGGGGTCACTAACATTTCAATAACATCAATGCGGTGCTGCATGCGCAAACGAGTCTTGATCAACTTTCAACTCTCTTTGCGCACGTTTCACGTGCCGAATACGTCCCCCACTCAGAGGTAGCGATCAGCTGAAACGCCCAGCAGATCAAGGAGTTGTAGTTGCTTCTCCGTGAGGGTCGGCGAGAACGTCTTCAGGAGGTGCCCCTCCCCGTCGAGGAGGTGATGACGGGTGACTCCCTTGAAGAGTTCGAATACGCGCTTCGTACTCGGAGCCGAACTCAATCAGTCTTCGGGGTAGATCAGGATATCGGTGATCTTTCGTTCGACCACATGGACCGGCGAACGAGCAGCTCGTCGCGCTGTTGGCACTTGAGGTCCTTGCCCAAGGAATTCCACGACGGCGTGGCGCACCGAATTGCGGAATAGAGTGTCCTTATGCCGACCACAGTGGAGCTTTCGGGCAGATTCCGGATCGCCGGTCACGAGGTCAACCGCCTCGGTTTCGGTGCGTTGCATGTTACGGGGCCGGAAGCGTGGGGACCGCCGAAGGACCACGACGGGACGATCCGCTTGCTGCGGCGCGCCGTCGAACTCGGGGTCGACCTCATCGACACGGCCGACTCTTACGGCCCGGGGGTCTCCGAGGAGATGATCAGAGAAGCCCTCCACCCTTACGGCAACGTCCTTATCGCGACGAAGGCCGGACTGCTGCGCCCTAGGCAGTACGACGACGAATGGCCGCGCTGCGGGCGGCCCGACTACCTGCGACAGCAGTGCGAACTGTCGCTGCGCCGCCTCGGCGTCGAGGTGATCGACCTCTTCCAGCTACACGCCATCGACCCGACGGTTCCCGCCGAGGATCAGTTCGGCCTGCTCGCCGAGCTCCTCGCAGAGGGCAAGGTCGCTGCTGTCGGCTTGAGCAACGTCACGGTCGCTGAGCTAGAGGCCGCGCACCAGATCGTCGAGGTCGTGACCGTGCAGAACTACTACAACGTGGCTGACCGCGTGAGCGAGGACGTGCTGGAAGCCTGCGAACGCGACGGCATAGGGTTCATCCCGTGGTACCCAATGGGGTCCGGAAAGCTCGTGAAGACGGGCTCTGCTTTGGCTAAGGTCGCCGCGGCGTCCGGCACGTCGCCTGCACAGGTCGCTATCGCGTGGCTCCTGCAGCACAGTCCCGTCATGCTCCCGATCCCCGGGACCTCCTCGGTCGCACATCTCGAGGAGAACTGGGCCGCGGCTTCAGTCAGCCTGACCGCGGCCCAGGCCGCGGTACTCGACGAGCTCTCCGGCCAGGGCTAGGTACTACCCCGCATCTCGGTCCGCTCCAGCACCCCGCGGCGTCTACGGAGTTGGGCGATGACGCGATGAGTTCTGCCCAGAACCGGTGTCATCGGCGCTGCCCAAGATGTATGACTATGCGCCAGAGAGCGTTGCTCTAGTCCACTCGTTGATATCGGAGGCAGTCATGGAACCCCATGTCGGTGTAAAGCCGGCCTGATCGCGACCGATGCGTCTTCCAAGTTCCACAAGTGACCCACCACGCAGTGACCGCTAGATGTTCTGCCGTCCCTGCTACCACCGCCAGAGCCTCTCGACATCGCTCGTGGGCCACGGCAACGGCCAATCCCTCGACGTCGTGCCTGAGCAAGACAGCCCGAAAGCGGCTTTCTGGATCCGGCAACGCGACTGTGACCGACGCTCTAATGTGGCTTACACCACCCTTGATCCCTCGGGTCCCGATCGCAAGGTCTTCAGTACGCCGCTGCCCTGGGCGACGCGAATACGGGACCCGTTTCATGTGGTGAAGGTGGCCAACTAGAAACCTGACGAGAGCTGGCGTCGAATCCAGACCGAGCTGTTCGGCCACCGCGGTCACAAAGTCGATTCGCTCTATAAGGTCCGGCGCCAGTTCACCTTGGCTGAAGAGCGACTCGACGACAACGCCGTGAGAAGATGCTCGGCTGTCGAAAACCGGCGACCCAAAGGGCGAGGTCACCGCGTGCTGACACGCAAAGGGAGCCGTTCGTGAACTCTGAACCCTCAACGACGAACAGATCGCAGCACAGTCGATTGACGAATTGATCCACGACGTGAACGACCCTTCCTGGCCCGTCGAAGTCCACTCCCTTAGCCGAACTCTGAAGCGATAGCGAGATCAGATGATCGCGGAGCACCGCGTCAAATTCACGAACACACCCACTGAAGCCACCAACTTGATCAAGAGTGAAGCGCGCCGCCTTTGGCTTTCGCAGGTTCCGCAACTACCGGATCCGTAGCCTGCTCTACACTGGCAAGCTCAACTGGGATCTACTCGCCACCATCACCCCGCTAGTTTCCGATGCGCCGTCAAAGGCCGTGCTAATCCTTGGTTGCACTCGGAGCATGGATCAACTTCTTGTTCACGAACTCTTCGATGCCGTAGGGACCTAGTTCGCGACCCACGCCGGATCGCTTCGTGCCACCGAATGGCAGTTCGGCGCCGCCGCCCTCCGGCGTATTGATCCACACCATGCCCGTGTCGAGGCGGTCGGCCACGTCGAGCGCCAATTCCTCGTTAGCGCTGTAGACACTCGCGCCCAAGCCGTAGGGCGTGTCGTTCGCTAGGGCGACGGCTTCGTCGGCGTTAGCGACACGGTAAACCACGGCTACTGGTCCAAAGAGTTCCTCGCGGAACGCGCGCATCTCGGGTACCACGTCAGTGAGCACACTCGGTTCGAAGAACGCACCCGGTCCGCTCACCCGACGTCCACCGGTGCGCACGGTCGCGCCCTTGCTGACGGCGTCTTCAACTTGCTCTTGCAAGTTCCGCGCGGCCTGCTCGGACGACAGTGGGCCGTACATGGTGTCCGGATGGGTCGGGTCGCCGGTGGTGTACGAAGCCATCGCGGCGGTGAACTGTTCGACGAACTCGTCGTAGATGGCGTCGGCAACGATGAAGCGCTTTGATGCGTTACAAGCTTGACCGCCATTCTCCATACGCGCGCCGACCGCCTCACCAACTACTCTTGCTAGATCGTCAGTGTCGAGGACAATGAACGGATCTGACCCACCGAGCTCGAGGACGACCTTCTTCAAGTTCTTTCCCGCAATGGCCGCGACGGCCGTGCCGGCGCGTTCACTTCCGGTCACGGACACGCCACAAATTCGAGGGTCGGCAATAATCTCGGCGACCTGTTCGTTCGTGGCGAAGATGTTGATATACACATCGGCCGGAAGTCCAGCGTCGTGGAAGATCTGCTCCATCGCGAGCGCCGACTCGGGACACTGTGGCGCGTGCTTGAGCAAGATGGTGTTACCAATCATGATGTTGGGTGCGGCGAACCGAGCAACCTGGTAGTACGGGTAGTTCCACGGCATGATGCCCAGTAGCGCGCCGACGGGAGCTTTGCGAACCCAGGCGGTGCCGCCCGTGTTGGATGCGAGGGGCGCGTCGGCCAGCAGGACCGGCCCCTGGTCGGCGTAGTACCGGTAAATATCGACCACAAAACCAATTTCGCCCAGTGCTTCTGCGGTCGTCTTACCCATTTCGCGCGTGATGACTGCGGCGAGCGCGTCGGCCCTATCAAGATAGAGGTCGGCCACTCGATGCAATATCTTCGCGCGTTCCGACTTCGCCGTGGTGCGCCATGATTGGTAGCTCTCGTGAACGCGAGCGAGGACTTCGGCCATCGTGGCGTCTGTCGCAGTCGGATATTCACACACGGTCTCGCCGGTGGCGGGATTGACGACTTGGTACAGGCTCATGATGAAACTCCCTTATGTCATGACGGTATGGAGCCCCAAGAGCCTCCGCAGACGGCCGATGATGCAACGATCAATGTACTTTTCCACTGCCCCACGAACTCTGAGCCCGCGGTGTCATACGAATGCTAGCGCGTGTACGAACTAAGAGCGACCTCAACTGGTTTCACTTCGACCACTTTCAGTTTCGTCACGGCACCGCGACCGCGGTCAATGCCAGCAACTGCGAGGGGCGTAACCAAGCCTCCGTGGACGCTGACCAACCCTTTTGAGCGCCGAGCATTCAAAGCTCTCGTAATTCAACCGCCGGTCGCTTTTGCTGCCTGACCACCGGTAACGGCGGAAAGTAGCCACCGCGACCGAGCACGCACATAGTGCGATGAGGTCGCCACCGAGAGCGGTGTTGTGAAGGTAGACGACGGTGGCCGCCGTCAAGGCGGCGTCGATCGCGTTACCTCCGTTTCGGAAAACGTCACGAGCGGCCTGGGTGGCGAGGGCGTGTGGTAAGGCAACGGCGCAACGAAGTGGCGGCACTCGCCACGATCGGGGCTGGCATCACAGAACCCCGGAGAGGATCGCCTTGGTCCGAGGCCGCGTCGGCTTGTCGAGTACCTGTTGGGGCCGCCCAACCTCGGTATGTTGACCGTCGTCGAACATGAAGACTCGGTCGGCAACCTCGCGAGCGAAGCCGAACGAGATGGTTACCCCAAAGCCTCGGCAAAGAGGTTGGCGAAGTCCAGTCGACGGAACTCGGTCGAACACGGGGGACCGTCAGCAAGCCACATCGTCTGCTTCTCCAAGTTCATGATGACTGATGCCATGGTGGCACTTTGCTCCACCGGCTTCAACCTCGTGTCGGGGTGTGCACAGACTCCGAAGGGGTAGTCGGCGTGGTCAGCGAGCAGGAACTCGAGATCCTTGCGGGTGGGCTTCGCGTGGCGCAGTCCCGCAAGGAACCGCGAGTAGCGAAGGGGGCTGTCGGGCGAGGTCCAAAGTGACACGTCGCGACCGTCGAAGTGGGGCGCGACGAAGTGGTTAGTGTGCAGCAGCACGCCGTCGTCGGGGGCGAGGAAGAACAGCCGCGAGAAGTCCCCCGGTGCCGCCTCGACATCGAGCGCACCGCCGCTGCGGTGGCCGACCAGGTAGTTGGCCGACGAGGACCTGACGTTCTGCTGGAGCAGTCCGATCGCTTCGGTCACGGTCGCACAGTCAAGAATCGCGCGCAGGAACACGTGGTAAGGGACACCGGGTTCACCTCGGTCGGAGTCGCTCGCCAGCGCGTTCGTGACGAGTCCGAGGCCGTGGGCGTTCATACCGATCTTGGCAAGGAGTCCCGCTTCGACGACGGTCACGTAATTGGGCCCGTCGTCCTGACGGGCTTCGAGCACGACCACAGTCTCGAGGGTGTGGGGCAGCCAGTCCCAGTTCTGGCCGAGCACGACTGGTTCACCAGAACCGGCCGGCGGGATGAGTCCGAACGACGTGCACTCGTGGGGCAGGGCCGTCGCCTGGCGCGCGCTCGCCGAGTACATGATCTCGGTCCGCACGTTGATCGCAAGCAGGTCGAGCAGATCGAGTCCAGCCCCTTCGGCCATGCCCGTCATCTCGTCTGCGTACTTGGAAGAGAAGGCGCGAAAGGGGGCCTCGAAGGTGGCGGCGAATGCGCGGACCTCGGACCAGTCCCAGCCAGCGTAGAACGCGAAGACCTCGCGGTAGGCCTCAATGGAACGCTCGATGCGGCCTCGGGCCTGCTCGCCATACTGGCGACCACGCTCGGTGGCGTCGCCCTCGACGCGGATGTGGGGGTAGGTACTCACGATTTCTCCTAGCTGGCGATCTGTCCACCGTCGATTGGCACCGCGACGCCCGAGACGTAGGACGCCTCGTTCGACGCGAGAAAGACCACGACCGCAGCCACTTCGTCGGCCGAGCCGAGCCGGCGAAGGGGCACTGACGAATCGAGGTAGGCCTGGCCCGTGACAGGGTCGTCCATGAGACGCAGCATCGGCGTGTCGATGAGGCCCGGGCAGACGGCGTTCACCCGAATGCCGTGCGGGGCCCACTCCACGGCCATCTGCTTAGTCAGACTGATCACGCCGGCCTTGCTCGCGTTGTAGTGGCCCGTGGTTTCGAAAACGTCGGCGACCAGGCCGGCCGTCGAAGCCAGATTGACGACCGATCCGCCGGTCCCGTGAGCCAGGAGCGCCCGGGTGAAGGCCCGGGCCACGAGGAAGGTGCCGCGCAGGTTGGTGTTCAGCACGTCGTCCCACTCGGTTCTCAAAAGATTGATGAGCGGGGCGATCCGGTAGATCCCGGCACAGTTGACGAGGACGTCTGCGGACTCATTCAGTAATCGGTTAGCTTCAGCGACCGCCTCGGTGACACTCTGCTCGTCGCGCACGTCACAAAAGACATAGCGCACCCCGTTGTCATCACTGGGCGATTCGATCCTCTGGTCAAGAGCAACCACCAATCCGCCCTCGGCGACGAGTCGGCGCACGCAGGCGAGTCCGATGCCCGACGCCCCACCGGTCACGATAGCCCGCCGCCCGTACATGAGCGAACCCCGCGGCGGCGCGGGCTCAAGAGAAGTAGACGCCACCGTTTACTCCGATCGTCTGTCCAGTCACGTACGAACTATCCGCCGAGATAAGCCACGCCACGGCACCGGCGATGTCGTCGCCGGTGCCGTGGCGTCCGAGTGGTATCGATTCGCGAACCGCGTCCTTTTCCTCTTCGAAGGTGGTACCGGCGACCAGTGCCCTTGCGCGCAACTCGTCCCAGTGCATCTCGGTCGCCATGTTGCCCGGAGCGACGGTATTGACACGAATGCCGTGAGGCGCCAGTTCGAGGGCGAGCGACTGAGTGAGGAGTGAAACCCCGGCCTTCGAGGCGCAGTAGGCCGCGCCGCGCGCGACGCCCTGCTGGGCGAAAATTGAGCTGGTGTTGATGATGCAACCGCCGGTACCCTGGCGGATCATCATAGACGCCCCGGCCCGTGAGGAGAGGAACGTCCCGACGAGGTTGACCTCGAGGGTGCGGCGAAAGTCCGCGACCGCGGTGTCAACGACAGTCGCCGTAGGCCCGCCGATCCCAGCGATGTTGACCACGACGTCGAGTCCCCCGAGCAGGTCGGCGGCTGATTGGAAGGCACCCTCGCAGATAGCCTCGTCGGCGACGTCGCCGACGACGCCCGCGACGATTGCGCCAACTCGCAGTGACGCGAGGCGCGCGGCCGTGGCCTCGATTCCGGGGTCGACGTCGAATAATACGACATCGGCGCCGTCACGGACCAGTCGGGCGGCGACGGCCTCGCCGAGTCCCCGATTGGCGCCGGTGACGAGCACTCTCACAGCATCGCCGCGATCTCGGCGGCGGTGGCAATCCAGACGTCGTCGTGGCTCTTGATGAAACCGATGAAGGAGTCGAGGAATGCAAGGCGGCTGGGCCGACCGATTATCTGGGGATGCATCGCCAGCATGAAGAGCCCCGACATCCTGTGGATCCCGACGAATTCCTCTTCCCAGATAGAGCGGACTTCGGAGGTCGTTGCGATCTTCTTCGTCCAACTCGCACCGTCGAACCAGAAGTGCGCGGCATCGTCGAGGATCCACTGGACCGGAAGTTCGACGATGGCTGAGTTGTCATGGCGGTAAGGGCGGATATCGTCCATCAGGTTGGAGGAGTACGTCAGTCCGTACTTCTCAAGTAGCCCGATCGTGACGGGCGTGAGTTCCCACGATGGTGATCGAGAGCCGGAAATGGGCACGCCAAAAGCCTTCAGGACTTCGAGGCCCTTCACCAGCTCGGCCTCCTCCTGCTCGGGGGTCAACAGCGTCGGTGAGGTGTGGGTATAGCCGTGGTAGGCCAACTCGTGGCCCGCGGCGACGATCTGCTCGACGCGGGCGGGATAGCGCTCGGCGACCCGTCCGGGGACGAAGAAGGTGGCGCGAACCCCGTGACCTTCGAGCAGGGTAAGTAACTCGGGTACGGCAACTTTCGCACCGTACGTGCCCTGGGAGAGAACGCCGGGCTTGGTGGCGTTTTTCGCGTCCTCACCGATCCAGACCTCCTCAGCGTCGAAGTCGAAGCTAAGACAAGCTGCTGAAGTGAAACGTTCTGGCCACATAGTCCGGGCCCTTTCTCTTAGGTACTGCGCAACAAATGTTTACGGTGACGGGATGATCATCTCCGACTCACCGGCGTCGGGCCTGTTCATGTCCCCCTCGTCCGCCCAGCCGGAGAGCCGCTGGCGGAGCAACCCGACGATTCCGACCAGGCCACCGGGCGCGAATACCACGATGACCAACAAGAATAGACCGACCACGGTGAGTTCGACGCCGGGGTGGCTCACCAGCAGCGTTTCGACGATGACCACAACCGTCGTGCCGACTAACGGCCCCATGACCGTGCCAAGACCGCCGATGACGAGCATCGTCACGTCGAGACTCATAGCGCCCAGGCCCATCACCGAGGGAGAGATGCTCTGATTAAAGCAGAGATAGAGCGCCCCAGCGAGACCGCCGATGAAACCCGAGATCGAAAATGCTAGCAACCGGTAACGTATCGGGCTCGCGCCGCGCGCGGCCGCATAGGCGGGAGCGTCACGGATAGCGCGCAGCGTGATGCCGACCCGAGAACGAGTGATGATCGTCACCCCGACGGTCGTCGCAATGACGATCAGCAATATCGTCCAGTAGTAGGCGTTCATGGAGGCGCTCGGCGAGAGCGACGAGAAGAGCCCTTTGACCGCTGGGAACCCAAAAGCGCCACCCGTGAGGCCCGAGCCATCGTTCAGGATCACGTACTGGACAACCTCGGCGAAGGAAAAGGTCAGCAGCGACGTGTAGATGCCATACAGCCGCAGCGTCGGAATAGCCAAGGCGATCGAGATCACGGCACCGAACAAGCCGCCGATCACCAGAGCGAGGATCGGGGGCAGTGGCGTGTGGAGCATAATGATGCCTGCCCCGTACCCGCCGAGCGCGTAAACGGCCAGTTGGCCGAAGTTCCAGACGCCCGCGACGCCCAGCACGAAGTTCCAACTGGTGTTCAGCATCAAGAGGATCATCGAGGTGACCATTACCGACAGCACGTACTGACTCGTCGCGACGAGTGGGTAGGCCGCGAGCAGCGCGATCAACAGTCCGGTGAGGCCCCACCGGCCATTTGTCATGAGGGGAAACCAGGCGCGACGTTCGTTCATAGCCGGGCCTCCGTGGGCTTTCCCATGAGGCCGTTGGGACGAACTATGATTAACACGAAAATAAATCCGTACAGGATCGGCAGCGACCAGGTGGTGCCGATCAGCACCTCGCAGGTCGCTTGGATGAGACCAATCGCGTAGGCCGCGTAGATGGTCCCGGACAGGCTTCCGAGTCCCGCGAACACGACGACGATCAACGCCAGCAGCAGCGGTAGCTCGCCCGCCTGGGGGTATGCGAAGTAGATAGCGCCGAGAAAGACCCCGCCGACCCCGGCGAGCGCCGACGCAAGGCCCATGGTGAGCGGGTACAACTTGGCAACCGGCACACCCATGAGCCGCGCGGAGTCAACGTTCTGGGCTACGGCGCGAATCGCCATGCCCCAACGCGTGCGCGCGAGGAAGAAGCCGAGTGCACCCATTAGCGCGACCGAGAGGACCATCATGGCGAGGTTCTGGTAAGGGAGGTTGACGCCGTGGTACACATTGATTTGTCCAGAGATGACCGGGGTCACGTTGTGCTGCTGGGGACCGTAGACCTCGAGCACCACGTTCTCGATCACCATCGCGACGGCGAAGGTGGTTATGAAGGTGACCATCTCGAAGTCGATGTTGTTCTTGCGGTTCATGAGCGGTTGGACCGAGACCAACTCGGTGACGGTGCCCGCGACGAACGTCGCAAGGAACGCGAGGACGATCGCGAAGATCGGATTCCAGTGCGCGACTACCAGCACGCCCCAGGCCACGTACATGCCGAGCATGACCATCGAACCCTGGGACATGTCGAGGATGCGCAGCGTCCCGTAGACGAGGGACATGCCGATAGCGACCAGTCCGTAGATGGAGCCCAGCACCGCGGCGGTGATGAGGATGCCGACTAGGTCCGTCATCGATACGTCATACCTCGCCGAGATACGTGTTGATGACCGTAGCGTCGTGGGAGAGCTCGTCGTAGGAGCCGCTCCTCACAATGGTCCCCATTTCGAGCACGTGCACGACATCAGCGACCCGGTCGACGTGGGTGAAGTTCTCCTCCACCAGCAGGATCGTCGTCGAGGCGGCCTTCAGGCCAGCGATAGCCTCGTACACCGCGTCGATGGCAACCGGCGCGAGACCCAACGACGGCTCGTCGATCATCAGAAGCTTCGACGGGCGCATCAACGCCCGGGCGAGTGCGGTGAGGCGCCGTTCGCCGCCCGACAGAGTTCGGGCACGTTGGTCGGAGCGTTCCTTTACGCCGGGGAAGATCTCGTAGACGCGCTCCAGCGAGACCCTCCGCTCCTTCCAAGAAGAGGCAATGAAGGCGCCCATGAGGACGTTGTCCTCAACGGTCATCTCTGCGAAGAGTCCGTCCCCTTGGGGAACGTGGACGATGCCCAGCTGAGCAGTGAACTCCGGCGAACGGCTCTGAATGGCCTCGCCCTCGAAGACGACCTCGCCCTTGGTCGACTCCACTAGTGAGCTGATGGCGCGCAGCAGCGTAGTCTTGCCGTGGCCATTTGGGCCAATGACGACGGCAGTCTCCCCGGCATTCACGCTGAGGTCGATTCCAGTCAGCACCGTCGTCGCTCCGTAGCCGGCAAACAGGGCGCGGACATCGAGAATCAGTTCGCTCATGACGCCGCCTTGCGGTGACGAGAGCCCAGGTAGACCTCGATGACCCGGTCGTTGGCCAGCATCTCGTCGGGTGATCCCTCGAAGATGGTGGCGCCGTGGTGCATGACGTGCACCCGGTCAGCGAGTAAGGTCAGGGCCCGCATGACGTGTTCGATGCAGACGACGGCTATGTTGTCGTCGCGCGAACGGTTGATCAGTTCGATGGTCGCCGCGATCTCATGGAGGCTGAGTCCACCAAACGGCTCATCGAGCAGCAGCACCCGGGGGCCGAGTGCCAGCGCAGTGCCGAGCATCAGGCGCTTGGTATCGAAGACCCTAAGGGTGCCCGAGATCTCCTCACTCTTCGCGTCGAGACCGACGAAACGCAGGTAGTCGTGGGCGATCTCCAAAACCGAGCGAGCGTCGCCCACGCCGACGCCCCTGCTACGCCGGAAGTTGGCAGCGAGCAGCATGTTCTCCAGCACCGTCAGCGATGCTGCGACCGTGGGCTGTTGGAATGTCCGCGCGACACCCTGGCGGGACCGGGAATTCACCGAGATGCCCACAACTGACTGGCCATCCACGAGCACGTCACCCGACGAGACCCGGGCCTGACCCGAGATCACATCGAACAGCGTGGTCTTGCCCGCACCGTTCGGACCAACAATGCCGAGGATCTCGCCGCCGATGACGGAGAAGGAGACGTCAACGACTGCACCCAATCCACCGTAATACTTCGAGACATTCTTTACTTCGAGTATCGGTACGTCGCTCACGCGCCTATCCAGCTGGGCACTTGGAACGTGCCGGTGGTGTACGGATCGGGTCCGATGATGACCTGCTTGCCGTCCTGAATCTGGTAGGTGAGGTGAGGCATCCCGAGCGACGGATCCTTAAAGTAGTCCGGGTACGGGTAGATGGTCTGGTAGGCGTCGGGCCAATAATAAGCGCCGCAGATCCCGCGGTGAATCGTGTTCTTGATGTTCGCGTTCACCCTCTTGAAGTCGTACGGATCGTCAGCATCGGCCGCGGCGTTCGCCCAGATGTTCACCTGGTCGTACATGCAACCAGCGTTGCCATAGCCGGGCGAGACGCTGAACTTCTTCTCGTAGGCCGCGGTGAACTTGCTTCCGATTGCGTCGGCGATTAAACCGTCCATCGTCGACCAAATCACGCCGTTGGCGGCAATGCCCGCGAGGTTGAGGTACGCGGGTATCGACGGGGCGTACTGCTCATATACGAGCGAAGGCGTCGGCGACTCGTGGAACTGCTTGATGAACGAAGCCTCGTCACCCGCCGTGTAGTCAGAGAAGAGAATGATGTCCGGTGGATTGTTCCGGATGTTCACGAGCGTCGCGGTCCAGTCCGCAAGGGGAACGGTGAACTCCTGGAACATCGTGACCTTCCAGCCCAGCTTCGTGATCGACGACTTGAAGCCGTTGGCGATACTCAGACTGTAGGGGTCGTTGCTCGAGATGATCGCCGCGGTCTTCTTGGCCGACGGCTTCCAGAGCTTCTTGCTTTCAAGGCCTTGCAGCGTGTTCACGAGACCCGGTCCGTAGAAGACCTCAGTACCGACAGCCTGGAAGATGTTGGTGATGCCGTGCTGCTTCACGAAGTCAACGTTGCCGTGCCAGGTGTTAATGTGCATGAAGGTCATGCCGGCAGCTGCGAGAATCGGGAATTCGACCGAGGAGTATGTGGTAAAGCCGGCGAAGACGGCGGCGACACCTTGGGACACAAACTTGCGAAAGACGTTCTCCATGACGTCGGGCTGCTGCTCCTGCGTGTCGAGGATCGACAATTGGAGCGGACGGCCGAGCACGCCGCCGCGAGCGTTGATCTCGGAGATGGCCAGTTCCTGCCCGCGGATCATGTCCTCTCCATCCGCAGAGTAGTAACCCGTGACCGGACTCCCCGACCCGATGAGGATCGGCTTTCCCTTCGCGGACGATCCCTTCGAACCACTGGACGAGCTGTGGCCAGCGAGGTAGCCGCCGCCACCACCGATAATGAGACCGCCAGCGCCGATACTGAGTCCGCGCAACAAATCCCTGCGCGAAACTGAAGATCCTGGATTAGACGCCATGAACGCCCCCCTCACCACCGTCAGCCCCACATCCGCCCACCCCACGTGGACGCAGCCGATACAGCATTTTATAGCAACTCCTCGCCAGACGCCATCGGTCAGATGACGTATTCTGTCGAGACCTCCCGGCTCACCCTGGGATAGAGTTCCAGTTCACGGCGGAGTCTGGTACTTGACAATGGAACGAGGACGGTGCGAAAGGAATCCTGGCAAGGGCGGTCCGAGACCACTGGCTCGGTAGGGGCATCGTCGGTTGCGTTCGTCGGATCCGGGCACACCGTGGAGGCCCACGACGGTGACGAATCGGGCGCCGACCGGCTTCGCCATTGTCCGCAGTTGATCGAGTACGCCGACGCGTTCATGACCTCGGGCCGAACGTTCGTCCGTTTCTTGTGGCAGGACGCCGACGAGCGGTGGCTCCAGGTGTCACTTCAGCGCCTCGGTGGCTCTGATCGGGTGCGAGTGACGATGACCCCGAGCCCTCTGCCGGCGAGCCTCACGTCGAGGGAGATCGATGTGCTGAGTCTGCTCGTCGGGGGTCTAAGCAACCGCGAGATCGCCGAGTGTCTCGTGCTCAGCGTGCGTACGGTCTCCACCCATCTCGAGCACATTCTCACCAAACTCGGCGAGTCGAGCCGGGCGGGCGCCGCCGCCATGGCCGCCGAGCGCGGATGGCTGCGCCTGCCGATCCCTGGTCGCGGGGCGCCAGTGAACAACCTCACTGTGAGCCTCCTCGACGCGCGGGTCGGACTGGGTGCTATCTCGTCGTCGACGGGACCGGGTCGACGTGGTGCACCATCAAAACGGCTGCTCGTCGTCGGTTCGATCTTCCCACTCTCCGGGCCGGCCTCGGCCGACGGTCGCGAGATGCTGAACGGCTCGACGCTCGCCATCTCGGAGTTGAACTCGCGCGGCGGCGTCGCCGGAAGGTGGGTAGAGCACGTGGTCGTTGACACCGACATCTTCTCGGTCGCCCACGTCGAGCGGGCGTTTCGCGAACTCGCCGACGTCAGGGTTGACGCGATCACCTCGGGTTACGTGTTCGTAGAGCACGCCGCGCGCGAAGCGGCCTTGCAGTGCGGAGCGCTGTACCTGCACTCGATGACCTCCGAGGACCACGCGTCGATCGTGGCGGACAACGCCGCCCGCTACGCGGGCATCTTCCAGATCTGCCCGACCGAGGTGCACTACCCGACGAGCTTCCTCCACTTCGTGGACGAACTGCGCTCAAGTGGACGTTGGCACCAGCGCAGCCATCGAATCGCGTTCATCGACACGACATTGCCAAGTGGCAAGATGGTGACCGAGCCCACGGTGACCACCGCGGGGCGCCTCGGTCTCGAGATTGTTCTCGTGGAGACTGTCGAGCCTATGGGGGTTAACTGGACCCCGATTGTCGAGCGGATCGTCCGGGCTGACCCCGC
>OLLM01000153.1_pt1 | contig 46710 bp, 61 predicted proteins | sample 1604581 | NCBI WGS metagenome assembly OLLM01 (sample SAMEA104055725, study PRJEB20765) | soil metagenome | biome: Arctic tundra; feature: Polygonal ground; material: soil | place: USA | collected 2011-09 | depth 0-0.5 m | reverse complement strand
TGCGAGGCAACTCGCTGCGGGCTGTAGCGCAGCTTGGTAGCGCGCTGCGTTCGGGACGCAGAGGTCCCGGGTTCAAATCCCGGCAGCCCGACCACTACAGCGAGAGCTGTAGCGCAGTACAGGCCCCCATCGTCTAGCGGCCTAGGACACCACCCTTTCAAGGTGGCGGCACGGGTTCGAATCCCGTTGGGGGTGCGAAGGAATTTTGACGAAAGCTCAGTAATTGCGGGGGCTTTCGCGTAACCGTGAGTGACCACGAAAGACCGACGGTGTCCGCTGTTACACGCCAATAAGCGCCGGCTAGCGCCAACGAAGCGCCCAACTATTACGGGCTCGTCTTATCAATTTCCTAGTACGCTCCAGCTCGTTTCAGTCGACTCCAACGTCGAGGAACCTACCCCAGCCGACAGCAGAAGTCTTTGGTCGAAAATTAGGGATACGGCGTTCGACACCAGCATTCCAAGGGAAATCGACATGAAATTTCGACGTCCAACCACTTTTGAGTAATCCTGGAGGAAAGACGCGACATAAAGAGGGTGATGGCCAACAATCCCGCCTCGCCTGACGAGACGCACCCCAGCGACTTCGAGACGTTCTTTCGAGAGAACTACACAAACCTTTGGCGATACGTCGCTCGTCGAGTCCCCCGGGCCAATGCTGATGATGTCGTATCGGCCAGCCTTATTGTGGCCTGGGAAAAGTACTCGACTGTCGACAACCCGTCACTGCCTTGGCTCATACGCATCGCCAGCTTCAAGGTAGCCAATGCTCGAAGAAAGCAAGGTCGTGAAGGCCGGCGCACGATCTCGATCGTGCTCGAGGGGTTCGCCGCTCCATCTGGAGATGACTTTGACGGATCGAGTGTCCGCTCCGCCATGGCGACGCTTGGTGAGCCCGACCAAGAGATTCTTCGACTGGTTCTTTGGGACGAACTACCTCGCGAGGATATCGCGATGGTGCTCGGACTCTCAATCAGCGCGGTAAATGTTCGATATCACCGAGCGCTTCAGAGGTTCGAGCGTTCGATTGTTGTGCCCCACCACATCTATCCCGTGAAGGAAGGTCCCAATGCCAAATGACCGATTCTCAGAACTGATCCGCAACGCCAATCCAGTGACGCAGGAGCCGACTCGTTCGATGGATGACGCGTGGAACGACGTAGTCGCGGCCCAAGGTCGCGAACGCCCCACGTTCATGGGCAAGCGACGTCGCACTCCCTTGCCGTGGACCCACCCACGTCGGCTAATAGCAGTCGCCGCCGCCGTTCTTCTCATCGCCGGCATCTCGACGGTGGTGAGTGTCCGAGGACCCAGCAACACACCTTCGTTGACGAACGCCATTGCCCAAGCCTTTGGCGTTGTGAATGCCGACGCCGCGTCAACGGGCAGCTTCACCGCGACGCCGGCGAGCCCGCAGGGATTCAACGTCCTAACGTGTCCCACCAGCCAAGTCTGCTATCTCGAATCAACGAATTCCGTTGGCGTGAATGGTGACAACTTGGCAACCACGGCTTACAAGAGCGTTGATGGTGGCGCCACCTGGACGTCGATCTCAATGCCCGCGGAAGGCAGCGCGGACACGTCATTTTCCTGCTCGAGTGTCTTGGTGTGCTCAGTCGGAGTATTGCTTTCTCCCCCGGGCTCACCAGCTGGCCCGTTTCCGCAAGGGTCGGTTCAATCGATGCTGACGACGACTGACGGGGGTGCCACGTGGACGAGCCACGTGGTCACGATTAACCCAGTGTTAGGTGACGACGCGGCACTTGACCCTTCGTTAGTCAACGTCCAAGGACAATGGTCACAGTTGCAGTGCTTCAGCGCAGTGTCCTGTATCGCTGTGGCTCTGGCGCCTTCGGATCAACCCAAAGAGCCCTGGGTAAGCGGCGACCCTGCTTCGGGTGTTCAGCGAACCGTCATCATGCGAACCAATGATGGTGGAGTCACGTGGAATACCAGTGTGCTGCCCTGGTCCAACGCGTTCGACGGGTCACCAGGCTGGTCGAATTCGCAGATTATGACGCTGTCCTGCGCCACATCTTCGATCTGCGTCGGACTTTCGTCCGTCTTCCACTCAGTCGTTAATAACGCTCAGACATCGAACGTGCTTGTCTGGCGAAGCACCGACGGAGGGATGACTTGGATCGCCAATTGGGCACCCGCACCCGCGCTCGTTTCGACCCTTCGCTTGACGTGCCCCACGACTTTGCAGTGCTACGCGACAGTAGACACGGGTACAATCCTCCCCGGAGGAGAGGACGAGATCATGATGACGCAGGACGGAGGGATCACGTGGACGTTCGTGAACCCGGCTCCTACGGGAGGCGCATCTTCGCTCGACGAATACAACTCGGTGAGTTGTACGAGTGCATCGACGTGTTGGGTTGCGGGCGAAGTAATGCCTACTGGCCGTCTAGGCACTTCGCAGGCGGCGATCTGGGCCACCAGTGACGCCGGGCAAACGTGGATGTCGGTTCCCTTACCAATCAGACTGGGCATCATCTTTCAGGTCGACTGCAATGCCCCAGCGTCGTGTCTTGCCGTTGCTCAGCCGCCCTACAAGGACGGGAAAGCAGCGCCAAACGGGCCGTTACCCGGGAAGATATTGAGCAACCAGAGCGCTCAATGAGTTTTGGCAATCCATTTTTCTCCAGAAAGCATTGAGTGCGCGCTGCCTTCGACTTACCACTCTTCGACCACTTCCGGACTTTTCGAAGTTACACGCACCAGAATTCTGACAACGCGTCACACGACTCTGCGGTTTTCGAAGTCTCGCGATCCCTTGCACGATGGATACTTCAGGCAAGACCAAAAGACGCCTCGGCGCCCTTCTTTGGGTCTCATTTCGCCCTCACAAATGGGACAGTAAGGCGCTGACTCTGCAACCACAGTATCGAGGCGCTTCAGGAAATCGACCCCGTCCACTAGTTCAATACCCTTGTCCTTGGCATCGCTGATGGCTTGAACTGAGAACCGGCCGGAAGTGACGAGGACAAGTTGAACAATTGAATCGCTAACGGATCCGCGTAACTCGCGAACGTCTTTCGCGCCAACCTCCTTGGAGCGCCAGTGCTTACATTGAATAGCGATCTGCGTCGTTCCTTTTCGAGCCCAAACGTCGATACCGCCATCGCCAGGGCCCGCGACAATGTCAACGCGGAAGCCACGAGCTTCATACCAAGCAGCCACCAGATGCTCAAACTCGCTATACGACAATCTCCCTATTCCTTCGACATAACTATTACGCATGAGGAGCTGCCTTCAATTGCTGAGCATGTGTTGTTTATTCATCACTGCCAACACCGGGATCATTCCCAAGACCACACCCATAACAACATAGAGAGCGGTGAATATTCGACCGAAATCGAAGACCGCCGGTATTGCGACACCAAAGAGGATGACTGTGAGGATGGAAGTCGGAATAGCCTAAATGACGGGAATATTCTCCACCATCCGAGTGAACCGATCTTCGAGCCTCCTCCTCATGCCGCTTTTCCCACCTACTCCGCGCATTCTCTGACCATCCACGAACTTTATGCTGCCATCACGGACATCAGAGCAAACAATGGTAAAACTGCACCCGCAGTTCAATAATCCGACAGGTCTTAGGATTCTGATTGAACAGTGAGACAATGAATCTATGAAACTCACCAAAGTCATCATCAAAAATTTTCGCGAATATCTAGGTGAGCACCTGCTTGATATCAATGATGACCTCACAGCTTTCATTGGAAAAAATGATGCGGGCAAATCGTCGATACTTGATGCTCTTGACTTGTTCTTCAATGACGGAAAGCCAGATTTAGAAGACTTAAACATTCACGCAAGCGACAAGGAGATATTGATTGGCTGCGTATTCGGTGATCTTCCGGACGAAGTATCAGTCGATGCATCAGCCAGGACAAACTTGAAGGACGAATACCTAGTCAATAGTGACGGCCACTTAGAAATAGTAAAGAGGTTTGGTTGTACTGAGAAGACAATATCTAAGGCAGAACCGATGATTAGAGCGCTTCATCCGACTGAAAAGAATTATGCCGACCTACTTGGACTAAAGATTTCCGATCTAAAAACTCGCGCGAAGGAACTTGGTTTAGAAGTGGAAGATCAGAGGATTAGCAATCTCTGGCGAAAAGCCATTTGGGCGCATGCGAAAGATCTCAATCTCAATCGAACAGATTTGAAAGTTGAAGATTTCGATGCCAAGACAAAAGCTATCTACACGAACCTGGAGGGACTCTTCCCGAATTACTTTCTGTTCAAAGTCGACCGTCAAACAAGCGACTCTGACTCAGAGGCGAAAGATCCTATGCAACTCGCGGTGAAGGAGGCTCAGAAGGAGTTTCAGCCAGAGATCTTGAATCTCCAGAAGAAAATTCAGATGAGAGTTGATGAGGTAGCGAGCAATGCACTTATGAAATTGAAAGAAATGGACCCTGATCTTGCCAAACAGCTGAATCCAATATTGAAGTCAACGCCAAAGTGGGCATTCGATTACAGAATTGAGGATGATAGAGGTATCTCACTCAACAAAAGGGGGAGCGGGACTCGAAGGCTCGTCTTACTCAATTTCTTTCGCGCCGAAGCTGAGAAGAAGAGTTCGTCAAAGTCCGGCAATATCATTGGTGGCGGCACGGGTTCGAATCCCGTTGGGGGTGCAACATTATTCCTGATGAACGTGCTTTTCTGTTGGTCACTCATTAGCTGCGGAGGCCTCATTTTGACGCAAACAGGGTGACCTTAGCACCGGCGGAGTGCCCAGGTCCGTATCAATGTGGCTCACGAAAGCCCCTGGGGAATCATCCGTTTGAGGAGCGATGCAGTCGAGTTGGCAGAGAAGTCGGCCAATTTACCGTTTTTTGTCATTCCTGAATCAACGCGGCTATAAAATAGGGGTCCCATTTTCGCCACCACCTTCTTCGGGTGGTGCTCTCTACGTCGCGATTCTGCCAGTAATGGAAATTCAGAGATGTCCACTTCCAAGTTATAAGCCTTGACTTTTAGAAGCCAGGACTTATACTGTGAGTGTGTGGGAAATCGAACTCACCGATCAAGCGAGGGAATGGCTCCTTTCGCTGGACCGGGAAGATCGCGCAGCGATTGCGGGTTCAATTGACCTTCTTGAGCAACTCGGGCCAAACCTGGACCGACCCGCAGTGGATTCGATCAAATCTTCGCGGCACCACAACATGAAGGAGCTTCGCTCAGTCGGTGGAAATCTTCGTGCGCTGTTCTGTTTCGACCCTCGTCGTACGGCGATTGTGCTGCTGGGCGGTGACAAGACTAATGATTGGGTCGGTTGGTATGACCGAAACATCCCGTTGGCCGACGATCTGTATGACGAATATCTCGACGAAATTCGAAAGGAAGGTTTGATCTGATGCCAAAGACGACTCCGTGGCGCGAAGTGCGTAAGGGACTCGATATTGATGAGCAGGCGGTCGCGCGTGAACGGTTGCGTTTGCGCCTGGCGATTCTGCGCGAACAACTTGGCAAGAGCCAGGTCGAACTCGCCGAACTTCTTGGTACCTCACAACCGAACGTGTCACAACTTGAAAGAAGTGAAGATCTTCAGTTGTCATCGATTGCGAGATATATACATGCACTCGGCGGCCAACTTCAAGTCAACGCGGTGGTGGGTAATACGACCTATCGGCTGATTGACGATGTGGATGAGTCTGTGTCGGCGAAGCCCTGAGCGGGCGACCCGAACTACCTCTGGATATCCGTCTCTCCGGTGAAAGGATGACCCCCGTGTATTCGATCTACGCCACGAAGAAACTTTTGGATCGAATGCAAGAATTAACTGTTAGCTCAGTCCCGGAAGCCACGACGAAGCTTGGCAATTGGTTCGCCAAGCCCCTATTCTGGCGTCCCCAATATGCGCTCTTCGTCAATGAAGAAACCTTTCTACCAGTCTTCGCGTCATTGGCGCCCGCTTCCTCGCTCGCCAATCGATTTCCAGACGACCTAGCGACGACTCTTCGCGCTCATGGTGTCCAAGAGTCATTCATCGAGGACGAACTATTGGCGATGGACGATGTTGCCGTTTCGAAGACGAGCAATCGCCGAGTAGTTGGAATATTGAACGAACTGGCTACAATGGCGACGCGCATGCGGGCCTACCACCCTGACTTGACTCCACTTGATCACGCCATGAACTTAGCTCAAGTTCCTTTAGGCAACTCCGGCGGGGATTATCTGGTACCCGAAGAAGCGCTCCGTAATCTCGTATCGGCTCTTTGAGAGAAGCCTCGCAAATGGCAAAAGCAAGGTAAATCGCGATAGGTCTCTTACAACTGATTCCACTGATGATTTTCTCGACTTGAGACGCTTCGGCGATGTGTCGGTGATGGGTCGTCAGTAGTCTCCACTCTGGCGACTTCCAGATGAAGCTTTACCCGAGTTCGGGCACGTTCGAGACGCTTGCGCGCAGACGGCGGGCGAATCTCCAAGACCTCGGCAGCTTGCTCAACAGTAAGATCTTCCCAGTAGACAAGCGTGAGGATTTCCCTGTCAGCTTCTCTAAGGTGGTTGATCGCTTGCCTCACGTCGACGAAAGAATTGCTGGCGTCGTACGGATCGAGAACTCGGATTGATGCCACGAGCCGCTCAGTGGCTTGCAGTCTCCGAGTTTGACCTCTCCTATTGTTAGCGAGGCAACGTCGAGCAGTACCGAGCAACCACGCCAGCGCAGTTTGATCGTCGGCGGGTACATCGCGAAGCCGGCGCCACGTTGTTTCCAGCACTGCTTGGAACACATCGGCAGCGTCGGCCGGATTGACCGTGCGCCGGGCCAGGTAGGCAAGGACTCGAGAAGAGTGAGTTTGCGCCAATTGCTCTAAGCGCCGCTCGTCACTGTTCATTGATTAGGGTCCGACACCGTCGGCGGGTTGGCCGCAGTATTTCGGCCGAGACAGTTGACCTGGTAGTCGTATTCCAGAAAAGCGCGAGACGCTTGGGCGTATTGCAGGCGTGCTTGCTCCCAGCCTGGGGTGCCGTGTGGGTTGACTTGATGCTCGGTGACTTGGTTGTTCGCCAGGATCTCGTCGGCGCGTTGCAAATCGGGAATCGCGGCGAATGACGGGGCTGAAAGCGTCCAACTCTCCCACGAACAACTGCTCATGGCGAGCAGATCGGTTTTGATGCCGGTGACTTGGTCGATTTGTCCCGGACCCTTTGGAGGACATTCAGCAGTGGAATTGCTCACGAACTGGTCCCCCAGTTGACCCCAGATAACACCCGGGGGCAATGGTGCAGATGTCGGCTCCAGAGTGGCCACGTACTGACCAATGTCAGAAGCGCACATGTTGATGTACTGCGACGTGTCGTTTTCGGTGAAGCCCGGCTTTCCGTACTGACCGGTTTCCGCTGAATAAGTCAGCACGCTGGCCGCTGCAGCAGCTGGAATAAGCAAGACGCCAACGGTGACAACCACCGCGCGTCGTGAGAACCGTCTCGGGCGTCGTCGGTAACTCTTTGTTACCTCAGATGCGAGGTCTCGTGCCACCGCTCCGCACCCCTCCACTTCGACCGATGGGGCACTCGCCCGCAAAATATTCTCGATGTCGATCATGGGTCTCCTTCATAACAGAGGCCATTACCCCTATAACCTCTAAATGTCCGCTCGATGCCGAAGTGTGACACCCTGAGGAACTCGTGGTTTTTAAAGACCATGGCCGGAGAATGGCTCTCGATCGAAACGCGCTCCTCATCTTTTGGTGGGGACCGCGCAACTGCCGGTTCCATTAGCGCCCGTGAGGCGCCCAACCCCTTAGTAAGGGGTCACTCATGCAGTAAGAAACTGACCCCGATCAGCAAATTCGCTACATACAATTGTTCGCCGCATCCACCCTTTCAAGGTGGCAGCACGGGTTCGAATCCCGTTGGGGGTGCTATCGGTCTGCTTTCATTGCGGACCGTGCTGTCTCACAGCATTGTTGCTTCTCGTTTCACTGGTGACGTCCCACCACACGGCCGCGAGAGCTATCTCTGTCACTGGTTTCTGGGTGGCGAGAAATTCACGAACCTCAGGCTCTCGCTCGGGAGGAAGGCAAAGCCGCACTCGCATGTACTGGGCGGCCTGGTCAAGTTCCGGTTCCACTCGCTTCGACCCGTGCCACTCCTCCAATCGCGCCGTAAATCCCATTTCACCAACCACTTCCATAAGATCCAGCTGCGAGGGACTGCTGGGCCGCTCTAGACCCCAGAAGTGCTGCCAGGCAGCCGACATGTTCGACAAGGGGTGAGCAGTGGGGAGTTCCAGCACGACTCGATGCCGAGCGTGGTCGTTCATCGCTCGCAAGAACGGCACGACGTTGGGCACGTTATACACAACGTGATGAGCGACAGCGATGTCACATACCAGACCCTCCGGCGCCACCTCGGGCCAGAAACCTTCAATCGACTCCACTTCGACGCCAAAGCGGACGCCATTTCTTGAGTACATCGACAGCATTTCGACCTGATGATCGACGCCAACGCCCCGGCGAACCTGCGGGACTAGCGCGAACGTCGCCATTCCTCCACCGCAACCAACATCGAGAACGCTGGCCTCGTCGCCGAGAGCCTCCCTCGCCCGTTCGTGCGAGGGAGAATTAGCGATTGTGTTAGGCACATCGAAGAGCGCGGGTGGATGAATCCACGGACTCTCTGGAGCGTGGCTCAGAATGTTCTCGGGGATCGACCAGGCCTCGAGCGCCTCGCGCCATCGACTAGCTGCCGTCACCTTGGTTCACTTTCCTCGAAGACGCGAGAGAAAACCGCTGCTCTTCGAGCCAGCCAGTTCTTCGCCGGTGCAGTTGCACCGCTGATTCTTTGGAACTCCGGCGAGTGCCTGTTCGACGTGATTGCCACATCCCTTCCAGGTGGCTTTCCCGCATCGGCGACACGTTGTCTTGCTGCACATTGCCCTCTTCCTCTCGTTTCGCGTAATTAGGCGTGAGTCAAATCGTCAAGGGCGGCGGGAGAATGTAGCCACGTCTCGTATCCCCCGTCGAGGTTCTTGGCGTCGAAGTTCAATTCGCCGAGCAACAACGTTGCGGTGTGTCCCCGTAGGCCCACTTGACAGGTCACGACCACGTGCGAAGTCCCAATCTCGCCCACGCGCTCACGCAGTTCGTCGAGCGGGATATTGCGAGATTCGGGAATGTGCCCGTCGGCAAACTCCTTCTCGGTCCGAACGTCCACCAACTCGTACCCGCGCGCCCGATACTCCGCCAGCTGACTCCACTGGACCGGATCGCAGAGTCCACTCAAGACGTTCTCGGCCATGTAGCCGAGCATGTTGACCGGATCCTTCGCTGATCCGAATGGCGGTGCGTAGGCGAGTTCGAGGTCGGCAAGCTCTGCTGCGGTGATGCCACCACGAATGGCGGTTGCCAGCACGTCAATCCGTTTGTCCACGCCCGAGCGACCCACTCCCTGTGCACCCAAAATCTCACCATTGATAGGATCAAAAATCAGTTTCAGTGCCATCGTCTCGGACCCGGGGTAGTAGCCCGCGTGAGAACCAGGGTGGGAGTGAATGGACAATGCCGCCCTACCAGCGTCGCGCAGTCGCTTCTCGTTCCACCCCGTAGTCGCGATGGTCAAATCGAAAACCTTGACGATCGCGGTGCCAATCGTGGCCAGCGGACGCACGTCTCGGCCCGCGATATGGTCCGCGACCACCCGGCCGTGACGATTCGCGATGTTCGCGAGCGGAACCAGCGAGGCACTCCCGTCGAGCGCATCTGTCTTCTCCGCGGCGTCACCTACGGCGTAGATCGATGAATCACTCGTCCGATTGAATTCGTCCACGTGGATGCCGCCCCGAGGACCGATCGTCAGATCCGCCGTGCGCGCGAGAGCGACGTCGGGGCGAACGCCAATCGCCACGATCACGAGATCCCCTGGTACGCACTCGCCGCTGGACAGTTCCACGCCGACGAGATCGATGCTGGCAACAGACGAACCCAAGCGGACCTCCACGCCGTGACTCGTCAACTCCTCGTTGACGAGTTGGGCCATTTCGGGATCAAGAGGCGCCAAGACCTGATCCAACGCCTCGACCAGAGTGACGGGAATCTCTCGATGACGGAGGTTTTCGGAGATCTCAAGGCCGATGAAACCACCGCCGATCACCACAGCATGAGTGGGTCGTTCAAGCACGGCAGCGCTCATTCGCTCGACGTCCTCCACCGTCCGCAGTGGCAGTGCTCGTTCAATCCCGGGAATTGGCGGTATGACCGGCGAGGCACCGGGACTCAGCACGAGTTTGTCGTAAGACAACTCGTAGGAAGTTCCGGTCGATAAGTCAACAACGCAAACAGTCTTAGCCTCTGGATCAATCGACTGGACGTCACTCGCTACACGAACATCCAGGCGAAACCGGTCATGAAGAGACTCGGGTGTCTGGAGGAGCAGGTCGGCTTCGTCTTCGATCACACCACCGACGTAGTAGGGAAGGCCACAGTTGGCGTAGCTGACGTGTCCACTACGTTCGAGCACAACTATCTCCGCGTCGGCGTCAAGACGTCGCAGCCGCGCAGCTGCTGACATGCCACCGGCGACACCCCCGACAATCACAACGCGCATAAGAAGCCCCCTACGCCAGACTCAAGAAGAGCTTTTGCAATCTCGCGGACATATCGTCAGCATCGAGCGCCGGATCAGTGAGACATTCTTTCAGGCTGGAAGAAATCAAGGTGAAGGCGGCCGTGTTGATTGCCTTGCTCACCGCGGCCATCTGAGTGACGATCGCCTCACAGTCGCGACCTTCTTCTATCATGCGCACGATGGCGCCCAATTGCCCGTAAGCGCGTTTCAGTCGGTTAGTGATCACGGTCGACTGGTGGGCATCTCGCAATACGTGTCCGGACTTCTTGCTAACCATGCTGCCCCTTTGAACAGTAGAACGATACCCCCTAGGGTATAGCACACTTGGGCACACCTGCGTCACGCAGCGACCGCTTCGCCACATAATGTCCTTTGGACTGCATCGACATTCGCGCTCGCCATCGGCTTTTCGATGTATGAATCAAGAGAAGACCGTGATGACGATTTTCGCGACGGCGACGGTTGAAGAAGGGACCGAAGGTACCTGAGCGATCGGACATCGAACGTGCTGCTTGAACGGAGGCAACGTTGTAATTTTGACAACGAGTGGGCGCTACGGACTCAAACCTTAGGTTTGCGCCTGAAGATGGCGCCAAAGCTTCAACGTTGAGTCCATGATTGAATCCTCCAGTCGCAGATTGTTGACGTCCCCGCCGTTGCTATTTTTGCGTGGATGGCGTTATATGTTTATGGGTTCTTTAGGTTTCCTGGGAGTAAACAGTTGTTACGCCTGACGGCGTTAATTTAGGTTCGCCGTGGAGTTGGGTGAGCCGCAATCAGCCCAATTGAAGCGATGCGCGTCAGATGCCAAATCAACGTCAGCAGCCCCCTGTTCCTAATTCATTATGGCTATTGTCCAAGTACGCCTTTCCAAGAGAAAGGCTCGGTTTCTCAACGCTTCCGAGTGATCTGTCAAACTCATCGACTGCAAGCAACCAATCAATTTCGATGTTTCGAACTTCCGAGGGTTTGGGGTGCTCCGTGCGACTTATGAATTCGGCGTGCCGTTGGCGTGCTTCGACGTATCGTAAAGGAATGGAACCGGCCCCTGAACTCGCTTCCTTTGTTGAGTTGATGCTGAGGAATTGGGGAGGGATTAACTCCAGCGCGTTGGTTGACGCTTTATCTCATCATCCGGGCTTCTTAGCCATCGGCACGGACCCCGACGAATGGTGGGAGGGGTTTGACACTGTCGCTGCAGTGTGGCGAGTGCAGGTGCAGGAATTCGATGATATCGGCATCGTTCACTTCGAGGTCGAGAAGAATGTGGCGTGGAAAGAAGGGACGGTTGGCTGGGTATCGTCGAGCCTGCGGTTGACGGTCGGGGAAACGGTTAATTTCCCATTAAGGTTCACCGTCGTCGTCCACGAGGAAGGGGCTTATTGGCGAATCGTCAATTGGCACCTCTCAATACCAGTCCTCAATGAGGAAGTCTTTGGGGCCCCATTAACTACGACGGTCGACGAAATCCTCACAATGGTCCAGGGAGATGCACCACCGCTTTCGGCAATGGCCAGCGATGGTTCGATCACGATCGTGTTCACTGACATTGAAGGCTCGGTCTCTCTCATGGAGTCGCTTGGCGAACAGAGATGGCTAGAGCTGCTCAACTGGCATGACGGCATTGTTCGACAACAGATCGCGGTCTTTGGTGGCAACGTCGTGAAGGGCCAAGGAGACGGGTTCATGCTTGCCTTCCCCGCGATCGGCTCAGCCGCAGCCTGCGCCGTAGCGATTCAGCGCTCTCTAAGTTCAGGGTGGGCCGGTGTACAAGTCCTCGTGCGCATTGGAATGCATAACGGCAATGTCACGGCCGAGGGTGGAGACTTCTTCGGTCGGACCGTCGTAGTCGCTGCGAGAGTAGCCAACGCGGCTGCAGGTGGCGAGATTCTGGTAACGCAGGCTGTTCAAGAGGGCCTAGGTGGCGCTTTTCTTCTCGAAGGAGCACGCTCACTTTCCCTGAAGGGGCTAGCGGGAAACCACTCCGCATTCCCGTTGATCTGGCGTTAGTAATGTCGATACAGATCACGAATCCCAGGCTGAGTTCTGAACCCACTGAGAGCGGCAGAGAAACCAAGAAACCCGAGTTATAAATATCGGGAATCTCGAATCTTGACGAACTCCGCTACGCGATCAAGCCATAGCAACCACCGAAGTAAAGGAGTTTAAAGTACAACCGATGTGGGGTGCCGCGTGGGCTGAACCCCGTTTGGTCGACCCCTAGGGCCAAGAATTGTTCGTTCGTCGGTCGAACCACCGGCTGGGAGTTCGGTGCGAAGCCGTTATAAAGTGACCCATGAGCCTCTCATCGTTTTCAGAGATACGAACTGCCGACCAAGCGTCCGCTATCGATACTCTCACGTCAGCGTTTTACAACGACCCAGTTGAACGATGGCTCTATCCGGAGGAGGATCAATATGTCAGAGATTTTCCGAATTTTCTGAGAGCGTTCGGTGGGAGATCGTTCGAGGCATCAACAGCATGGAAGTTGGGCGAGGCAACCGCAGTTGCCTTTTGGTTACCACCCGGCACCGAGGCAGACGGCGACGCAATCGTGAGCGTTTTGACCGAGACCGTGGCACCCGAAAAGCTTGAGGATACGTATTCGGTACTTAACCAGATGGACGATGCCCATCCAACGTATGAACACTGGTACCTACCGTGGTTCGGTGTCAAACTAGCCTCTCAGGGCAACGGGTTAGGTGGTCAATTAATGCTGAAGTGCCTCGAAGTCATCGACCGCGCCCATTGTTACGCATACCTGGAAACGCCCAATCCTCGCACCCTCTATTTCTATGAGCGTCATGGCTTCGAAGTCACCGGCAACGCGCAATCAGGGAGTTGTCCACCAATCACGTTCATGAGTCGTGCTCCGCACTGAGTCGTGATACGAGGTGAGACATTACAGAAGCGATTGTCCAACCTGTTTCAAATCCCCCCTGACTGATGTGAGAAACGTTTTCCCTTTGATAAAGACGGCTTCTCCAGGCTTTCTAGTGATCCGGCCAACTCGTCCACAGCTAGAAGTCAGGAAACCTCGATGTTTCGAACTTTCGAAGGTTTGGGGTGCGATCTGCGACTACGCAATAGCAAGACAAAGGTAACGAACGCCACTCGCGACAACAAAGACTCCGTGCACACCACGTTTGAATGCCTCAGGCGGTCGAGGCCAATCGCGCACCCGTGAAGCCGCCGACAAGGCCGCCGATTCCGATTCTCACGCACCCGCCGCAGGTGTCGACGTCATATTGCTCGGCTGAGAACGACTGATTCACGTGCGGCGGACTCTGAACAGTCAGCATCGGCCAGGCGGCGCCTACGTCGCCCGGCGGATACGAAAGGGTGCCAATGCAACGTCCAACTTTGCGGGGTGCTCCACCAGATATCCTCATCAATTAGCGACATCGAATCGAGGGATGAAGTGGATGATGACACGGCGCGAGAGCGGCTTCGTGATGAACGGCTCCGAATAGAAAAACTGCTGAATCAAACCAACCTGGATCGGTTGGAAGATAGGGCGAGCGCCGGCGAACAGGGCGACATGACTGACCCCGCGGAACCGTTGATAGCGGAGCAGGAAGAGGACGCCGTTGCGGAGGGACTTCGCGAGAGATTGGAAACAATAAAGAGAGCAGAGCAACGTTTGCTTGACGGGACCTACGGTCGCTCAGTCCGAAGCGGTCAGCCCATACCCGCCGACAGGCTGGAAGCAGACCCGGCAGCGGAACTTACTGTCGACGAAGTCTAGGAGAAGCGAACCGCAGCTTTCGTCCCGTTATCCGTCTCTTGTCAAAGCGCGATCGCAAACTGTCTACTCAAGCACTGGTTCTTCCAAACTCGAGGAAGCATCGAAGCAACTTACCGCGAGACGGTCGTACGGCGAATCGAGTTACGATGAAAAGCACCAGAAGAATCTAGGAAACCATGCCAGCGGAACCCGAACATGTTCATCTCAACAACCATCACCATGACACCCTCGAGAAGATTTTTCAGCATCCGGCAAGTCATAACATCGAGTGGCTCGACGTACTCTCACTTCTCGAGGCCGTAGGTACCGTCGACGAGCGTCACGACGGCAAATTCGTCGTGACTCTGGGGTCCGAGACCGAGACTTTTGAGCGACCCAAACACAAGGATGTAGACATCCAAGTAGTGGTCGACCTTCGTCGAATTCTGCATAGCGCGGGATACGCGACTGATGCTGGCTAGCCCCTATCGTTGACGGCACTGACACGGGCGATCACACCCGAGAAAACGGCGTATGTAGTTGAAAGACTTTGCGACGCTGATTAGGTCGCGAGGGACCACCCCTGTCCCTCGCATGTTTTCGAAAAGAATCAACAAGGCGGCGGCACGAGTTCGAATCCCGTCGGGAGTGCTCACCATACAGGTGAAGCTCACGGTTGACGCGCGGGCCACTTAGTGGTTACTTCCCCCCAGTCGTTCGTAAGAAGACTTTCCCACGTGACCGCCGGCGCGACGAACGTAGTTGTATCGGACTGGTTTTCGATCTATTGGCAGTGCGGAGAAGCGGAGGTAGGCCGCAACCGAGAGCAAAGGGAGATCAAGATGATTTCACCGGTGACCACACTGGATGAGCGATACAGCGATCCGAGTGCCGTGGCGATCACGTGAGAGGAAACTAAGCGAGCGATCGAAATTGCGGAACTTTTTTGGCTCACGACCGTGCGGGCCGACGGACGGCCCCACTCCACTCCGGTGGTGGCAGTGTGGGACGCCGGTGCACTGCATTTCACCACCGGGAGCGAAGAGCAGAAGTCCGCGAACCTCCGCACCAACTCGCACGTCATTCTCACGACAGGCTGCAGTGACTGGCGAGAAGGCATCGACATCGTTGTCGAAGGTGAGGCCGAACGAATTACCGACCAGGTAGTGCTTGAGCGTCTTATCGAGGCTTGGCGAGCCAAATGGGACGGCCGTTGGGAGTTCTCGGCGCGCGACGGCAACTTCTACCACCCCGAAGGATTCGAGGTTCTCGCGTTCTCCGTTTTGCCGAACAAGGTCCTCGCGTTTGCCAAGGGCACGTTCGCTCACACAGTGCATCGATTTCAAGATTCTTAGAATCGATCGAGTTACGCCGCCCACTCACGCCCAAGTGTTCTCACTTCAGACGCCGTGGAGTACTAAAACACGGAATGGCATTCCCTCTCAGGGCCAACCGACCGACTGCGAGTCAGCCAAAATCCGCGTTGGGGAGGGCAGGCGCCTCAAGGTGCTCGATCTCCACGCTTGATGCGTCCAAATGCGTAAGTGTCGCGTCAACCGTGCCCCGTGCGCGAACCAAACTTCCAACGCTCAACTCGGACAGGCTTGTCGCAGCGTCCGACTTCTCGAACGTTGTCAGCGCATTCACCACGATCGTACTGCTCACACCCTCTCGGTTGTCAATAATGATTTTGTTATCGTTCACGATTATCACTCTCCCGACAAGTACTGCTAGTTGGATGTTGATGTGGGCGGCAGTTGACTCGCTGGAGGGCGATAGTTGAATCCCCACGTGCTCCCCAAAAGTCAGATCCGAGTGGGTGATGGTTATGGGGCCATCGGTAAACGCGGTCTTCGGGGTAATCGCAAAGGTGCTCTCAACACCACGGCGACGTAGCGTAATTGACGAACTCGTGATGGCGACGATCACGCCACTAACCCCGTTAGCCGAAGTGTGCGTCATCACCCTGGCGTTCGTCCCGGTTGGGTCGACGGACCACGGACGATACATCGTGGCCGCTAATAGTGCGCCTACCCGGTCCGGCGCGGTTAGCGGAGCTGACGTTGGCACTGCCGCTTTTGCAAGTGTTCTCTGATTCATGTTCATCCTTTGATGTCCACACTCGAGACGATCTCGAACTGACACTATGTTCACTGTTGAAAGTGTGTTCGTTGACTGAACACGCTAAGAACCGACTAACAAATTGCGGGGAATTCGGTGTCGATTTTCTCTAGGCTTTTAACTGCGTTTCTCACCAGTAGTTGCAATTATCTCAACCGTCATTGACCACACTTTGGTGCTCCTGGCATCTCGCGAGGACGCCCGCTTCAAAGTACATTTGAAGTGCAATTAACTGTCGCGCCGTACAACATTCGGACAACTTTTGGCGCCCGGCGCCTTCACCACGTTGAAAGTTTGCGATCGGTTGCGTATAAGCAGTGGCAGTGCGCCTCGTCAGGTCCCGCGCGCACACTGCTACCAGACAAGTGGGATCAGCCGGAATCGGGTACGTGCGGTGAAGTACGTAAAGGACGCAGGGAAGGACCGGCGAAGCAGTCTCTCCTCCGCTTCAATTCGGTAGATTTGCATTCCAGCGACGCTCAGCGTGCCCACCAGCATGGTGACTCTACCGTAGCCAACGTCGACCCCCACGATCATCAGTAATTCCGCCAAGTACATCGGATGACGCAAGAACCGATAAGGACCCGTGACCACGAGTGTGCGGGCCTCGGGCGTGATCGAGAAGCTGGAGCCGAGACTCACGAGCGCGGCGAAAGCGAGGCTCGCTCCAATCACGCTGAGCAGGAGGTCAACTTCGACCTCGTGGAGCGACGCGCTCCACAAAATCGGACCGGCCGGCAGGAAACTGGTCGCGGCCATCAGGAAGCTCGCGGTTAGCGAGGTGACGACGACCCACTGTCGCGCATCGCGTGCCCGGGGACCTTTACTCAAGACCAGGGCAGTCGCTGCGCCGAGCACGAACGCCGCGTACAGTGCGCTACGCGCGAGCAGGCAGGCCATCGTCCAATTTGGGTCCTGCGTGAACGGCGCCCAGTCGCGCAAGAGGTCGCCCACTTGCGAAAGACCTAGCCACACGAGAATCACGGCCGGCAGGTAGGTGACCAGTGCGCGTGATGCGACAGCGCGGCAAAGAGAGAACCACGTCACGCGAACGGGCACGCTCGAGGCCGCGAGATCAACCAGTGGAGCTCGCACCGGTCCCACCGGCCCGGCCGGGGAACCCACCGCCGCCGAATCCAGCGGGCGTGACGCCCTTGGCGGTGTCGGAGATTGAAGCCGCCTGGACGGAACCGTTCTTCTCGGTTGGTCCCTGGACCGTGACGGTGTCACCGGGCTTGAGCGCGGAGAGCGACGACGCGGCGTTGCGGTCGATCGTCGTCGTCGAACTCTTCTTCACCGCGACGAGCGCTCCACTGGCGTTGGTCACGTACAAAGTATTGCCAATGATGTCGGTCACGGTGCCCGCCGTGACACTCGACGTCGCGGACGATGCGCCGGTCGCGGCGCCGGTCCCCGCTGCCGCAGCGCCACCGAAGGTGCGGCCGAGCGTCGAAGCGGACGTCGTGGCGGGCGACTGGCCACGCTGTAAGAACGCGCCCAGCGTAAGTCCGCCCACGATCAAGAGCAGCGCCACGAGCACCGTGACAAGCCACGACGCCCGAAAACCCTTGGTCGAGGCCTGCGCGGGCCATTCTTCGGCCTCGTCGGCGAACAACGCGTCGAACACGTCGCCGTCAACTCCGTTCGCGTCCTTAGGGTTCACTCCGGGACTGGCTATTGGGCCGTCGACGTAGTCGCCGGTTGAGCGAACACCTTCGGCGGTGTGCGTTGAATCTCTTGTCATGTCGGACTTCCTCTTTCTCACTCGTAACGAAGAGCGTCGATCGGGCGTAGTGATGCGGCCCGATAGGCCGGATAGAAACCAGCGACGATACCGACGCTCAGTGCGACGCCCAGGGCGAGTGGTATTGAGTACGAGGCCAGCACCGGCTTGACGCCCGCGATGGTGAAACGGGAAATGGCAATTCCGGCGATCGCACCGAGAATGCCGCCCAGGAACGAAATGACGGTCGATTCGATAAGGAATTGAGTCAATACGACCGACTTTCGCGCTCCGATGGCCTTGCGAATGCCAATCTCTCGCGTCCGCTCGGTCACGGTGACGAGCATGATGTTCATTACACCGATCGCGCCAACCAGCAGCGACACCGCGGCCACCCAGCCCAAGAGCGCGGTGAAGGTCTTGGTACTCGATGTCGCCGTCGTAATCAGACTCGCTTGGTTGAGCACGCTGAAGGGAAGCGCCGCCACCGTCGTATCGTTCTGCGCGGCCAAGATGCTCTCAACTTCACTCTGCGCGAGCGAGAGCGTCGCGGCGGACTTTCCCTGGATGAGTAACTCCGAGAATGACTGTGACTCACCAGTCAGTTGATCCTGAACGGCCGTATACGGCGCGATCACCACGGCGTCCGCGTTCGCGAGGCCACTGGAACCTTTTGACGCGAGTAGGCCCACGATCGTGAACCGGGCCGACCCGAGTTCTATCTGCTGGCCCAGCGGGTCGGATCCAGCGGCGAAGAGGCCGCTCGCCACGGACGCACCTATATCGATTACCTGCGCGTGATTGACGACATCGGCGTGTGAAATCGACCGGCCGGCCGAGACCGTGTAGTTGGAAGCCTCCAGGTACGAGGGGGTTGAACCAATGACCGACGTGGAGTAGCTCGACCCCTGGTTGGCGGCGGTCACGCTGGTCGTGATCACCGGCGACACTGAGAGGACATCGGGAGCGTTGTTGGAGTCGGAGATAAGGGCCACCGAGGCCGAGTTGAGGTTGGTGTTGCGAATCTGGGTGCCGCTCGACGCGCCCGAACTCCCGCCGGCGAAGACCGTCAGTGTGTTGGAGCCGAGACTCTGGATTGAGTTCTCAATCGACTGTGAGCTGCCGGTGCCGATCGCGAGCAGCACGATCACCGACGCCACGCCGATCAGCACCCCGAGCATCGTGAGCAAGGTGCGCAGCCAGTTCGAGCCAATGCCGCGCACGGCCATGATCATGTTGCTGAATACGTTCGACATCAGCCCTCGGATCCGTCGCCGTCGAGCGACGGCGCCCCCGAGCGCGCCCACCGAGACGCCGCCGGTACGAGCGCGTTCTGAAGGTGGTCATCGATGATCGATCCATCTCGTAACTCAACGACCCGAGAGGCGTACTGGGCGATGTCGGTTTCGTGCGTGATCATCACGATCGTGCGACCGTGGTCGTGCAGGTCGACGAAGAGCGTCATCAACTCGTTCGACGTCGTCGAGTCGAGGTTGCCGGTTGGTTCGTCAGCCAGAATGAGTGCGGGATTGGTGCTGATTGCTCGGGCGATCGAAACCCTCTGCTGTTGGCCTCCCGACAGTTCATTGGAGAAGTGATCGAGACGGTCGCCCAGACCCACCAAGCGAAGTGCGACCACGGCGCGCTCGCGACGTTCCTTGGGCTTAATGCCCGCGTAGGCCATGGGCAGTTCCACGTTCTGTAGCGCCGACATCCGCGCAATCAGGTTGAACCCTTGAAAGACGAAGCCAATCTTCTTGTTCCTGATACGCGAGAGGGCTCGGTCGTCGAGACTACGGATGTTCACGCCGTCGAGGCAGTAGTGGCCGCTGGTGGGAACGTCGAGACAGCCGATGATGTTCATGAGCGTTGACTTACCTGAACCGGACGCACCCATGATCGCGACGAACTCGCCCTTGGCCACGGTGAGAGAGACGCCGCGCGTCGCGAGCACATCCGTGTCACCCATCCGGTAGCTCTTCACGATGTTCGAGAGAGCGATGATCGGTGGCCTCTGCGTCGGGTCGGTCAACAAGTCGTCACTCGCGACGCGAGTCGCGCTGCCAGTCGCCAGAATCACGGTGCTCCTCCACCAAAGCCCCGACCTCCGAAGCCTCCGCCACCGGTGGTGGCCCCCCCGGTCGTCGCGGCGCTAACCGAGGCGGTGGGCTCGGCGATGGTCTCGCCAACGCTCACTCCACTGATGATCTGGGTAAAGGAACTGCCCACGAGGCCCAGCGTCACCGGAGTGGTTGTCTGTACGCCCTTGACAAGAACCTTCACCGTAGAGAGACTTCCCGTGGTCGTGATCGCGGCGCTAGGTAGCTCCAAGACGTTCAACGCCGTTTGCACGATTACCGACACTTGCGCGGTCATGCCGTCTTTGAGCGTGGCCGGGGGAGCGATCAAAGTGATGGTGACCGGATACGTGACCACATTGTTCACGACGGTGGATACCGGGGCGATGGCGGTCACCCTGCCGCGCACTTCGGTGTTCGGCAGCGAGGCAAGAATGATGGTCGCCGTCTGGTGCACGGCGACCTTGATGGCGTCGGCCTCCGCGAAACTAGCCACTACCTGGAGTTGTCGTAGTCCCGTGATGGTAACCAGGGGCGAGCTCGAACCGGATCCCGTGGTCGACGTCACGGCGGACGTTGAGGAGCCACCGCCGCCCACCAACTGGCCCACCGAACCGCTCACCGCGGTCACGTTGCCACTGATGAGGGCGACCAGTTGCGTCTCCTGCATCGACTTCGCGGCCTGTTCAACGGACACTTGGTCCTGGGCAATGGATCCTTGGTCCTGCACGAGGCTGACCTTGCTCTGGGCAATAGCAGCCTCGTCTTGGGTGATGGCTGACTTATCCGAACTGACGACGCTCGGCGAGGCCTTCAGGTTCCCTTGGGCTATCTGCACCGAGAATCCCTGCACGGTGATTGCCGACTGGTCTTTAGAGATTTGGTTTTGATCAGCGGAGACCTTCGAACCATCGGTGCTAATCGTCTGGGTGTCGACGGAGCACGACGTTGCGGGCGTGCTCACCGTCACCCCGTTACTGGTGGCACCGCCGACGGAGTTCGTCGCCACGATTCGAAACAGGTACGTGGTGCTGGGGTTGAGGCCGGTGATCACCGTCGACACTTGGGCGGACGTCGAACTCGACGCCAATGACTGGCTCGCGGTCGCCAGGCCGTACGCGGCGGACGTACCGTATTCGAAGTAGTACGTCGTGGCCGAGCCGTTCGGATTCACGGTGGCGTTAAGCACGGCCGTCGTGGTGGAGATGGAGGTTGCCGCGTCGGTGCCGACTGAGGGCGCGGCGCCGGCCGATGGCGAGACGGGGCCCGTGGAAGGACCCGAAGACCCCGAGCCGGTCGACGACGTAGGACACCCGAGCAATTCGTCAGCGGAGTACGTCGATTGCGCCGTCACCAAACTGGCCTCGTCGTTAGCCAGCAGCGTCTGGTCAGAAGTGAGCTGATTCTGGTCGTTCGTCAGTTGCTGTTGCGCGGTGTCGAGCGTGGACTGATTTTGGTCCTGCTGCACGGCCGTGCCGCCCGACTTATCTGTCGTCAGAGTCGACTTCGAGCTCGTGAGACTTTTCTCGAGCGTCGTGCGCGAGGTCTGAGCGTTGGCATAGTTCATCGTTGCCACCTTGAGTGTCGTCCGCGCCGCTTGAAGGGCGGAGCGCTGCTGACTCGAGTCGATCGTGGCCACGATTTCACCGGCAGTAACCTTCTGGCCAACGGCGGCGTCGAGTGTGGCCAAAGTGCCGCCCACGGTGAAATTCTCATTGGCGGTGGACACTGTTGAGAGATTGCCCGAAGCCGAGACACTCGACTGCACGTCACCTCTGGTCACCGTGACGGTTCGTGCCACGCCCGCGCTCGAGGACGAGGGCGTCCGGTAGATCGAATAGAAGCCAAACGCCGCGACGAGGGCGACCGCGAGTGCGAGGGCGATGTGGCTAACGCGCTTGCGCGAAAGGCGACCCAATGTCTTGGTTCTCATGTCAGTTTCTCCGTAGGGGTGGTGGCTGGGGCGGCGTGAAGTAACGCACGAACGCGATCAAGCGCTCGGCGAAGTGGTGGTAGTCGTGGACGTCGTTGGCAAAAGCGGCGAGCACGCCGCGAGGGCCTTCTTGTAGGTCGGCGACGAGGTAAGTGAGGGGCTCGCCGACGGGGCACCTTTGGTCCCTCTGGTCGCCAGTGTGACGCCGTGGAGGGTCATGCAGTTTCGAAACGCGGCGAACGCGGTGGATGTAGCCCCTGAGCGACCGACGAAGCCTGAACCCTTCGGTCGCAGACTCGCGCAAGCTTGAAGCGCCGCGCGTGTCTTGGAGTTGATGCCGGCGCCCCCAGTCGGCCTCGATCCGCCCGTCGATCCCGTCGGCGGCGCGCCGCGACCGAAGCCTGAGCCCAAGCCCGTCACACCATGCTGCTTGAGACAAGCAGTGAATGCCGCGTTCGACGCCGTCGAAGAGGTCGGTGGGGCCGTCGTCGAAGAAGTAGGGGGGGCCGTCGTCGTAGTCGTGCTCTTGGTCGAGGAGGGCGACGCGGCCGCGCCGCACGCCGCCAGGACGACTCCCGAAAGAGCGATGGCCAGTATTGCCCACGACACCGAACGATGTCCGCCACGGCGTGTATGGGAATGAGTCATTTTTGTCATCACGACAGTATGAGGAGCGAATCTGGACGTGAGGTTAGGACAAAGTAATAGTTTTCTGGACGTTCATCACCACGGTCCGCGGCCCGCCACGATACGTCACGGCAACGCTGACGCGCACCAAAGGTCTGGCCCGGAACTTTGCGGCAAGAACCTTACGCAATGAGCAGGTCTGTCTTCAGGAAATTCTTATGATGTATTGGCACACTGGTCTGGTGAGCGTCCGCATCTTGTCAGTTGAAGATGACGACAACCTCGCCTACGTCATCGCTGCGACTTTTCACCTAGAGGGATTCGACGTGACGCGCGCGAAAGACGGTCACGAAGCGCTGCGGATGGCCCTCGAGGACAACCCGCCCGACCTGATAATTCTCGACGTGATGCTCCCCGACTTGACCGGCTTCGAGGTCTGTCAACGCCTGAGAGAATCGGGTGTCAACATCCCGGTGATCTTCCTTACCGCGGCCGACTCAGTGGGTGACAAGGTGAGGGGCTTGACAATGGGCGCCGATGACTACCTCACGAAGCCGTTCAGCATCGAAGAGCTCGCCGCTCGCGTGCGATCCATTCTCCGGCGCGTGGGCCAAGCCCCCGAGCGTCAAGTAACGACGTACGGCGATTTGGTCATCGACGACGACGCACGCACGGTCGTGAAGGCCGGCGCGCTCATTGATCTCTCGCCCACGGAGTATCGGTTGCTGCTGTTCTTGATCAAGAGTTCCGGAAAAGTCCTCACTCGCTGGCAGATACTCGACCACGTTTGGGACTACGACTTTGAGGGTGAAGCGACCATCGTCGAGTCGTACGTTTCCCAGTTACGGAAAAAGATCGACACGTCACCACCCACGATGATCCGCACCGTTCGAAGCGTCGGCTATCGAATCGAACGACGGTGACAGTCGCGTGAGCCTTCGCCTCCGACTCACTTTCGCGGCTGCACTCCTGCTCGCCGTGATCTTGCTCCTTGGCTTCCTGCTCATCAGCTCCGTCGGCAGTTCCGAACTGCGCCAGGTTGATCAGCAGTTGAAGTACTCCCTGCCGGTTGCGCGATCCATCGACCAGTCGGCTACCTCGTCGTTTTATCCGGGTGCTTCACCACCGCGGTCGTTCAACGCCAATCGCGTCAGCGCCTTTTACATCGCCGCCATCACGAACGGAAAGCGCAGCGTTATCTCCTCGCCACTCGACGCCAAGCACGAAGCACCCCAGATCCCAAGCGCCGTCTCAACACCGCATCACGTCCCCAAGATCTTCACACTGGGATCGGTTGCCGGCTCCCTTCAATGGCGCGCCATCCTCATCGCAGAACCACACTCCAACACAGATCTGCTCATCGCGGTCTCTCTGGCGCAGATTGATACGACGATGAGTTTCCTGCGATTCGCCTTCCTATTGGCCGGGCTCGCCATTCTCGCGGTCGTCGCCGCGACGGGCTTCTGGATCGCTCGACTCGGTCTACGCCCAATCGCCGAGGTGACGGAGGTGGCCGACGCCATCACCGCGGGTGATCGGACACGAAGGGTGACCAGGGCGCAGCAAAAGACCGAGGCCGGCAAACTGGCGCAGGCGTTCAATGTGATGCTCGACGAGCAGCTCTCACTCGAGGCGCGGCTTCGCCAATTCGTCTCGGACGCGTCGCACGAACTGCGTACCCCCGTCTCGGTCATCCTGGGCATCACCGAGTTGTGGCGCCAGGGCGAACTGAGGAACGGTGAGGAGCGCGACGAAGCGATCCACCGAATTGGACTCTCTGGGAGCCAGATGGGCAAACTGGTCGAAGAACTCCTCTTGTTGGCTCGTCTTGACGAGGGCCGACTTATGGAGCGCGGCCCCGTCGACCTCGCAGCGTTGATTGATGAGGTCGTCGCTGACGCCTCGATCACCGGACCGCTCCAGTCGATCGCGGTCGACGTCCCTGACCCCGTAGTCGTCGAGGGCGACGGGTACGGCCTTCGCCAGGTCGTGGCCAATCTGGTCAATAACGCCCTTCGCTACACGTCACCCGACTCGACCGTCATGGTTCGCCTTTCTGTCGATGGAGAAATGGCGTTGATTGACGTTGTGGACTCCGGACCGGGCATGAGCGAAGATGAAGCGAGTCACGCCTTCGACCGGTTCTGGCAAGCCGACGCCAGTCGATCCCGGTCCGGCGCGGGGCTAGGGCTCTCAATCGTGCGCGGCATCGTCGTAGCCCACGAGGGCACCGTCACTCTCCAGACGGACGTCATGACCGGCACCCGCGTCCGAGTGTCGATCCCCCGTGGCGAGGCGAAAAGATTGGGATTCGGAGCGTTGCCTTCGGTGGTGCGGTCCACAAACGAGACACCAGAGTCAATTCTCGCGGTCGGTCGGATTCTCGAAAAGGAGACTGTCGACCAGTCGGTGGCACCTTTGGATTAACGGCAACGCGAGCCTTCTCAAGTTAACCGGACAGGTTCGAATTCGGGTAAGGATGCCGAGCACTCGATGCCGATTGCTCTTGCACGCTTCAGCCCGGCGGTCCTTGATCGTCCAGATCTATTTAGTTTCGCCGCGTTCTATGCGGTCCTTACGGATCCCCTGACGATTCAGGGTGTCGTTAACTCGCGCTGGAATGACCCGTTAGGGAACGTCGAGCACCAAGTCTCGGCGAACCACTTCCCCGGCAGGAATTGTGACCGTGACCGGTCTGGCTGTGACTCCATTAGCGAAGACACCCGTGATCGTGTATTGACCGGCATTTAGGTTAACTTCCAGTAATTGTCCGGCGGTAAGCGGCGTCTGATTGGCGATAGCGACTCCAACAGCGTTGGTGACGGTGATCGTCCCGGCACTCGACTTGCCAACCAGGTTCTTACACACCGGCACCGAACGGTAAATAAATGCTCCTCCCTCAATGAAGAGTCCGGTTGTTAGTCCGCTCGCGCCCGGCGTCAGTAAGGGCTCGCCGGGCGGCAGACCTAGATTCGCGGAACCAGGACAGAGCGGATTAACGGTTACGCTCAGGAGCTTTGTGAGTACCCCCGGGCGGGCACTTTGTGCACGAATGGTCTGAATCTTTGGCATCTGCGCCGAGGCTCCGCTCAGGCGCAGCTCACAGTTACTTGACTTGGCCCTGCTGCGCGCGGCCGTGACGGTCAAGCCAATCACTCGCGGAGCGTGACAAGAGGTATGGGCAGCGCCGGCCGCGGGGACCTGGGTCGCCGTGACCAATATCGGCAGAGGGGCCACCAGAGCCGAGGCCGCCAACCACCATTTCAGTGACTGTCTCACCGTCTCACCGTATCTGGCGGACACACCATCGAGGCCGACCAGCTGCCGAGTTAGGTTCCAATCCCGACGCATTCGCTCAAGGAGCTGGGGACCGAGTGCGTTCTACGGGCATTTCGCACGCCGAGGAGTCTCGATTCGCGTTCAAATCATTTTCGTGCGTCACCTAATACGCGAAGTGCGAAGACGAGCTCTACGTCGAATCACGTGGACGATCACGTACACCAGCAGTACTAGGACCGACATCGCGTGCCATTTGTGGAAAAGAGCGGGTCCGGGGATGGACAAGTAGATAGTTTGACCGTGAATGAAGTCGACGACACCTGAAATTGTGGCGTTCAAAGTGAGGAGCCACAGGATCAAATCAGACTCGGCCTGGCGTGGTCGGGTGTCGGTCGAGACGCGACGACCGACGAGTTTAGAGATCAGCCGTTTGACGGTGCGGCGCCGCTGGATGAGGTGCACGACCACCAAGCCGAGAACGATCAAACCAATAATCGAGTGATCGGTGGTCCCTGAATGACCAAGGTATTTCTTCGATAGGAAGATCGCCGAAGCCACGGCGGCAAGGAAACTAAGCATCAGAGCAACGTGGACGACCCAACGACTCCGAGCGATCGAGTCTCTTCGAGGCCCCGACTCAGATCGAAAAGCCACGATCTGAGTCCCCCGAAGAGCGCTTCGAATTGAGAACGCGTGCCACCAAGTGCACGATAAGTCACGGCCGAGGTCCGAGCCATAGGGGTTTACCCTGAGACGGCCCCGAGTGCTCGATTCTGTCCAATTCCGTATTGGTCTCACGATGACTTCGTCACCCGGACCATCGCTAAGTGTGAAGTCGCCGAAGCGTCGAATGACCAGGCATCTCAACTGACCAAGCCACAACCACCGAGCGTTTCTCGTCCGAGAAACTAGGGTCACGTTACGTCCAAGATTCCTGACACGACCGAAATTCAAAGTTTTTGTTACCTGGAATCCATTAATCTGCGGCGATGACTCTTCCACGCTTCAGCCAGGCCGTACTTGACTGTCCCGATCCGATCAGTCTGGCCGCGTTTTATTCGGCCCTGACGGGACTGGAAGTGGAGCCCTTCGGTGATGTCCCGCCTGAGGAGGTCACGGGCGTCGATCTCATGAACAACGGTCAGCCGAGCCTGCGCATCCAAGTAGTTGAGAACTACGTACCCCCTACGTGGCCCGATGGCCCGATACCTCAGCAGTTCCACATTGATTTTTATGTCGACGATCTAGATGAATCCGAGCGGCACGCGCTCTCAATCGGAGCGAGGCTGGCGAATTTTCAACCGGGCGAATACTTCCGGGTCTTCCTCGACCCAGTGGGGCACCCATTTTGCCTGTTCATGCCCGCGCCCGATTAGAGAACCGCGCGGCCACAAGGACTTCACTGGAGTCACCACTCTCGGGCCCGCGGCGTCATCGAAGTTGATTCGCCTACTTGTTCTTTCGCTCATGGATCAAGTGAGAACGTCAATCCATTTTCGCTCGTAGATCGACATCGCCACAGCGGCGAAGCCTCCGCAGATTCCTGCCAACGCCCCTCCAATTGAAATCGCGGAGAAAAATTGCAACGGAACCCTAGGGTCGTTCTATGGTTGGTTGGTCTATTGACCACAACACGAAGAGAAGGAGACAGAGATGCCGGCAATCGGAAGTGCGGAATGGAAGGGTGACTTGGCGACAGGGACGGGCACGTTCACGGCCGGTGACACCATTAGTGGAGGATTCACCTTCAAGTCGCGTTTTGAGGACGGCCCCGGGTCCAACCCCGAGCAGTTGATCGGGGCGGCTCACGCCGCATGTTTTTCAATGGCCCTCTCCAACGCGCTCGCTAAGGCGGGCAACCCGCCCGTATCGGTCCACACCGATGCCACGGTCACTCTGAGGCAGGTCGATGGTACGCCCACAATCACGAAGATCGCCCTCGTCACGGTGGGTCAGGTGCCTGGTATCGACCAGGCCGCCTTCGAAGAGCAGGCCCTCGCCGCCAAGGCCGGATGCATTGTCAGCCGGGCGTTGGCGGGGGTGTCCGAGATTACGCTTGAGGCGACTCTGAGCGAGTGAACGATCGGTTCGCCGAGCTCGTCAAGATGAGACACCTCGCGCGACTCCTGAATCAACGCCATCGTGCAGTGACGACATGACCGAGCATCAGCAAGCAACGGGTGGGCACGAGGACACTCAGGATTTTGTCGATCACGTGTTAGAAGTCGTGAGAGCGATACCGCCCGGGCGAGTGATGACGTACGGCGACGTCGCGGCGACGCTCGGTTCGCGTGGCGCACGCGCCGTCGGCCAAATCATGGCCCGCTACGGTTCAGACGTGCCGTGGTGGCGCGTGATTCGCACCGGCGGCTATCCGCCGCGCGGTCATGAAGGCCGGGCCCGATCCTTTTATCTCGCGGAGGGCACGCCACTGAGGGGAGCCGCGGACGGCTATCGAGTGGATCTCGCCGTCGCGCGCTACCGGCTCTGATGGCCCGGTGGGCATGAAGTAACTGCCTGGGAGGACGTCTGGAACCCCCGAGCGATCTTCAAGGACTCGTGTAGTGTCCCAATTAGCGACCCTTCAAGCGGTAATTGATGAGGAGAAAAGATGACAGACCAACAGGCGCACTACGGCGAACCCGGCGGCACGCAGTTTCCGATCACGACCGCGCTGGCGTTTCCCGATATGCAGATCCAGCGCAGCCTGGGCATGGTGTTCGGGGTGGTCGTACGGTCGATGGGCCTGGCCAAGGGCATTACCGCGGGCTTCAAGGCGATCGCCGGCGGCGAGGTCAAGCAGTACACCCGCCTGGTCGAAGACAGCCGGCGCCACGCCCTAGACCGGATGATCGAAAACGCTCAGTTGTTGGGAGCGCAGGGCATCGTGTCGATGAGGTTCGATTCGTCTGAGGTCGGACAGGCCCTGACCGAAATCGTTGCCTACGGCACCGCGGTCACTTTCGCCGAGCACACGTAGGCGAAATATGGGAGTCGTCATTGGTCTCGTCTTCCTGGTGGGATTCGGTTGCTTCATCGCCAGTTTCTTCGTCCGCCGCCACGGCGAGAACGAGAAACCGCGGTCCGACTGGCGCCGCACGGAAGAAGTGTTCAACGATCCTTCCACGCATCGAATAATGAGAGTATGGCTCGACGCCGCCGGCGAGCGACACTACGTGCCCGATTCCAGCGGGCCAGCGGTCTGAAACCCGTAACGTCGGGTCGGTCGTCAAAGAGTGCGTTCGTATGGACCCGCGTACCAGTCACTTCATCGAACAATTTTTAGCGCCGTTTCTGACGCGGTTGACAGACCGACGCAGATCAAGATGAAGGACTGACGGGCGTGCGAAGGCATTACTATTTCCGTGCGAACAACGATCGTTACGACGCGTGGGACGTTGACCGGTTGGTTGCGTCGTCAAGGGACCTGCCCGTACGAGATGTGGCGCTCGCCTCGATTGATGAGGTGGACTCCGCCTATTGGTTTGGGTCCGACGGAAGTCCGCCGACCGTTCGTAACCTCGTTCACCATATGCAACTCGTCGAGGGGGTGGACCTTACGTTTCCGATCATCCTCAGCGCTGAAGGCCTTGTCATGGATGGGATGCACCGAGTCGCGAAGTCTTTGCTCGAGGGTCGAACAACCATTTTGAGCGTGCGGTTCGAGGTTCAACCAGAACCCGACTTTCGCTACATCCTCCCGCACGACCTGCCGCTGTAGGTCGATGCGACGCCCCGATCGCCCACGGAAGAACCGGATTCGGTGTCACAACCGTCGGTTGTCCAAACCTACAAATGGAACGGCGTGACCATCGAACGGGCCGTACGAGATGCACCAAGCAGCCCGACGTGCAGCAACGTTTCCGTGGTGCGCAACAAGGAGTAGTGGGTGAAGGGCACGCCTACGCGTTCACCGCGCGGCACCGACGGCGCAATTACCAGCGTCGGCACGCGATTCGACGCCAACGAATCGTTCTCGTCGAAGGTGATGAAAAGGACCAACTGGTGCGACTGATACAGGGAACTAGCCAGTATCTGGGGGACCATCCGGCGTAGCCACGCGTCTCCGCTGGCGACGGGGCAACTGTGCATGTCGTCACAGATGTTGGGGACGATGAACGTAAAACTCGCGCTGAGATTAAGCGGCGAGGCGAGCGGCACGTCATTGGTCTGACAAACCGAGTTAATCGACTGGTAATAGACCGCCGGATTGTGTCTCGCGGCGTACGTCCCACTCGTCACCTGGTCGCAGGCCGAAGGCATGGACTCGACGAGGCTGCGCCAATGGCTCCCGAGTTCAGAAAAGATGCTCGGGACGGAAAGCGGATGTGCACTGGGCTCACCATCGTCAGTAATACCCTGCGTCGAACCGGACGTGAGCGCAATGTAGTTAGGCAGGCTGGGATGCGACACGGCGTCGTCATTGGTGGCCAGCCCGCAGTGCGCCGCAAGCGAGTTGAAATAGGGAGCGCTCGACGAGCCCACGACCGAATAGCCAACATTCTCCAGCAAGATCCACACGACGTGGCGATAGTGGGGCGCTCCCGACGCTCCGCACGGTGACGTCACCGGGATTGATGTCGAGGCACCCAGGGCGGTCGTGGGCGTGACCGCGATGAGCGATGACACTACGAGTGTCACGACGGAGGCGATCTTGCGAAGCAGCATGTACGCATCATCGCACCTTCCCGGAAAAGTTTTGGGTCGGGACGTCACAGGTGAGCGGACTAGGGTGACATATCCTTACTCCGGAGCGAATGGCGCTCCTGCTGCTTGGGCGGCGCCATTAACTTTGCGATAGCACGACGCGGTCCGTCAATTAGAGCCGTGCGTGCGTGCCAAATACGCACATCGTCAAAGGGACCTGACCGAAACGATGGCGGCAACTATGGTTGGCCGTAATGGTGGACGCGCCGAGTGAGGGAAAGAAGCCGAGTTTCGCGACGGACGCGGCCGTGAAATGGTCAATCGTCGCCATCGAGTACGCGATCGTCGCGAGTTTGTTGCTAGTCGCCGGCATCGTCTTGGTGCGCACGGTCATTGACTTCCTAAGCCATTGGGGACTGTTCCCTCAATCGGTCGTGGCGGCCATCGACGGCATCCTGGTAGTCATCATCCTTTTGGATATCGCTCACACGGTATTCGGGCATTTGCGGGCCTCCGTCTTTCCCGTGCGACCGTTCCTCATTATCGGCATTCTGGCCGGCGTACGGGACATACTCAGCGCGTCCGCTCACCTCACATTGAGTACTTCACTAAAGCAGGGAGATTTCAACGACACCTTGATTTCCCTCGGCGTTGGTGTGGGGGTGGTGGTCTTTCTACTCCTGGGGCTGCTGATCCTGCGATTCAGCGAGCGCGCAGAGGACAGAGAAAGCGGATAGCTGGCGTTGCGGCTACACCAGCGCTACTTGCAGGAAGGCGCGAAAAATTCCCACTTCTTTAGAGGTCAGGCAGGGCGAAGTCAAGGCTCGGAATATCGGTGCCCCCGTCGACCTCCAGCACTTTTCCAGTCAGAAAGGCACCAGCCGGTGAGGCGAGATACACGACGGCGGCCGCAATCTCCTCGGGGTTAGCGATTCGGTGCAAGGGAGTCAAGTCCTCCATCATCGACTTAAGTTCGGGCGTGGAAGTCACGATTTCTAGCGCTGACGTAGCCGTCGAGCCGGCGGCGATGGCGTTGACTCGAATCCGCGGTGCGAGGTCCTTCGAAATCAGCCGCGTGTATTGCGAGAGGGCCGCCTTGGTCGTTCCGTAGGCGGCGTAACCGCGACCGGCGACACGGCCCATCACCGAGGAGATATTGATGATGGCACCTCCGCCGTTCTCCAACATCAGCGGCACCGCCGCGAGGTTTAGCGCGTGCGCCGTGGAGACGTTGAAGTGAAAGGCCTCTTCGAGGTACTCGGTCGTGGTGTCGAGGAACGGGAGGGGAATGGCGCCGCCCACATTGTTCACCACGACGTCGACACGACCGAATTCACGCTGGGCCGCCGTAACCATCGACCGGACAACCTCGAGGTCGGCCAGGTCGCCGGCGATGCTTATCGCGCGACGACCAGTAGCCTCGACCTGCGCGACGACCTCGTCGAGATCGCTCTTTGTACGTGAGGCAATAACGACGTCGGCACCGCACTCGGCGAGCGCCACGGCGCTGGCGGCACCGATGCCGCGTCCGGCGCCGGTGATGACCGCCGCCTTGCCGTCGAGTCGAAAGAGGTCGAGAATCATGAAGTGCTCCTGAGTGGTCGCTAGGGCCAGGTTATTCGCGTCCTGGCACCGCGGCAAAGGCCACGACAAACCCTCACTTGGTAATTAATCTCGCAGGCTCGGCCCGTCAAAAGTTTGACCCGATGACCGTCAACTTTCACAACTGGCAAACGTCGATGTAAGTCCCAACCAGGAACGGCTACCCAATTTCGAGAAGATGAAGCCTGCGCCGCGTCGGGGCATGTCATACTCCATCGGTGCGCCGACTACTCCCGACCGTGGCGATCATCGCCGTACTGGTGATCGGTGGATCCATCATTGTTGCGAACAGCAACCCCTCCTCGACGAGTACCGTCGCGTCTGCTTCTCCGGGTGCCGCCAAGAAAGATATCGTTCCCCCGGTTCTGAAAGAAGACTTCACGTTGCTTTCGTGTTCGCAGCGCACAACCATTGGCTTGGAAGGGTGCGCCGAACATCGCATCCTCGCGGTGGATACCCGCATTAATGCGCTGCGACGCCAAGTCTTTCGGCACCTCTATGACAACGCCGCTCGGCGCGATTTCATTGCCGCCGAAGATGATTGGTTTTCCTATCGACAGGCAATGTGCACGAGCGAATCTGACGTCAACCAAGGCGGTTCACTCGTCCCCGTCGACTTCGCGAATTGCGTCGTGCACCTAGATCGCCAGCATCTCACGGAATTGGTCACGCTTCGCTCAAGCTACGAACCGGCGAGCTAGAACCACAGACGCCGCCCTCGGTGTTGCGCGAGGTGAACGAACGAAGTAAAGATTGACTGCGGGTCTAAATCTGGCGATGGAGGAGGCACGTGGCGAGCCGACTCACCGAAGTGATTTTTGATTGTCACAACCTTGAGGTGACGTCTGACTTCTGGTGTAGGGCACGGAACTACGAGCCAGTGCATGTGGGCGACGGTTGGATCGCCATCCGAGCCGCCGGACCGGAATTGACAGAGGCGATGTTGGTGGAGTCCGTTCAATCACCGGCATTGGCGTTTGTGCTCGTCAACGATGACAAAATCGTCAAGATTCGGATCACGCTGACGTGACGCCGATCGATCGCAGTCAAGAAGACGAAGTGGTCCGACTGGTGTCCCTAGGTGCCAAGCGCATCGACATCGGTCAAAGCGGCACCTCGTCGTTGGTAATGGCGGATCCCGAAGGCAATGAGTTTTGCGTTATGGAGTCAATCACTAGCTAGAACTTGCGTCAGATCCATGGCCACTCGCTCGTTCGCACGCACTGCGCCCGACACACTGTTCGTATCGGAACGGTCCCACCACCTAGCTCGATCGGGACGCAAAGTTCTATAGAATTTTTCGATGTTACGAATCGGATCAGTCGTTTTAGGCGTGCACGACGTCGCACGGTCAATCGAATTCTGGCAACTTGCCGTCGGTTACGTGCTACGTGAAGAACCCGACGACGATACGTGGGCGATCCTTGTATCGCCGAGCGGGGTCGGCTCGCAAATCGCCCTCATGCGCAGTGAAGTGACGCCGCAGTCACACCCGAGGATCCACCTGGATTTGTACGCGAGCGATCGCGACGTCGAGATCGCCAGACTGGTGGAGCTGGGCGCGAAGGAAGTGACCTGGGATTCGTATCCCGAATCACCGGATTTCGTCGTACTCGAGGATCCAGACGGCAATCGATTCTGTGTTATTGAAAAAGATCCAGATTGGATCGGATTCAGGTAGCCCTTCGGGTCCGCGACAGTTGGTCTCGCACATGCAGTAGCAGGGCCGAACGCTGCGACGATATAGTGACGCCGTAGCGCACGAATCCATCCTCCTCGCGTAGGTCAACGAAGAGCCCCGCGGGGTCTTCATGAAAGTGAAGCAGGGCCTTCGCGTGATAGTAGAAGGCTCCCCGACTTTTTTCCTTTAATCCTTCCAACGCCCGCAGTTCGGCGAGCACGGTTTCGAGTTGATCGAGTGATTCGTCGCCCGCGTGTTTCACTCATTTCACGTTAGACAGGCGTCCGCCGTCTGACCAAGAGGAACTATCCGAACGAGATGTTTGCCGAGGAATATCTTTCGTCGCCGCGATACGCTCGAATGAATGAAGCCCTTCGTACTCGTGCTCATCGTCGCGGGCGCCTTCGGCGCATTCGCGTGGATCGCGTCACTCGTCTCGGGTGATACGTCCTGGGTTGACCGGCTGTGGTCCATCGTGCCCGTGATCTACCTGTGGGTCTTCGCGGCCTGGGCGGGCCTGCACAACGTTCGACTCGACGTCATGGCGGTGTTGGTATCGATATGGGGAGCACGATTGACCTTCAACCTCGCTCGGAAGGGAGGCTACCGGGGTGTCGAAGACTACCGCTGGCCTATTCTTCGCGCCCGAATGACGCGTTGGCAATTCCAGTTGTTCAACTTCTTCTTTGTGGTGTTGTACCAGAACATCATTCTCATCCTCATTACCCTGCCGGCACTGACGGCGTACGAACATCGCCGCGCCCCCTTCGGCGTCCTCGATGCAGTACTGACCATCGCTTTCCTCGCCGGCACGGTCGGCGAGACGGTCGCCGACCAACAGCAGTGGGACTTTCAAACGGCCAAGAGCGCCGAGATCGCCGGCGGGCGAACTCCCTCGTCCCAGTTTCTTCAGTCCGGCCTCTTTCGCTTCTCGCGCCACCCCAACTTTTTCTTTGAGCAGGCCCAATGGTGGGTTTTGTTCCTGATGGGCGCGCTGGCCGCTCGTTCTCTCCTTGAGTGGACGGCGGCGGGCGCCATTCTGCTCACGCTGCTCTTCATTGGCTCGACCCGGTTCACCGAGAGCATCTCGCTGTCTCGGTATCCCGAATACGAGCACTACCAGCGCCAGACATCCCCGGTCGTGCCCTGGTTTCCCCGCCGGCGTCGCGCGGACGCCCAGGCGTTCGAGGTGACCTAAAGGAGTAGGGCTACATCGTCGAGTCGTGAAACGCGAGGCGATCAGAACGTCCACACGACGACGACTTGATCCATTTCTGTGTGAGCTCCCGAGCCCACGCAAGCGGCGATGGCGGCGATATTGCTCTCGTCGGTGAGCACCCACATTCCGTAACAGCCACGCTCTTGGGCCAGAGTTTTCAATCGCTCGATAAGCGCCCGAGCGATGCCCTGACGTCGAAAGGATTCATCAACACCCAACTCGTAGAGGAACATCTCGGTCCCCTTGTCCGGATGCGTCACCTCGACGCCACTGACGAATCCCGTTGGCTCGTCTCCTTCGTAGGCAATCAGGAGGTGGTGGCCGTCCTCGCGCAAGAAGCGTTACGTCGCTGCCTTATTAACCGGACCATCAAAGAGGTGCGACGCCGCGATAACCGGTCCCATATCGTCGCCAGTGACCAACCTGATGTCCATGACTCAAGTTTGTCTCAGTGACGCCGCGAAAGTGACCTGAACACTGGTCGGCGCCCCGTTACCACTCTTCGTCAGACCTCAATTGGCGAACGTGGGCGACGTTGGGGTCGCTGCGAACGTCAAAAGCCCAGAGTTTCGGCAACGCAGCCGCAACCGCAACCACCGAGCCCGTACAGGCCAGTCCCCCGAACGTGAGCGAGAACCGAAGCGTCGTCCAGGCCGCCATGAGTCCCGCTCGGAATTGACCCGCGGTGGGACCCACCGAGTAGGAAATCATTTCGATGCCGGCCATTCGTCCGCGGACCTCAGGAGGAATTGATTCGTTCCACATAGTGTTGCGAAACACCCCGCTCATGGCGTCCGCGCCGCCGCTAATGGCCAGCCCGGCGAACACCAACCAGAAGGAGCGGGAGAATCCGAAGAGGGCGATTCCGAGCCCCCACACGGCGGCGGCGGCCACGAGTCCTCGGCCGTAGTGATACACACGACGGGTCCACGACGACGTGAGCGTCGCCACCAGCGCTCCCGCCGGCAGTCCGCAGTAGAGAATCGACAGCGCGTAGACGGTATGAAAGTGGGCCGCCACGAACGGGAGCATCACGACCGGATAGGCAAAGATCATCGCCACCAAGTCAACGATGTACGTGCCCAGCAGGTCGGGACGTGAGTAGGCGTAACGAATGCCGGCCGTCAGGGCATGAAAGTCACCGCCCTCGCTCGAATCCATCGGGGCCGTGGACTTGAGCGAAAAGAGCAATGCCAGCGAGAAGGTAAACGTCACTAGGTTCGCGGCGTACACGAAGGACGGTCCAATCGCCACGGCGACCAATCCGCCCAGCGCCGGACCAATGATCATCGCCGAGGTTCCTTGAATGTTGGAGAGCTTCGCGGCCGCCCCCTGAAGGTTGTGCGGTACCAATGTCTGATTGAGCGCGGAGAGGCTGGGTTGTTGCACGCTGGACGCCGCGGCGGCCAAGAATGCGACGGCGTACAAGACCCACACCTGCTGTTTGCCCAGTAGGGCGTTGACAAACAACAGGCCCGCCATCAACATCAGTACTTGTTCCATCGAGAGGATCAGCCGACGACGGTTTAGTCGGTCGGCGAGCACACCCCCGTAGAGGCCGAAGACCACCAGCGGGACCAGCTCGAAGAGACCGAGCGCGCCCACGTCCAGCGGCGAGTGCGTCAGATTCTTCAGTTGATACGGCACGGTCACGTAGGTGGCCTGACTGCCCAGGGCCGTGATGAATCCAGCAATGTACAGGCGCCGGTACTGCTTGGAAATTCGCAGCGGCGTGAGGTCGATGCTCATTTTGTTCTGGCTCATCGCGGACACCCGTCACGTGACCCGGCCATGCGGACCACGAATAAGGTCACGGCCCCTGGCCACGCGGCGCCGGGCAACCGGATCGTATAGGTTTGCACTGACATCGTTACCGAACCGCTCTCCGCGCTCGTTGGAACTACCAAGTTATGCGTTCGCCACGGCACGAACCGCCAATCGAAGTTAAATTGTCCCTAACGAAGCAACGGAAGGGAATGACCATGACGATTCGCACCAAGGCCCCTTCGGGGGCGCCCTGTTGGGCCGACCTATGGACCTCGGACGTGGAGGGCAGTCGCAAGTTTTACGGCGAGCTTTTCGGCTGGGAAGCGCTCGAGCCAAGCGCCGAATTCGGCGGCTACTTCATGTTCGCTCGTGATGGTGTTCCCGTGGCCGGTGGCATGGGCGACATGGGTGACATGGCCGCCGACAATTTGTGGAAGATCTACTTCGATACCACCGACATCGCGGCGACCGTCGATGCCGCCCAGAAAAACGCAGCTCAGATCCGCTTCCCCGCGGTGGCCGTGGCCGACCTCGGAAGCCAAGCCGTGCTCATGGACCCGGGTGGGGCCACCCTGGGCGCGTGGCAGGCGGGATCCTTCCCTGGATTCACCGTGCTCGAAGAACATGGCGCGCCCAGCTGGTTCGAACTGCACACCCGAAACCATGCCGTTGCCGTCGACTTCTACTGCGACGTGTTTCATTGGCAGACAACGGCGATGAGCGATAGCGATGAATTTCGCAACACCACCGCGAGCGGCGCCTTGGGTGAAGACCTCCTGACCGGTATTTTGGACGCCAAGTCATTTCTGCCCGAAGGATCCAGAGACCAGTGGTCCATCTACTGGTACGTCGATGACGCCGACGCAGCGGCCGCCGACGCCAAGGCACTCGGCGGTTCGGTGGTTATGGAGCCTCAGGACACACCCTTTGGTCGCCTCGCCACGCTGCGCGATCCATCCGGCGCGCACTTCAAATTGCGGACAACCGAGGCGTAACTGGAATACCGTGCAAAAGTCCAGAAAGGTGAACCATGGCTAAGGTCAACACGTATTTGAATTTTGATGGCAAGACCGAAGAGGCGTTCAACTTCTATGGCTCCGTTTTCGGGACGCAAATCACCTCCCCCATTACGCGCTTCGGAGATATGCCCGCCGACCCGAACATGCCCGCGCTCACTGATACGGAATTGACTCAGGTCATGCACATGGCATTGCCCATTCTCGCGGGTCACGTGTTGATGGGCACCGACATGCTGGCCTCCATGGGCCATCATTTGAGGGTCGGCAACAACACCACGATCAGTCTCGATTTTGACAGTAAGGATGACGCTGATCGCGTCTTCTCGGCCCTCTCCGCCGGTGGCAGCGAATCCGTGGGGATGCAGGACATGCCGTGGGGCGACTATTGGGGAGCCTGCCTCGACCGATTCGGGGTTCGTTGGATGTTCAGTTTCACTTACGCATCCCACTGAGCCTGAAGAACAAAAATTGAGAGAGTAGAACGTAGTCCCCGCGCGGCACCTTGATTTCCTAATCGTCGCGTCGCCACCGCACCGATGGGCCCCCTTTTCGCGCCATAGCGCATTACCGTTAAGTCATGCCGCCTCGCCACCAGCGTGCCGGACGCGCCTATCAACGAATCGTGCCGCTGCTCATTGCCGCCACCATCGTCATCGCGGTGTCCGTCGTGCTCGCCCGTGCCTCCACCGATAGTCACGCCTCCGACGCTCCGACGACCGAGACGTCCACCACGACATCCACCCTGGCGCCCACATCATCGACTTCTTCTACGACGTCGACAGTGCTCGCGACACCGGCCGATCAACTCCGCCTCGTTCAGATCGGTAAGTACGCGTCGCCCGAGATCACGCCGAAGTCGGTTGACGCCTCCGGCACGGGATTGGTCTTCGCCCAGAACATGGTCTATCGACGCACGGTCTCGGTCTTTAACGCGCACAACGGCGCACTGATCAAGACCATCCCCAGCATCATTAACTTGCACAACTTTGGGTTGCCGGGCGGCACTATCGAGGGCGCACCGGTCGAGGGCGCCTTCTCGCCGGACAAGCAGTCCTTCTACGTCTCGAACTACTCCATGTTCGGACCCGGCCAAGGTCCCGAGGGCGAAGACACCTGCACGCCGAGCAGTGCCCGTGACGCCGGCGACACCCCCGACTACGTCTACCGAATCAATACAACGACCCTCAAGATCGATCAAGTCATCCAGGTGGGACTGGTCCCCAAGTACGTCGCGGTGTCGCCCGACGACAAGTACGTGCTGGTCACCAACTGGTGCTCCTGGACGCTCTCGATCATCAACGTCGCCTCGCACCGCGTGGTGGCGACGTTGCCCATGCCCGGCACCCCCAGGGGTATCGCCATCGACCCGAAGTCGCGCTTCGCCTACGTCGCCATCATGGGCGGCGACGTGCTGGTGAGGGTGAGCCTCGCCGAACTGGCCGAGGTTGGCCAGATCTACGTTGGTTCCAACCCGCGCACCGTGGTCCTCAGTCCCGACGGAAAGTACGCGTACTTGACGCTCAATATCCCAGGCGACGTGACCAAGGTCAATTTGGCGACCGGTCATATTGTGGCGGTCCAACACATCGGAGCGCTGTGCCGCTCCCTGGTCATCTCGAGTGACGGAACCGCCCTCTACGCCGTGAGTTACGCCAGCTCCACGATCACTGAGCTGGCCGCCTCCAATCTGGCCGTCCTGCAGACAGTGCACGTCCCGAAAAATCCCATCGGTATTACGTACGATCCGCTCACCAACGACGTGTGGGTGTCGAGTTATTCCGGCTACATCACCCGCTTCGCCACTCGTTGAGCGGCTCGATCCCGATGAATGAGCCGTCGGCGTAGTTCGAAGGTATCCAATGAAGGATGCGTCTCCAAAAAAGGGACCGCTAGCCGGCGATGGTAGGCAGTTCGAAGTGGGGGTTGTAGATGAATCCAACGATGCTGCCGCTCGGGGTCGACACCGCGGCGGTGATAATGCCGTCGCCCACGTCGGTCGCGGGACTGTGCTCGAGCGCTCCGGCTTGGATGGCGGCGGCGACCGCCTCGCTGACGTCGTCGACTCCCCAGTACGTGAGGGCGCCGGCGGCGGGGTCGGCGTCGGGCAACAAACCGAGCTCGTAGCCGCCCGGATTGAACCCCACGTAGAAGGGCTCGTCGAAATACGGTGGCGCGCCGAGAAAGGCGGTCCACCACGATTTGGCGGCTTGCAGATCGGGAGCCGGATAAATCACTGTTCGAAGTCCGAGTAATCGAATGCTCATGCCTGTCTTTTTAGCAGTTCCGGCGGCGTTCTTCACGTGACGAGCCCCATTGGTGTAGCCCGGGTCCGGTTGGCGATCGTCGCCATCGACAGGCGCTGCGTGGCGGGGGACAATTAAGCTGTGACCGCCAGTATCTTCCCGGCTTCGCTCGCCGATCAGCTCCGCGACGCCCTCGCGTCGCGCGACCTCGAGGCGTTCGATACCCTGCTCAGTGACGACGTGCGATGGGGCGACGACAGTCACCCTCGGGGATGCCGAAAGCGTTCCGAGGTGCTCATGACCTTCGCACGTGCACTTTCGGCCGGCGTGGACGGCACCGTGAGCGAACTGGAGAGTGGCACCCAGGGGATCCTTTGCCGGTTCGACGTCACGAGACCCGAGGGCGATCCACGGGCCGACGACCTCGACGTGTTCCACGTCTACTTGGTGAGCGACGGACAGATCGTGCAAATCTTGCGGTTCTTCGATCGCGAATCCGCGGCGAAGGCAGCGGGACTGAGCGACTTGGCATCACGCACCGGTTGAGCCCACGCGCCGTCAAGGCGGAGAGGCGAACGCGGACTTCTCGCCTCAAGAGCCATTGCCGCCACCGGTGCAGCGCGGCCATGGTCGGGCTATCCTTCGGTGGCGAGGTGACATCATGTCCATTACTTCCAAGGTGACCGGAGAGTTCGCGCAGAACATCACGTGTCAACTGGACGCCAATCAGACCATGTTCGCGGACGCGACAAAATTTCGCTGGAAGACAACGAACGTCTCGCTCGAGACTCGCCTGTCGGTTCCCGGCGGCAACGCCGACACCGCCAATCAAAACGCCAAACAGGGTGGCGGATTCCTCAAAGCCGCGCTCGCCACGGCGACCGAGGTCGGCAAGCGCATGCTGACCGGTCAGAGTCTGGCCTTCCAGTGGTTCACCGCCGCCGGCGGGTCCGGACTGGTCGCGTTCGCCGGCGAGTTGCCCGGCCAGGTGCGCGTCATAGAACTCGACGGGACAAACGGGTGGCGAGCGGAGAGCCGTGCCTTCATCTGCGCCGAAGCGGGCGTGACCTTCGACATTGACTGGACCGGCTTCAACCTGGGTCGTCGATCCAAGGAGGGTTTCATCTTCGAGCACTTCACCGGAACCGGCACCCTCATTCTGGGCGGCGGCGGCAGCCTCGTGGAACTCAATCCGAAGGATTACGGCGGAAAGATTCATGTCCACGGGGGCGCCGTCGTGGCCTTCGCCGACTCGGTCGCGTTCAACGTCGAGCGAGTCGGCGCCCTCAACGCCCAGACCATCATGACCGCCGCATTCGGAGGCTCCGGGCTCAATCTCATTTCCCTGTCCGGTGACGGGCCTGTCATACTTCAATCGACGCTGCACCGTGAATTCGAAAACGACGAGAAGGGCGACATGGGTTCGTCCAATCCCTCGCGAGAAGGACTTCTCGGTCGACTCTAGATAGAAAGAAGGAACTATGGCCCTGATGGACAAGATGAAGGCGCAGGCGGCGCAACTGGCGCAGAAGGCGCAAGAAGCGGGCAAGGCGGGACAATCGAAGTTAGAAGACGTCAAAGCCAGCCGACGGGCCGACGGATTGCTGCGTGAACTCGGCGCCGCCGTCTACGCCCAGCGCGCGGGCAGCGCCACCGACCAGACCGCGGGCGAAATCGATCGACTGGTGGCCGAGCTCAAGTCCTACGAGTCAGAGCACGGGACTCTCAACTCGTCCGATTCCGACGCCGCGACGAGTGCAGCGCCCAAGGAGGAGGAGACTCCTCCCGAAGGCGGGTTCACGCTCTAAGTAAGGGCACAGCCGTCCGCTACCGCAGACGAAATACTCTGCGCGCCAATCGGCGCAGTGGCTTGGGCAGCCACCGTTTGGCGGCCTCCATTTGGCGGCGCAGGTGTGAGAGATCATTCAGGTTCTTTTCGTACATCACCGCGAGGGCGGCGTAGCGTCGCTGTTCATCGGCCAGCTTGTCATGGAGGCCAATGAGGTCCTGCGAGAGTTTCTCCAGGGACCGCGATCCGTCATCGCGCACGGCCTTGATGACAAATTGATAGGTCTCAGACTCGCGGTCAGCGAGAATCGCGTCCACGACGTGCTCGTCAATGTCGTCCTTGCTGACGCCGATCTCGGTGGTGAACGCGGGCACCGTCACCCGGGCGAATTCAATCGGCACCAGTCCCGCGGCCTTCACCAGTTCAAGCACGCTCTCCTTGGTGAAAAAGTGAATGTGCGTGCGATCGAGCAGGCCGCTGTCGGCGTAAGGGAACTTGCCCTTGAGCAGCGCGATCTTGACGTCAGCGTGCGCAATGTTGGGCACCGAAATGATAACCGCCCCCGAGGCGTGCAAATGTTTCATGGACTCCTGCAGTGTCGCGAGCGGATCCTTCAAGTGCTCGAGCACGTCGCCAAAGAGTACAGCGTCGAAGAATTCGCCCTCCAATTCCTTCCACAGGACGCCGTCGTCAAAATTACCGACAATGACACGTTCCACCCACTGCTGCGCGGGCCGCACCACGGTCGAGTCAATCTCGATGCCCACCACACTGCAGCCCTGGCCACTCAAGGCTTCACTGACGTGACCGGATGCGCAGCCCGCTTCCAGCACCCGTTTGTTAAAACCGACCATGCGTAGCAGGCTCGAATGCGCGTCGTTCTCCTCATCGGGATTGATCGAGGTGTGATAGTGCGAGAGCATGAAAAAAATCTAGTGCACCTCGTCACGTTCGCAACAAAAACGTGTCGCAGACGGCCCTCGGCGAATAAAACACGGCCATTTGCGACGTCCGTCACGAGACCCGATCAACACGCGTTGCGAGGCACCGGTGCGCTCGCGGGATTGAATGAACGCTCGACGAGAACGTCCAAACGCGATCGGCGCAGTTACACTGTGGCGAAACGTCGAACCAAGGTGTGGTAATGAACCGTGCGTATTTAGCGGGGCCCCTGTTGATAGCCAGCGCGCTGCTGCTCGCGGCCTGCGGTTCTCAATCGACGTCGGTGACCTCCACTTCGACCACCACCCTGGTCGCCGCGACCACCACCACGATGGCCACGAAGAATCTCTCGATTACCCCCTCGGTCATCAAGGGTCTGCTGGACGCCGCCGCCTTCTATCACCAGTTGCCGCCCACCGACTACACCGGACTCGACCCGGGCATGACCTACTACGCCTTCGATCCGGCCACCAACTCGTATTACGCCGCGACCGGTCTCGTGCCGAGTCCCAAATCGCTGCAAGCACAAATCGGCGCCCAGGACGACGGCGGCTACAACCTATTCATCAAGACCGCGAGCGCGAGCCACTGGACGGTGTTCAACGATGGGTTGGGCGCGGCCCAGGGCTCAATCTGCCCGTTGGCCATTCCCGCGTCGGTGCTCGCGGTTTGGAACTGGAAACCGAACAGTTGCTTCCCACCCCAGTAGGAGTACGCTGACGCGCCGCCAAGTCCACGCCGATGCACGCTCAGTGGTCAATTTCTAGGCTCCGTTAAAATTGATCCGTGGAACCGCAAAAGGTCATTCTCTATTACGCGTTCACGCCGATCGCCGATACCGACACGATGCACCTGTGGCAACGCACCCTGTGCGAGAGCCTCGGCCTCAAGGGCCGGATCCTGATCTCGACCCACGGCATCAACGGCACGCTCGGTGGTGAGATGACGGGGCTCAAGCGGTACATAAAACAGACCAAGGAGTACCCCGGGTTCAAGCACATCGACTTCAAGTGGTCCGACGGCACCGGAGCCGATTTCCCGCGACTGCGAATTCGCGTGCGCGACGAGATTGTCTCCTTCGGCGCGCCCGGCGAACTGGTCGTTGACGAAGAGGGCGTGGTGGGCGGGGGTGTCCGCCTGAAGCCGGCCGAGGTCAACCAGCTGGTGGCCGAGCGCGGCGACGACGTGGTGTTCTTTGACGCCCGCAACGCTTTCGAGGCCAAGATCGGCAAGTTCAAGAACGCCGTCGTGCCCCACGTCACCACGACGCGCGACTTCGTGGGCGAGTTGGAGAGCGGCAAGTACGACTACCTGAAGGACCGGCCGGTCGTCACGTACTGCACGGGAGGGATCCGCTGCGAGGTCTTGTCGTCGGTGATGAGGAGCCGGGGCTTCAACGAGGTGTACCAGATCGATGGCGGCATTGTTCGCTACGGCGAGGCCTTCGGCGACCAGGGACTGTGGGAGGGATCGCTCTATCTCTTCGATGCCCGCATGAACCACGAGTTCAGCGAACACACCAAGGTGATCGGCGTCTGCGAAAGGTGCTGCGCGCCGACCAGCAAGTTCTACAACTGCGCGAACCTGGCTTGTCGAAAGCTGATACTGCTGTGCGATGACTGTACGGCGGACAACGTCAGCAAGAAGTGCCTCGCGAGTCATCCTCAACTGTGACGTTGTCTGCCTGAATTTCGGATCGGCGACGTCCACGGGTCCCGGCGGACAAAGACTAGCGACATCGTCTCACCCGATTGGTATGGACCGCCCCCGAGTTCCGGGGATCACGACGAAGCGTCGGCCGTCGCGGTGCGCCTCGTGGGCGACGAACGGTCAGACTTGCGCCTCAGTCGCGGCCGGCCGTCGCCGGCGAGCGCCTGTACGTTGCCAGAACTCATCGACCCTCCGCATTCGCTGCAGACAATCGTGCCCAGGGCCTCGTGACCGCAGCTGCGATGCACTAGGCGAATGGGCGCCCCATTGGGCGCCGCGTACTGATCGCCCCATTGACGCATGGCGTTCATCACGGGCCACAGGTCGCGGCCCTTCGGGGTGAGTCGATAGTCAAAGCGCGGTGGATGCTCGCTGTAGGCCACCCGCTCAAACACGCCGGCCTCGACCAGGTGCTCCAGGCGCAGCTGCAGCACGTTGCGCGAGATACCCAATCGCTCTTGAATGACGTCGAAACGGGTCACCCCGAGGAAGGCATCACGCACGATAAGCATGGTCCACCATTCGCCCACCACCTCGAGGCACTGGGCCACCGAACAGTCCATTTGCGAAAAACTCTTACGTTCCATGTCTCAAGCATAGTCAGTTGCATCACACAATGCACTCTGCTACAGTACGTCTCGTGACAGAACTTACATCGTCAACCGAGGTCGACGCCCGGGCGGCGAGGGTTCGCACGTTGATCTTCCTGGTTACGTCCCTGGGGGCTTTCATGGGATCACTGGACCTCTCCATTGTCAACGTGGCCTTCCCTGCGCTCGAGCGCAGCTTTTCCGGCGATACCACGGCCGACCTGGCCTGGGTTATCACGGCCTACTCCATTGCCTACGGTTCGCTGCTGGTAATTGCCGGGCGCACCGCCGACCGTGTCGGCAGCCGCCGCGTCTTCAACCTCGGTTTGAGCATATTTTGCCTCTGATCCGCCCTTTGCGCCGCGGCGCCGTCGGTTCCCTTTCTCATCGCCGGACGGGTGGTCCAGGGCTCGGGTGCGGCCGCCATGCTGCCCGCGTCGCTCAGCCTCTTGCTGGCGGCCTACCCCCACGAACGGCGCACCCAGATCGTGTCGCTTTGGGGCGGCATCGGGGCCCTCGCGGTGGCGACCGGACCGAGCTTGGGCGCGACCTTGGTCACCGTGGGCGGTTGGCGATGGGTCTTCCTGGTGAACCTGCCGGTGGGTGCCTTTGCCTACTTCATGGGGCGTCGCGTGCTGAAGGAGAGTGCGGTCAACCCCCATCACCCCGCTCCGGACTATCTCGGCGCCGTCCTTGTCTCGGGGGCACTCGCCAGTCTGGTGCTGGCCATCACCCAAGGACCCAGTTGGGGCTGGTCCAGTGCCGCGGTCATCGCGACCTTGGCCTCGTCGGTCCTGCTGGGCAACGTCTTTCTCTATCGCTGTCGCCACCACGCCGAGCCCGTGCTCGACCTCACGCTCTTTCGCGCTCGCAGTTTCAGCGTGACCAACGCCGCCACCCTGCTCTACGCAATGGGATTCTTCGCCATGTTGCTCGGCAACATCCTCTTTCTCACGAGCGTCTGGCACTACCAGATCATTTGGGCCGGTCTCGCCGTGACGCCCGGTCCCCTGGTCGTCGCCGCCGTGGCCGGGCCGGCCGGCCGACTGGCCGCGCGAGTGGGATTCCGACCCGTGCTCTTGGCCGGCACCGCCATCTTCACGTTGGGACTGTTGTCGTTTGCCCTGCGCGTGGGCTTACACCCGCAGTACCTCACCTGCTGGCTGCCGGCGACCGTGCTGCTCGGGTTGGGAATCGGACTCACGTTCCCGGTACTCGGGGCCAGCGCGGTATCGAGCCTGCAGGCGGATCGCTACGCCGTGGGCAGCGCCGTCAACCAAACGGCCCGACAGATCGGCGGCGCCATCGGCGTCGCGATCCTCGTCGTCATTCTCGGGACCCCGCGCAGCGCGCTCGACGCCCTCAACAGTTTCCATCGCCTCTGGTACTTCAGTGCCGCCATGGCGGCGGCCGCCGGT
>OLLM01000063.1_pt1 | contig 47154 bp, 43 predicted proteins | sample 1604581 | NCBI WGS metagenome assembly OLLM01 (sample SAMEA104055725, study PRJEB20765) | soil metagenome | biome: Arctic tundra; feature: Polygonal ground; material: soil | place: USA | collected 2011-09 | depth 0-0.5 m | reverse complement strand
GGGCGGCTCCAGCCGCCACTTTCACTCACATCGATCGATCGCGATAATTTTTGTCTGCGCGGTGCTCTACCTGGCGTCCGCGTTGGTGAGCGTGTGGTTGCAAAAGATGCAGGTTGACGTCACCGGAAAACTCTCCTCGCGCGTCATGCACGACCTTCGCATTCGCGTCTTCACTCACTTTCAGCGCCTGAGCCTCGACTTCTTCACCGACGAGAAGACGGGCGTGCTGATGAGCCGCATGACGAGCGACGTCGAAAACCTCCAGCAGTTCATTCAGGACGGCATCAGTTCCTTCGCTATCCAGGGTCTGACCATGATTGTCATCACGGTGGTGCTCTTCTCACTCAACGTGACGCTGGCGGTCTGGACCATTTTCCTCGTCGTGCCAATACTCTTCGCGCTCTCAATCTGGTTCCACAGCGCCTCGGAACGCGGCTACCTACTGGTTCGCGACCGCATTGCCAACGTGCTGGCCGATCTCTCGGAGTCCCTCTACGGCATTCGGGTGGTCACGTCCAACAACCGTCAGCGCCGCAACATTCGCAACCACCGTCACGTGGTCGGCGCCTATCGCGACGCCAACCTCTACACCGGCCGCGTCAACTCGGTCTATGGACCGGCCACCATCATGATCGGCATCCTCGCCCAAGCACTCCTCCTGCTCATTGGCGGGCACATGGTCCTCAATGGTCAGCTCAAGCTCGGTTACTTGGTGGCCTTCTTCTTGTATTTGAACCGGTTCTTTTCTCCGATCCAGTTGCTCACCCAGCAGTACACGGCGCTGCAACAGGGTCGCTCATCGATCATTCGCCTGCGCGAACTGGTCGAGACACCTCCGAGCGTCGACGAGATCGAAAACGCAATCGTGCTGCCAACCATCGAAGGGCGCATCACCTTCGAGCACGTGAGTTTCGGTTACCTGCCCGGAAAGCTAGTCCTGCACGACATTGATCTCGAGATCGCCCCGGGCGAATCAGTGGCCTTCGTCGGGCCGACGGGCGCCGGCAAGTCCACCATGGCCAAGTTGGCCAACCGCTTTTATGACCCCACCGAAGGTCGGGTGTTGCTCGACGGCGTTGACATCCGTAGCGTTACCCTTCGTTCGCTTCGCTCCCAACTGGGCGTCGTACCCCAAGAGGCGTTCCTCTTCGCGGGCTCAATTCGTACCAACCTAAGTTTCGGACGTACTGGGATCACCGACGAGGACATCGAAGAGGCCATTGACGTGGTGGGCCTTCGTGAATTGGTTGAGCGCCTGCCCCAAGGACTCGACACGGAAGTGCACGAGCGGGGCCAGACGCTCGCAGCCGGCGAACGTCAACTGCTGGCCTTGGCCCGGGCCTTCCTGGCGAGGCCGAGGGTGTTGATTCTCGATGAAGCCACGTCTTCGTTGGACTTGCGAAGTGAAACCGTGATTGAACACGCGCTCGACCGCCTGCTCGAGGGCCGCTCGGCCATTCTCATTGCGCACCGACTCACGACGGCGCAACGGGCCGACCGAATCGTCGTCATTGACCACGGCGGAATCGTCGAAATGGGCGCGCCGAGTGAACTCTTGAGGGCGGGCGGGGCCTACGCCTCCATGTACAACGCATGGCTGGCGTCTGGTGGACGCGACGTGAGCGGCACGTAAGAAACAACTTCGTCGCGACGAGGCGAAGAAATCCCCAGAGACGCTGGTGCGGTTTACGGTCAGAGGCGTCGGGGCGCAAATTAGTGAAACGAGTAAGGATTCATCCCTCTAAGGCAATGGTTCGTCGGTACGAACGTCGAGCCGCGAACGTGCCGAGGCTGCTCACGAGCGCCAGGGTCACAAAAGCAGCGGTCAGCAGTACGTACCAACCACCCAGTGCCGACCTCTCCAGGAAATAACTCACTCCCTTTAGTGGAGTTGGCTGCAATGCCGCGGCCACCCCGCAGCTCGAGATCGCGACGGCCATGAACGCAAACAGCGTTGACAACACCGTCGCGACCCTCGATCCGGAGCGCAAGGAGATGTCGGGCAGGTCGCTTCGCCGGACCGCTCGCGCAATGACGAACGGGGCCAGGACAAAGGCCACGACGAGCAGGGTGAGACCAGTGAAGGCAAGAATTTGCGCGATCGTGAGACCATGGGGCTTCGTCACGCAGTGAAAGGAAGTTTTTCCGCCTACGGTGTCGAAACACTCCGTCGCCGTTGCCGCGGCCGAATAGATGCCAAACGGCAGGACGACCAGAACCAAGCCGACGCCGAAAACAATTGCCACCAGGGAAGCTCGCGGCAGCCACCCCTTTCTCTGACGCTGCGCCAACCCAACGCGCAAACGACTCCAGCCAAACACGACAATGAGCAAGCTCACGAAGGCGAGATCGAAGACAACCGACGCGAAGTTGCGAGCAAAGACTCCCGCACGAGGCAGTTGTGCAGCGTGGCTCCCGTGGGAAAAGCCGTATTCACCGCTGTTAGCGAAAAAGATGACAACGAGGGGAATCATGGCGAACCAGGGCAGCGTCGCGACGAGCAACGCCGTTTGCGTTCGACGCGACCACAGGGGGCGCGACGCCGGAGCGCCAGTCCCGAGAATCCGTGCCCGCAGGGATCCCCCGAGGAGATTGAGCGAGATACGCAACGACGACTGGCCGTCTTCAGTCAAGCCGTCGATCACCGCGACCATCTCATCGCGGTAGCGCTCTTGCCACCACGTGGGATACGTGCGCAGTGAAAGCCGCGTGAGCTTTGCAGAGCTCGTCACGCGTGAGCCGTGCCCAGACGGCGCAAGCCAACCGTTGCGACCTTCGACGTGACCAACAACCGCTCGCGCAGCGCCGCCGCGCCCGCGCCGGTCAGTCGGTAGGGTCGACGTCGTTCTTCGGCCGCCAGGGCCTCGACGAGTCCCTGCTCTTCTAGCCGGTTCAAAACTCCGTAGAGGGTTCCGGGGCCGAGGGTGACGTGCGCGATGGATTCGATGTCCTTGATCAGGGCGTAACCATGCATCGGACCAGCGGCGAGCGAGGTGAGCACGAGCAGCGCCGGGTCTTGCGCACGCTGCCATCCCTTTACAGCCATTGCGGCTCCAATCCGTTGCGGTGACTGTATCAGATTACGTAGTAAAACTTAACGGCTCTACGGTGAATCGTTTTGGCTCGCGTTCGTTCACAACCACGTCGTTCGCAGCCATCGAGGGCTGTGATCGTTCAGGTCGCTCGTCGCGGGAGCCCCGGCACGTCAGCGAGTGTTCTCGCCGGTATCGAGCCTGACAATCCCGCAACGATTGGATCGACCGACACCACCCCGCAGAAATCAAAGATCTCCTTTGAGCGCGCTCGGACGGTCGTTGATCCTCCACTTCCCGGCAGGTCAATCTTCGTTATGACCGACGTCACGCAGTGCGACGGTGGGTAGGAGTCGTCACCCACCAACCAGAACGACGCCAGTCCGACGTGAGGCTTGAGATCCACCAACGGCGCGCCGCGACCGCGGGCGTTGCCGTAGAACGTGTACGTAGGGCCCGGTTGATCGCGCAGTGCTGGTGAACGACTTTTACCGGCCAAGTCGATGAATGAAATCTTTGGATACCCCTTTAACGAGCACGCGTGTGCACTCACGTTCCTGATCCAAAAAAGATCTTCTGTCTGGGTCATGCCGGCGCTCGCCCCCTCGTGGCTAACGCGCAGCGACGAGATTGAACACGTCGGAACCTCATTCTTTGTCGCCGCCGACACGTCAACATTCGTGATCCAGAGTGGTGCTCCGACCACCAAAAGCAAGAGGCCAACAAGGTTACAACGTCTCATTGCGTCAGTATGACAGGTCAGATCAGAACGGCGTCGATGAGAAGACTCTCAGACCAATCCCTTGACCGTCTCGATGAGCGAGGCGGAAGTCTGACCATCTCTAGTAACCGGGTACACCTGCAAATGCGTGACGCCGGCGGCCCTAAACGCAGCGATTCGTTCGGCGACGTAGCTCTTGGGACCGCACAACGTAGTGAGTTCTAAGAACTCAGCCGGCACCGCCGCCTCGGCCTCTTTCTTCTTTCCCTCGAGGTAGAGATCCTGGATGGTCGCGGCCTCCTTCTCGTAGCCGTAGCGCACGGCGACGTCGTTGTAAAAATTCTTGCCCTTCGCGCCCATGCCCCCCACGTAGAGCGCCACCAGTGAACGCTGGAGATCGCGAAGGGCGGTAACGTCACTGCCCTCGCCAATCGCGAGGAGGCCGCCGGCGCTAATCATCAGCTCGCCCAGGTCGCTCGATCGTTTGGCCGCACCGGCTGACATCGCGGCGCCCCATACTTCCTTCGCCCGTTCGGGTATGAAGAGCATGGGCAACCAGCCATCGGCGATCTCAGCCGTGAGCTCCACGTTCTTTTCTCCCAGTGACGCGATCCATACGGGAATCTCACTGCGCACCGGGTGCGCAATAATCTTGAGCGCCCGGCCGAGCCCGGTCCCCTCGCCGGGCGGCAACGGCAGTGTGTAGTTCTTGCCCTGGTGCGAGAGCGCTGCGTCGCGCTTCCATACGTTGCGACATATTTCGACGATCTCGCGAGTTCGTCCAAGAGGATTGTTGTAGGCAACGCCATGAAAACCCTCAATGACCTGGGGGCCGGAGGCGCCGAGTCCCAGGTGAAAACGGCCGTCGCTAAGCGCGTCGATTCCTGCCGCGGTCATGGCAATGAGTGTGGGCGTACGGGTATAAATGGGCAAAATGGCGGCGCCGATCTCCACTTTGCCAGTTAGGGCCGCGAGGTAGCCCATCAGCGACGGACTATCGAAGCCGTAGGCTTCGGCTACCCAGACCAGGTCCAGACCGGCCTTTTCCATGTCCACCACGTCGTGGGCCGCCTTTTTGAATCCACCGGAGTAGTCGAGCAACGTTGCTATCTTCATCATGACCTTCCGCTTTTCGGGACCGTTGTCACCGTAGCGCAGCGCATTGTTGACCTGGTCTTTTGTCACAGGCATCGTGCCCTACGCTTGTAGCGGGAACAACAGCGTTCTCACTTAGTAAAAAGGCTGGTGACAACGTGGTCACACGTCCACAAGAGGCGCACGCCCACGAGTACAATCCGTGGCTCAACGTCGTCTCCCTCATCGAAAAAGCGGGACGCCTGCTCGGCCTGGACGAGGGAATGATCAAACGCATTGTCACACCCGAGCGCGTCCTCGAAGTGGCCGTGCCGGTGCGCATGGACTCGGGCGAGATCAATATGTACGAGGGCTGGCGCATCCAGCACAACACGGCGCGCGGTCCGGGCAAGGGCGGCATTCGCTTTCACCCGAGCGTTAACGCCGATGAGATCGCGGCCCTCAGCGCCGACATGTCCATCAAGTGCGCCGTGGTCAACATCCCCTACGGCGGCGCCAAGGGCGGTGTCAAGGTCGACCCGTCAATCCTGTCGCGCGGTGAACTAGAGCGACTGACCCGTCGCTACGCCTTCGCGATTGCGCCGGTCATCGGCCCCGATCGCGACATCCCCGCTCCCGACATCAACACCGATCCTCAGGTCATGAGTTGGATCATGGACACGGTGTCGATGCTGCGCGGACACAACACGCCCGGCGTGGTGACCGGCAAGCCGCTCGCCATTGGTGGCACCACCGGTCACGCCGGCGCGACGTCGCTCGGCGTCACGATCTGCATTAGCGCCATCTTGCAACGGCTCGGGCGGATGGCCAACGAACAGCACGTGGTCATCCAGGGCTACGGCAAGGTCGGCGCACCGCTGGTGAAACTCCTGAGCGATCGCGGCATGAAGATCGTGGGCATCGAGGACGTGCGCGGCGCCATCCACGTGCCCAACGGCATCAACCACATCACCTTGGCCGAGCACGTCGCCGAGGCGGGCACGGTCGTGGGCTATCCGGGCAGTGACGACGTACCATCCGGTCAGCTCTTCACGATTCGCAGTGACATCGCCATTCCGGCCGCCCTCGGAGGCGCCATCGACGAGAAGGTCGCCGAAACCATGGAGGCCTCGATTGTCGTCGAAGCGGCCAACGGCCCCACCACGGGCGAGGGCGCCGAGATGCTCGACAGTCGCAACATCCCCGTCGTGCCCGACGTGCTGGCCAACGCCGGCGGTGTCGTGGCCTCCTACTTCGAATGGGCCCAGGATCTCCAAGGCTTCATGTGGGAGACCGAACTGTTCCAGCAGCGCCTGGAAAAGACGATGGCCGAGTCCTTTGACCACATTTGGACCCGCCACAACCAACTGGGCGTCACCATGCGCGAGACGGCTCTCGCGGTAGGGGTCGAGCGCATCGCCGAGGCGACCGAACTGCGCGGCCTCTTTCCCTGATTCGCAGTCATATCTAAGGAGCACCACCCACCAGAACGGCTCCTTCACGTGTGTCAATCTGGTGGTGTGTCAATTGCAGAGCCGACCCGTGAAGAGCTTGAAGCGCTATTGCACGAGTTACGCGAGGAAGTGGTCCGACTTAAGGATGAGATTCGCCGTCTGCAACGCGAGCGCCACGAAGCTCCGCCGCACTACTTGTAGTTACACGAAGCCCGAACCGGGCACGTAACGGTATTTCACGTCGCCAAGAACTGCGCCGCAGCGACGACGACGGTTGCCGCAAGGAAGGTCAGACGTATCGTTCTCATCCTTCGAGGCCACGAGGGGTTCAACTTTACGGTTCACAACTACGCTTGGATCGTCCTTCTTCGAGTGAGGTGTGCATGGCCCAATTGATGCCGGCGGCGTTTATCGGCCACGGCAACCCAATGAACGCGATCGAACACAATCGCTACACCGAGGCCTGGTCCAAGTTCGGCGCCTCACTGACGCGACCCCGGGCCATCCTGGTCATCTCGGCACACTGGTACGTCAACATCACGGCCGTCACCGCCATGCACGTCCCGCGCACCATCCACGACTTTTACGGCTTTCCCCCCGACCTCTTCAACGTGCAGTACCCGGCCCCCGGCGATCCCGGAATTGCCGAACGTATTGTCGACGTGGTCCAGCCCACGTACGTGGGACTGGACGAGGACAGTTGGGGTATCGACCACGGCACCTGGTCGGTGCTGGTGCACATGTTCCCTGAGGCCGACGTGCCGGTCCTGCAGCTCTCCATCAACGCGGAGCTGCCCTTTGACTACCACTTCAACCTCGGCGCGCAGTTGCACGCCCTGCGCGAAGAAGGCGTGCTCATTCTCGGTAGCGGCAACGTGGTGCACAACCTGCGCCTGGCCGACCGCAACGCGATGGGCCAAGGTACCGACTGGGCCCATCGCTTCGACGAGGACGTCCAGTCAATGATGACCACCGACGCCGGCGAATTGGGCCGCGCCGCGAACCACCGCGACTACCAACTGGCCGTGCCGACGCCCGATCACTTCCTGCCGCTGGCCTACGTTGCCGGGCTGAGCGCGGCCGCCAACAGCCCGACCACGACGCTCATCGACGGCTACGAGATGGGTTCGCTGTCCATGACCGCCTACCAGCTCGCCGGGGTCTGAATTACTTTCTCCGTTCGGCGCTACTCACGCGCCACAACGAGAGCGCGAGCGCGCCGATGGCCAGCATGGGCAACGCGAAGATGGCGACGGTATTGAAGTGACCCGCGACGCTGAGCAGCGCCACCAGGCCAATGGTAAGAACGACGGTCACGAAAAGTTCGGGCGTGTCGCCCACCAGGAAGTCCCACCAGAACATGGCGAAGCCCTTCACCAGGCGAACGAAAAGGGTCGGCTGCTCGTCGCTCACGGGGCCACCTCACTGTCCACTAGCGGGTGTTGACGTCGCATCACGGTGACCAGGAGCCACGTCACGAGCGCGTAGAGCAGCACGAAAAACAACAAGGTCACGTCGTTATCGGGCCACTTGATCCTGAGACCCTCACCGGTCCAGAAGGTGCCGTACGTAACGAGCAGGACGCCCACGCTCATCTTCATGGCGTTCTCCGGCACCCTCGAGAGCTGGCGGGCCACAATTACGCCCGCCGCACCCACCACCACGACCGCGATCGCGGCCACGATGACGGCGAGTCCGAGGCGGTGGGCCGACGTGCCCAGCGTCAATACGATGATCACCACCTCAAGTCCCTCGAGAAAGGTTCCCTTAAACGCGACGACGAAGGCCACCCGATCACGGCCCACCGTGGCGTCGAGCGCCTGCAACTCAGCGACTTTCGATCGGTAGATCTCGTCTTCATCGTGCTTGGCTTTAAGACCGCTCGAGCGCAGGATCGCCTTTCGCAGCCACTGCATTCCAAAGATCAACAACACTCCACCCACGACGAGGCGCAGCCCGTCGAGCGGTACGTGCACCAACGCGGGACCAAAGGCCGCAACCAACGCCGCCAACGCGACGAGCGCGACGGCCACACCCTGCAGCGCCGAACGCCAGCCCCGGGTGTGTCCCACCGCCAGCACGATGGTGAGGGCCTCGACCATTTCCACAGAGCAAGCGAGGAACACCGCCCCCACCAGCACGACGACGCCCGTGGAGACCGTGGTGGAAAAAATCATGATCAAGTACCTTCCGTCGGGTCCATCACAAAACAAGATGCCACGTTCAAGTCAATCTCCACTACACAACCCCGATCAAAACGAGCGGGCGAGAAGACCTTGCTAAACACGGCGCTCTCGCCCACGCTGATTACGTGTTCGTAGCCTCGACCATTAAAGGCTACGTCGAGAATCTCACCCTTGATTCCCTCCAACGCCCCGGGCGCACCGATGGTCACCCCGGCGGCGCGAACGAAGAGGTGTACGTCATCGCCGGGTGGATGGCGCGCGAAGGTCATGGCCTCGATCCGCTGGTCGCGAGCAAACGGGAGCACGACCTGCACGCGCTGGGGGCCGCACTCGCCCACCAGTGCCACGGGGAATTCTCCGGCGACGCCGGTGAAGCGCGCCACGAAGGCGTCGACCGGGCGACGATAGATGTGCTCCGGGGTGTCCAGTTGGACCAGGCGGCCTTGATTGAGCACGCCAATTCGGTCCGCCAGCGCGAAGGCCTCGGATTGATCGTGCGTGATGTAGACGGCGGTCGCGCCGGCGCTGCGCGTGAGGGTCGCAATCTCGATGCGCAACTGCTCGCGTCGATCGGCGTCCAGATTCGAGAGCGGTTCGTCAAAGAGGATCAGTCCGACGTCCGCCGCCAGCGCCCTGGCCAGGGCCACCCTTTGCTGCTCGCCCCCGGACAATTGATTGGGGAACCGATCGGCGAGGTGCTCGATACCCACGCGTCCCAGCAGGTCGTCAACCCGGGCCACCCGCTCGGCGTTCGAACGTGACGATTTTGCCAACGGGAACGCGACATTTCTTCGAACGCTGAGGTGCGGCCAGAGGGCGTAGTCCTGGAACACCATGGCCAGACGGCGCTTCTCCGGCGGCACGAAGATTCCCGGGCCCACTACGTCACGCTCGTCAATGGTGATCACACCACTGGTGGGCCGCTCGATGCCGGCGAGGCACCTCAAGAGAGTGGTTTTGCCCGATCCCGACGGACCCAGCAAGACCAGAAACGTGCCCGGTTCGATCTCGAGGGTCACGTCATCGAGTGCGACCTTTTCGCTGAACGTCTTGCGCAGACCGCGAAAGCAAACGCTCGCCGCGTGACGCGTTGGCGACACCGTCACGACTGCACCCCACTCCAGCCAATTCGCCGCCACCCCTTCGGCGTGAGCAATCGATACAGGCCCAGGGCCAGCAGGATCACTCCGAGCATCTCGACCAACGTGATGATCGTCATCGCGGTGCCCGTGCCCAGCTCGAAGTTCGCCAAATACGCCTGAATCGTGACCGAGGCGGGCTCTTGGCTCGGCGGATACAGGATCTGCGCGATGGCCAACTCGGCAATGGTCTTGGTGAAGGTCAACAACCAACCCCACAGCAGGACTCGCGAGACGAGCGGGAGATTCGTCGTTCGCCAGGTGCGGAATCGACTCGCTCCGTGGACCCGAGCGGCCTCTGAGAGGGATGGCTGAATCTGACTGACCGGACCGGCCATGAAGCGTGTTTGGCCGGGTAGCGACGACGCGACGAGCGCCAACATCAAGAGGGGAAGTGTCTTATAGAGATCGATGACGTGCGACGTGATGAAGCTCAGATTGTAAAAGAAGATGTAGCCCACCCCCAACACCACGCCCGGCACGGCCACTGAACCCAACAAGAAGACGTCGGTGATCCGCTGGCTCCACCCGCCGGGATTGTTCACCAGGCGCCGAGCCAGTATCAGGGCCAATACGCCGGTGGCGGTCGCGACCACGAGGCCCATTTGGTTCGACAGCAGTAGGGGCGCCGCCAGATCCTTGCCGATTATCGACGGATGCAAGACCTGCTCGTAGTAAGTGGTGGTGAGATGCACCACCCCCGTTGAGTAGATGCCCAAGTTCTTGACGAACGAACCTACGAGGGCACCCAGTACCGGAACGCCCAGCCCGATGAAGAAGAGCAGCGCAACGCCCGCCGTGGCGCCCACTCGAGCGAGGGGGCGAAACTCTCGGCGACGAGGCGGCCGGGTCCGACCGGACAATACGGCGAACGAGCGTCGGCGCATCACGTGCGACTGGAGAAGTATCGGGGGAATCGTAGAGATGATCAACACGCAGGCAATGACTGCGGCGACGGGGAAATTGGCCGGGAAATTACTTATCGCGCTGAACAAGGTGTAGGTGGCCAGGGGGAAATTACTGTGATACCCGAGGGTGAAGGCCACTCCGAAGTCGCTCATCGTTTCGGCGAAGCTGATGGCGAGGGCGCTCAGGAGGGCTGGCGCAATTATTGGCAAGACCGTGCGCAGAGTTAGGAAGCGGTTGGCCCCGTGAATTCTCGCGGCGTCTTCGAACTCCGAACCGAGGCCCTGTAGACCGGCCGTGACCACGAAGTACGCGAACGGTAGCGCGGCGGTCGTGAGCACGATGACGATGCCAAGAGGTCCGAAGAATTCACCGTAGAACCACTTGGTATTGAGGCCCAGGAACTGCGCGGCCCCGTAGGGCTGAAGCAGGTCCCCCCACCCCAGCGTCATCATCCACGTCGGCACGATGAATAAGAGCCACATCAGGATCGCCCACACCCGGCGGCCGTAGACGTTGGTGCGGTGGATCAGCCACGCCATCGTGGTGGCTAGGCCGACCGCGAGGAAGGACACGAGGGTGGAGACCCACAACGAATTGAAGATCCCCCGACCCGTTTGACCCTGAAAGGCCTGCGCGACGTACTTGAGCGTGAAGAGCTGCGGGCCCTGCTGAAAGAGGCGTGGGCTGGTGGCCAGCAACAGAAAACAAATGACCGGCGCAATGATCAGCAGCGCCAATACCGTCCAGATGGCAACCGTGCCGAGCGAGAGGCGGCGCGGCGTCTTGGGAACCAGTAACCGTGAAGCGGTAACGGCGGCGGTCATGTGCGAAATAGTCCTTGCGTATGGTGGCGCTGCGACCTCATTACGAGATCGCAGCGCCAGGGGAGGGTTGATTTCGCCAGTTGGGGTGGCTAGTTAACCGTTGTTGATATTGCTTTCGAACCACGCGTTTATCGCGGTCTCTTGTGGTCCCCATACGTAGGGGTCAATGGTCTGCACGGGGATTGTGTTGAGCGACGGTATGACGGCGTTCGATGGCTCTTCACCGGTCAGCACGGGCCAAAACAGCGAGTCGCCCTCGGGATCACCCGTCTGCATGATGTGCTGACCGCCCTTGGCCATCACCCAGTCGACGAACTTCTGGGCTTCCGCGCGCACGGTCTTGGGCATCTTGGCGTCAATTCCAATCACGCTCGGTAGCGCGGTGACGGGGGTCAAGTAGGCCACCTTCATGGTGGGGTACGTGGTGAGCGCCGCTCCGTAGCCAGCCGAACTCTGGATGATCGCCATCTTTATTTGGTGAGCCGCGATAGCCGCGATGGTCACGCCGTTGGTGGCGTTGACCACCAATCCGTTGGCCTTCAACTGGGTCAGGAAATTCTCGCCGTCCGTGACCGACTTGTTCAAGTTGTGGGTCGTCGAATAGTCACCCGTGAAGTTCATGAGTCCGGCGATCAGGGGGTAGGTCGGACCCGACTGGGCGGGGTCGTTCATGCCCAGTTCACCCTTGTACTGAGGTTCCAGCAGGTCCGCCCACGTGGTGGGAAGTTGCGCCGGCGTGACCTGGGACGAGTCGTAGACCAGGGCACCGGTGGCGGTCAGACCGGTCGGGGTGTAACTGCGATCGGCCGGGACGTTCTGCAGGCCCACCTTGTTAAAGGAGACCTTGGGCGTCGAATGCTTGACCAGCATGTGCTCGTCATCCAATTGGGCGAAGGCGGTCGCCCCATCGACCCACAGCACTCCCCATTTCGGGTTATTACCCTCGGCCTGGATTTGCTGAAGCAGCGGACCGGTCGAGTTGTCGTTCAGGGTGACCGTGAAACCGGGGTGGGTGGCGTTGAACGCCTTTACCGCGGCGGAGTCGTAACCCTGGGCCGAGTAGACCACCAGGGTGGGGCCATTTCTGGACGCGCCCGCCGAGACGGACACGAGGGACAGTGAAGCGCAGGCAGCCGCGAGGGCGAAGAGCGAGATCCGCTGGCGAAGGACACCGGTTGGCATTGAAGTAATTTTCATACTCTCGTTTTACGAGGTGAACGTAAAAAATCTGTGACGTCAACTCAGCGGCGATGTGAAACCTTCTCGCAACTTTTGTCACGTACGGCGAATTGGTTGACCTTTACGTCGACCAGTGTGACGCAACCAGAAGATTACGAATCGCGAAGGCGCAGTTCATCCTCCACGGAAGCCGGATCGATGCCCCGACTGCGCAGCAACAACAGGGTGTGGAACCAGAGGTCCGCCGCTTCGCTGACCACCCTTTCGTCACTCTCACTGAGCGCGGCCACCACCAGCTCGACCGCTTCTTCACCGACCTTGCGCGAGAGCAGCGCGGTACCGTCTCGCAGCATCGTGGCGACGTAGGAGTCCTCCGCGTCCGCCTGCTCGCGCTGGAGAATTCGCCGCCAGAGCCACGGGGTGAAGCAGGACGTTGTCCCGTCGTGACAGGCCGGTCCGTCGGCGGCAACGCGCACGAGCACCGCGTCCTCGTCGCAGTCGAGCTGGACCTCCACCACGTGCATGACGTTGCCCGAGGTCTCGCCCTTTTGCCAGAGCTTCTGACGCGCACGGGAATAAAAGTGCACCAGGCCACTCGAGCGCGTGAGGCCCAGCGCTTCTTCATCCATCCATCCGAGCATCAGGATCCGCCCGGTCCGGTCGTCCTGCACAATGGCCGCGCGTAGTTCGTCGCTCATACCCGTTCCTTCACCGGTCGCAGTTGCACGCCCAGACTTTCCAATTCCCCGCGCAAACCCGGCAGACCGGCGGGGTTCTCGTGCACGATCGAGGCTACTAAGGCAGCGTCCGTGATGCGCAGAGCCTCGGCCACGTGCTGGGCCGAGCCCGCGCCGCCCGACGCGATGACCGAGATAGCGACCGCGGCTCGCACGGCGCCCGTGAGCTCTAAGTCGAAACCCTTGCGCTGGCCGTCGTGAAAGATCGACGTCAGCAGGATCTCGCCGGCCCCGCGTTCGGCGGCCTCGATGGCCCACGGAATGACACGCACGGTGGTCGCCACGCGACCACCGTGCGTGTGCACCACGCCACTGCCGGCGTCGATCGCCACCACCACGGCCTGGCTGCCGTAGCGAGAGGCGATGGCGGTCACGAGCGCGGGATTGGCGAGTGCGGCCGAGTTGAGCGACACCCGGTCGGCCCCGGACTCGATGATTCGCGTGGCGTCGGCCACGCTGCGTACACCGCCGCCGACGGTGAAGGGTATGTCGAGCACTTCGGCCACGTGAACCACGACCGAGTTCATGGTCTCGGTGTCGTCCGGTGTCGCCGCGATGTCGAGCAGCACCAGTTCGTCCGCGCCACCGGCGCTGTAGAAGGCGGCCAGTTCAACGGGGTCGCCCACGTCACGCAGGCCAACGAAGCTCACGCCCTTCACCACTCGACCGTAGGCCACGTCCAGGCAGGGGATCAGGCGGGCAAGAGGCATTGCTCAAGGAGGTTTAGGCCGGCCGCGCCACTCTTTTCGGGGTGGAACTGAACGCCAAAAAATGAGCCGTTGCGCACCGCGACCGAGACGCCCTCGGACGTCGCCACGGTGTCGGGCGACTCACCCGCGTACGAGTGGGCGAAGTAATAGGCCTCATTCCAGGGCTCCACCATGGCCCAGCCGAGCCGCGGTACCCGCGGCGTTGTCAGGCGCGTCACGTGTCCGCTCAACAGCCCGAGTCCGGCAACGCCGCCATCTTCTTCGGTCGTTTCCAACGCCAACTGCATGCCTAGGCAGATACCCAGAATCGGACCACCACTAGAGAACCGTTCGTGCAGCGCGACGTCCGCGCCTGTCTCGTGCAGGTGCACCATGGCGCTGCGCGCCGAACCCACGCCCGGCAACACAACGAACGGTGCCGCCAACAGGGCCTCGCGTTCGCTTGAGACTTCGCTCGTTCGGCCCAATCGACTGAGCGCTGCTCGCACCGAATGGGTGTTGCCCGCTCCGTAGTTAACCACCACTATCTCGTTCACAACGAACCCTTCGTCGAGCGCACCAGCGAGCCGTCGCGGGTGAGGGCCTGGGCCAGCGCACGGCCGACGGCCTTGAAAGACGCCTCCGCGACGTGGTGGTCGTTCTCGCCATTGGCGGTCACGTGCAGGGTGATGCGGGCGGTCTGGGCCAGCGACTCAAAAGCGTGCGCGGCCATGCCGGGATCGGGGGTAATGGAGATGTTGGCCGTCGCTCGACCCGAGAGGTCCACCACCGCGTGGGCCAGCGCCTCGTCCATCGGCACCCGGGCTTCGCCGTAACGGGTGAGTCCCCGTCGGTCGCCGAGGGCCATATCCAGGGCCTCGCCGAACGTGCGCATCATGTCCTCGACGGTGTGGTGATCGCCCGTTTCGAGGTCGCCCACGCCTTCTAAGCGCAGATCCATCCCGCCGTGAAAGGCCAACTGCTGGAGCATGTGATCGTAGAATCCCAGACCGGTGTTCACGTAGACGCGGCCCTCGCCCGGCACGCGCAGACGAACATTGAGCATCGTCTCGGCCGTGGCGCGCCGGTGGCGCACGCCTTGGCGGGGCAGCGAGGCACCCCACAACTCACTGCGCAGTGCGTCGAGCAGGAAATCGTCATCGAGCTCGTCGCGCACGCTGACCCGTAGTCCCCCGGGGTAAGCGCGCAGCACGACGCCGTAGCCCAGCATCCTCTCCACCAGCTCTTGGGGATTATCCATCGGGATGAACAGGAAGTTGGTGTACGATCGCAGGGCCTCCAGGCCCAGGGTCGCCAATTCCTCGGCCAGTCGGTCGCGCTCGGCCACCTGGGCCGACACGTCCGGTTCGGCGCTCATGGCCGCCAGGGCCAAGGACGCGGAGAGCGATGAGACCGAAAGGGGTGCCTGGCGCGACGTGATGACGGCCGTCAGCTCGGGCGTCGCGACTGCGTAACCAACGCGCGCCCCGGCGAGTCCGTACGCCTTGGAAAACGTGCGCAAGATAATGGCGCCGTTGTCAACGAGGTCGAGCGCGTCGACGCCGGCGTAGTCGGCGTAGGCCTCGTCGATGACCAACTGGCCCGGCACGTCGGGAATTTCGGGCATTTCGCCGGTTGGATTGTTGGGCCGGCACACAAACACCAGGTCGGCGCGGGCGGGGTCGTCAATCATGGTTGCGCCCGCCATCGTGGCGGCGTAACGGTACATGGAGTACGAAAAGGCGGGCACCGTCGCGACCGTGCCGCCTTCGCCAAAGATACGCGCCAGCAGCACGATGAATTCGTCGCTGCCCGCGCCGAGGGATATCTGATCGAGACCCACGCCGTGACGGGTCGCGACGGCCTGGCGCAGCGATTCGTAACGACCACGGTCGTATTCGTTGACGTCGGCCAGCGCTCTGGCCAGCGCGGCCGGACGGGCACTCGCCGGCGGCGTCGGCGCCACGTTGCCGTCAAAACGCAGGATCGCTCTCACGTCGAGGCCGGCCTGGGCGGCCAGCGCCTCGCTCGACGGCGGCCACTGGTACGCGTCGAGGACTTTTGGGCTACGCACGTCGGGCCGTCGCCTTGTGCGCGGGCATGTCCTCGAGGTCGGCCAGCGCTTCGATGATCGGGGCGAGCAGTTCCAAACCCTCCCTGGTGACGCGTTGCACGGTGACGGTCTTCATGAAGGTCTCCAGCCCGAGACCGCCGGTGGACTTAGACCAGCCGCCCGTCGGCAGTACGTGGTTACCGCCGGTGGCGTAGTCCCCCGCCGGCACCGGCGAATAGGGACCCACAAATACGGCGCCGGCGTTTCGTATTCTCCCGGCCAGTGACTCAGCGCGCAGGCCCAGTAGCGCGACGTGCTCGGCGGCGTATCCCTCGACTTCGGCCAACGCCGCTTCGACGTCGTCGCCAACGCGCACTACGTAGCCGCGCGAGTCGGGGCCGTGTTCCATCTGGGCCGCGATCTCTTGATCAATCAGTGCTTCGGATATACCGACGTCGGCCACGACCACGATCTCGCTGGGTCCGGCCGGTAGGTCAATCGCCACGTCGCGACTGACCAACAGCTTGGCGGTGTTGACCGCGCCGCCGCCCGGGCCGACGATCTTGTCCACGGCCGCGATGGACTCGGTACCGTAAGCCATGGCGGCAATCGCCTGCGCGCCGCCAATCGCCCACACCTCTTCGATGCCGAGCAGCGCGGCCGCCTGGGCCACGGCGGCGGCCCCGCTGGGCGGGGTGCAGACCACGATGCGTTCGACTCCGGCCACCTGGGCCGGGACGGCAGTCATAATCAGTGACGAGACGAGACCCTTGGGCACGTAGATCCCCACCGAGCGCAGCGGGGTCCATCGCCGCTCCAACGTCACCCCGGGTGACACTTCCATCATGAGGTCTTGGGGGCGTTGCGCCTCGTGCCAGGTGCGCACCGACGACGCCGCCGCCAAGACCGCAGCCGTGGGGATATCGCCGTAGGCAACTGCGCGCTCAGGCTTGGATGCCGTGGTCTTGTCGAATCGCTTTGACCACTCCGCGAGCGCCGCGTCACCGCGGGCCCGTACGTCGTTGACAATCTCTTCGATCGAAATCGAACTACTGGTCTTGATCGGGCTGCTCACGGCACCATCCGTTCGACGGGCAGCGTGAGGATGGACGTCGCCCCACAGGCCGCGAGCTTGGGCAGCAACGACCATATCTCCGCGGCGGGCACCAACGCGTGCACGGCGACGATACCTGGCGTCGCTAGGTCCATCACGGTGGGCGAACCCTTGGTGGGCAACACGGCGGTCACCTCCGCCAGACGATCCTTGGCCACGTTGCACAGCAGGTAACGATTGGCCCGGGCGTTGATCACCGAGCCCAGCAGCGTGGTCAGTGTCCGGCGCGCTTCGTGGTCAGTCGATCCGGTGCGACCCACCAGGACGGCCTCGGACTCGAACAGCACGCCGATCGAGCGCAGTCCGTTGGTGCGCAGGGTGCTGCCGGTCGACACCAGGTCAATGATGGCGTCGGCCAGACCCAGGCGCGGTGAAATCTCCACGGAGCCGGCCACCTGGACCAGTTCGGCGCTGACGCCGCGTTCGGCCAAGACCTTGGCGGCGATGCGCGGGTGCGACGTGGCGATGCGCCGCCCCTCGAGGTCGCTCAATTTCGTCGCGCTGTCCTCCACGGAGACCGCGGCCTGCAGCGAGCAGGTGCCGAAGCCCAGGTGCAGGAGGACCTCCACGTTGCTGTCGCGCTCGGCCACCAAGTCCAATCCCGTGATGCCGCAATCGACCACGCTGTCCTGGACGTATTCGGGCACATCGTCGGCGCGTACAAAGAGCAGGTCGATATCGGCGTTGAGGCAGTGTGCCTGCAGCACCCGCTCGCCCGGTTCCTGTGGCGCCACGCCGCTCGCCTCGAGCAGGGCCCAGGAGGGCTCACGCAGACGTCCCTTGGACGGCAACGCCAGGGTCAATCGACGGGTCACTTGCGGCCCTGCTTCAACACGGCGCCGTAGCCGCCCTCGCCGTAACGAAGCCAGTGCGCGACTCGCGTCACGGTCGCGGTGGAGGCCCCGGTGCGACGCGATATCTCTTGGTAGGGCACGGCCTCATCGACGAGACGAGCAACTTGCAGACGTTGGCCCATGGCGTCGAGTTCGGTCGTCGTGCACACGTCGCGCAAGAAGGCCGCGACCACGGAGGGATCACGCAGGCGCGCGAAAGCGTCCACCAGTTCTTCGAAGCGCGGCGCCGTTTCCGGTTTGGTCTCGGCCGGAACCACCCTGCCCGCTGTCATAGCAACATGATAGCATGCTACTACGCTACTATGCAATTGATCCCCGCCATCGACCTGCTCGGCGACGACGCCGTACGCCTCGAGCAGGGCGACTACGACCGCGTCATTTTTCGCCAACCCCTAGAAGAGTTCGTGGGCCGCATCGTCGCCACCGCGCCGCCGCTGATTCACGTGGTGGACCTTCAGGGAGCTCGAGACGGCGCGCTACGCGTCGCCGTCGTGCGGCGATGCGTGACGGCGGCCGGCGGTATCAAACTACAAGTGTCGGGCGGACTTCGCTCAGTCGATTCCGCTCGGGCGGTACTCAATGCGGGCGCGGCGCGGGTGATCGTCGGCACGGCGCTCTGGAGCGAGCCGGCGGCGCTCGGAGAATTCGTTGATGCCTTGGGCGACCGGTTGGTGGTGGCGATTGACGTTCGTGACGGTCGCCTCGCGGTCTCGGGCTGGCTCGCCGCCACGGGTATAACGGTTGACGATGCACTCGCGCGTTGCGTGGACGCGGGAGTGACGCGCCTGCATGTCACCGCCATTGAACGTGACGGGACGATGCGCGGGCCCGACCTTTCGCTCTATCAAGTAGCGTGCGCCAGTGGTCTGGCGGTCGTCGCGGCGGGTGGCGTCCGAAACGACGCCGACGTCGACGAATTAGAGAAAATAGGGTGCGAGGCGACAGTCATGGGAGTGGGTTACCTGGCCCGTTTGGGGTTGGCAATCCACGACGCGTAACGAGTCTCGCGAATCAGATTCGTTCGGGGACCATGTCGATCGCGCCGCAGGGACACTCGGTCACGCAGATGCCACACCCCTTGCAGAAATCCAGGTCGACCTCGTAGCCCAAATTGGGACCGAGTTTGATGACGGCATTGTCCGGACAGACGCCGTAGCAGTTGTCGCACTCGAAACAGTTTCCGCACGAAAGACAGCGACGGGCTTCGAAGAGCGCATTCTCTTCACTCAGGCCTCCCACGACCTCGTCAAAGTTGCTCTGGCGTCGAACGCGTTCCAGCTCGGGTCGCCTGGTACGCGCGGCGTCGGAGTAGTACCAGGTGTTGAGCCGCTCGAAGGTGGCCAGTTCATGTCGCTCGATAGTGGCGAGAGCGCGACCAAGGACGTATGCGTCGATTCCGTGCGCAGCTTTCCTGCCGTGACCTACGGCCACCGTCGCCGTGCGATCGGCGGGTACCACGTCTCCTCCGGCGTACACGCCACTTTCGCCGGTCGCCATCGTGGATTGTATTTGCACGACGCCATCGCGAATTTCAATGTCACTGGCGTGACTTAGCAGCGACAGATCCGTGTCCTGACCAAGGGCCAACACCAGCGAGTCGGCGCCCAGCTCTTCGAACTCGCCCGTCGGCTCGGGAAAGCCATCCGCGTTAAGGCGCATTCTTTCGAGCACTAGGTGGTCGGCTTCGAAGCGGTCCACGGTTGAACGCCAACGCACTGTCACTCCCTCGCCCAGCGCTTGACTCAGTTCTTCGCCGTGCGCGGTCATTTTGTCTTGGTTACGTCGATAGACAATGACCGCGTCACTGGCCCCGAGGCGCCGCGCCGTGCGAGCCGCATCGAGTGCGGTATCGCCGCCGCCATAGACCACGACCCGGCGTCCAATCAATGGTGGATTGTCATCGGCGACCTGATGGAGAAAGGTGACCGCATCGAGCACGCGCGACGAGTCACCGGCCGGGATGTTCACGCGCCGACCGAGTTGTGCTCCCACGGCCAGAAAGACCGCGTCAAAGTGGCACTGGTTACGTTCCCACTCAATATCAAGAACGTTGTGGTTGAGTTCGATCTCGACCCCCAGATCAATGATGCGCGCGATCTCTGCGTCGAGCACTGCACGAGGTAGCCGGTAGGCCGGGATGCCATAGCGCATCATGCCGCCAAGTTTCGCGGCCGAGTCGACCAGACGCACCCGGTGACCCAAACGGCGCAGGTGATAGGCGGCGCTGAGGCCCGCGGGACCCGCGCCGACGACCAGAATTCGTTTGCCGGTGTCACCGGCGGGCGGTGCCAGTTCCCACTTCTTCTTCAGCGCCAAGTCGCCGAGAAAGCGTTCCACGGCGTTGACGCCGACCGCTTCGTCGACCTGCACTCGGTTACACGCAGTTTCACAGGGGTGAAAGCAGATTCGTCCCATGACCGCGGGAAAGGGATTCTCCTCGACGAGTTTGCGCCACGCCGCCTCGTAGTTGCCGGACTCGGCTTCGTAGAGCCAGCCTTGAATGTTCTCACCGGCCGGGCAGGCATCGTTGCACGGAGGCATCCTGTCTGTGTAGACCGGACGTTCCACGCGCCAAGACCCAGTGTGGTTAGAACGGCTCGAGCCGACGTTGAGCGTGATGGCAAAGGGAGTCTCCATCAGACCAACACTTCGTTCGACGCTGAATCGTTGCGTAGCAGCCCGTATCGGGCAATGTTGTTGTCGGCAATAGCCTGAATCCGCTCGACCACGTCGGGTCGTGGATTTTTTCCAAAGAGGTGGGCGTAACGACGCTGGAGTTTGAGATAGTCCTCTACGGGCACGCGTCGGCGAATCGGTGATACGGAAGTGACGTTGCCGTGCTCGGCCTCAAAGACAGGAAACAGTCCGGACTCCTTGGCCAGGCGAGCGATGTGCACGGTCTCGCTCGACGCCGTACCCCACCCGAGCGGACACGGGACGAGCACGTGAAGATAGCGAGCGCCATGAAACTCCATGGCGCGCTCGACTTTGCGCTCCAGGTCATGCAGGTCGGCGACCGTCGCCGTCGCGACGTAGTCAATGTCGTGGGCCATGGTGATTCGAGGTAGGTCCTTGCCCTGTCCGAAGGAGTTGCCGGGTTCGGTTCCCACGACGTCGGTCGTGGCGGTGCGCGCCGCCGGCGGTGTCGCCGCCGATCGCTGCACGCCGGTATTCATGTAGCCCTCGTTGTCGTAACAGATGAAGAGCACGTCGTCGTTGCGTTCGAACATTCCCGAGAGACAGCCAAATCCGATGTCCACCGTTCCGCCGTCGCCGGCCTGGGCCACGACGCGCACGTCGGTCTTGGCCTTCACCCTCATCGCCGCCGCGACGCCAGTGGCGACGGCCGGGGCGTTGCCGAAAAGCGAGTGAAGCCACGCAATTTGCCACGACGTTTCCGGGTACGGCGTTGAAAACACTTCCAGACACCCGGTGGCGTTCACCGCGACCAGTTGACCGTTGGTCGCTCGCATAGCGGCGTCCAGGGCGTAGCGGGCGCCCAGGGCCTCGCCACAACCCTGGCAGGCGCGATGACCACAGTCAATGGAATTGGGCCGAGTGGAGTTCGCTTGGATCGTTTGATCGCTGTCGTCGAGCAGTCGATTGCCTACAGCAAAACTTCCCACTTGATAAAAGCGCACGGGCCTGGTCGTCACGTCGTCACCCCCGCCGAGGTAGTCAATATGCGAAGGTCGCGCAGTATGTTCTCCGCTGACGGACCCGAACGGCGTGTCGCGTGCATCCGTTCACGCTCGCGCGCCACGATGCCGTGGTCGAGGTCGAGGAAGGTAAGCGGCTCAAGCTCGTGGCGCGCGGCGCTGGCCAAGAGTTGTTCGAGTGATTTGCGGGTAATGGAGCGACCACCGAGCCCGGCGACGACGCTGCACAGCGAACGCGAGGAATCGTTGAGTGCCGTAGCGACGTCGATTGCGAGCACACCGCGGTGACCAATGCTGAAGGCCTTCTCGATGACGACGACCTGGCGCGCCCCGCCGAGCGCATCGCGCACCGCCTCGAAGGGAAAGGGCCGGAAGGAGGTGATCATTGCGGACGCCAATACGTTCGCCGGCTTCTCGTCGTAGGTCGACCGCATCCTTAATTGTGCCGAGCACGGACCCCAGGGCGACGACGATGATGTCGGCGTCGTCGGTACGATACGGGTTCACCAATCCCCCACTATGACGGCCGGTGGCTTCAGTGAAGGCGGCGGCGATGGTGGGGATTAGCTCGAGCGCATCGAGTTGGCGCAAGTGCGCGAGGTAACGGACCTCTTGGAAAGCCTCGGGTCCGACCATGGACCCGATCGAGACGGGCTGGTCCGGGTCGAGAACCTGACGTGGATCATAGGGCGACAGAAACGCGTCAACCACGGACTGTTCGAGAATATCGACACCTTCGACGGCGTGGGTGAGGATGAAACCGTCCATGCACACCATGACGGGCACCGAAAGTTCTTCGGCTAGACGGAAAGCCTGGACGTGCAGGTCCGCGGCTTCTTGATTGGTCTCGGCAAAGAGTTGCAGCCAGCCCGCGTCGCGCACCGCCATCGCGTCACTGTGGTCGTTCCAAATATTGATGGGTGCCCCGACGGCCCGATTGGCGAGCGTCATGACAATGGGCAGTCCCAGGCCAGCCGCGTTGTACACCGCTTAGATCATGTAGAGCAGGCCCTGACTCGAGGTCGCGGTGTAGGCGCGTGCGCCGGCGGCCGACGCTCCAATCGCCACCGACATGGCGGCGAACTCCGACTCCACATTGATGAACTCACAGGGTGAGAGTGCACCAGACTTCACTAGTACGCCGACCGCTTCTATGATGTGTGTTTGAGGCGAGATGGGGTACGCGCACACCACCTCGGGCCGACACAGCGCTACCGTTTCGGCGACTGCGCGAGAGCCCTCAATTTGTCGAAGCATGAGCAAAGTCCTCTCTCGCCAGCGCGACCAACGCGAAGGCGGCGCTCGCGGCGGCACCATTGCGTTCTCCCACGACGCCGGTGAAGTGTTCACGTATAGCGGCGACAATGGCGTCCAGAGAAACTTGGTGGGTCAGCGCCACGAATCCGCCCAGCAGAGCGGCATTGGGTAACGGTCGACCGAAATGTTCGAGCGCCAACTCTGTGGCTGGGCACGTGAGCACGTGATCGCCCCGGAACTGGTTGGCGACTTCTCCGAGTCCAATCTCGTAGTAGGTGCGCGAGGTGTTAATCAATACAAAACCATTGGGCGAAAGTCCCGAGAAGAGGTCGACCTGTCCAATCAGGGTGACGTCTTGGATAATGACCGCGTCGGGCTCCATCACCGGCTCACGCGTGCGAATTTCACAATCATCGATACGACAAAATGAGACGACGGGAGCGCCCGTGCGCTCTGATCCGAAACTAGGGAAGGCCTGCGCGTGACGCCCCTCATTAAAGGCCGCCACAGAAAGGATCTCTGCCGCAGTGACGACGCCTTGGCCCCCTCGCCCGTGGAAACGAACCTGAAACACTGGCCGCCCCGCTACTTGATCTCGAGGTTGACTGGACCATGGTGCGCCGGGCCGTTAGGGCGCTCACCACGTGCACGTACGGCGCAAAATTCATTAGACCGACTCATTATTCGACCGTACCGTGTCTCGCGAGAAAAATGAAGGGGAAACCCATGACCAAAGACCCATTTTCGTCTTGGTGCCGAGACCGGCTCCCGGCCATCTTTCCAAGCACCAACTGACGAGAATTGAAGGGACGGGCGCCGTTAGGGTACAAAGTCACCTTTGCACGACAGAGTCGCGCAATGCAGCGATCAATGACGCTGAGCGCGCCGTAATCCCAATCGGCGGCGGTTACAGTTACTTGGAGGATTAACTCGCGGTACGTTGCGCGTCGTGAGGTCCTTTTAGAGGAGCACACTTCGTGGAGCGTACAAACGACAAGGACCCGAACTACTACCACAAGGTCGTCGATTGCCAGTGGGCCTGCCCCGCGCACACCAACGTCCCCGGGTACCTTCGCATGATCGCCCAGGGTGAGTTGACCGACGCGTACATGCTCAATCGCGAGTCCAACGTCTTTCCCGGCATCCTCGGGCGCACCTGCGACCGGCCCTGCGAGCCGGCCTGTCGACGCGACCGCGTTGACGGCAGCCCCGTCGCGATCTGTCGTCTAAAGCGCGTCGCCGCTGACAACCGAGGCGACATCACCGACCGCCTGCCCCCGATACCAACCGAAAAGAATGGCAAACGCGTTGCCTGCATTGGTGCGGGGCCCTCGGCGCTGACCGTTGCCAACGACCTCATGCCGCTCGGCTACGACGTCGTCATCTTCGAGCAGTACGGCGTGCCGGGCGGACTCATGCGCACGAACATCCCGGAGTTCCGCCTGCCGGGCCGGGTGCTCGACGAGGAGACCCAGGTTATCTTGGACATGGGTGTCGACATTCGCTACAACTCGCCGGTGACCAGCATGCGCTCGCTGCTGGACGATGAGTTTGACGCCATCTTCGTGGGCGTGGGCGCGCCGCGCGGCAAGGAGCTCGATTTACCGGGCCGCCACGACGAAGGCAACACGAATATTCACATCGGTATCGACTGGTTGGAGTCGGTGGCCTTCGGCCACGTCTCTACGGTCGGCCAGCGTGTGCTCATCATTGGCGTGGGCAACACCGCGATGGACTGCTGTCGGTCGTCGCTGCGCCTGGGTGGAAAAGATATCAAGGTCATGGCCCGTCGCCCCCGTGAGTTCTTCAAGGCCTCGCCGTGGGAGCTCGAGGACGCCGAAGAGGAGAACGTCGAAATCGTGGTCAATCACGCGCCCAAGCGATTCGTGATCGAAGACGGGAAATTAGTCGGCATGGAGTTTGACGTTCTCGAGTGGGACGAGGGGGCCACGCACTCCACCACGATCGATACCGTGGTGATTCCCTGCGACGACGTCATCCTGGCGATCGGACAGGAGAACGCCTTCTCGTGGATCGAACGCGACTTGGGCATGGAGTTCGGCGAGTGGGACATGCCCGTGGTGGACGAAGTCACCATGCAGTCGAGCATCCCCAAGGTCTTCTTCGGCGGCGACGCGGCGTGGGGACCCAAGAACATCATCTGGGCGGTGGCCCACGGACACGCGGCCGCGATCTCCATGCACTTACTCTGCACCGACGCGTCGCTCACGGTACGACCGCCGCAGGGCATGAACCTGCTCAGTCAAAAGATGGGCATGACCGAGTGGAGTTACCACAACGATTACAACCCCTCGCCGCGCCAGAAGATGACGCACGTCGAACTGACCAAGCGTTTTTCGTCGCTCGATCTAGAGGTCGAACTCGGCTTCACCGCCGAGCAGACGGCTCACGAAGTGCAGCGCTGCCTCAACTGCGACATCCAGACCGCCTTTAGAGAGCCCCTGTGCATCGAGTGCGATGCCTGCATCGATATCTGCCCGGTCCAGTGCCTGACCATCACCACGAACGGCGACGAAGCGGACCTGCGCACGAGACTCTCAGCGCCCTCGACCAACCTGACGCAGTCGCTCTTCGTCTCTGCGGCGCTGCCTCAAACGGGACGCGTCATGGTGAAGGACGAAAACGTCTGTGTGCACTGCGGGCTGTGCGCGGAGCGATGCCCCACCGCCGCCTGGGACATGGAAAAGTTCGAGTTGCAGATTCCCTACGCCGCGAGCGGGCACTTTTTGCACATCCCGGTCAAGTCGATGAGCGCAACCAAGTCACCAGCAAGGATTTAGACAATGGCCATTGATACCACTCACGACGTCGCCACCCAGGTGAACAACTTTTCCGTCAAACTCGCCAACGTCAACGGCACCGGCTCGGCGAGCGCCAACAGTCTGCTCATGCAGGCCATTTTTAAGATGGGCATCCCGGTCTCGGGCAAGAACCTCTTCCCCTCCAACATCCAGGGCCTGCCCACCTGGTACGAGATCCGGGTCAATAAGTCCGGCTACACGGCGCGCGCGCTGGACTACGACCTCATGATTGCGATGAACTCACAGACCTACGAAGAGGACATCGCCGACGTTCGCCAGGGCGGCTACGTGCTCTTCGACTCTTCGTGGCCCCTCGAGTCGGACCTCCTTCGCGAGGACGTCACGTTCCTCGGCGTGCCGCTGGCCCAGATGTGCCTGGAGAACTTCAACGCGCCGCGCGAGCGCATCTTGATGAAGAACATCGCCTACGCCGGCGCCGTGGTCGCCCTGATCGGCATCGACGTTGACGTCGTGGCCGATCTGTTGTCCGAGACCTTTGCGCGCAACGAGCTGCTGCGCGAGTCCAACCAGAAGGCACTGCGTCTCGGCTATAACTACGCCGTCGAGAACTTCGCCTGCCCGCTCGCCTTCCACGTGGAGCCGTTGGAGGCCACCAGCGACTCCATCCTGATCGACGGCAATACCGCGACCGCATTGGGCTGCCTCTACGCCGGCGCCACCGTCGCGGCGTGGTACCCCATTACGCCGGCCACTGCGGTCATGGACAATTTCATTCGACTCTGCGCCAAGTACCGTCGCGAAGCGGTCGAGGGCGCCACGCCCGACAAGCCGACGACGTACAAAAACAATTACCTGATCCTGCAGGCCGAGGATGAGATCGCGGCCGTGGGCATGGTGCTCGGTGCGTCCTGGAGCGGGGCCCGCGCCTTCACCTCGACCTCGGGACCGGGGATCTCGTTAATGAATGAGCTGCTGGGTTTCGCCTACTACACCGAAATTCCCGCCGTCATCGTTGACGTCCAGCGGGCCGGTCCCTCGACGGGGATGCCGACGCGCACCCAGCAGGCCGACATCTTGCTGTGCGCCTACGCCTCGCACGGCGACACCAAGCACATCCTGCTCTTTCCCGCCAATCCGGCGGAGTGCTTCGAGTTCGCAGTCAACGCCTTCGATCTGGCCGAACGTTTCCAAACGCCCATCTTCTTGATGTCAGACCTCGACATCGGGATGAACGACTGGGTCGTTCCCCAGTTGACGTGGAACGACGCCTACGTGCCGGACCGAGGACGGGTCCTCAACGACGCCGATCTCGCGGGCATAAAAGAGTTCTACCGCTACGCCGACCCCGACGAGGAGTTCGTGACGCCGAGAACCCTGCCCGGCTCGGACTCCAAGGGCGCCTACTTCATCCGCGGCTCCGGCCACGACCAGTTCGGCCACTACACGGAGAGCCCAGCAGCCTACCAACAGGTCGTCGACCGCCTGAAGGCCAAGCACGCGTCGTCGGCGACGCACGTGCCCAGTCCGGTCATCCAACGCCGCAGCGACGCCACGATCGGCATCATCACGCTGGGCAGTTGCGACCTCGCGGTGCGCGAGGCGATTGACCTGCTCGACGAGACCGGGCTCGGCGCGGACTATATGCGCGTGCGGGGATTTCCCTTCGTCGAACAGGTGCGGCGCTTCGTGGAAGAACACGAACACTGCTTCGTGGTCGAGCAGAACCGCGACGCCCAACTGCGTTCGCTCATTTCCATCGAAACCGGCGCGGCGATCGAAAAAATGCACCCCGTCTTGGCCTACGGCGGCTTCCCGCTAAGCGCCCAGTTTGTTGTCGACGCCGTCACCACCGAGTTGGAGAACTAGTCATGCCCTCGATCGTCAAACCACTGATACCGCTGGCCCTGCTCCAGAAGAACGAGCTCGGCCTCACCATTCGCGATTACGAGGGCGCGATGTCGACGCTCTGCGCGGGCTGCGGCCACGACTCGGTCACCGCCGCCATCGTGCACGCCTTCTGGGAACTCTCGACGCCGCCGCACATGATCGCCAAGTTGAGCGGCATCGGATGCTCGTCCAAGACGCCGACATATTTCGTGCGCGGCGCCCACGGCTTCAACTCGGCCCACGGCCGCATGGTCACCATCGCCACCGGCGCCAACGCGGCCAACCGCGAACTGACCTACATTGGCATCTCGGGCGACGGCGACTCGCTGTCGATCGGGCTGGGGCACCTGGCCCACGCAATCCGACGCAACGTGAAGATGGTCTACGTCATCGAGAACAATGGCGTCTACGGTCTGACCAAGGGTCAGTTGTCGGCCTCGGCCGACATCGGCACCCGGGCCAAGCGCGGCGAGCCCAACGAGATCGCGCCGATCGATCCCATCCTGCTCGGCCTCAGCATGGGCGCGACGTTCCTGGCGCGGAGCTTCTCCGGCGACAAGGAACAATTGGTGCCGATCTTGAAGGCCGCCGTGGCGCACAACGGGCTCGCGTTGATCGACGTCATTTCGCCCTGCGTCACCTTCAATGACCACGAGGGCTCGACCAAGAGTTACCTCTTCATGCGCGAGCACGAAGTCAAAGAGGTCCATACGGACTTCGTGCCGCTGCGCAAGGAAATCCACGCGGCCATCCCCGAGGACGGGGTCACCTCGGTTGCCATGCACGACGGCAGCGTGGTGCAGTTCCGATCGCTGCCCACCGGCTACGACCCCACCGATCGCCAGAAGGTCGAACAGTACATCCACGATCGACAGAGCCGCGGCGAGATCGTCACCGGACTGCTCTACGTGGACGAGTCGGCCAAGGACGTGCACCAACTGAACCACACGCCCACGGAGGGACTGGCCAAGGTCCCCTTCGAAAAGCTCTGTCCCGGTGGTGCCGAATTGGTGGCCATGCAGCAAGGCTTCCGCTAAATCAAATCGTTCGACCTTCGGCCAACTGATTGATGAACCCCAGGGCGAACCGGTAGGTGTCGCGCCAACCGGACCGATTTCGACGTGGCTGGGCGATGCTACGACGATCAATGTGCGAAGGACTAGGCGGCTCAACCCAATGATTGGTTGACTATTTTGTCCCAGATCCGCAAATTCATGCAGTATCTTGCATGAAAGTGCAAGTCCTATTGCATTTGAGCCGCACCTGACCCTAATATTCGTGAACACCAGGGATTACGGGCGGCAACTTCAAGGACTCCTTGAGTTGCCCAGGGCACTGATATTTGGTTCTGCCATGGACATGTACATGGCAACTGAACAGTTGTCGAAAGTAAGAGGAACGTTCGTGAAACTCGAGTCTGAGCGCCCCGCGTGGCCAACGCTTCGATCGGCACGCGCCAACGACTCCCCCCTGCTCTTTGAGCGCAGCCAGTTCCTCCAGGAGTTCGAATCGATCTTTAGCCGAACCGTCCCTTCTCACAGCGGCTGTCTTTCGATCGAGGGCGGCTGGGGCACCGGCAAGACAACCCTGTTGAACGAGGCGTGCCTCATTGCCGACCGATCGTCGTGCCTGGTGCTGCGCGCGCGCGGCGGCGATCTCGAACAACGCGCCTCCTTCGGCGCGCTGTTGCGGATCATCGAAGTCGTCGCCTCGCTGCGCAACGCCGACCCGGAGGTCTCTGAGCGGGTCGAAGCGCTCTGCACGTTGATCAACCAGAGCGGTGAACGCAATTTCGGTCAACTCGGCGCCGCCTTCTACTCGCTCTTGATGGCCGTGCGTCGCCTCGGCCCGATCCTCTTGGCGTTCGACGACGCCGACCTGGTCGATGACGACACGCTGATGACGCTGCAGTACGTGTTTCATCGCGTCGACGATCAACAGATTTGGCTGCTGCTCACGTCGCCGCCGCGCCTGCCCGGCGTGGGACCGCGCGTGCTGGACCATCTCTTGGTCAATCGTCACGTGCGACACTTCGTGCTCAAACCCTTAAGCCCCGAGAGCGTCCGTCAAATTCTCGCTGGCCACCTCGACCAAGTGCCCGACCCCGCATTCGTCACGGCCGTCTACGACGCCACCAGCGGCCGACCGGAGTTCATCGTCGAACTGGCCAAGGCCTGCGCCAACGAAGGCATCACACCCATCGCGAAGATGGCCGGCGACCTCGACCGCCTACCGGTGCCGCGAATCTCTCAGCGGGTCCTCGTGCGCCTCGAACGATTGCAGGTGGCCGTCACTGAGTTGCTCGAGTGCTGCGCCATTCACGGCAATTCCACCGATCTTGGATTGGCCTGTTACCTGGGCAACATTGATCCGGTCGCGGCGGAGTTGGCGGCCGACGTCTCGGCGCGCGCCGAACTGCTCCAGGGAGATCGCCCACTTGTCTTCATTGCCCCGGTGGTGCGTTGGGCGCTGTTGCAAAACATCTCGCCCGCTCGCCGCTCGCAGTTGCACACGCGATGCGCCCAGTACCTCTCGGAGGTCGACGCGGACGAGTCGCTCATTGTCGAGCACCTCCTGGCCTCGGAGCCGTCGGGCAACCTGGAGCTGGCCGGTCGCTTGACGAGGGCGGGGCGCACACTGATCGCGCGCAGTGACTTCCGCCTGGCCAGTCAGTGCCTGCGCCGGTCGCTCAACGAGAGTCCCGTCTCCATGCAGGAAGCGTCAATCTGGCTCGACCTTGCGCGCTGCGAAACCCAGCTAGGACTGCGTTCGTCGGTGTCCTCCTTTCAACGCGCGCTCGACCTGGGAGCGGCCCACGATACCGATCTCACCGAAGCGGCCATCAAACTCCTTCGCGCGCTGCGAAGCTGGCCCGAACTGCGCATCGACGCTATCGCCTCGGTGCAGGCGTTGACGACGCAACCCAACGGGGTGGATCCGGCGCTGCAATTGGAACTCGAGATGGGTCTGACGCTGCTGGCCAACCTGCCGAGCCAACGTAACGACGGCGTGAAAAAGATCCAGAAATTGCTGAAGCAGACCGACGCCGCGACGTCGGTCGCCAAGGTCGCGGGGGCATTTCTCAAAATCCACGACTTCGAGGCCGACCCGAAGATGTCGGCCAAGGCAATCACCCAAATGCTCAGCACGGTGGTGGACCCCGAGCAGATGGCGTTCGGTCACCTGTCGAGCGAAATGATGCAGCCGTTGGCTTGTCGAATCCTGCTCGGCGCCGACGAGTTCGCCATGGTGGATCGAATCTTGGACATTGGACGCAAGCGGGCCGTCGAACTGGCCGACTTACCCGGCGAGGACGATGTGCTTCGTCTCATCGTGCTCTCCAAGTTGTGGCAGGGTTCGCTGGGCGAATCCGAGGAGGCACTGTTGCGTCAGCATGAACTAGGTGCCGACTTTGGTGCTCGACCGGTCGTGGGTCTCATCGACCTCTTGATTGCCCAGGGCCGAACCCAGGAGGCCATCTACGAGTTGGGTTCCTTCGATCCCGAAATGATCGACGATCCGCTCGACCGCGTTGGCGCCCACGTCGAACGGGGCCGTCTCTTTTCAATGTGCAGTCAGCCCGCCGAAGCGCTCGACGAGTTTGAGCAAGCCGGCGAGACCGCGGCGCGCTCGGGGATCACCAATCCGGTCCTGGTCGCCTGGCATCCGGCGGCGGCGCGTGTGTTGGCCTCACTCGGTCAATGGGACGAAGCCCACAAACTGGCGCAGGATCACCTCGTATCGGCCCGCGCCTTCGGGGCCCGTCGGAGCCTCGGCACCGCCCTGCGCGCCATGGGCGCGTCCAGTCGTGACCTCGACGAGCGCACCGCCTGGCTGACCGAATCAGTCGAAGTCTTGGAGGGTTCGCGGGCCCGACTGGAAACAGCCGAAGCCATGGTCGACCTGGGGGCCGCACTGGTAGATCGCCAAGACTCCGAGAGCGCCCGCGACATCTTGCACAAGGGGGCGTCGCTCGCGTCGCTCTGCGGAGCTCACCGCCTCGTCGAAGTGGCGGGGACCCAGTTACGCGCGGCGGGAGCGCGGCCTCGACGACTGGGCTCGACGGGCGTGGATTCGTTGACGCCCGCCGAGTTGAGGGCCGTGCACATGGCCGCCGCCAACGTGACCAACCGGGCGATCGCCGACGAACTCTTCGTCAATGTCAAGACCATCGAAGGACACCTCTCGCGGGCGTATCGCAAGTTGGGCGTCACGTCACGATTTGAGTTGGCTGAAGCGCTCGGTCCCCGGGGACGCTACGAGACGAACGAAATCGACGAAGGCGCCGCCACGTAACACCAGGTGTCGCGTGACCCGACTACCAACTGCTCAACTGGTCGGCAATCCCACCGGCCGTCATCGATGGCTCAGAATCGGATCGCCATAGTTCGTCGACCGCTTGGGCAATCGGCGTCTGGGGCATCCATCCAATTTCGTGGCCCATGCGTGAGACGTCAGCCTGCTGCCACGGCACCTCTTCGACGCTTTCGCGATGATGATTCACTTCGAGAATCTCACCGCGGAATCCGGCGGCGAGCGCCAGCAACTCCACCATCGAACGACACGACATGGCCTTACCCAGGGCGACGTTGATCACCGGGGCTCGTCCGAGCAGTTGCGTCGCCCCCAACGCCGCCAGGGCCACGTCGCTGGCCGCCACAAAATCGCGGTACGCGTCGAGCGGGCCCAACGTTATCGAAGGGCTCTTCTTCTTGAGCGCCAGGCTCAACTCTTGCACCGCTTGGCCAGCCAAGGACTCGGGCGCCGCGAGCGCGCCAATGGGATTAAAGATTCGCAACACCGTCGCGCAGATATCGCCCTGCTCCGTGGCGTAGGTAATCTTGCGCGTCGCCGCCAACTTTGAACGGCCATAATCGTTCACGGGATGCTCGGTCGCCGTCTCCTTGATCGGCACCTGCGCCGCCTGGGGCCCGTACTCCTCGGACGAGCCGAAGTGCACGAGTGGTCGCGGACCACACTGTCGAAGCGCTTGCACCAACTTGTCGACGAAGGTCGTGTTCGTCTCCCACATTTGTTCGGCCGAGCCGGAGGTCAGGCCCGCACAGTTGATCAACGCGTCGGGGCGGCTCGCTTCGATCAGGATCACCAGCTCATCCACCGACGCCTTGTTGAGGTCGAGCGGCACCCAGCTGCTGTTGGCCGGCAACGCAATACGCGGCGGGCGCCGACTCACCGCGACGAGGGCCGGCGAATCGGCGGCGCGCTTGATGGCCTGGTGAACGTGACTACCCAGAAATCCGCTGGCGCCCAGGACGAGATAGGTGGTCATTGAAGCACGGCGAATCGGTACGTCGAAAAGACATTGAATTGTAAAGTTGCCGCTCGGCTCCCGCCCTCTTTCACAGAGGTACCCACATTTGTCATTACGTGCAAAGTACGTGATTCCAATGTCGTCGCCTACCCACAACTTTGCTAATACTGCAGTGAATACATCCGAGATTAGGTGCTGGTGACCCTTGGGAGAAGGGATCAATTCCTTGCGTTTGCCCCTCTTCACGACCAGCCGCGTTCGCCAGGACAGAAAATGGCGCCTGTTCGGCTCGAATTTGGGCTGGCGTGCGCCCGATGCCGGCGAGGCTCGGCCACGAGACCTGCCGCAAATGGCAAAGGCGAGGGGACTCACTGGCTCTGACGAGGGTTGCCCACGGGTCTCAAATGGCAATCATGGGGTGGTCGAACGGGCCAGGCTTCTTTACTATCTCTTACAGATGTCGCCGGAGTGATTTAAAAAAGTCGCCGAATCGACTCAGTCAGTCGTATGAATTCAGCCCGAGCTCGAAATGACTACTGAGACGAAGTGTCCGACCGCGCTCAGCGGCTCTGCTGTAACAGCGGGAACACCTGGCTCGCGCTGACCACCAGACTGGGGGTAGTTAATCGCTGCCCCGAGTCTGGTGGTCACGTGCGCCAACCTCGCTGTATGAACTGTTAACCCACCAGTCCGCCGGCTGAGAGTTCACCTGTGCGAAAATTACTCGCATGCACAAAACCGCGTGGACCAGCCATTGGCACAAGCACCCCGGCGTACGATCGGGCGACGACCTCTCCTTTGGCGAGCGGTCCGCCGACAAGATGCGCAACATGATGGGATCGTGGCCCTTCGTATTCGGGTTCTTCGCGGTCATGATCGCCTGGGCGCTGGTCAACACCCTGTTGATCCAGCACATCCTCAACCACAAGGCCTTCGATCCCTACCCCTATATCCTGCTGAACCTCTTTCTCTCGATGCTGGCCGGCATCCAAGGCGCCACCTTGCTGATAGCGGCCAAACGGGCTGACGCCATCTCCTCCGAAGTGGCGCTGCATACCGCGAATAACACCGACGACATCAAGACCCTGATCGAAGAGAACACCGCGCTCACGAACCGGATGAAGAAGAACACGGACCTCTTAGAAGAGATCCATCTGCACGTATCGAACATCGGCATAAAAATCGGCGCCGACATGGGTCACTTCGCTCCCGGCCAAAAACCGCCGGCTTGAACTGAAACTCTGGCCGCCACGTTCGCCCAGTAACCCCTTGGTCGCGCTGAGTACCATTGGCCAACGAACGGCGACATCCGACCATCGTCTGCTCGCGAGGAGATTACATGAGCCACTCCATCATCCTGGCCACCAACGTTGACGCCGCGCCGGCGCGAGTCTTCGAAATTCTTTCGACCACCGATGGCCAGCGGGCCTTTTGGACATCGGACTGCGAGGTGGCGACCGACCACGCCCGATTTGGTTTCGAGGAGGCGCCGGTGGACTTGACCGTGAGAGTTAACAACGAAGAGAACCGACTGGTACGGATGCAAGTGCAGTCGGGCTTTCCCAACTGGGTCAGCTCCACGTGGGAGTGGGAACTTCAGCCCAATGACGACCACGAAAACTGCACCACCATCATCTTCCGCCACTACGGCTTCGGCGAAGAAATCGATGAAAACAACCTCGGTGGCACCGCGCAGACCTGGGCAATGGTCCTGCACCACCTGGCCAACTTCGTCACCACCGGAATACCGGAGCCCTACTTTACGGCCAGCGCGGACTAACGCCGTCCAGGGTTCGGCGTTGGGCGGAGACTCTCGTGGCGACAGACCGATGCGACACCGGCCGGGACGAATTACTGCGGCGACACCCGGTGCGCGGCCTCGGCGATTCGCTGAATTGCTCGCAAGCGCCGGTCCCACTGTTGAGAGAGCTGAGCCATCCATCGAGCCGTTTCGTCGAGGGGTTCCGGGCAGACGACAAAGCGGTGCTCACGACCTTGGCGATGACCCACCACCAGTCCCACCTCGTCGAGCACAGCGAGGTGCTGGGCCACCGCCTGACGGCTGATCGGCAGGTCATCAGCGAGGACCGTCGCTGTTGCTTCTCCGCGCACGGAGAGCAACTCCAGTAGATCCCGCCGCGTCGGATCAGCGAGCGCCGTCAGCACCTCGGCGACGCTCACGACGAGGAAACCAGCGGTGTTTTGTCGGTGCCCATGACGAACTGGGCGAACTTCGCCACAACGCCCGTCCAGCCCTTCGAGTGACTTTCAAATCCACCGGTCTCGACGCGATCAGTAGGCATGGTCAACGCATCGAATCCGCTTTCTACGAGGTGCAGGACCGTACCGTCAGGCGTGGACCTGAGCGTGAACTCCACGAGTGTGGAGTTCTCCTCAGTGGCGAGGTCGCCGGGATAGCCCCCAGCCCATCGATAGGAAAAGACACGGGGCGCCTCAACCGCGACAATGAGGGTCGGGTAGGTTCCGTGCTCGCCGTGGTTGATGACCATGACCCCGCCCACGCGAAGGTCAATGATCGCCGCGGCGCCGTCACCGAACCACATCCCGATGGATTCCGCTTTGGTCAGCGCCTCCCACACTCGCTCAATCGGCGCTTCAATCGAGACTTCGCGTTCAATACGGTCTGTGTTCATCAGTTCATCCTCCATTTTCGCGGTATTGATACGCAAGTAGACACTAGCGCATTTTGCACCATAACGCAAGTCTTTACTTGCACATAATTCCTGCGCGGCCCAGGCATCGATATTCGAACGAGGGCCGAAGGAAAACGCCATACGAATCTAGGTTTGCCTGTAAGCATCGTGGCTTATGGCTACGTATAGAGAGTGATGGCACGTTCTCACCGCTCCGCGGATCAGATACTGCTCGCGCAGTTCGAGGTGTTCTTTCGGGCCCACTACGAGCGCCTCTCGCTATACGTCGGGCGAAGGGTCCCGAGCGCGGGGGTAGACGACGTCGTTTCCGCGAGCTTCGTGGTCGCGTGGAAGAAGTTCGCAGTTGTCGAAAGTCCTTCGCTGCCCTGGTTGTTCCGCATCGCCGGCTACGAGGTGGCGAACCATCGTCGCACTTTGCGCCGATTCGCTGGCAACGTCACCCTGGAGCTCGTGGGCGACGCGCCAAAGGTTGGTGGTACGGACGAGTTCGACGGATCGCCGGTCATCTCGGCACTGCAGCGACTCTCAGGATTCGACCGAGAGATACTGCAGCTCATTCACTGGGAGGGCCTGACTCGCAGCGAGGCCGCCGAGGTGCTCGACCTCACCACCAACACGGTGAACGTTCGCCACCACCGCGCTCTCCAGCGTCTTTTGCAACAGATGGCGCCGGCGACGATCGTCGAGATTACCGATGCGCAGATCCCACTTCTTACGAACCCCGCAACTATTAAGGAAGTCCTGCCATGAACGTAGAGACCGCTGTTCGTGAACTTGAGGCCGCCAATCCAGTCACGGTTACCACCAACAAGTCAGCGGACGCGGCGTGGAAACAGTTTCGCTCTGGCATCGTGGCTCCCCCTACGGGACTTCAATGGACGATCGGCGTATCTGGGATTGCCGCGGTTGCGGTGGCCATTGCTCTCGTCGCAACTGGCACGTGGCCGCTTGGCTCGTCGCCCAACGCGGCGGCCGCACAACTGAACAAAATCGCCAGCGCCGCTCGGTCCCAACGCGACACCCCGCCATTGGCCCATCAGTACGACTACCTCAAAACGTACGATTCCGCCGATGACGTGAGTCGCAAGGTACACGGTGCGCGAATCCACGCGACTCAAAGCGTCACGTCCCAGACCTGGATCCAAATTCTGAAAGACGGCCTGACTAACAACTGCCGATTCAAACAAACCGTCGGTCCGGTCAAATTTCTAGGCGAAGGTAAAGAGATCTGGAAGAGCCTGGGCCAGCCCTCAATCGGCGCCAGGGATTCTGACCTCTACCAACGAGGCTGTGGTCGCTACGAACAACTAGGGTTCGGTGTGAAGACGCCCTCCCCCATGACACCCGCTACCTTGTTGGCCGCCATCAGAGAGGCGAGTCACCCATCGGACGCTGAGATCTTCCTCGGCCTCGTCAACATCTACTTTGGCGCCTTACCTCCCTCGCCAGCCCTGCGTAGTGCCATCCTCATAGACCTGGCTCAATTAAAGGGCGTCACCGCACTCGGCCCGCGAGTGGACTTCTTGGGGCGTCACGGACTCGGGTTCTCCCACGCGGAGACGCAACCCCCCGGCTGCCTCGGAAACTGCGGGCGCGTGCACTACGTCGAGTCAATCATCATTGATCCAAGCAACGGATCGCTCCTGAGTATGACCTCTAATCAACAGGGTCCGACCAGCACAGCAACCATCGTGGCACACGAAGTGGTCAATTCCAATCACAGCGTGACGCCTTCAAGTAACTAGACCCGGCGAGATTCGACGTAGCATCGTGACCGTTCACGAGAGCGACCCGGTATCGGATCCCCGAAGGACGTCGAGCGAAAAGGAAGTGGTCGTCGAGGTGACTTCGATTGTCGAAGCACGATTCGGGTCCGCAGTGGCCGAACGTAGCAAGGCGGTCGAAGAGGTGGTGTTCGGACGACACTCTTCGGGAACAATTGGTTGAGAATTGGTTGTGATTCAATGAAGCCACGTTGTTACACAATTCACTTGCGGGCGAAGACGATCGACCGTTGGACCGAAGACGCGGGTACGCGTGAGGACTTCGTTTATCTGAAATTTTTTCAGAGCCTCGAAATCTGTGGACGAACGTGCTGTGTTATTCTCACAGCAATTCAGTCTGAGGTATCCCTCCGAAGTTGATGGAGCCGATGCTTCGAAGCGTCTCGGGGGATATGAGTATTTTTTGGATCAGCCTGGGGATGGGCCTGGCGGTCGCCGCAATTCTCGCGCTCTCTGCGGTGGCCTTTACTCTCGAGTACGCGGTGAGCAATGTGGTGAATCTGGCTCACGGCGAGGTGCTCACCATCGGGGCGTACGCCGCGTACGTCAGCCATTCTAATTTTCATCAGAGTCTTTACGTTTGCGCCATTATCGCCACCATCTTCGGTGCACTCGCCAGTATGGCGCTGAACTTCGGACTCATCGAACGATTCAGGAATCAAAAACCGGTGTCAACACTTATCGCGACGCTCGGTGCGTCGCTCATATTGCAGAATCTGTTGCTGATTGGCTTTGGTGGCGCGAGCGTTTCGTACGGGTTCGCGCAGGGAAGTCTCCTGCACGTGGGACCCTTCCTATGGACGACCCTCACGATCAGAGTGATGCTCTCGGCGGTGGTGGTCGCGGGACTGATTTACATACTTTTGCAAAGGACGCGTCTGGGTAAGGCCCTTCGGGCGGTATCGCAAAATCGCGAATTGGCGCAGGTAAGCGGCATTCCGGCGCGTAGCGTGGTGATGCAGACTTGGGCCGTGGCCGGAGCCATTTCGGGATTCGCTGGCTTTCTTTACGGTGAAACGATTGGCACGATCACGCCGACCCTCGGCAATGGTTTCCTACTGCTATCCATCACGGCGGCGGTGGGTGGCGGACTCGGACGCCCGTACGCCACGCTCGGTGGCGCCGTCGTGTTAGGTCTCGTTATGTCGATTGCCGGAACGTACACCTCGTCGGCGTACCAGCTGGTTATTGCGTTTGGGTTCTTGGTCGTGATGCTGCTCATCAAGCCCAACGGGATTTTCGTGCGTGGACGAGCCCTCACGGTACGGGCCTGATGCTCCAGTACTGGACCGCGATCCTTACCGAGGCGACAATCTTCGGTGTACTGGCGCTCGGTATCGACATGATCTGGGGATGGGCCGGTGACTTTGACCTCTCGGCCTACGCCTACTTCGCCCTAGGCGTATATATGACCATCATCATGACGGTCGGAAAGGCGAAGGCGCCCGTGGAGTATGTGCTTGGGTGGCACTTGCCGTATCTACTGGCCGTCGTGATCACGGTTGTGGTGGTGGTGGCTTTTGCCTCGATTATTGGCGCCATCGCGCTACGAAACCTTCGCGACGTGTACTTCTCCATCACGACTTTCGGGGCCGTCTGGGCGATTTATTACCTGGTGGAGAACTTTACGCCGTTGTTCAATGGCTACAACGGCGTCTTTGGACTCTTCGATCCCATGGGGCAACACCTTTCTTACAACGCCTACCACTACCTCTTCTTCGCATTCTGCCTCCTCGTCCTGTTCTTGGTTTACCTTTTGGTCCAGCGTCTCTCAACGAGCCCCTTTGGTCGCATGGTGCGCGCTGTTCGAGATGACGAGCGCGCGGCGTCGGTATACGGGCGCAACGTCTTTTGGACGAAGTACCGGACGTACCTCTTCGGAGCCGGCCTCGCCGGCCTGTCCGGGGGACTCTTCGCCGCTTACATCGGTGCTTTCAACCCCCTGGACTGGAAGCCCACGGAAATATTCGTGCTGTACGCGGCAATCTTGGTAGGGGGTCGTGGTAACCCCCGAGGAGTCGTGTTGGGCTCGTTCATCGTGTACGTGGGTTTCGTGGAGATGACGCGCTACATTCCTTCTCCCGCGGCCCGTCCCGAACTTGGACCGGCCCTTCGCCAGATACTTATCGGCCTGTTGATAATTCTGATGCTCAAATTTCGACCAAGTGGGCTCTTGCCTGAACGATTGGGCACTGACGGGACCAATGGTCGAAGATCGTGGCGAAGGTGGTTTACACGTTCGAAGCCGTTGCCCGATCCTCGTCAAGACGACGTCGCGGCGGACCCCGTCATTGGAGTGGAGTCGTGAGCGCCACCGCGTTGCTGGAGATCGAGGGCCTCTCAAAGTCCTTCGGTGGGGTGGTGGCCGTTAATGACTGCACTATGACGATCCGTGAAGGCAGTGTCGTGGGACTGATAGGACCCAACGGCGCCGGCAAGAGCAGCGTGATTGATTTGGTCTCGGGCTTCGAGCAGCCCTCGTCGGGCAGCGTGCGATTCGCCGGAATTGACGTCGTGGGTAAGCGGCCGGATCAAATCTCCAGGATGGGTATGATCCGTACCTTCCAGACGCCACGTGAATGGCGTGACCTCTCAGTCATCGACAACGTCCGAGTTGGCCGATCAGACCTCGAGCGCGAATCACTCTGGCGTTCACTCACGTCGGCTCGACGGCTTCGTCGTCAAGACGCGCTCGACACTGAGGAACTTCGCGAACTCATGGCGCACTATCACCTGAACGAGCGTCGAAACGACCGGGCAGTCGGTCTAAGTGGCGGCCAGAAACGACTGTTGGAGTTCGCTCGCATCGCGGCGGCCAAACCCCGCCTGACCATCCTGGACGAGCCCATGGGTGGCGTGAACCCGGTCTTGGGCGAACGAATCGGCGAGGCCATCCGAGAGTTGAAGAAGGCGGGCAGCACCGTGGTCGTAGTCGAACACAACCTGCCTTTCGTTGAGAAGACCTGCGATGAAGTGATCGTCATGGACCTCGGCTCGGTCATCGCTCAGGGTCGCTTTGACGAACTGCGTGACAACAGGCGCGTCGTGGACGCCTACCTGGGAAATGATGACGAATGAGTGACGCCTACCTGGACGCTCCCGTCGTCTTACGCGTCGATTCCGTGACCGCCGGCTACGGGGGTTCGCCGATCATCGAAGACGTGTCGCTCGACGTTCGCAAGGGCCACATCACCGCAATCGTTGGCCCCAACGGCGCCGGCAAGTCGACGCTTCTAAAGGCGATCAGTGGTGTCATCAAGACCACGAGTGGCCACGTTTACGTACTCGATCAAGAGACCACCAACATGCCACCTGAGAAACTGGTGCGCCGAAAGTTGGCCTACGTGCCCCAAGTGGCGAACACGTTCCCCGATCTCACTGTTCGAGAGAACCTGGAGATGGGTGGTTACACGCGCAAGCACGGCGTTGCGCAACGAATCGACGAACTCAGTGAACTCTTTCCCGATCTAAAGAAGTCGCTGCGGCGTAAGGCCGGGGCCCTTAGCGGTGGTCAGCGCAGCATGCTCGCGATGGCCCGCGGTCTCATGCTCGACCCCGAGGTCATGCTGCTCGACGAGCCCAGTGCCGGACTTTCACCAATCTTGCAAAGTGCATTGTGGGAGCAGATTGAAAAGGTGATGGCGACGGGCGTGGGCATCTGTGTGGTCGAACAAAACACCCGACGGTCGCTGCGCCACGCGCAGTGGGGCTACGTCATGGTGCTCGGCAAGAACCGCCTCGACGGTCCGGCCGAAAAACTGTTGAACGACGACGAGGTCATTGACCTCTATGTCGGGAGAATGTCGTAGTACGACGACACGAGTTCTCGTAGGAGAAAAGAAAAAATGAGGGGGTAAGACAATGAGAAATATTAGGAATTTGATAACTATTCGGACATTGACGAGCGCCGCGGCTTTGGCGACGGTGCTGGGAAGCGGAGTGGCCATCGGTGCGGACGCGACGGCGGGGGCCTCTTCGAACACCCTGTCGTACGGCGTACTGTCGTGCTTCACTGGTCCGTTAGCGAGTTTGGGTGAGGGCATCTACCAAGGTGCTCAGATCGCCCAGGCGCAAGTAAATGCCAACCATGGGGTGTTGGGTAAAAAGCTCCTCATTCCACAGGGCGACACGGGATGTGACCCAGTCGAAGGCAAGACGGCGCTGTTGAAGTTGCTCTCGGGCGGTGGCATTGCCGGCATCATCGGTCCCACCACGCAAGAGATCAACGCGGTGGAGCCAGTGTTGAGGGCCAACAAGATTATTGACGAGTTCCAAGGTGGTGACACGACCCGCGACACGCAGACCGATCCGTATCTCTTCCGCGATAGCCCGTCGGACAGCCAACTCGGTGTCGCGATGGCTACGTACGCCCACATCAAGGGCTACAAGACGGCCGACCTGCTCTTCTACTCTGATGCCGCGGCGCAGACCATCGTGGCTCCGGTGAAGACGACGTGGATCAAGCTTGGAGGAACGGTCGTAAACGTTTACAACGTTCAGGCCGACCAGTCGTCATACACCAACACCGTGGCGCAAGTCATCGCCGACAAGCCAGACGTCATCTTTTCGCAGACTGACGCGCCAACAGTGGCGGTGCTCGAGACTGAGTTCACTCAACTCGGCTCGACCATCCCCTGGATTGGCACCGACGTGACGACAAGTAGTGACTTCATCAAGGCATTCGGAACCGCGAACGCTCACGCCCATTTGACGTCGGTGATGGGAACGTCCGTGACGGGTCAGGCCAATAATTACTTCTTGGCTGGTTTCAAGAAGTTGTTCCCAAGCCAAGCGGCGGCGGGTCCACTGTCGGGCTCGAACTATGCCTACGACGCGGTGATCACGTTAGCGCTGGCTGACACCTACGCGAAGACGACGAAGGGATCGACGGTGTCGAAGGATATGTTGATGGTGACGAATCCGCCGGGAACGAAATGCTACTCGTACAAGTCTTGCGTGGCGCTGTTAAAAGCCAATAAGAAGATTAATTACGAAGGCGCTAGTGGCAGCATTGACTTCAACAAGTTTCACAACACGTTCGGTCCCTACGCGCCCTTTATTGCGGACGCGACGACCGGTAACGAGGTTCAAGGTACACCGCTTTCGGCCAAGATACTGGGCGACGTGACGAACTGCACGACTACCTCCGCGTGCCTCGCGGTACTCAAAGCAGACGGAGTGAAGTAGGGAAGGACGCGTCGCGGAGCGTCTCAGGATGGTGCGATTCGCCGCCTTGAGACGCTCCGCCTCGCTCACGAACGACGTCGTCGCGACGTGATAATCACAGCTAAGGGATGGATCCAGTTGAGTAGTGACCCGGACAAAAGGAGCACCGACGTACGGCGCGGGCCACTCGCCGGCTCTCACGTACTCGATTTCTCGCGGGTTCTGGCCGGACCCTACGCCACGATGGTCCTTGGTGATTTGGGCGCCGACGTGATCAAGTTGGAACAGCCCGGCACGGGTGACGACACCCGGATGTGGGGACCACCGTTCATGGCCAGCGGAGCGCAGCGAGAGAGCACGTATTTTCTATCGGTGAATCGCAACAAGCGCAGCGTGACCATTGATCTGAAAGACCCGGGAGAACGTCTCTTCATCCAACGCTTGGTGCGTTGGGCTGACGTTGTAGTGGAGAACTTTCGTCCCGGGGTCATGGAACGCCTCAACCTCGGTGATGAGCAGTTGGAGGCGTTGAATCCCGGTCTCCTGCGTCTCTCCATCAGTGGATTTGGCGACGACGGTCCCGACGCTCAACGAGTCGGCTACGACCATATCGCACAGGCCGAAGGTGGCTTGATGTCCCTGACGGGTCCGCCCGAAGGTCCCATGTTCAAGGTCGGCGTCCCGATAGCCGACATCACGGCGGGTCTCTATGGCGTCATTGGCGTTTTGGCCGCCTTGGTCGAGAGAGCCTCGAGCGGGCGTGGCCAGCGGGTGTCGACGTCGCTGTTGGCCGGCCAAATCGCCCTACACGCGTTTCAAGGCACACGGTACTTAGTGGCCGGTGAAGTGCCACCTCCGTCGGGAAACCAACACCCGACTGTCTGCCCCTACGGCGTCTTTGACGCGAGTGACGGTCCAGTCGTAATCGCGGTCGGCAACGACAGCATTTGGGGTCGGTTCGCGCCACTGTTGGACATTGACCCTAATGATGTCCGTTTCGCCACCAACGACAAGCGTATTTCGAACAGGCCGGAACTCAACGAGTTGATGCGCCGCGCCCTCGGGGCTGGCCGTGTTGGCGAGTGGTTAGTCCGCTTTGACGAAGCGGGCGTCCCCGCCGGTGAGGTGAAGAAACTTGACGCGGTTTACTCGAGTGCACAGGTGCGCCAGCAGAATCTCGTATGGACGGCAGAGCACGCCACCCTGGGCTCGATTGAACTGTCCGGTAGTCCACTGCGCTTTAGTCGCAATGAAGTAGCGCTCCGTCTACCGCCGCCGACGCTCGGTGAACATTCCCGCGAGGTCCGTGACGAGCTGGGTGACGAGGCGAAGCGCCATGAAGTCTAAGTCGCGCAACGTCGAGGCGAGAGAGTCTCGAAACGTGAAGACAAGGAGACCATTGTGACCTCGATGTCTCGCCTGAGTCGTTCGGTGTCCCGGATGCAGTCGCAAACGACTAAACGCTGGCGTCGCTCGACGAGATGGATCCACGACCGACGGCGACAACGCCTTGCCTTCCCCCCCGCTACCGCCGTCGAGGCCGAGGCGATGAAGCACGGCGTCTTCGAACTACGTCTGGTCGGCGGCGATCGGCGAAATGTGCTCGGACGCTCGACCATCGATCGCCTCGAAGAGCTGGTGGCCAATCCGCCCATTGGCACGAAGGTCATCGTCATCACGGCGGCGCCACCCGATTTCTGTGCTGGCTACGACTTCATCGAGGCGTCTCGCGGGGGGGCCGAAGCCCTCATCGCGAACGAGAAGAACTTTGAAAGCCTGCGCCGATCGAAAGTACCGATCGTCGTGGCCCTACAGGGCAACGTCATCGGAGGGGGCTTGGAGTTGGCTCTTTCGGCGGACGTACGTTTGGCGTCGCCCGAGACGAAATTCTCAATCCCCGCGTCGAAACTGGGACTGGTCTACTCAGAAGCTGGTATACGACTGGTCGTCGAGGTGATGGGCGAGAGCGTCGCTCGGGCCCTCTTCCTAAGCGGTCGCGACATCACGGCCGACGCTGCCCTCGCGATGGGTCTGATCACCGACATTGTGGGCCGAGAACAGTTGCGCGCGCAGGCCCTCGATCTCGCCACGTTGATCGCGTCGTGGTCGGAGGTCGCGTCGACAGGCAATCGACAGATCTTCGACGTGATTGCTGGACGGATCACGACTAACACGGATGAACTTCGTTTAAGAAGTTTCGCGCCCGAGAGCGATCTCAATCAAAGCATTGCGCATTTCGTCGCGCGTCGAACTCGTACACACCGGCGTTCGGGACTTCACTGACGCCTTACTCCCGGGGGCGTCGCCGACTGGAGGAATCTGCCGTCAACGTTCTCGAGCTCGACTGATGAGTCCCCGGCGCTTTGCTCAATTGGTCAAGAGAAGCAAATTTGCACTCAGAAGGTCGGGGTTCAAGTCCCTCAGGGCCCACTTCGTAATGTGTCGCGACACACCGAACAATTGAACCTTGGAATTGGCTCTTCACTGGGTGCCGCGCCAATGGCTGGTAGTTCTTCACGGGGATGACGAAGATCTCTCCGAGGAACTCGCCCGATTCGTCGACCACTCGAATGTGCTCGTCGATGATTAGGGCGGGGCCCAGGATCTCCCAGGGGGCCCGACTTCGTTGATGAACTACTTGGTGGCGGGGGCAAGATTTGAACTTGCGACCTCCGGGTTATGAGCCCGACCAGCTACCAGACTGCTCCACTCCGCGATGATGGACAATCGCTATACCACACCCGTTATTTTCCCCCAAAAAGTTGCAATCATAAGGCGCCGAACGACGCCGCATTGAACTTACCGATCCGTCTGAATGCCCCCACTTTTCACTCTGGGTCAAAACCAATCGTGCAAAACGGGTGCAACGACCGTGCAAGGGTTTTGCCATGGTGGCCGGACCCCCCCACGCGGAGTTCCGAATTGTCAGAAGTCCACGTGAGGGGGTGGCCTGACCCTGTTGAACTAATCCACTTGACCTGGACCCTGGACCGCTCTCTTGGAAATGACTACGGCGCTTGGGGACTCGCAACGGGAGTGGCGACAGACGAGGCAATCATCCGCGAAGGCATTGGTATCGGCGACGAAGTTTTTACGGTGGACCGCTTCCGTAATCACTTGTGCACAGATCGAAACGAACCCATTGCGCGCGTGGGGAACATCGCGGCGATCCCGCCGGATTTGGTTTACTCGCACAAGTTTGGAAGAACGAGGGCGATTCTTTTTGAGGCACGATCTATTGGAGGTCTCAGCCGTTCGCCCGCGTTCGTAAATCTTGGATAGACACCCCCGCGGGAGGGAAAACTGGAACAATCTGTTCCAAACCTCTTGCCGCTGCGGCTGTCGGTCGCCTTCCACAATTTAGTGCTGTGTGGATTACGGAGCTCAGTATGGGTCTTGTCACCGCTGCATGTTTTGCCTTAGCCAGCTGGCGCCATCGAATCCCTAACGGCTCCCACGCCACTTAACGTTTCAAATTTGACGCAGCGGATTGAAGTAAATTGGTCTGCTCCGAGTTTTAGTTGGAAGCGATTTGATTACGCCCGTTCTTCTTGGCCGCGTAGAGTGCGCTATCAGCGCGACGCATTGCGTCGGCGAGGTGTTCACTTGGATCAATCTGCGTGAGCCCGATCGACACAGTGACTTCCGAAGACACCAGTGGGGACATCAACGGAGACATCGCGACACGAAGTCGTTCAGCCACCGATTGGGCCTGCTGTAAGTTTGTCTCCGGCAAAAACATCATGAACTCGTCGCCCCCCAAACGAACCGCGAAATCTTGCTCTCGCAATAGCGACCTAAGAAGATCGGCAAAACGACAGATAACGGCATCTCCGACTTCGTGGCCGTACGTGTCGTTCACAGCTTTGAAGTGATCAACATCGCAAATCATCAGAGCTGCCGTTGCCGGTCCTTCGCGCGGGATGCTACTGAGAGCTCGACGATTGAGCAGTCCCGTCGACGAATCATGATCAGCAAGATGTTCAAGGCGAGTTCGAAACGTTACTCGTTCAAGTGCGGCGTCGGTCTGTTCGCTCAACAGCCGGACGAGTTCGCGTTCAATTTCTGTGGGTCGAAGATGATCGATCGGGTCCTCTATCGCGAAGACCAGTCGAGGCACACCATCTCCGTCGAATACAGGCGCGAGCAGAACGTCATCGGACCAACCAAATCTCCCAGCTCCATTGCGTCTCGATCGAAACTCACCGTGCGCTGATCCGTGAACGGTTTGCGCGGGTACCAACCAACAGCCTCCCACTTCACGAGTGTGATCACGAAATAGTTCGAAGACCGGGAGCTCAAGCGTTTTAGCGATCGCTACCTCGTCGAAGTTCGCTATCGCGAGCGGTAGTGAGCTATCATCGTCCCCAAAATAGATAGCCGCGCGTTCAAAACCGAGACGTGGAACCAGCGCTTCACACGCAGTAACAAGAACCTCGCGGTGAGATTGGCATTCGGATAAACGCTTCGACGCTCCAAGGAGTTGCGTCATTCGGTTTTGAACTCGCTCGGCTTGAGCGCTGTCTTGGGCATTCTCGAGCGACTGTTCGGCGTGCGAACAGATCGCGCGCAACATGCGGAGTTCACTCGAGTCCGGCATTTTGCCCGATCGTGGTTCGTCGATCGACAAGATCCCGAGTGGCTCGCCCTTTGAATTGCGGAGTTGGACGAAAAGCGCGTCCTCCGGATCCCATCCACCCGGAATA
>OLLM01000020.1_pt1 | contig 48489 bp, 44 predicted proteins | sample 1604581 | NCBI WGS metagenome assembly OLLM01 (sample SAMEA104055725, study PRJEB20765) | soil metagenome | biome: Arctic tundra; feature: Polygonal ground; material: soil | place: USA | collected 2011-09 | depth 0-0.5 m | reverse complement strand
CATCGTCGAGCGCCAAGGACGGCTCGGGCTGCCACCCGTCTTCACGCCGGTCGAGCGTCTGGGCATCGTGGAGATCGAGGCGGCCAGCACGGTTCAGGTGCGCCTGTTCGCGGCGCAGTCGCCCCGGCGAGGCGCGACGCTGTTGGAGCGCCTCGTCGCCGGTTCGCCCACGCAACCCTCGCCGCAGCTCGCCACGTCCGCCATCGGATCCTGGCCCACCGGCACGCCCTTTCCGCTCACCGGCGACGGCCTGCGCGTCCAGCGCCATCAACGCTTCGTGCGCCGCTGGGCCAGCGGGCTTATCTTCCTGGTGGGCTTCATCAACGTGGCGGTGTCGGCCTCGCTGCCGCTGCACAGCCGTCTGCATCACGTGCTCACGATGCTGCCCCTGGGCGTGGCCCAGTCGGCCGCCGCCGTCACCGCCGTTGCCGGTATTGGCATGATCATGATGGCGCGCGCGCTGCGTCGCGGCCAACGTCGGGCCTGGTTCATCGTCGTGGCGGCGCTGGGCATCACGATCGTGGCCCACCTGGTGCGCGCGGGCAGCGTCTTCTCCTCGATCCTCGCGGCCGTGATCTTGGGTCTGCTCATCGTCCAGCGCCAGTACTTCCAAGGAACGTCCGACCGTTCCAGCGTGCGTTCGGCGCTGCCGCGCCTCGGCCTCATCGCCGTGGTGGCCGTATTGACCGCCACCTTCGCCATTGAATTCTCGCCCGCCCGCCACCACCTCCCCGCCTTCGGGGTGGTGCTGGCGGCCTGCGTGGAGCGCCTGGTCGCCCAACACAGCATCCACCTGCCCGACGGCGTAGCCGACTTCATCAATCCCTCGCTCGCTGCCATCGGGATCTCGCTCATCATCAGCGCGCTCTACCTCATCACGCGCCCGGTTGTCGATCGCCGCCTCTCGGAGAAGGGCACCAGCGCCGAACGAAGGCTCGCCGAACTGCGCGCGCGCGAAATCGTGCGCCGCCACGGACGCGGCACACTGGACTACTTCGCGTTGCGCGACGACAAGCAGTTCTTCTTCTACCGTGACTCGCTCGTGGCCTACGCCGTCTACGGCGGGGTGGCGCTGCTCTCGCCCGACCCCATCGGGCCCCAGGAGGAGCGCACCGAGGTCTTCAGCGCCTTTCGCGCCTACGCCGAGACGCACGGCTGGACGCTGGGCATCATGGGCGCCGGCGAGGAGTGGTTGCCGATCTATCACTCGGCCGGGCTGCACTACCTCTACCTGGGCGACGAAGCCATCGTGGACTGTCCCAGCTTTTCGCTCGAGGGTGGCAAGATGAAGGGCCTGCGCCAGGCCTGCAGCCGTTTGGTGCGCAAGGGCTACACGGTCAAGTTCCTCGACCCGGCCGAGATCGACCCGCGCCACGTGTCTGGACTGCTCGACATGATCTCGCTGCTGCGCCGCGGCGACGACGAGCGGGGCTTTTCGATGATGCTGGGCCGACTCTTCGACCCCAAGGACAAGGGACTGCTCTTCACCGTTGTCTACGGTCCCGACGGCCGGCCGGTGGCGGCCTGTCAGTTCGTGCCTTCGCCGGCCATCGACGGCTACTCGCTCGACCTCATGCGCCGTGACCCCGGCGAGCATCCCAACGGCCTGGTCGACTACGCGCTGTGCTCGACCATCAAACACCTGGGCGATCAGGGCGTACGCGGACTCAGCCTCAACTTCTCGGCCTTTCGTTCGGTGCTCGACGGCGAGCGCGGCGAGGGCACGTTCACCCGCGTCGAACGCTGGACGTTAAAGCGCCTCTCGGGCATCCTGCCGATTGAGTCGCTGTGGAGCTTTAACGCGAAGTACCAACCGAAGTGGCTGCCGCGCTACCTGGTCTACCCCGCCGTCGAGAGCTTCGTGCCGGTGGTGGCCGCCATCCTGCGCGCCGAGTCCATCACCGAGCTACCGGTCATCGGTCGATTCCTGGCGAGCGACCCGTCGAACCGTCCGGGCACGGTGGTGCCGGCCGAGGTGTTGGAGGCGGCGCGCCAGATCAGCGACGTGGCGTCGCGTTGATCGCGCGGCGCTTGATGGCCTCGGCGAGGCGCCGCGTCGTCTCGGCGTCGTAGGAGAGGAAGAGCGAAGGCTCCACCAGTTCCAGTTCCATGACTGCCCAGCCGCCGTCGAAGCCCACCAGGTCGACGCGCGCGTAGAGCAGGTTGTGGTAGCCGAGCTCGCCCAGCACCCCTTGGGCGAAGGCAACGGCGCTCGGTTCGCCCACCGCAACGGACATCTGCTCGCGGCGAAAGAGCCAGTCGCGCTCGTCGGGCGGCGTGTTGAGCATCGCCGCCTTGGTCATGGCGTGCGCGAACGTGCCGGCGACGAAGATCAACGCCCGCTCGCCCACCACGTCCACTGACTGCACGTAGGGCTGGATCAGCACGTCACGGCCGCTCTCGTGCAGGGACGAGACGTGCTGACGTGCGGCCACGTGCTCGTTGTCGCGGTAGCGCGCGGCGTCGATGGAGCCCACCCCGACGCAGGGCTTGACCACGAAGTCGCCCTCGGGAAAGACCGGTTCGCTGCCCACGTCGCAGAAGGTCGAGGGCACGACGGCGTGGCCGCGAGCGGCCAGCTCGCCCAAGTAGTGCTTGTCGGTGGAGAACTTCACGACCGGATAGGGATTCTCCAGTCGCGCGACGCCCTGGGCCCAGGCAAGAAACTCGTCGAGGCGCTGCGAGTAGTTCCACGTCGAGCGGATAACGCACAGATCGTACGACTCCCAGTCAACGTTCTGGTCGTCCCAGATCGCAAGCTCGCCGGGCATGCCGGTCGCCTCGAGCGCCGCCAAGAGCAGCGCGGAATCGGGGTCCACGTCGTTGCCCTCACAGGTGACGATGGCCACCCGGCTCATGGGCTAAAGAGGACCGTCGCGTGCTGGGCCAGGGCGGCCAGCGGGCCGGGCCAGACACCGAAGAGGACCGTCGCCACGACGCCGAAGGTTATGACGAAGCCCGTCACGTGCGGCACGACGATTCGCGTGGCGTCGAGCTCGTCGTCGGCGTAGAGCGTGAAGGTCCAGCGCAAGTAGAAAACGGCCGCGATGGCGGCGCCCAACAGGGCCACCACCGCCAGGGTCGCGCTGTTGGCGTCGACGACGGCCGCCAGGGCGGCGAACTTCGCGTAGAAGCCCGTGGTGAGCGGCACGCCGAGCTGGGACAACAACAGCACCGCGAGCGCGCCGCCGAGCCAGGGCTGACGGCGCGCCAGTCCGCGGTAGTACTCGATGCCGTGGTGTTCGTCGCCCGGGCCACCCACCAGGGTGAGCACCGCGAAGGTGGCGATGACGACGGGCGCGTAGGTCATCACGTAGAACAGTGTTGCCGCCGTGCCACGGATGGTGCCGGCCCAGATGCCCAGCATCATGAAGCCGGCGTGGTTGATCGACGAGTAGGCCAGCATGCGTTTGGTGTTGCGCTGGACCAGGGCCATACCCGCACCGACCAGGGTGGTGAAGATGATGAGCACCCACAGGATCGGCCGCCAGGTGTCGAGCTGGGTGCCGAGCGCCGAGATGAGCACCCGGATGAAGGCGGCGAAGGCCCCTACCTTGACGATCGAGGCCATGAGCCCGGTGACCGGCGTCGGCGCCCCCTGGTAGACGTCGGGCGACCAGAGGTGGAAGGGCACGGCCGCCACCTTGAAGGCGAAGCCCACCAGCAGCAACGCGCCGCCGGCGTAGAGCAGGCCCGGGCGCAGCACCACGTTGGCCCCTAAGAAGTACGAGATCGACGAGAGGTTGGTCGATCCCGTCGCGCCGTAGACCAGGGCCGCGCCGTAGATGAAGATCGCCGAGGCAAAGCCGCCCAGCAGGAAGTACTTGAGCGCCGCCTCGGCCGACGTCGCGCGGTGCCGATCAAAGGCCACCAACACGTACAGACCGATCGAGAGGATCTCGAGACCCAGGAAGATGACGATGAGGTCGTTGGCCTGGGTCATCAACACGGCCCCGGCGCTCGAGGCCAGGGCCAGGATGTGAAACTCCGCCCCCGACACCCGTTCGCGGATGGCCCAGTCGTGGGCCACCAGGGCGCTCAGCGCCAGGCCCAGGACAATGACCCCGGTCGCCACCACCGAGAAGCCGTCGAGCACGATGGCGTGGGCAATCGTGGTGGTCGCGCCCTCGCGGTCGATGCAGCGCCACTGGAAGAAGGTGGCCGCCAGGGCCGCCACGCACACCAGCACCGTGGCACTGGTGGCGACCAGCGTGGTCACCGCGGTGCGCACCAATGCCGTCGCGATCAGCAGGGCCAAGGCGCCGCCAAAGAGGATGAGCACGGGCAGGATCGCCAGGTAGTGAATGTGGGGAATCGACACGCTCACTTGGTCACTCCTGCGGGCGCGACGTGCTCGATCAGTTGCTGGACCGAGGGCGAGATGCGATCGAGCACCGGGCGGGGGAAGACGCCCAGCACGATGATGAGGATAATGACCGGCGCGATGACCCAGCGCTCCTTGGTCGTGGCGTCGGCCATGACCGCGTTCTCGCCCGTGGCGCGACCGTGAAAGACGCGCTGGTAGGCCCAGAGCAAGTAGACCGCCGCGGCGACCACGCCCAGGGCACCAAACACGCCCCACCAAGCGTGGGTGGCGAAGGTGCCGATGAGGATCAGGTACTCACTCACGAAGCCCGACAGGCCGGGCAGGCCAATCGAGGCGAGCATGACGACGGTGAACATCGCGGCCAACACCGGCGCCGGTCCCTGCAGGCCAGCCAGGTCCTTGATGGCGGCGGTGCCGCGGCGGCGTTCGACGAAGCCAATGATGAGGAAGAAGCCAATCGTGATAACGCCGTGATTGAACATCAACAGCACCGCGCCGACCATGGCGATCTTGGACCCGGCCATCAGTCCCAACGTGATGAAGCTCATCTGAGCCAGCGACGAGTATGCGACCAGCCGCTTGAGGTCCGGCGTCACGCAGGCCAGCGCCGAGCCGTAGAGGATGCCAATGACGGCCAGGGTCAGGATGATCGGGCGCATCGTCACGAAGGCCAGCGGCAGCAGGCCAATCGTGAAGCGCAGCAGTCCGTAGGAGCCGAGCTTGGCCAGCAGCGCCGACATCTCGACCGATCCGGCGACCGGCGCTTCGGCGTACGAGATGGGCGACCAGGTGTGCAGCGGCCAGATGGGCGACTTGACCGCAAAGGCAACCCCGAAGGCAATGAACAGCCACACGGCCGTGCCGTGACTCATCGTGGTCTGCGACAGGGCCGCGTAGGCAAAGCTCAATGCCCCCTGGGTCTGGTGCTGGTGCAGAAAACCCAGGTACAGCGTGCCGACGAAGAGGAAGACCGAGCCGGTGAAGGTGTAGACAAAGAACTTCATGGCGGCCTGGGCGCGCTGCGCGCCGCCCCACAGGGCAACGATGAAATAGGTCGGCACCAAGGTGAGCTCAAAGAAGATAAAGAACTCGAGCAGGTCGTGGGCCACGAAGCTGCCCATCGTGAACGAGGTGAGCAGCAACAGCCAGGCGACGAACTCGCCTTCGCGCCGCTTGTCGCGCGCGCCCAGCAACGCCAGCAGCAGCACCAGCGCGCAGAGCACGACCATGAACAACGAGATGCCGTCGAGCGCCACGTCGTAGGCCAACCCAAAGGGGACGGAGAGCACGTGGCGGCTGGCGAAGTCGAAGGTCTGAGCTTTGGCGACGTGGTTGTTGTAGAGCACCGCGATCACCAGCGTCAGCGCCAGCTCGAGGCTGGCCGTGACGACACCCACGGCGTACGCTCGTCCGTCGGCCCTGCGCACCAACATCGCCGCGACCGCCCCGACCAGCGGCACGACAATCAGAAGGGTTAACCACGTCGAGGAGTGCATCAGCCGACCCTCGCCACGAGGTAGACAACGATGACCGCGAGACCAAGCGCCATTGCCAACGCGTACTGGCGCACGAAGCCCGACTGGACCTTGCGCAGCCCGTCGGCGCTGCGGCGCACAATCACCGCGACCGCGTTGACGGCGCCATCGATGATGTTGGGTTCAATGACGTCATCGCCGAACTGCGAGGCGACGGTCAAGGGCTTGCCGATCGCATCGTCGTAGACGTCGTCCCAATGCCAGACGTTCTCCAAGAAGGAGGATTCGTAGCGCGGCTGATCAGCGCCGTTGCGCCAGATGGAGAAGGCCGCCAGGATGCCGAAGAGGGCCACCGCGACGTCGACCACGGCGAGACCGGTCTGGGCGAGGCCGCTCGCGTGCCCGATGATTGGCAAGAAACCAAAGCTGGGGTCGAGGAATCCGCTCAGCGAGTTGTGGTGTACCCAGGGCAAGTCGATGAGTCCACCGACGATCGAGAGGGCCGCCAACACGACCAGCGGCGTGGTCATGACCCAGGGCGATTCGTGGGGGTCGTGGCCCTGGGTCACTTCGCGGAACCGCTCGTTGCCGCGGAAGGTCAGGACGAACAGCCGACTCATGTAATAGGCCGTCAACAGCGCGGTCAGCACCGCCAAGGCCCAAAGGATCTTGTTGGTTTCGAAGACGTTGGCCAGTATGTCGCCCTTGGACCAGAAACCGGCGAAGGGCGGCACGCCCGAGATCGTCAGCCAGCCAATGAGGAACGTGGGGAAGGTGAGCGGCAGGTATTTCTGCAGGCCGCCCATCTTTTGCAGGTCCTGCTCGCCGTTGAGCGAGTGGATGACCGAGCCCGAGCCCAAGAAGAGCAGTGCCTTGAAGAAGGCGTGCGCGATCATCAAGAAGATGGCGGCCGAGTAGGCCCCCACGCCCACCGCCAGGACCATATAGCCGATCTGCGAGATAGTGGAGAAGGCCAGCACCTTCTTGATGTCCTTCTGCGAGCAGGCAATGGTGGCGGCCACGAACGCCGTCACCGCGCCGACGATGCCGATGGTGGTGCGCCCGGGCACCGAGAGCGCCAGCACCGGCGACATGCGACAGAGCAGGTACACCCCGGCCGTCACCATGGTCGCCGCGTGGATAAGGGCGGACACGGGGGTCGGGCCCTCCATCGCGTCGGGCAACCAGTTAAAGAGGGGGATCTGCGCGCTCTTGCCGGTGGCTCCGAGCAGGAGGGTGAGCACCACCAACGTCGCCACGGTCGGTGTCAACAGACCGACCTTGGAGAAGATGGTGAGGTAGGTCAACGTGCCGGTGCGCGAGAAGATCAGGAACATGGCGACCAGCATGCCGACGTCGCCCACGCGGTTGTAGATGAAGGCCTTCTTGCCCGCCGAGGCGGCCTTGTCGCGCTCGTAGTAGAAGCCCACCAACCAGTAGGAACAGAGCCCCACGCCCTCCCAGCCCACGAACGTCAGCACCAGGTTGTTGGCCAGCACCAGCAGCAGCATCGAGAAGACAAAGAGGTTGAGGTAGAGGAAGAACTTGCGGTAATCCCGCTCGGCGTGCATGTAGCCAATGGAGTAGAGGTGGATCAGCATCGAGATGCCGGTCACGAAGAGGCACATGGTGATCGAGAGCGGATCGACCAGCAACGCCGCCGGCACGTGCAGGGTGCCCACGCTGATCCACGAGAAGAGGTTGACCGTGACCTCGCGGTTCGACTGGTGCAGCAAGAGGAAGAACTCGACCACGCTCAAGACGAAGCTCACACCGACGACGCCGGTCGCCAAGTAGCCGACGGGCTTTTCCTTGAGGTTCGAGCCGTTGAGCAGCACGAGCAGGAAGCCGACCAGCGGCATCAGCAGGATCAGCGTGGCGATGTGCGCCATCAGCCCTTCATCTCCGAGAGTTCATCCACCGACGTCGAGGACCTTCGTCGAAAGACCGCCACCACGATGCCGAGCCCCACCGTCACTTCGGCGGCGGCCACCACCATGACAAAGAACACGGTGGCCTGTCCCCCGACGTCGCTGAGCGTGCGCGCGAACGTCACGAACGTGAGGTTGACCGCGTTGAGCATCAGCTCCACGCACATGAACATGATCAGTGCGCTTCGCTTGGTCAGAAAGCCAAAGGCGCCCACCCCGAAGAGCAGCGCGGCCAGCACCAGGTACCAGGCGGCGGGTACGTTCATACGTCCACCTCTTGCGGGTCCGCAACGCGATCGCGCCGCGCCAGCATCACCGCGCCGACCACCGCGATGACCAAGAGCGCGGCCGTCGCCTCGAAGGCAAAGAGGTACGTCGTGAAGATGGCGGTGCCGAGTTGCTTGACGTTCTGCGATCCGGTCGCCAACACGCGGCCCTTGGTGGAGACCGACAGGGCCCCGGTCACCCAGTGCGAACGGGCCATCAGGGTGATCAGGCCGGCCACCGTGATCACCACACCGACGGCGGCGAACGCCCGCTGGCCGACCAGCGGATCGACGGAGACCGAGTCGCGGCGGTCCACGCCCAAGAACATGATGACGAAGAGGAAGAGCACGACGATGGCCCCGGCGTAGACAATGATCTGCACCGCGGCCAGGAAGTCGGCCGACTGGGCGACGAACGCGACCGCCACGCCGAAGAGCGTCATGATGAGACTTAGGGCCGCGTGCACGGGATTCTTCACGGTGATGACGCCCAGCGCACCGACCAGAATCAGCACGGCCGAAGTCACGAAGATCAAGATGCTCGGCACGGCGTAGGCCACCGACAGCATCAGTGCTCGCTTCGACGGTGCCGTCGTGGCATCTTGGCTTTGGCGTGGCGAACCATGCCCTGCAGGCCGCGCTGGTCGAGCGGCACGTCCTCGGGCAACAGGTGCTTGGGAAAGACGTTGCGAAGCTGCTTGGAGCCCGTGGCCGCGTCGTCGCGGTTCGCCGACTGGCCCGCTTCGGCGGCGCGTACCCCAAAACCGAGATCGCCCGTCCACTGGACCACACCCTCGTAGGCGGCCTCGCCGTTGGGCGACGCGGCGCGCATCCACCCGCCGGTCATCTCCGCTTCACCCTCGCGCCAGTCCTCCCAGGGAAGGCGCTGGGGCACGCCCTGATCGTCGACGAGCAGTTCGGCCCTGGTGTAGATCGCGTCGGCCCGATTGGTAAAGGAGAACTCGAACATCTTGGATTCGGTGATCGCCTGCGTGGGGCAGGCCTCCACGCACAGGTCGCAGTGGATGCAGCGCAGGTAGTTGATCTCATAGATGTAGCCGTAGCGCTCGCCGGGACTCACGGGGTGATCGGGCGGATTGTCCAGCCCGCGCACGTAGATGCAGTCAACGGGACACGCCCCGGCGCACAGTTCACAGCCAATGCACTTCTCCATGCCGTCCTCGTAGCGGCTGAGCACGTGGCGTCCGTGCTGGCGTGGCTGCTTGGGCCGCTTGGCCTGCGGGTAGCTCGTGGTCACCGTCGGTCGACTGAGGTGCTGCAGCGTCAGTTTGAAGCCGCCGAAGAACGTGAGGAAGTTGGCCACTACTCCTCCCGCTCGTCATCGGTCGATGCGCGAAGCACGTCGCCGGGCAGCGGGCGCGGTCCGACCGTGCGCAGCACCGCCTCGTCGCCGCGCTCGCGCGAGTAGCCGAGATCGAAGGCCCGCGTGAGCAAGATCCACGCCAGCAGTACCACCGCGATCATCAGGAAACCCCAGGCCGGGCGGATAAGGAAGCCGGCCACGATGAGGACCCAGCCGAGGCTTAAGGGAATGAGCTTCTTCCAGCCCATGTCCATCAGCTGGTCGTAGCGGAACCGCGGCAGCGCCGCGCGGAACCACACGTAGCAGAAGGCGAAGGTGACGGTCTTGGCCAAGAACCAGAGAATCGGGAACACCCAGCGCAGGTGGGCCACGTTGGGCACCCAGCCGGCAGGGCCGCCCAGGAAGAGCGTGACGATGATCGCCGACATGGTGATGGTGTTCATGAACTCGGCCAGGTAGAAGAGCCCAAAACGGATCGACGAGTACTCGGTGTGAAATCCCCCGACCAATTCGCTCTCGCCCTCGACGACGTCGAAGGGCGGTCGGTTGAGTTCGGCGGTGATGGCGATGACGAACACGACGAAGGGGATGACGCCTAAGCGAATGAGATTCCAGTGCCAGATGCCCCCGGCCTGCGCATCGACGATGTTGTGCGTCGAGAGCGATCCGGTCGCCAGCACGATGGTGACGATCGTCATGCCGAGCGCCGCCTCGTAACTGATCATCTGGGCGCTGGCGCGCACTGAGGAGAGCAGTGGGTATTTCGAGCCCGACGACCAGCCGGCCAGCATGACGCCGTAGACCGAGATACCCGACATGGCCAACAACAGGAGGATGCCCACCGGAGGATTCGCGATCTCCAGCATGACCGTGTGACCGGCGATCGTGAGGGTTCCGCCGATGGGGACAATGGAGAACGTGATGAGGGCCGGCACCACCACCAGGTAGGGCGACAGCTTGAAGACGAACTTGTCGGCCTGTTCGGGGATGAGGTCCTCTTTGAGGATCAGTTTCAACCCGTCGGCCAACGTCTGGAAGATCCCGAAGGGTCCCCAACGCTGGGGACCGATGCGGCTCTGCATGTCCGAGATGGCCTTGCGCTCGAACCAGATCATCAGGGTGACCGCGCCCATCAGGGCGCCGAAGCCAACCAGCACCTTGATCAATACGATCAGCACGATGACGCCGAACAGTCCGTTGACACCGTTCTTAAAGAGCGGATCGATCGTGCTGAGCAGGAGATTCATCGCGTCTCTACCCTCACCTGGGTGATCACATTGGTGGCGTCGAAGAGCTGAGCCAACGCGTTCTCGCCGTTCGCGTCGAGCGTATTAAAGGCAATATCGATACATCCGCGCGGTACGCCGTCGTTGAGCAAGACCGGCAGTGACACGGCGCCGCGCGCGCCGGTGACCGACACCACGTCGCCGGTCGTCACGCCCAGTCGGTTGAGGTCGAAGTGGTTAAGGCCCACGGTGGTTGCGCCGATGAGGCTCGCCAACGCCGGGGAGGCCAGCATCGCGCTGCCGCGGTCGTAGAGGCGACGGCTGACGTTGACCCGCAGCGAATAGGCGTCGGCCAGCGGCACGTCCACGCCACGTCCAGCCAGCACCGCAGCCAACGTCGCGCCCGTGGTCGACGACCTGGGACCAACGTCCGTCTTGTCGGTGGAGCCGGTACGCGGCGCGAGGCCCACCGCGTAGGCCGAGCGGATGCCAGGAAAGGCCATGGGGTCGAGCGAGCGGCGCGATGCGGAGACGTTGGCACGACCGACCATCACGCCGTCGCTCGAGCCGTCGTTGAGCACCGAGAGGGCGGGGTACCCCGTTGTCTCTTCAATGGCCTTAGCCGTCTCTTCGACCGAGGCGAGCCCGAGGTTCTGGCCGAGCTCTTCGGACAGTTCAGACGCAATGGCCACGTCGGGCCACGCCGAACCGGGCGGGGCGATCTTGGCCGTGAGCGACGTCACCCGGCCCTCGATATTGGTGACCGTGCCGTTGCGCTCGTGTTGGACCGCCGCGGGCAGGACAATGTCGGCGTAGGCGAGCGTCGCGCCCCCGTGTCCACTCACCACGATGACCTTGGCGGTCTCCAACGCCTTGGTCGCGAGCTCGACGTCGGTGACGTTGCCAAGCAGCGATCCGCCGAGCAGTATGACGGCTGACTGTTCGCCCGAGACCAGTGCGCGCAGTTGCGCGTACGTGTCGCGGCCGCCGGCCGCGGGATCGTACCCACGGCCCGGCAATAGTTGGGGCGCCAGACCCATGTCGAGTGCGCCGTTCACGTTGGCGCGACGCAGGCAGGGCAGGAAGGTCGCGTCGGGAAAACCCTCGGCGAGCACGCGGATGGCGCTCTCGATGACCGTCGCGCTCTCGGCCAAGTTGGGACGGCCCACCACGAAGACCACTCCTTCGCCGGTGCCACCGATGAGCGCGCGCGCCTGCTCGAGTTCGCCCTGACTAAAGGCCAAGCCCCGGGTCAATTGACCGCCAACGAGTGCCTGAGCCACGAGGTGTGCCTCACCGGGACGCACCGGCAACGAAAGGCGCGACACCGATCGCAGTGCGCTGGCCCCGAAGGCCAGCTCCACGAGATTGTTGCGCTTCTGCACCGCGCTCTCACGCAGGCGCAGGAAGAGAATCGGAAGCTCCTCACGCAGGTCGCCGGTCATGGTCACCACGGTCTTGGCATTGGCCGCGTCGTCAATGGAGGCCTTGGGCAACGCCTGCAACAGCGCGGCGTCGAGACCGTCGCCGTACTGCGCATCGACGTGCTCGCTGTGCAAGACCCCGCGCATGAAACGTTCCCAGGCGAAGGCTCCCTCGTTGGTCAGCGCCGCTCCCCCGATGGCGCCCACGCCCTCGGGGGTCGTCCTGGCCTTCAGCAAGATTTCGGCCGCTTCGCTGATGGCCTCGCCCCAACCCACGCCCACGAGCGCACCGTTAAAGCGCACCAGAGGCTCGGTGATTCGGGTGGCTTCCTGTAACACATCAACCGATTCCGAGTTGGCGTCGATGGCGTCCAACGTGAAGCGTCCCTTGTCGCAGAGCCAGCCGTGATTGACGGGCTCGCTGTCCACGCCAAGCAGGCGCGTGAGCCGATTACCCGACGACTGGACGGCGACGCGACAGCCCACGGCGCACGTCGTGCAGGTGCTCTCCACCTGTTCTAAGTCCCAGGGTCGGGCCGTGAACCGGTACGGCTTGGCGGTTAACGCTCCCACCGGACAGATCTGGATCACGTTGCCCGAGAAGACCGAGTCGAAGGGCACCGTCGGCGAAGTCGCCACTTCGACGAGTTCGCCCCGTCCCGCGAAGGCAATCTCGGTGTCACCGGACACCTCGCTGGCAAAACGCGTGCAGCGCGCGCACTGGATGCAGCGCTCGCGGTCCAACAGCACCAGTTCGCCGATCTCGATGGGCTTGACAAAGTGACGCTTCTCCTCGATGAACCGCGTCTCGCCCGAGCCGTGGGCCAAGGTCTGATCCTGCAGCGGACACTCACCGCCCTTGTCGCAGACCGGACAGTCGAGCGGGTGATTAGCGAGCAGGAATTCGAGCACCCCGTCTTGGGCCTTCTTCACCTTCTCCGAATCGGTCGTGATGTTCATGCCGTCGTTCACGCGCAAATAGCAGGCCGGCTGCAGGGTAGGCCCGCGGGGTCCGTCGATTTCCACCAGGCACATGCGGCACATACCCACCGGCTCCATGCGCGGGTGATAACAGAACCGAGGGATATACGTGCCGGAGCGCTCGGCCGCTTCGATCACCAGTTCGCCCGGGTGGGCGTCGAACTCGCGACCGTCGACGGTGATCGACACGAACGTGCGATTCACATCAACCATTGGGACAACCCCCATGGTTGATGTGCGCGACGAAGTCGTCCTTGAACATCTCAATCGCCGAGTGAATCGATGAAGGTATCGAGGGGCCGAGCACGCAGATCGTGGTCATCTGGGGGGGCCAAGTCAGGCCGGGCGCAATATTGTCGCAGAGGTCGAGTAGCAGGTCGAGGTCCTCGAAACGTCCGCCGCCGTGTTCGAGGCGGTACAGGACCCGTTCGAGCCAGCCGGAGCCTTCTCGACAGGGCGTGCACTGACCGCACGATTCGCGCGCGAAGAATTTTGTGATTCGCCACGAGGCGCGCACCACGCAGGTCGTTTCGTCTAACACCACGACCGATCCGGAACCCAACATCGAGCCCTTCTCGCCCACCTCGTCCTGACCGAGCGGCAGGTCGAGCATGTCCGGACCGAACCAGGGGGCCGACACGCCGCCGGGGATGATGGCCTTGATCATCTTGTCGCCGATCACGCCGCCGCCGAAGTGCGGGTCGTAGATCAGATCGCGAAAGGTGTTCTTCACCATCTCGACTTCGTAGACGCCGGGACGATTGACCCGTCCGGCCAGCGCGAAGAGGCGCGTGCCGGTCGAACGACCGAGTCCGAGCGAAGCGAAGGCGGCTCCGCCGTTGTTGATGATCCAGGGCAGGTTGGACATCGTCTCGACGTTGTTGACGACCGTTGGTTCGCCGTACAGACCGGTGACCGCGGGGAAGAAGGGCGGCTTGATGCGCGGGAAACCGCGCTTGCCTTCGAGGCCCTCTATCAGCGCCGTCTCTTCGCCACAGATGTAGGCGCCCGCGCCGGGGTGGACCACGATGTCGAGGGAGAAATCCGTATCGAAGATCTTGCTACCCAGCGCGCCGATCTCGTAGGCATCGTTGAGCGCCTGCTGGACCCGTTCCAGTCCCAGCGCGAACTCACCGCGCAGGTAGATAAAGGCCGCACTCACCTGCAGCGCGTAGGCCGCGATGATGACGCCCTCGACCAGTTGATGGGGATCGCGCTCGACGAGGAAGTGATCCTTGAACGTCGCCGGCTCGGACTCGTCGCCATTGACCACCAAGTACGAGACGGGCGACTTGCGTAGCATCGACCACTTGCGACCGGCCGGGAACCCGGCACCGCCGCGACCCAGCAGTGAGGCCTGGTCGACCTCGCTGACGACCGCCTCGGGAAACATGGTGAGCGCCTTGCGCAAGGCAACGTAGCCCCCCGTGTCGAGGTAACGGGCCAGCGTGAAGGAGTCCGCGAACTGCGCGCGCGACGACACGATGAGCGGTGCGTCGAGCGTGGCCATTACTTTTCCTCCTTGGCGGCGCGCAACGCGCGCTCCTCACGGGCCGCGGCGCGCTGCTCAACCACTTCCTGGCGCGGCGCGCGAAGGCCGACGCTGCGACGAACGCGCACGAGGGTGCCGTGCGACGGCACTTCGTGCTCGAGCTTGCCGGCGCGCAACTCGCCCACCATGGCGTCGAAGGTCGCCGCCGTGGTGGTACGCACGTAACGGTGATTGACCTGCACGCACGGCGAGTAGTTGCAGTCGGCCAGGCACTCGGCCTCTTCCAACGTGAAGAGCCCGTCGTCGGACGTGGCGCCCACCGCGCAGCCCAGGGTGACACTCGCGTGTTCGAGCATCTCTTCGCCGCCCGAGAGCAGGCAGGCAATGTTGGTGCAGACCGACACGACGTACTTGCCGACCGGCTCGAGGTGGAACATCTCGTAGAAGGAGGCGGTGCCGCGCACGTCGGCCGGCGTGGTGTTGGTGAGCTCGGCCACTTCGGCGATGCCCGCGTCGCTCAAGTACCCGTCCTGCTCTTGGGCCAAGTGCAACAGCGGCAGCATCGCCGATCGGGCCTGGGGATACAGGGCCACCAGGTCCACGCCGCGCTGGCGGATGTCGGAGCGGAAATGACTCACCGGTCCACCTCGCCCATCACGGGGTCGACAGTGGAGATGACGGTGATGGCGTCCGAGACCAACCCGCCGCGCATCAGCAACGGCACGGCCTGGAGATTGACGAAGCTCGGTGCGCGGGTGTGCAGTCGGTAGGGCTTGGGTCCGCCGTCCGAGACGAGGTAGCAGCCCAGTTCACCGCGCGGTGACTCGACGGCCATGTAGACCTCGCCCTCGGGAACGTAGAATCCTTCGGTGAAGAGCTTGAAATGGTGGATCAACGCTTCCATTGACTCGCCGATACGCGCGCGCGGCGGCGGCGTGACCTTGGGGTCCTGGCTGCGGTAGTCGCCGCTCGGCATCAGGTCGATGCACTGGCGCACGATACGAATTGACTCGCGGATCTCGTTGAGGCGAATGGCGTAACGATCGAAATTATCGCCGTACGTGCCGACGATGACGTCGAACTCCACCTGGTCGTAGGCGAGGTACGGCATCGTGCGTCGCAGATCCCACGCCACGCCGGTCGAACGCAGCAACGGTCCGGTCACGCCGAGCGCCAGGGCCTCCTCGGCCGTCATCGGCGCCACGCCGATGAGGCGCTGGCGGAATATCGGTTGTCCGGTGAGCAGTTGGTCGTACTCGTAGGTGCGCTCGAAGATCGTGTCGCAGATCACCAGCACGTCGTCCTGCCATCCGTCGGGCAGGTCGGCCGCCACGCCGCCGGGACGCACGTAGTTGAGATTGAGCCGCAGCCCGGCCGTCTTTTCGAAGAAAGCCAGGATCAGTTCGCGTTCGCGCAGCCCGTAGATCATCATCGAGGTAGAGCCCAGGTCCATGCCGTTGGTCGCCATCCACACCAGGTGCGACGACATGCGGTTGAGTTCGCTCATCATCATGCGAATCCACACGGCGCGCTCGGGCACCTCGATGCCCAGCAGTTTCTCCACCGCCATTGAGTAACAGAGTTCGTTAATGACCGGGCTCAAGTAGTCCATGCGCGTCACGTTGGTCGCACCCTGGACGTAGCTCAGTTCCTCACCGGTCTTTTCCATTCCGGTGTGCAGGTAGCCAATGACCGGCTTGGTGCGCAGCACGAATTCGCCGTCGAGTTCGAGCATGAGGCGCAGCACCCCGTGGGTCGAAGGGTGCGATGGACCCATGTTGATGATCATCGTCTCGTCGTCGCGTCGTTCGTAGTCAACCGAGTTGGGGTCGAAACTGTGACCGTCGAGACGCAGCACCGAACCGACTTCGCGTCCGATCTCCGATGACTTCGTCTGGTCGCGGGCCAGCAACTCCTGGGGACCCTCGGACGTCTCGGCGGTCAAGAGTTCGATTCGTTCGACCGTGCGCACAGTGTCGTCGCTCATCGCGGTCCCGGCGCCTCTTTGAACTGCACGGGCACCCGGCCACTGCCGTAGTCTTTGCGCAGCGGGTGACCCTCCCACTCCTCGGGCATCAGGATGCGCGTCAGGTCGGGGTGATTGGTGAAGAGCACCCCGAAGAGGTCGAAGGCTTCGCGCTCCATGGCTTCGGTGCCGGGATAGAGCGTGAACAGCGACGCGACTTCCGGTTCGTCGTCGCCGGCCTGGACGCGCACGCGCACGCGCTGCTTCTTTGAGAGGCTGAGCAGGTTGACGACCACTTCGAATCGGGTGCGCACGGCGCCCTGAGGCAGGGAACGGCTGGGGTGTTCGAGGTAGTCCACGCCGCACAGGTCCACGCACATCTCGAAGTCGTCGGCCCTGAAGGATTCGATCAGCGAGAAGTACTGCTCGCGGGTGGGGTAGCAGCACAGATCAGCGCAGTGAGCCTCACTGGTAAGAACGCCTGGGGGGGCCGAGGGAGAAAGGGCGATCACTTTGGCGTGCCCATCCTCACCGCGACCGGGACGTCGGGCGTCCAGGGGCTCTGCTGTGGGTCGATCGCGCTGGGGCGACCTACCGTGCGGCGCTGCATTATCTCACCGGTACGAATCTGCTCGTGCAGGGTGAGAATCGCGTGCATCAAGGTCTCGGGGCTGGGCGGACAGCCCGGCGCGTAGACGTCGACGGGGACGATCTGGTCGACCCCCTGGACGATGGCGTAATTGTTGAACAGTCCGCCGGTCGACGCGCACACGCCCATCGAGATGACCCACTTGGGCTCCATCATCTGGTCGTACACCTGGCGCAGCACGGGGGCCATCTTTTGCGACACCCGACCGGCCACGATCATGAGGTCGGCCTGGCGCGGCGAGTTGCGAAAGACCTCCATGCCGTAGCGCGCGAGGTCGTAGTCGGCGGCCCCGGCCGCCATCATCTCAATGGCGCAACAGGCCAGGCCAAACGAGGCCGGCCACACCGAAGCCCGTCGGGCCCAGCGCACCAGGTCTTCTAGTTGGCCCGTCAAGAAATTGTGCTGTAGATCCTCTAAAGCCACGGCTTACGCCGCCTGATCTGATTCGGCGCCAATACGGACAATGGTGGACAAACTGGTGCGTGACGGCATGCCCTTGGTGAGGTGCTGGACGGGGCCCCACGACAAAGCCCCTTCGGACACCAAGAAGAGCAGTGCGGCGAAGACGGTCAGCGAAAAGGTCAGGATTTCAATGAGGCCGAAGAGTCCCAGTTGGCGAAAGACCACCGCGAAGGGGTACATGAATACCACCTCGATGTCGAAGATCACGAAGATCATCGCCACCAGATAGAAGCGCACCGGAAAACGCTGCGGCGGTGCGCTCTCGGGGACAATCCCACACTCGTACGGTGCCAACTTCGCGTCCGATGGTCGCTTGTGCGGCGCCAACATCGACGACATCACCAACGACCCCGAGGCAAACAACACTCCGAGAATCAGAAGCCCCAGTATCGGTAAGTACTGGTCCACTTCCATCATTTCTACCAGACGCGGCGCACCCCTCCGGAGAGCCACCAGGGTCAAAGGCCCTAGGCTCGATGCGTGAGCACGCTCAAGGAACTGACGTCAAAGCCAGTTCTCTTTGACGTGGTGATCGTCGGTGCCGGACCGAGTGGCTCGGCCTGCGCGTACTGGTTGGCCCAGGCCGGCTGGTCGGTCTGCCTCATCGAAAAGAAAGATTTTCCCCGCGAAAAAACGTGCGGCGACGGACTAACCCCCCGGGCCGTCCACCAACTGGCCCAGATGGGCCTGGAACAAACGGTCGCCGCGCACGGACACCGCTACAGCGGACTTCGGGCCTTCGGTTTCGGCGCGTCGCTGGAACTGAATTGGCCTGAACATGCAATATTTCCCAATTACGGCTACACCATCACCCGCTTCAACCTTGACGGGCTGGTGGCCGAGCAAGCCGTGGCCCACGGCGCCGTGTTGCTTAATGGTGTCGAGGCGGTTGGCCTGCTCGACGAAACTGAAGCAACGAACGACGCACTGATGGGTGCCGCCGGCGTGGTGGTGAAAGAAAAAGAGACCGGCGCGACCGGCGAGATCCGCGGTCGCTACGTCGTCGTAGGCGACGGACAGAACTCGCGCCTGGGCCGCAACCTCGGCACGACGCGTAACCGTTCGTGGCCCATGGGCATGGCGCTACGCGGGTACTACACCAGCGAGCGACACGACGAGCCCTGGATCGATTCGCACCTCGATATCCGTGATCCCCACGGCGCCGTGGTGCCGGGCTACGGATGGATCTTTCCCTTGGGCGATGGACGCGTGAACGTCGGGGTGGGCCTGCTCTCCACCGACGGCGCGTGGAAGGGCGTCAACACCACCAAGCTCCAGGAGTACTTCGTCGCCCAGACGGCCGACGCGTGGGGGCTGAGTGAAGCAACGTCCTGCGGGCCGCCCACGGGCGGCCGACTGCCCATGGGTCTGGCCATTGGACCGCGAGTCGGCGCCAACACCATGATCATTGGTGACGCCGCGGGCACGGTCAATCCCTTCAACGGCGAGGGCATTGCCTACGGTTACGAAACGGGGCGCCTGGGTGCGGGCGTACTGGGCGAGGCCCTACTCACCGACAATCCTTCGCTGCTGGCGCTTTACGACGAGCGACTGGAGTTGGCCTACGGCGATTACTTCAAGGTGGCCCGCGCCTTTGTGCGACTCATCTCCGAGCCCAAGATCTTGACGGTGTGTCTAAGTGCTGGCCTACGCGTTGAGCCGCTGATGCGACAACTGCTCACCATCATGGCCAACCTCATGCGCAACGATAAGAAGGGCCCGGCCGAGATTGGCTATCGCGCCCTCTCGCGCTTGGCCGACGTCATACCCGAGAAGGCTTACGCGATGTTGTTGGGCGATCGCTCCTCAGAGCACGCGACCTAGCAACACAAAGCCACGAACTGCCACGCAAGTGTAATTAGTCGTTTCGAACCGACAATTCGCGACAACAACAATTCGGATCATCGCAAGCCGCAACGCGAACACCTCGATCAACCAAGCAACCACACTCCGCACACAGTATTTGCATCGACTCCGATCCTAGGAGTTCGAGCGCTTGACAGTAGCGAACTAGTCCGTGCGCTCGACGGGGGTTTCGTCCGCGATGGAATCGTGCCCCGTTTATCCTCACATCGACGAGACATTCGAAGACGTGAGCGATGTCTCAAGCATTCCAGTCACGGCACTCGTCACGCAGGTCTAGGACTTCACTGCCCGACCCTCGAACGTAAAGCCAAAGGGTTTCGGCTCACCTTTGAAATAGTAGGTATCAAGGTGCTCAATTCTGAAGCCCGCGTTCTCGATGTACTCGGGCATACGCCTGGTCAAGTGGCACCCCCCGGCGAACTTCTTGTTCAACGGCTCGAAGCGCCTCTGCCATCGAACAGTTTTGGCGTCGGGCGCACAACCGTGTTCAACAAAATGAAACGTGCCTTGCGGCTTTAAGACCCTTTGCATTTCTTGTAGGGCCAACGCGAGATTCGGAATTGAGCAAAGTGTCCACGTAGAAAGTACCGCGTCGAACTCATTGGACGGCAGGTCAAGGTGCTCGCCGGTAAGTCCCGCGAGCTCGACCGGCGTGCCCGACTTTGCGATCCGCGGCAGCGCCATGTGCATACAGACCCGTGAGGGCTCGATTGCGAAGACCCTTTCGACTTTCGTAGGATAGTAGGCGACGTTGAGTCCAGTCCCGAACCCAATCTCGACCACCTTTCCGCTGAGTCCGGCGCAGACCCTCGCTCGCACCTCACGCAAGCCTTGACGGTTCATGGCCTTGTCCTGTAATCGAGGTAAAACCTTGTCCGAATAAATACCCATGATCAACTCCTCGCACGGCGAAGCTCAGTTACACCGCGTTACCGTCGGTCTACGACAACGGCGATTTCTCCAATGAACTTTTGTGGCTCCCAGAGAAGCAATCGAATGCCCGTTCATCGAACCATAACCGTTTCCCACTAATTCGTTTGATTGCCTGCTCAGAACCGGCGGTTAGCCTGACCAAGATGATTATTCGCCGCCGCCCGAATCGATAGCGCGTGATTCCTACCTTCGTCATCTTCCTGCGCGAGGGAATCGAAGCCTCAATGATCGTGGCGATTTTGCTGGCCTACCTGGCGCGCATCGACAAACGCCAGCACTTCCGCGACGTCTGGTTGGGCGTCGCCGCGGCATTCATCTTGGTACTGGGCGGCGGCATCGCGGCCTACTTTCTCATCAAGCACTACGACGGCTCGAACGTCCAGACGTACTTCGAAACCGCCACTTACGTCATCGCGGCCGGCGTGCTCACCTTCATGACTTTCTGGATGCACAAGCACGCGCGCACCATGGCCAAGGATCTGGAACGTCGCAGCGAAGTGGCCCTGACCAAGGGCGGCCGCGTCGGACTGGGACTGCTGGCCTTTCAGGCCGTCGGACGCGAAGGTCTCGAAACGATGGTCTTCACGCTGGCCATTGTCTTCGCGAGTTCACGCCAGGCCGCGACCCCGGTGCACGGGAACCTGCTCCTGGTCGGGGCCGTGCTGGGGCTCGCGTGCGCGTTGGGCATTGCCTTCGCGATCTACAAGGTCGGTGCCAAGCTAAATTTGCGACGTTTCTTCCAGGTGCTCGGCCTGGTCCTGATGCTGTTCGCCGCCGGTCTGCTCTCCGACGCCGTCGAGAACCTTCAGCGGCTGCGTTGGCTGCCCTTCGGCACCCACGTGGTGTGGAACACCAGCGGCGTGGTGACCGAATCGTCGAGCCTAGGTGACGTGCTGCACTCACTGGTTGGTTACGCCGAGCGCCCGACGGTACTGCAGATCATTGTCTGGGTGATCTACGTGGTAACGAGCATGTCGATCTTCCTCTACCTGGGCCGGGACCGCACGCCCACGATCGGTAAGCCCGTCGCGCCGCGCAGCGAACCGCGTACCAGCGAGAAGACCCGTCACTTGCCAACGTAAAAAAGCTTCAGACCGCGGCCGAGGACGTTGACTTCATGCGCGACAGCAGCGTGCTCACCAGGTTCGAAATGAACGGCTTCGTCTCGGGCCACTTGGCGACCAGGGCTCCCATCGTCACTTCGTAGTGACCGCTGGTAATCTCCACCATCACGAGATGCAGCGGGCGAGTGATGTTGGGCAACGTGAGCGTCGTCACTCCCCCGCGCGACCAACCCTTTTCGTAGGTCTTGGGTTGGTAGGTGGTTGTGTCACTGAAGGCCGACCCCTTCGCGTACGTCTTGAGGATGAGCGCCTGGGACTCCACGAAGCAGTTGCCGAAGGGCTTCTTCGTCATCTCGGCGGTGTCCTTTTCGACCTTCACCGGGGTGGAGTAGTACTGGGCCGTCGACGCCAGTTGAATCCCGTCAAAATCCTTCGACGTGAAAAATTGGGAGGTCTCTTGATAGAGGGGGACCTGTCCGGCCTTGCCGTAGACGCGGTCCTTGGCGTTCGACACTCCCATGCAGGCGTCGAACGCCTTGGTGATCTTCTCAAACTTCGTGTCGACTGGTCCAGCGGTCGTGGTGGTGGTGGCCGCGGCGGGCGTGCTCGGCGGGAACAGGGTTTCGAGCGCCGTCACGCCGGAGGTGAAGAACGAACGTGGCAGATCCTTGAGCGTCAGGTTGATCGCGCTGGCGCTGGCCTCTTCTTGCGTGCCTGACGTGCCGCTGGAAAACCACGCCGCGATGCCGCCGGCCAGGGACGCGACGAGGACAACGGCTACCACCGCGTAGGCCGCGGCGCGGCGGCGCTGGCGCACGATTAGTCCCCCGTAGGCGCCCACGACATTGCTCAGTTGGTCGTAGTCGCGTCGACTCACGCTGCGCCAGCAGTAGCGCACATCACCAATGGTGGCGAAGAGTGTCATGCCGCGCGCAAAACGCAACAGTTGTACGTTGCTAATTTCGTCCCATGGCGTCTGCCAGACAACGGCCGGCTCACCGGCCAGTTGCGTGAGGCCCGAATCGTCGGCCAGCAGGGTCACCGGGGATGTTGGTCCGTAGGGAACGAAGCTCGGTCGAACGACCCAGCCTTCGGACCTGATTGATGGGCTCATAGCGTGGCGACTTCCTTCGCGGCCTCTGCCGACACCTCAACTGTACGGGCGAGGTCGTCCTCGCTATGCGCCAACGACACGAAGAGGATCTCGAAGGCTCCCGGCGCCAGGGCGACGCCGCGCGCCAGCATCGCGTGAAAAAACGGACCGTAGAGTCCGTTCTCGCACAGCACCTTGGCTTCGCCAAAGTTGGTGGGCGGAAAAAATGGCTCGCGCGAAAGGTAGAGCCCGAGCAACGGACCCGCCACCGGGGTGGCGCAATAGAGTCCCGACGTGACGACCGCCTGGCGCAGTTGCTCCGCGAACCGAGCGACTCGGGAGTTCAACTGCGCGTAGTCGGCGCGCGTGATCATCGCCAAGACCTTCGCCCCGGCCGCGGTCGCCAGGGGATTGCCCGAGAGCGTGCCCGCTTGGTAGACCGCACCGAGCGGGGCCAGGTGACGCAGTAGCTCGGCCGAGCCGCCGAAGGCCCCCACCGGCAGCCCTCCCCCGATGACCTTGCCGAAGCACCACAGGTCCGGTTTGACTCCGAAGTACTCGCTGGCGCCAGCGTAGGCCAGACGAAAGCCGGTAATGACTTCGTCGAAGATGAGTAGTGCGCCCACCCGATCACACTCGGCGCGCAGGCCGGCTAGGAATCCGTCGGTCGGCACCACCAGGTTCATGTTGGCCGCCACCGGCTCCACCAGCACCGCGGCGACCGTGTCGTCGAGCGTCGGCACCGCGTTGTAGGGCGCCACGATCGTGTCCGCGACCGCGCCGGCGGTGACGCCGGCCGAGCCGGGAAGACCCATCTGGGCCACGCCACTGCCGCCCGCGACCAGCAACGCATCGGAGTGTCCGTGGTAGCAACCGTCGAACTTCACGATCTTGTCGCGTTGCGTGGCGCCGCGTGCGAGGCGCACGGCGCTCATTGTCGCTTCGGTGCCCGAAGAGACGAAGCGCACCTGTTCGAGTCCGTCGACGCGACTGGTCATCAGTTCGGCCAACATCACTTCGCCGGGCGTCGGTGCGCCGAACGTCGTGCCATGGGTAGCGGCCTCTTGCAGTACCGCGACGACATCGCGGTGCGCGTGGCCCAGGAGCGACGCGCCGTAGGACTGGACAAAATCGAGGTAGCGGGTGCCCTCGACGTCTTCGACGTAGGCCCCCTCGCCGCGCACCACGGTGTAGGGAGTGCCGCCCACCGCACGAAAGGAGCGCACCGGTGAGTCAACGCCGCCGGGAATTACTTTCTGTGCGCGATCGAACCACGACCGGTTAGAACCCGTCAACGGCCGAGCTCCTCGGCGACTTCTCGCGCGAAGTAGGTCAGCACGAAGTCGGCGCCGGCCCGTCGTACGGCCGTGAGCTGCTCGATGGCCACGGCGGTGCCGTCGATCCAGCCATTGGCGGCGGCGGCCTTCACCATGGCGTACTCGCCGCTCACGTGATAGGCGCTCAGGGGCACGTCCAGGGCAGCGCGGAAATCGGCCACGATGTCGAGGTAGGTCATGGCGGGCTTGACCATGATGACGTCGGCGCCCTGGGCAACGTCGGCGCGGGCTTCACGAAGCGCCTCGCGCCGATTGCGCGAGTCCTGCTGGTACGAGCGGCGGTTGCCGCCGTCGGCGATCTGCACGTTGACCGCTTCGCGGAACGGTCCGTAGAGTCCGCTGGCGTACTTAGCCGCGTAGGCCAGGATCACCGTCTCTTCGAACCCGCTCGCGTCAAGGGCGCTGCGGATCGCGCCCACCTGGCCGTCCATCATTCCGCTGGGCGCCACCACCTGGGCCCCGGCCTCGGCCTGGGCCACCGCTGTCCTGGCGTACAACTCTAGAGTGGCGTCGTTATCTACCGTGCCGTCGCTACGCACCACGCCGCAATGGCCGTGGGTGGTGTACTCATCGAGACAGAGATCGGCCATGATGACGAGCTCGTCGCCAAACTCATCGCGCAACGAGCGCAGCGCCACTTGGGCAATGCCGTTGATGTCGTAGGCGCCGCCGCCGAACTCGTCCTTGCTGGATGGGACACCAAAGAGGATCACGCCGCCGACGCCCGCCGAGTGCAGGGCCCGTACCTCATCGCGCAACGAGGAAATCGTGTGTTGGAACTGACCGGGCAGGGACTGAATCGCCTGGGGCTCAGTTAACGCCTCGGCGACAAACAGCGGGGCGACCAGGTCATCGGGGGCCAACTGCGTTTCGGCGACCAAGCGCCGTAGGGCTTCCGTGCGGCGCAGGCGGCGGGGACGTTCGGCGGGAAACACCACTACACCTTATTACTAGCGTCGAAATTCCTCCTCGGACCGCTCAGGGGTACAGCGAGGCCAACGAGTCGCCCATGGAAGGGCCCCAGCCCACGAGCAATCGTTCGTGGTCTTCGGCCACCACTTGGCGTGTTGTCGGGCCGGGCACCACCACCCACGCCTGGTCGCTGACCAACGTGCGCGCCACCGACCAGGCCGACGGCGCTCCGATGAAGACCACGTCCGCGACGCGCAGCGCGTTCACCTGTTCGTCGTCGAGTTCGACCGGCAGGGTTTCGTAGCAGGCCACTTTCGTCACCGATATGTCGCGCGCCTGCAGCTCGTTGCTCAACTCCTCGCGCAGCACCACGGCGCCCACCATCAACACCGGACCCCGGGTGATGACGCCCTCGAGCTCCAGGGCCGAGGACGTGGCCTCGGCCGAGACAATGGCGCCGTGGTCGCGCAGCGCGCGAGTCGTTGACGTGCCCACGGTGAGCAGATCGGCGTTCTCGGCCATCGCGCCCAATACGGCGTGTATATAGTCAGCCGTTCGCGAACTGGTCACGACCAGCACGCAGAATTTTCCGTAGTCCGGGCTGGCCTGCAGTTGTCGAGTCACCTCGTCGATGGCGAAGTAATTGGTCGTGGTGAGCGGAACTTCGACCACGTTGGCGTTACCCGGCAACCAGGCCATGGCGTCGTCGTTTTTGCCGGCCTCTCGCGTTAGGACAATGTTCACGGCCTAATCCTCCCACCCGGGCAGCGACGCCCCACCGTCGAAGTCGCGCAGCTGTATGGCCAGCTCTCTACCCAGCAACTGGGGGTCTCGGCCCTGCACGGATCCACGAACACTTCGACTCCCGTCAGCGGCCAACATCACACCACGCAGCGTAATGACCGCGTTGGCCAGTGTCGCATAGGCCCCGGCCGGTACGGAACAGCCCGCTCCCAACTCGGCCAGGAAGGCCCGTTCGGCCGATACTGCCTGCATTGCCTCGGCGTCGGTGATCTTGGCCAGCGTCGCGATGGTGTCGTGGTCGTCGTCACGGGTTTCGAGCGCGATGGCGCCCTGACCAACCTGGGGCACAAACCACTCGGGGTCGAGCCGTTCGGCGATGAGGCCGTGCTCGCCCAATCGCTCGAGCGCCGCTGCCGCGGTCACGATCGCGTCAACGCCGCCGTTTCCGGCGCGCGCCAGCCTGGTGGCCATATTGCCACGCAACTCGACAATTCGCAGATCCGGTCGGCGTTCTAGCAGCAGGGCTCGGCGCCGGGGCGATCCCGTCGCCACGGTGGCTCCCGGTCCGAGACCGGCCAAGGAACGTCCCACCAACACGTCGGCGGGGTCGCGCCGTTCGCACACGCTGGCCATCACCAGGCCCGGCGGCGTCAGACTGGGCAGGTCCTTGGCCGAATGCACCGCGACGTCCGCGTCGCCGGCCAAGACGGCACGCTGAATCTCAATGGCGAACACGCCCTGTCCGCCCAATGTGGCGAGCGGCACGTCACTTTGAATGTCGCCGCTCGTGTCCAGGTGCACGAATTCACTCTTGATGGCAAACGCACGCAGATGATCACGGACGAACTCGGCCTGCACCAACGCCAGCGGTGACCGGCGCGTCGCGAGGCGCAGCACGCTCATAGATCAAAGAGGTTGCGCGTGGCCTCGGTCAGTCGAATCCCCTGGTCCATCCCGGCGGCGTCCTTCAACGCGACCGTTGGTCGGTGCGCGATCTTGGCCACGACCGAACGAAGCAACGAACGCACGACTTCGCGCTGCTCGTCGCTCATATCGGCGAGTTCCGCCTCGCGGCGCTTCATCTCACTGGCCACCACTTCGTCGAAGTACTCGCGCAGCTCACTCACGATGGCCGCCGCCCCGCGTTCGCGCTGATCGTCCATGAATTTCTCCACGTCCTCGAGCACGATCTGACTCGCTTCGTCCGCGGCCTCGTGGCGACCATCGAGGGCCAGTTCCACTCGGGTGCGAAGGTCAGAGATGTCGACCTTGCGCACATTGGCCAGTTGGCCGACCTCGCTCTCGACCGCCCGGGGCAGTCCCAGGTCAACAATGAAGATCGGCTTCGAGCACGATTCCAAGTGCGAGAGAGAGATGATGGGCGACGCGACTTCGACCGCCACGATGACCAGGCGGGCCGACGCGAGGTTCTCGGTCAGTTCGTCGAGGGGCGCCACCACCACGCGAGCGTCACCGGCCGTGTCGCGCAGCGCCTCTGCCCGCGCGATCGTGCGGTTGCTCAGCGTGAGCGTGGCGAGCCGTGGGCGGGCCACGAGCAGACTCTTGACCACGCCGGTCGCCAACTGTCCGGCTCCCACCACGACGACGTCGGCTCCGTCCATTTGGTCGCCCAGCTCCTGGACCGCCATTGACACCGCCGCCTGCGCGAAGCTCGTGGTGCCGCGCGCGATGGCCGTTTCGTTGCGAACCCGCCGGCCCGTCGTGATGGCCCGTCGGAACAGTTCGGTGAGTTCGGCGCCGGCCGTTTGCTCCTCGTGCGCCAGTTCGAGTGACCGGCGCAGTTGACCGAGGATCTCGAATTCACCGGGCACCACTGACTTGAGGCCGGCCGCCACGCTGAACAAGTGGGTCGCCACCCCGCGGTCGAAGTGCACGGTGAGACGGTCGGCGAATTCACTGGCCGCCAGTCCCGTTGCCTCGGCGAGCGTCGCCGTGATCTCCTCGATGGCTCCGTGAAAGCGGTCCACCACCGCGACCACTTCGGTGCGCAGGCAGGTCGAGAGAAAGACGGCTTCGTGGATGTTGCGGTGAATGACCAAGGAGCGAAGGACCTTGGTCCACTCCTCTTCGAGCACGGTGGTGCGTTCGAGGAACTCGAGCGAGGCGTGCTCGTGGTCCACCCCTACTGAAATAAGTGTCACTGCGCCTCCGTGGCCGTAGCCAAACTACGCCCCTCGCGTCGCATTCACCCTAGCGATGCCGAGCGAGTGCAGCACACCGCCGCCCAACGGACCGGTGCCGTTGTTGAGGTGATACATCAATATCTGCAGCTCGATTGAGAAGTCCACGTAGTGCACGGCGGTGCCCAACGGCACGTTGAGCACCTGGGGCGCGAAGTTGAGCAGCGCGTGGACCCCGGCTCCCACCAAGAGGTCGCTCACTTCTTGGGCGGCACTGGCCGGCACGCAAATCACGCCGACCGTGGCGTTAACCATCGGTTCGTCAATGGAACGCACCAGGTGGTCGCCGATTTCGGTGCCCACGACCGCTGGGTCCGAGTCGTAGAGGGCCACCAATTGGGCGCCGCGAATGAGGAAATGAGCCGAATTCACGAGGGCCCGGCCCAGGTTGCCCAGGCCCACCACCACCACGTCGTAGTGCAGGTCGTGGCCCAACGCGTCGCCAATGCGCTCGCTCAGGACACTGGTGTCGTAGCCGGCCCCGCGAGTGCCCAGCGAACCCAGGCCCGCCAAGTCGCGGCGCACGGTGGTCGCGGTGACCCCGGCCAGTTCGCCAATTTGCTTGGAATCAATTCGGTTGATGCCGCGCGCCAGCCAGCCCTCGGCGATGCGCTGATAGACGGGCAGACGTGAGATGGTCGGCTCGGACAGTTTCCTCGTGCGCAGACGCGGGGTCGCCATGGCCACAACCTAGTCGGGTTGTTATCGACCGAGTTCGCGACTTCGCTCCGTGGCCGCGGCGACCGCTTCTAAGAACGCGGCCCGTACCGCCCGGTCCTCGAGCATGCGCAGTCCCGCGGCCGTCGTGCCACCGGGCGACGTGACCTGGGCCCTCAGTTCTTCGGGCAATTCACCGGTTTGCACCAGCAACGCGGCCGAACCTTCGAATGTCCCGACCACCAACTGGCGCGCGACTTCGCGCGTCAGTCCCTGGTCGACCCCGGCGTCGATGAGCGATTCGACGACCAGGTAAAGGTAGGCCGGCATTGATCCGGAGAGACCCGTGACCGCGTCGATGTTTCGTTCACTGACCCGCACCACGGTGCCGACGGCGCTGAGAATGGACTCCGCCCAGTCGAGGTCGGCCGTGGTGACGTGCGCGCCACCGGCAATGGCGCTCACTCCCCTGCGCACCAGGACGGGCGTATTGGGCATCGACCTTATGACGGCGACCGGACCGGGAAAGACCGCTTCGATCCGCGCGCTCGAGAGTCCCGCGACCACCGACAACACACGCGTGACGCCCACCTCGCCCGCGCGCCGCGCCGCCGCCTCCGCGTGATCGGGCTTGACGCAGAGCAACATACCGGTGTCGGCGTCCACGTGATCGCTCTCCAGGCTGGCCAGCACAGCCACATCGCGAAGCCGCTCACTCACTACCGCGCGCTGATCGGGTGAGACCTCCACGATCGCGACGTGCTCGGGCGCGCACCACGAGGCGGCGAGCAGACCTTCGCACAGGGCCGAACCCATTCGACCACCGCCCACGATGATGAGTTGATAGGCCACGTCACAACGCTACAAGGCCTTAACTGGTGCGCTTGGGCCGACGTCGATAGAGCGAGCCGTAACCCATGGTCATGGCCGTGGGGAATATCTCATCCACGTACGTCATCGTGGCGCCCACCAGTTCGTCGAGCCGCTCGAGACTCATGTCGCCCACGGGCACCGCGGTCATCAAGTAGATCCCGTCTTCGGGCCCGATGGCCAGGTGCAGGAGCCGCAGCTCGGCGTTCTTCACCAGCATGTAGCGATAAAGCTCCTCTCGATTTTCCTCGGGCGCGGGCATCAACTCGGTCTCCACGTGCACCGTGCGCTGGCGCAACGAGAGCCACATCGTGATGACGTCCTTCTCCTCGCCGTGCAGGCGGATCAGCCAATGGAAGTGGCCGCGATCGTCCGCCAAAGGCTGGTGCTCGACCTCGCCGAGCATGCCGCCCTCTCGCCACTGGGTGGCCCACTGAGCAATTACAGCGTTGATTCGACCCGCAGCGTCGGCGTCGGCGATGGGAGCAGTCGTCACGACTAGCAGCGAAGCAGCCCCGAGAGCGCCAGCCGTTCGGTGAGGTCGACCAGCGACTCCGCGGCCGCGCGCCAGGTGTAACTACGCGCGAGCAGCACCGCCCCAGTCGACATGGTCGTCGAGTGCTCGACGTCGAGGGTCAATTCCACGGCGTCGGCCCACGCCGACGGGTCGCGCTCTTCAATGAGGAATCCGTTCACTCCCGGCTCGATCAAGGTCTTGAGGCCGCCAACGTCGCTCGCCACGACGGGCGTGCCGCAGCCGGAAGACTCGAGGGCCACCAGGCCGAAACTCTCCGAGCGCGAGGGCACGAGGGTGACGTCCGCGGCGCGCATCCACGTCGACAGCAGTTCGTGGGCTTGGGGGGCGACAAAGCTGACCTCATTGATCACGCCGGCTTGCGCCACGCGGGCGTGCAGTCGCGCCAAGGTCTCGCGGCCGTCGGAGCCGGACGGCCCGCCAATGATGGCGAGCAGCGCATTGCGGCCGCGATTTCTCAGCTCGATCAGCGTCTCGAGCGCCAGGTCAACTCCCTTGAGCGCTTGCAGCCTGCCCACGAAGAGCAGCATCGTGGCGTCAGGATCGATCCCGAGGGCCCGACGGGCTTGGGGTCGGTAGCCGGGAGCGAAGAACGCGTGCTGCACGCCCAGGGGCACCACGTGTACCCGCGACGGCGAGGCGTCATAGAAACGCACGATCTGTTCGGCCTCTACCTCACAACTGGCCAGTACCGCGTCGGCGCAGGCGAATATGGCGGCCTCCTGCTTGGCGCGCTCTTCGGATTCACTTTCGAACGTGTGGGCCTTCACCCGTTCGAGCGTGTGAAAGGTCATGATCAGTGGAATATCTAGCTCGTGCTTCAGGCGGTGGCCGCTGAGTCCGCTCAACCAGTAGTTGGCATGAATGGCGTCGGGGGTGCCGGTGCAGCGAAAGGAGGCGGCGACCGAATTGGTGAACTCATCGACGTAGAGCGGAAACTCGTGTCGTTCCAGCGTGGTCGCGGGGCCGGCCGTTACGTGGTGCACCCGGAAACCGGGCTCGACCAGCACGGTGTCGTGCACCTGGGGGTTGTCGCGTCGGGTATAGACATCGACCTCGTGGCCGAGCCGCGCGAAGGCGCTCGAGAGTTCGCGCACGTAGACGTTCATGCCGCCGCCGTCGCCGGTACCGGGCTGGGCCAGCGGCGAAGTGTGATATGAGAGAACAGCCAATCGAAGCATTCAGCCAGACTACCGGCGCTTTCTCAAAATGACGAGGCCCGTTTTGTGCCGTTATATAGCCTCGGCCGAGACCACAATCCACTTGATGTCGCGGCCCGCGACGAGTCCAAAGTCGCGCGAGTCGGTAGAGGCGGAAGCGTTGTCGCCGCGAAGGTCCAACCGGCTTCCCTCACGAGCCACGCAGCGCTTCAGCAGCCAGCGCTCTTGGTTGCGGGGATCGCGCACAACCACCACGTCACCGGCGCGCACCCGGCGCCAGCGGCGCACCGCGGTCAGGCGCTCGCCCGGCACGTAGGCCGGCACCATCGAAGAGCCCTCGACGGTGATGCGCTTAACGAAGTACCCCAGGAGCCGCGACACGAGGTGAACGCTACCGGAGCGTTCTGACTAACCTGCGGGGAGTAGGAAATGGTCTTCGTCTCGCGCAGACCTCGAGAATCGGAAGGGGAAGCCATGACGCTTCTTTCACGTATTAATGCTCTGCTGGATTCGACGACGGCGCCACTCGTGGTTTCGGCCCACTGCGACCTGCCCTGCGGCGTCTACGATCCCGCCCAGGCGAAGATCGACGCCCAGTCAGTCAAGGCCTGCATGGAAAAGTACGCCGCGTCGAGCGACCCCGACTTCAAGGTACGTGCGGTGCTGATCAAGGAAGAGCGCTGTGAGATGGTGAAGCACCACCTCTGGGTACTGTGGACCGACTACTTCAAGCCCGAGCACCTTAAGCAGTACCCCAACCTTCACGACCTGTTCTGGATGGCCACCAAGTCCGCGGGTGAAGCCAAGAAGACGCAAGAGGTCGAAGTTGCCGATCGCCTGTTGAGCGAAATTGACGCCATCGCCGAGATCTTCTGGGCGACCAAGAAGTAGGGCGACGTACTAGGCGAGTTCTGGGTGTGACGGACAGTTCGCCAACAGCGGATTCGCGATCAAAGCCGCGTCGACGATCGGAGCGTTGCACGCTTGACAGGTTCGGTACGTACCTACGCGGAGTCGCTCTAACGCACGGTCAACATCATTGAGCGTCGCTTCAATAGCTGCGACGCTCTCGTTATTGAAGTCGGACATGCATCAAACTTACCCTTATGCGACCACGTAGCCTTCAACAACTACGATGAATCGCTCAGGGCCGCTAGCTCATCGGGAAGAGCAGGGGACTTTTAATCCCAAGGTGCCGGGATCGAGACCCGGGCGGCCCACTACTTCCCTGGTAAGAGGTGACTTAGAAACAGTGGCTAGAGAATGTCTAGCCGAATGTCTAGCCACCAAGTCTTGATCAGATGACTCGTTGATTGCAAAATTCGCATAAAGCAAATTCTCCATCGCCTTTGCCGCCTTAGCGCCCGAGCCGGGAAGGAGATGCACGTAGATGCTCTTGGTGATACCGGTCGATGCATGACCAAGTTGGTCTGAAACTGATTCCAATGGGACGCCCGTGGAGAACATGAGCGACGCACAAGAGTGCCGAAGTTCGTGAATAGACCAATGACCAATTCCAGCCTTCTCTGCGATCTTTGATACACAGCGTCCAAAGTTGCCCGGGTCCAAAGGTGTTCCGGTCGTTGAAGTAAATATGAGATTCAATTCGTTGTGCCAGGCATCGCCTCGAAGACGCGCTTCCTCCTCTTGGCTGAGTCGATGAGCCTCAAGTAACTGAACCAATGGGGGCGAAAGATGCAAAACCCTTCGGCTTCCCCTTGTTTTCAATTCACTCAAACGAACGCCCGCATTGTCTCTGACAATCTGCCGTCTAATCGAAAGCAAGACTGAATCTTTGTTCTGCTCAATATCTGTCCACTTCAATCCAATGATTTCACCGCGCCTAAGTCCGAGGGAAAGAGCCAATGCATAGGCGGTCCCAAGGCGGTGTGACTTACAGGCCGTCAGGAACAGTTGTGCTTCCTCCTGGTTCAACGTGCGACCCTCTTTGTGGTCCATTTTCGGACCCTCGGCTATGGCGGCAACGTTCTTTGTCACGAGACCGTCTTGCTCGGCCATTCGAAGTGCACGTCGTAATGTGGCACGCGCCATGCGCTTCGTTGAAGGAGAAAGGCCCTGACTTCCTAACGCAGTCATCATTGAACTCACATCAGCAGGTGACAATCGATTCAATCGGATTTTCCCCAAGTGCTTTGTCAGATAAAGTCGCACAACTCGTTCATAGATTTCTTCTGTGCGAATCGAGACAGTGCCAGGAACCCGTTCTTCAAGCCACCGATCCAAGTACTGTCCAACCGTCAATAGTTCAGAAGCCAACTGCCGTCCTTGAATCTTTCCTGGCTGGAACTCTTTTAACTTACTGAGTGCCTCCGATTGAGTTCGAGTTTGAAAAGTGCGCCGCTTCCGCTTGCCATCAACCCAGCCGAGGTCGATAGAGGCAACCCATTTGCCATCCTTCGTCTTGTACACCGACCCTTCACCATTTGCTCGTCGATTGGTCATGCTTCCTCCTTAAGTGCCAGTTCATCAGCTCTGTGTGACGTGGCCATTATTGGACTAGTACTCATGACCACCACCACCAACAAACTCCTCGATGTCACTGATTCGAATACGTCGAGATCGTCCAATTCGTACCGATTGAAGATGCCCAGAATTAAGAAGGTCGTAGACCTTAGATCGACTCAGCGACAAAACAAATCCAGCCTCAGGAAGCGTCAAGAGAAGCTTGGTTACCCTGAGAGGATTCTGGCTCGTCGCGTCCTCTAGAATCATTGATTCCAAATCGACATACTTTGGACTGCCTTTCGCACATTCGGTGGTCATCACTTGCCCTCCGCGCCGACCGAAACAATCTCAGTGCTGGATTCCCAATCGAGACGACTCGAAAACAACAACGAATCGATGGCTCCAGCGGTTACAACTATCCCCAGGTCGCCTTGAAGGTCCCTATATTTTTTGGCGGGGGAAGGCGAAAGTATCCATGGACAAAAGGCCGCTTGTCGAACTAGGTAACCGACGAACGTTGTTGCTTGGTGCTCCTTAAGTCCCAAGCTAAGTACCGCACTAACCATCCCTGCAATCGACGTGACTTCGGAGCCCATCGCTGACCACTCCCACCGATTTCGGGCCAAGTCGTGGATTCCCCTGAGCGCCAAATCTTCAATGGTTTGCAAGCCGCCATATCTTGTTGCCCACTCTTGGCGAGCCTGTACTTCCCAACGCACGGTTCCGGGTTCAACCGCGCCCTTTGTTTGCGCGCTCTTGTCGTAGAGGCGAACCAGACCAGATTTTTGCGTTCCTACGATGAGAGTTTGAGCACCAGCGCTTAAGGGATCGGAATAAACAGCGTTTACTCGGCTACTTTTCCGATGGATTGGGGCGAGACCACGAATCAATGCGGACGGGAAGCGAACACCGTGAAAATCTCTCGCAACATCAATCCGCCTGATCTTGTACGAAGTCCACTCATCAGAGTTCACTGGAGTTAGAACGCACGTTGAAGCCTTGACCGCATCAGTGAGAGCACCGAGAGTGTCCTCCACCGTTGCCAGTCCGTATCCCTGAGAATTCACAACCCGAGCAGGATTGAACTCAATGAATCCGAAGCTCATAAAGGAGTTCAGTCCAACCTTTCGCACCGAAACCTTTACTAAGGCTTCCGCGCCGGGGACAATTTCCACTCGGCGTGAATACGATTCCCGCAAGAAGCTGCCATCATTGTGGCGCTTTGACGGATACCGGCTGGACCAATCCCAGCTACCTTCGCTGGAATCAAAATCGTCCACGAGAAATTGCACCGTCAGATGGTCAATTCCAAGCTCCGCTATCGACTCAGTGTGACTAAGTAGAGATAATTCCCTACTGTTAGGAGGGACATCACCTCCCTCTACTCCACAGAACGCCTCCTTCCCGTTGGAGTGACCAAATCCCCCTCCGCTATCTGCCAATTCCTCAGTGTTGACAAACGCTGGAAATGAAGCCACCTCACCAGGAGCTTCACTCCAAGTGTCTGCCTTATTTGTCATAGTTGCCTTCTTTCTTTGTTTTGTTGCTTCTTGGCCCCTATCTGAAGCCATCCCCATTGTACCATAAAGGGCTTTTGATCAGGTAAAACACGCGCACGCGCGATCGCGCGCCTGCGCGCGTAGAGAGCAATATCACCAGATTGGCAACAGAGAACTCTGCACGCCGCTTTTGGTCAATTTTGGGCCCCATCAAGATCAAACTGAAGGCCCTTCACCAAAAAATGGCCGAAATCTGCGTGAGAGCCCGTTTCTCGGGAACGAACTTTCGGTTGCGAAAATCTGGTGGCCTGACTTAATCAATGGCATGATTCGCGGACGATCGAACTGAGAGACGGTGCACCGTGTTCAACAAAGACAAAATCGAAGACCTTCAGAAGCGAGTGGACGAACTTGAGTCCGAAAACTCAAAACTTACTCAACAGGGGACCAAAAGCGTTCTTGAACTCGAAACGCAGAAGGCAGAAGTTGTCAAACTTGAGTCCGAGAACGCAAAACTCGCTCAACTGGGGACGAAAAGCGTCCTGGAACTTGAAGCGCAGAAAGCAGAGTTGGACGCCAATGTTTCGCGGTTGCAAGCACAACTAACACAGCTCGCCACAGAGCTCACCGAAAAAAGAGCGGCAATCGTAGAGACTGATGATCAGGCAGTTTTGCAAGAGGCTGGTTTCTACCAATTCACCACTGTTCTAGACACCGCTGTTGCTTATGCGGAAAGAAGCGCCGCACTGAGAGCAAGGGTCAAGGCTGCAAATCGAACAGGCGGCAATGCGGTGCTCGGAACTACTAACTGGACGGTGAATGGATCAAAAGTAGCCGGACAAAGGATGGTTAACGAAGTGTCGAAATTAATGCTCCGCGCCTACAACGGAGAAGTAGATGACGCGATCAGAACGCTGAAGCCTTACAAGCTCCCGGCCGCCATTGATCGGCTTAACAAAGTCCGCGCATCAATTGAGCGTTTGGGCAAGTCAATGTCAATTGTCATCAATCCTCAGTACCACGAACTTCGGCTCGAAGAACTCAGGCTTACAGCAGACTTCCTTGAGAAGCAAGCACAAGAAAAAGAAGCAGAGAAAGTTAAGCGCGAACAGCTGAAAGAGGAAGCCCAAGCTCAGCGTGAACTAGCAGCAGCCAAAGAGAAGCTCCTGAAGGAATTAGCCCACCATCAAGCGGTGCTTGCTCAGGCAACCGAGACGGGGAATGTCGAAGCTGTGAATTCAGCCATCGCGAAGATCGCCGAAATTAATGAATCGATCCAGAGCGTGGAAGAACATGCAGCAAATATCCGAACCGGGTACGTCTATGTCATTTCAAATATTGGGAGCTTTGGCGATGATGTCGTGAAGATTGGCCTCACAAGGCGTCTTGACTACGACGAACGGATCAGGGAACTAAGTAGCGCTTCCGTCCCTTTCATCTTTGACACTCATGCCGTTGTCTTTAGCACCGACGCTGTTTCATTGGAGCATCAACTTCACAACGCATTTGAAGCTGTTCGAATCAACCGAGTGAACGCACGGAAGGAATTCTTTCGCACAACCCCCGCCCAGGTGGTCGGCCAATTAGAGAAGCTAACCGAAAGTCTGTCGGAGAACCACGTCATGGTGTTCAATGAGATTCCAGAGGCCGTCGAGTGGCGGATTTCCCAGAAAGCACAAAGCCCAAGTGGAGTTCTCCAACCGTCCACGGAGAGTTAGACGCGCTGCATGAGTGGATCAGAATTCCCCGTGAGTGAGATGCCGCCACATGTCAGGCAATTCTTCTATCAGTGGTCCGCTGCACAAAGAGGATACGTGTCCATGAAGGAGGGAAAGCCACCTGATGTCTTGCAAAAGCATTACATGGAAAACCTGGAATACCGCTTGGCTGACTACAACTATGCACGAGAATTGCGAGACGAAGCCCACCCTGAGGCGCACCTGATGCTCATGTTGACCGTTAAGGGTGGTTGGTTGGCACGATGGAGGGCTGAACTCAAGGGAGCCAGGATTTGGAAGCAATACAACGAGAAATTTGAGATTGACTATCAGAACTTCATGCGCTTTTATCAAAGGACGCACGAACAGAACGACTGATTGTCCGATCTTCCTTCTGGGCCAAATTCAACTAGTGCGGGTTCAGGTCGTTGGGCCGACTTCAACAATCTCCGAGTGGCGCCTTATTGATTGGGGACGCGGTTGATTAATTTTAGTAGCTGCTCTAATTCGAACTTATGAGTTTTCAGCCAGAACCTGAAACCCATTTACTTTGTTCAAGCGGAAGTGCATTGTTACTCGGGTATTGTCCCCGCCCAGAACGAGGCTCGCTCCCATGTAACAAGTGTTCAAGGTCGCCTTGCTCATTCCACAACCAGGACCGGCGCCAAGTCCAGTGAGTACCTTAAGTCTCGTCACTGGAAATGTACCTGCGGCGGTAATGAAGACTGTGCCCCCAACTTCAATGTCACAATGTCCCGCACTGGCGCACATCGCGAACTCCACCTCAGCGCCCGGCGTGAATCCAGTTCCGGAAATTCTTATGACCTCGCCGTTTCTTAGATTGGTATTAGGGCTGAGTTTTATAGTCGGCGCCCCGGCTGCGAAAGCGCTCGCGCCATTCCCCAGTAGGAAAGTAGCCGCAATTAGGATGGCGGCGCCGACGCGACGGGAATTGAATCTCATCCGGCTCCCCCTTTTCGTGATTCGAACAAAGCATATGGCAAATGAAGTGGAGCCTCCCGAATGCACTTTAATCCGCGCCGACTGACACAATCTCCGACTGGTGCTTGAAACGATGGTCTTCGAACGGCTAGAAATTCAGCGTCAAGAATGCTATTGCGGTCGCCCAGCAAAGAATTACGATCAGGGAGATGAGTAGAGCTCCGTTCGGCGGAGCGCTACTCGAGGAAGCCACCATAATCTGGATTGCCCCTAGCACTAAGAAGAGGACTCCCCAGGACTGAAGCCGGAGACCTCCGGTAGCGAGACTTGTGACTTGTGAAGTCGTTCTAGACTCAAGCCCAGAAAGGCGATCATGCGTGTCGTCGATTGCACCTGCAAGATTGGCTTTGCCCTCGCGTAACTGTTCTTCGAGCGAAGAAACTTGAGTCGTCAAAGATTGCACGTGGCTTAAGAGCCACCGGACCCTTCCAGAGATATCTTCAGGCACCTGGTGGGACACCGTTGCATCGAGCGCTCCGATTCCACCGGAGGCACCGGTCATTGCGCTGCCCGGTTCGGCAGTATGTGTCTTTTTGAATCTTGGGAAAAGGCGAAGGAAAGTAAGGCATATCGCGCGAATGAAGGTCTCCATAAGTCGTTTTGAGGTACCTGCGATTCCGGGTACTTGGGACCAAGCTTGACGGGTCTGCGCGATTCCTGTAGCGGCGCAAAGAATGCCCGCTATTTGGTATAGGCCACCCATCAAGGCAAGTTCACGACTCACTGTGCGGCGTCACTCCTCCTGCTTGGGTCTTCTGGAATCATAAGGCTTTGAAGTCGAATGATCGTGGGGTTATGTGTACAAAGGGTGCGTCCTATGTATCACAGCACGTGCAACTGCACGTGGGGGAACGCAACTCAAAAGTTCAATGAATCTCTGAACAATTGGAAGGTCGGAGATTGTTGGTGTCGAAGGGCCGAACGCCACAATTTCCGACTGGAGAATTCACTCTTGGGAATCCGGGGGTCCTTCTAGGCTTCGCGCCATGGACAGTCACCCGAACAGTTTCCGAGAGCGCATGACGAGATGGCACATCTCTCCATGGGATCATCCACTCCGCACGTTCTTACGGGCGAGGAGCGTTATCACAATATTGGCCACAGGGACTCTGGTAGTAAGCACCGGCGCCGCGGCAACGGTCATTGGGATTGCCGAGGTGCAGATTGCGAGTGGGCGGGGCGGATCGGTGGACCTATGGGGAAACAATTGGTTCTGCGGGGGCCTAATCGTCGGCCTGTTCGGTCTTGTTTTTCTGGTATTGGCGATAGTTTCCAGCGCATCACAAGTGAAAGCTCGTCGAGAGTTCCCGGATGTTTTGATCGAAATCGTCTCACAGATACTAAGACCTGGACGAGAACTAGATTCTACGAAGTCCATCATGGACAATTTCCCGGACGAAGTGCGGCCTCATCATTTATTTGAATGCGGCCTGCGCGTCACCAACCGAGAAACTAACCGTTACGCCAGTTTGGAGTTCAGTTTCACAATTGACACTGACGAAGGGCGAAAGGGGTTCCGCCCACCTTTCGCTGAGCGGACGCCATGGTCTATCGCACCAGGTATGACCGACCTTCGATTAATCAACTTTGTGATAGCTAATGATGATGAAAAGTCCGCCAAGGCCGAAACGGGGCGGATCGAGGTAGTGGATCGCAACTCCAGTCAACAGATTGACTTCCCGAACGCTTTTAGGAGTACGTGGAGACGGTCTTGAATAGGATTCGGGCTACCGGAGGTAAACGATGACTGACGATCCGAGCCACTCCTGGAGACAATGGTGGGCGGCTCGACCACGGCGCCAGGGCGTCATGATGCCCGGAGGCATGAATGAAGACGAGAAGCTTGAATGGAGAAAGAAAAAGCAACGAGAGTATTACAAGACGCATAAGTCTGCGCGAATAGCTAGGTGGGCAGAAATAATCGCATTGGTTACCGTGTTTCTTGGCCTTCGCCTTACATTCAGCTTCAGTCAAACGACCGTAGATATCGGGTACACCATCATGGTCGCTGGAATTGTTGTCGCTTTCATCGTTTTTTACTTCTTTTCGGCCATCGGAAATGTATGAAGGCAGCGACTCGGTAGTTGCCCCGGGTGCGCTCCCTGTATCACAGCACCCGCAAAACTTTACGGAACGAGAGCAAGGACTGCGTCACGCTCGCCAGCAATCCAAGCTTGCAACGGCGTTCGTTGGCCAAGCGCTGGCTGGCGCGTGAGATTCCACCAAATATCAACACCCTCACGCGTTCTGCCGCCCTTTCGTAGACGACCATTGAGAGCCGCAGCTTGCCGCTGCCAATAAGGCTCGTCGCGCTCGATGGCGGCGGACGACACGCCAGTACGGATTGCACGGTACATACTCGTTCGATTCATGTTGATGTCCTCAGCCGCTTTGAGCCCGCCGACATCACGGGCATGTGAGCGAATGGCGGCAGCGCGGAGTTCCTTGAGGTGTTTAACCAATCGTTCGGCCTCTGACAACATCGTGTCGGCCGCAAGCGCTTTTTTTAATGGGTCCGTGAATTCTTCGACTTCTTGCGTGTCAATTTTCAACTCAAACATCTTTCGCTAGTTCTCACGCCCATTGTAGCAAGGGTTGCTACAATGGTGGGTATCATTCTCCAATTAGGGGAGCGTCCCGCTCGCGACGTAGGCGTTGGCTTCCGAGATTGGGTCGGGAATGTAATAGGTTTCGCCCTGTTCCGCAAGTACGGTTTCTCGCTCCTCTTCTGCAGTGAATGCATTTACGAAGGCGGTGATCCAAGCGGGATTGTCTCCGTTCAAGTTGTTTCCAAAGCCATACTCCGACGCTTCGTTTAGGTCAGCCAACAATGTGGTGTTATCAACAAATGGAAACGGAGCGGGAAGCAGCGTCGTTGTGTTGGTTTCGCTCTCAGAGTTCAGTTTCCGCTGCGCAACGGCCAAAGCATTGTTCGTCGCCTTTTCCTCTGATTGGGCTTGCGTGAGCCGTCGCGCGAGTGACTGCGCTTCACATTGCGTATGCCGCAACTGTGATCTCGTCGTTAGTACCTGCCAAGCGCCCACGCCAATAACTGCAAGGAGGGCCAGAGACAACCCTATATTCAGCCAGCGTTGTGAAGTCACTTGTCGAGCCTGACACGCTTTCTCGTCGGACGCACGAGCAAACCAATGAATGACGATTCGACCGGCTCTTGGAGGCACTTGTGGGCCGCACGTCCATGGCGTCTAGAGCGCTGGATGCCCGTAGGCATGTCAGAGAAGGAACACGATCAAATCAAGCCCTCTTCGTCTGCACTCGCGCGAGAATCACATCTTTGTGGCCTCCCAGCTTAAACCCGAAACAGCCTGTTCCTCTGTGCTCACGCGCCAATAAGCGACGACGCCGGGAGTTCGATTGTTCTTCAAGTACCTCTGGCTGCCTATATCATACATCAAAGGGTGGAATGGTGTATGATACAGATGTGAACCAACCGAGAGGATGGCAATGAAAGCGATTATCTACCTGAGAGTTTCGACCTCAGAACAGGGCGCAAGCGGTCTCGGTTTGGAAGCCCAAGAAGCCGCCGCGACTGACCATTGCACACGCCAAGGATTCGAAGTTGTGGAAGTTGTACGCGAGGTTCAGTCGGGCAAGTCCACCAAGAAGCGGCCCCTGCTCCTAGCCGCCTTAGGGCGCTGTCGAAGAGGTGAGGCGGATATCTTGATCGCTTCCAACGTCAGCCGCCTCAGTCGCTCAATCGGCGACCTGGCCGACATGCTTGAAGAAGCTGGGAAACGTGGTTACGGCATCGCGGCGTTAGACACTGGTTTGGACACGACTACTCCGGCAGGGAAAATGGTCTTTCAGATTCTGGGGGTGGCCGCCGAGTACGAGCGCGCCATCATCGCTGATCGCACCAAGAAGGCACTTGCGGCTAAGAAAGCTCGGGGAGAACGAATCGGTCGAGTGTCCACCCTCGACCTAGAAACTGTGCACATGATCCAGACGTACCGGGCTCAAGGTCTTTCATTCGCCCTTATCGCAAGAGCATTGAATACGAAGCGTGTTCCAAGGGGCCAAACGGGTACTGCTTGGTACGCTTCGACGGTTCGAACGATCTTGCTTTGCAATGGCGGCGATGTGCTGACGATTATGCCAAGGCCGGGTCGCAAGGCGAAGTCAGTTAGACGAGACTCCGTACTTCTTGATCAGGTTTAGTACCAACGTCATGTCCCTCTCTGCCCTACCCAAATCTCGCTCGATCAATTGACGCGTACTTAACGCGTGAACGTTGCTCATGAAAGCAAATTCAACATCTCCTCCGAGGGCGTAGAGGCCTTTGTATAGGGCAGTCATCTCGACGGTGAGTTGGGGGACTGGGGAGCGCACGTGAATCTTGAGCGTGGACTGCTCGTTCCAGAATGCGTAGCCAAGGTTTTGGAATGCGGACTGTTTCTTTGGATCATCAAGATACTTCATCAACTTGTCCAACTTAATTTCGCTTTTGACTACCTTTTGAAAGGCGGGCAAAACCGGATTACTCCAGTGGTCAACCTTCTGCTTTAGTGTCGTGGCGCCTGCGGACGAAGAGAGAGAAATGACGACGATGCAAACAGCTGCCAGAGCCAGTCTTTTCATGAACCTCCGAGCAAGCGATGTTTCACGAGCGTAGCCAAGGAGCCGGTGTATCGCCCTCCTCGGACATATCTAGATCAGACAGTTCAGCCTCGCCGAGCACTATCTGTAGAGCCTTGAGCGCCCCCTCAATCCGCTGAACCGTTCCTGCCGTTGCCTTCAAATCACCGTCTTCTACCCGGTCTAAGAGCGCCTGTAGGACCTCAGCGAGAGTTGCAGACTCAGTTCTTGTCAGTGGCTTGGCCATAGTCAGACGCTATGACCACATTGCCGCCATGTTGAGGAGCTCGGGCAAGGGGGCCAGAATCGACCGACGGCCCTTGAATGGCTTGGTGACATTTCGTCGTGGAATCTTGCACATAATGATGCAATATATTCAGATATGGAGAGCGTAAATTGAATTCGAATTTTGCGGTATAGACGAGTCTAAATTTGTGCTAAAATGGTCATTGAACGTACGTTCAGTGTCCCAATATTTAAACAATCTCAGGCCACTTATTAAAGCGCTCCGTGAGGCCTCTATATTGCCCTGTAGCGGATTTTTAGTCTAGAGTGATATCCCCCTACCAGAACCTCAATCTGGGCCTTAAAATCGGCTCTGAGAGGGTAAAAGTACTTGAGAAGCAATTTCGCAGGTTTTGGCCCTCAAGGTAGAGCTGACGTGCCTCTCGAACTCAGACCGCCTATTCGGAACTCCTTTTCGCGCTCAGTCCGCCCCCCATGTTCACCCCCAATTCATCTGCTGGTCCATAGAGGCTTCGAAGGCTAGAGTCGAAATGTTCTCGAACGGAGAGCAGCAGTAACCAACGGACCGGCGGCGCGTCTTGAGAACAAAGAGCGAATTCGCTAAGTCCTGGCATCGTGCAGAACTGCATATTTCTCAGTCGGCATGGTTACGGATGATATGAACAAAATCCGATCGCGATCGATTGTCTTGGTCATCATGACAATGCTTCTCTCAATCGCCGCATCCGGCCAGGCATTTGCTGCGAGTAGGGCCGCGTGGACTAAATGGGAAAAGACCTACCTATTTCCCGTAGACAACAGGTTCACCGCTGACATGAACAAGATTCAGTCTCACTTAAGCAACGGATCGTGCACGCCTACGGAAGCCAAGAATGTGCGTGTCGATGCTCTGCTTTTTGATTCAATCAATAACTCCCCGTCGAGAGTAGTAAACGCTCAAGTGGCGGCAGTTGCACGCGACGCAACTATTTTCGCCTCCGACGCGACAAGAATCTGCAGTCCGAGTTGGTATCCAAATGTCGCACAGGCTACCGCCTCGCGGACCGCCTATAACAACGCCCTGAACGCTACTAATCGATTGGCAACACTTATTATTGAGTACCAATAACTAGTCCTGCGTAAGGATCAAATCTCACAATCGAAAGGTTCCGACTGCATTAAGGAAGGAGAACTAATGAGTCTACTTTTATTCTTCTTGGGATTGATGGGGTGTATTATTTACTATCAATTCAAGACTAAGAGCGGAAAGATTTACGGCAGCGCTACAGGCCAACGTGTCTGCGTCTACTGCCGTAAGAGGTTGAAGTACAATATGGGGGCTTCTTCTTATGCCTCAGTCTGTCCCCGTTGCGGTAGGGATCAGCCTCGGGCGCAAAGCGTGACTTCGCGTGACCAGGGGACGACTTTGCGCAACCAGAACCTTACTTCGCATTACGCGCCCAGTACTGATGAACTATTACGGCAGATCGATACATCGAAGGTTGTTCCGGCCCCAACTCCGACTACGCGCCCAGCCATCCCGACTCCAAGTCCCTTACCGCAAACTGCCGTGGCGACTTGGGGGGCGACATCGAATCTCTTCTGTACAAACTGTGGTCAGCCGCTATACATCTACGCGGGTGACATACTTCACGAAGGCACTCGACTCAGAAGTTGTCAAGAACACGCCAAGACAATGGGCTTGCCATCATCCGCGCAGTAGGTGTAGGCATCTTGTGTTCAGGCTTGCGCTGTCAGCCACTGTCGAACAAACGCTTAGACGGACAAGCTCGCTGCTAAGTATGCACGCGCCAACTCATGGAACATGAGAATTCGCCCCCAACTCATGGGAGATCGGAATCGGCTCCGAGGTCTCTCTACTGTCAGACTGAACTTTGCGAGCGGTACTCACGCGCAAAAGCACGCGACACACATGGAGCGAACATTTCTGCCCTTGGCCTTGGGAGATCAAATTGACGTGCTGAGGACAGCGAGGCTCAAAGTTGCCAAGATGGCTGATTTCAATTGGTTGGATAAATGCCAATGAGTCTTGAATGAACTAATAAAGTTGGCCCGGAAGCCCACGAGGCGATGATTTTGTTGATGATTTAGCTTTGAAACGCTGAGCTTGACTCGCCAAACACTGCCCATACGCCTCTCTGTGTTCATTTTTTCGCTGTACGGTAGTACCTTCAAGCGGCCTCTGTGAGGAATGCGCGGGATAGGTCGTGGAGGCATCGATGAAGCGCAGGATTGCATTGAGTATTGCCAGCGTTGCCCTTTGCCTCGGTGGCCTCGTTGTCGCTCAGGCTGGCGCTGCGACAAAGACGGTAAGCGCTTCCGGTGGCTCAGTGACTTTAGCTGCCACGGTTAGGAGCGCAAAGACCTGTGGTTGGTCATCAAGTCCAAAGATTGCGGGATTCGCGACGACGGTGAAGTGCAAGAGCGGCACTGTCGCTCGGTCAGTCAGGTTCACGGCGAACACATCATCCACGGCGAAGTCGTACTCAATCACGTTGGTAGTGCATGGTAAGTCAACGACTGTCACTCGCTGGAAAGTCAATCAGGCCGGGGAATCACCACCGACAACAACCTCAACCTCAACCTCAACCACGACCACGACCGTCCCTCCAGCACCCGGTGTGACAATATCTGTCTCGGTTCTGGCTTACCAACCCTCACTTGGTGAGATTTCGATTAATGGTGTTGCGAAGGTTGGAGAAGCACTCGTATTCGCAGCCCAGGCCACTGGGAACGCCGGACCTATTCCATCTACTGTCCTCGCTGGCTACAAATTCACGTTCACCGGTCCGGCGCAGCCCGCTCCATTTGAGGAACAGTCAAATTGGGCAGCATTCACCTTCACGGAGGCGGGGACGTATGTCGTGCACGTAACATTCTTCGCCGGAACCGCTGGTCAGATTACGGGGCCATACGTAGATGTCAGCGGTGAGATCGACTATCAAGTGGTGGTTTCATGAAGCGCAGGATCGCAGTGAGTCTTGCGAGTCTTGCTCTTTGTATCGGTGCCCTGGTTGTCACTCCGGCTGGCGCTGCGGCAAGAATACTTAACGCGTCTGGCGGTTCGCTGACTTTCACGACCACAGTGAGAAATGCCAAGACCTGCGTTTGGTCATCGAATCCGGCAATTGCGGGGTTCGATGTCACCGCACGTTGCGCGGCGGGCCCAGTCCGGCGAGTGGCGAAGTTTGGAGCGAATGTCTCTTCCAGGGAGAAGTCGTACACAATTACTCTTACTGCGCATGGTACGGTCACGACAGTTCATCGCTGGAACGTCGTTGAACGTGGGATAACGACCTCCGCCTCGTTCACTGTCACTTCAATCGATCTCGTCTTGTTTGGCGCGCAAGCGAAGCTTTACGGAACGTTTCATAACATTCCTAAACTAACGATTACGGACAACGCTGGGGATACTTGCTCCGCAACGTCAGTGATTCAAAGCAATGGAGAGCCCCCCTATTACACTTGCGTTTTCCCCGAACCTTTAAAAACGGAACCTATTGAGGCGAATTTCACTTCGATAAAGGTTTCAAGTCCGGGGCTTGTAAGCAAGACCTTCAGTTGGACGCACCTCGATCCAACATTAGCTATCGTCGCTAATCCAACCGGAGGCATAACGGTCAGCGTTACCAGCGGCACGTTCACCGGTACGTCTACCTACTTTATGGAGGAGCTAAGTGGCGCCCCCTATTTGATGTGCCACGACTACTTCAGTCAACCTTCGCAGCCCAATACAGCTACTTGTGAAGCGAGCGAGTCACTCGCATCGACCGAATTTACTACCACGGTTATTGAGGTCAATCTGGAATCGTCGTCATATACCTTTGAGTCATTGCAAGGCACACCCGTGACTGTACTTGGGAACCCGTATTTGTATTTTTCCCTTACGTACCATCCAGCCACCAATAATTGGTATTGAACGCTGACATGACAGGGAGCGAACGCGACAAAAGGATTACGCAGCGTGAGCGCGACTACTATGCCACCCACAAGTCTGCAAGGGTCGCGAGGTGGATGGCAATCTTCGGGCTGTTGATTGCCATAGTGGGATTCTTCGTGTCCTTTTCTCTTAGTCGTGTGATAGCAGACTTCGGCAACGGGCTAATGGTTTTAGGCGTACTTGTCGCGTGCATTTCCGTTTACTTCTTTTCGTCCATCACGAGGAGTTGAGGGCGATAATGCCAACCGGAGACATGTGGGGACCGGGACCGGAACGAGGAACACGACTCTCACGGTCCGCACGGCGTCACCAAAGGCAACAAATGGGTACGAAGTCGATACACCGCACTCTCAAGTGGATCGGAGGCGCGCTCCTCGTTCTAATTGTTCTCGCGGCCCTCGGTAATGCCCTTCCGAAGTCACCATCAAGTCCCACAACATCAAATTCATCAGTGGTTGTCGCGAAACCAGTGGTCGTAAGCGTGGTGAAAAGTGGCTTCACACAGAACACCGAAAACGCGGGTGACCTGATCAGTTACGGCCTCATCTTGCGGAACAACAACTCGACTCTCACGGCGCTCGATGTCAAGGTGACCACCACGTTCTTAGATTCACTCGGTCGCTCAGTAGGGACTGACGACCAGACGATCACAGGGATACCGCCCGCTGGCAACTTCAACGTCGGGGGAAGCATCGCACCAAACATTTCGTTGACGGTGGCGCGATTGCGTGTGGCGGTGAAAGTAGGCGGCAGCACGACGGTGCGGTTGGTCCTTCCGTTGGTGACCAATGTGACGGCCAAACCCCAAATACCTGGCATTAGTTCGGTTACGGGAAGTCTGCGCAATCTTTACCCCCGATTGTTGCCGTCCGACGCGACGATCTACATCGTGTACATGAACGCGCACGGTCGGGTCATGGGAGGGGACAACGAACCGACCGGAGCTGCGGTGAGCCCCGGCGCGACCGTGTCGTTCAGCGACACACTCTTGAGCAAGACAATCAGCAAGACGACCATCGTGCGTGCCTCGGTTGACCCCGACGGGTACCCGGTTCCGGGTAGCGGCACGATCCGGTGGACGACACCATGACTACAACCAATGCGTGTAGGTGACGAGCATCCACTCCCTGAAATCACTCAATCGAATCGCCACCGAAAACAGTGCGAGAGGAATTTCCACGCTTACGCGGAGGAATCGTCACAGATGCGTGTCACGAAGTAGTAGGTCGGGATAGTCCCTCGAAGCGAAGGCCCCAATACCAGACCGAAGGTGTCCTATCGGTCATTGATACAGCGAGAGCACCGTTTAACGACATAGCGAATGAATGCGGCAACTTGGACCTCACCTCTATCGCTGGGTGCTCCAACAGCACCTTTCAAATGTCACTATCGCCGGAAGCATCTGCAACCTGGTGCCCCGTAGTTGACTTCCCAACCAATTCAACATCTAAACAAATCCAGTTTGACGCCGATACGTTCTTTGACCCAGCATTCCTTTAGGCCATGCAACCCGTGGCCTATTGGAACATAAACCCCAACGCCATCTATACGGTCAACCCGATATCGGGCTATTGCTAGATCGTGGCTATAGCAAACAAGACTCCCTCCGCAATGCCAGAACGATTCCGATCAATTAGTCCTCCCCTAGTCGCAGTTCAAGCACCTTGCCATCAGCACCGCGATACTGAATGGTGCCCATAGCTTGAAAAGAATCATGGTCTAGCCAATTGTCTAGCCACGAATTCACATTTGAGAGGACTTCAGCGGACGTTGGCAAACAAGCAACTTCGTCCGGCCAGCAAATATGGACGCTGAGCGACACTCCTGGACATTCCCGAAACACTCCCAAGGTGCCGGGATCGAGACCCGGGCGGCCCACCATGTGATCAGGAATTTTAGGAGGTTAGCCCAAAACTCTCGAGAGTATCCCTAAAAAATCCCTAACGGATTCAGAGTTCGAATGAGTTGGAAACCGTGAGCGGAACTACCCGAGAGAGGAGCCTCGGCGCCTGGGAGGTCCGATTTGTGGCTGGCAATCCAGTCACTGGAAAACATCGGCGATTGAGCAAGACCGTACGCGAGGAACAAAACGAATTCTCGCCACAAGCTCAACGCTTTGGTTGTTGA
>OLLM01000231.1_pt1 | contig 51535 bp, 46 predicted proteins | sample 1604581 | NCBI WGS metagenome assembly OLLM01 (sample SAMEA104055725, study PRJEB20765) | soil metagenome | biome: Arctic tundra; feature: Polygonal ground; material: soil | place: USA | collected 2011-09 | depth 0-0.5 m | reverse complement strand
GGTGTAGATTGGTACCCCTGCGGGGCTATAGCTCAGTCGGTTAGAGCGCGTCACTGATAATGACGAGGTCGTAAGTTCGATTCTTACTAGCCCCACCAAGGGGGATTGGGTAAATACCCCGAATGACTTCAGAAAAAATTCGGATAAATGGTTGACAGCCCGTGAACGCTCGCCACTTCATTCTTCTCACCAACCACGGGTATCTCCGTCGCGCTCAAGTGCCTCCCCAACGGGCCAGCACTATCACCCGTCCCCTTTTTGATTGAGGAGAAAGACCTAATCTTCCACCACGATTACCGGCTCCTACGCGGTGAGCGGGGATACTCGGCCGACTACTAACTGCCGGTGCGCTCGCGGTGCCCGCACCCTGGCCAACAGCAGGGCCGACGCTGGCCATCCTCCAACTCCTCCTGGGTCCGACGAATGCGCCGTTCTCTGGTCGTTCCCTGCTTGGCATCTTCCACCCAGCAGATGAACTCGTTGCGGGACAGGGGCGTTATATCCTTCCAGGCATCGAGTGCCGTGGGGTTGGCGATCAACGCCACGCGAAGATCTCCTGGAATCTTGTGCACCACCCCACCGGGCACTCGCGGGCTGCTCATATGGAGACAGTAGCGGCTAGGGGCGAGCCCTATCACCCATCAAAAGTGCCCCGATCGCAAGATCAAATATGCCACGCTCGTAGAGGATCCGAGTCTTCGCCTAGTACCCCGTAGCGCCCGCGGTGATCAACTTGGTTGAAATACTCGTGCGCTTGGTGCAGACAACGATGGGTAAGTGAACGTACCTAGCGTGCAGGAACGAGCCAACCGAGACCATCACGCCGTCGGCGTCCTTAGGGACACACGTTGAGCGGGCGTAGTTGCCCGTCTCGATAACGCCGAAGGCCACGCTTACGCTCTGACCCTCAGCCAGCAGGTGCATCGCCGACATCTGGCCCATGGAGAGGCTTCGCGCCAGCGGACCAATGGCCCGGTGATCAGCACCGCTGACTGGCTGGATCACGGGCACACCGAAGATCGTGCAGGCCGAAGGGCCCGCGTTGGTAAAGACAATCGGGTGATAAATCGTGCCCGCCGTCCCCTGCACGGTGCCGAGGGACACCTTCAGGTTCGCCGACACGCAGGACTTGGCATTCAAACCCCAGGCCGGGGCGACGGCGGTTCCGAGCACGCCGGCCCCGGTGACGAATCCTGCCGCAACTAGACCGGTCGCGACCAGCAGCGACGACATCTTTCTCATAACGACCCTCCTTTTCTCTTTCACCACTCATGTCCGTTCGACCGAGAAATTTACCGGTGCGCGGACGGCAGTGGCCGCCGGGCCAACGCACGGGTGTAACAACCTCGCGCCTTCATGATTATCCTGAAATGATGCCCGCCGTCACCGTAGAAAATCCACTCGAACTACCCAAAGTCGTCGCCCCGCTCGCCAGCGAACGCGCGCGCAGTGTCAAGGTGATCACCACCGCGCCCCAGGGGCTCGAGGGCGAAGGGTTCCCAGTGCGACGGGCCTTCGCCGGCATTGCCCAAAGCGACCTCGACCCCTTTGTGCACATGGACCAAATGGGTGAGGTCGATTACGGACCGGGCGAACCCAAGGGCACACCATGGCATCCCCACCGCGGCTTCGAGACGGTCACCTACATGATGGAGGGCACCTTCTTGCACCAAGATTCCATCGGCGGAGGCGGCGTCATCGAGAACGGGGCCACCCAGTGGATGACCGCGGGTGCGGGGATCTTGCACATCGAACGACCGCCCGACGCGTTGATTGACTCCGGTGGACTCTTTCACGGGGTCCAACTCTGGGTCAACCTGCCGGCCAAGCTCAAGATGACCACGCCGCGCTACCAGGACATCGGCGCGCAGGCGGTGACGCTGCTCACCAACGAGAACGGCGACGCGATCATTCGGGTCATCGCCGGCTCATTGGGCGAGATCAATGGCCCCGGCAGCACCCACACCCCCATCACGCTGCTGCACGTGTCGTTGCTGCCCGGTGGCCACTTGGTCCTGCCGTGGAACGCGACGTACAACGCGCTGACCTACGTGCTGGCCGGTCAAGGAACCGTCGGGCTTGACGAGCGACCGATCGGCGAGGGCCAGATGGCCGTGCACGAGGACGGCGACTTCTTGGTGCTCTCGGCCAATGCGATTCAGGATTCTCGTACGCGAGCCTTCGAGGTGCTGATCCTGGGCGGCGAACCGATTCGTGAGCCCGTGGCGACCTACGGCCCCTTCGTCATGAACACGCGCGCAGAGCTACAGCAGGCGTTCGACGACTACCAGGCCGGTCGCCTCGGCCAGATACCGGCCGACCACATTTAGGCTTCCGCTTCGCGGTGCACCAGGAAGGTGGCGGTCGCGCGACTGACCAATTGGGCGTCGTCGTTGGTGATGCGGGCCTCGGCGTAGGCAATCTGACGCGTGAGACGAACCACCTCGCCGCGCACGAGGTAGTACCCGTCGCGCATGGCCGGCCTCAGCAGTTCGCTGGTCATTTCAATCGTGGCCTGGGTCCGATCGCGGCCCCCCAGGGCCGCGTTGATGGCGAAGTTCATCACGGCGTCGAGTATCACGCCGTGCACGCCGGCCTGGACCGAACCGTGGGGATTGCAGGCCAGTTCACTCGGCTCGAAGAAGCCGCTCGCCCAGCCGAGGTCTTCACCGTCCACGCCGTAGGCCTCGAACGTGGCGCCGAGCGCGCCGACGATGGCCATCCCACCGTCGCCCAACCAACGATCCATGTTCTTTGGCGCAGCGGTCATCTTCGCGACGATAGTCCAGGGCCCGAACTTTTCGTCGACGCCTAGGCTCGGTCCGGTGGGCGAGCCCACGCAGAGAAAGGGCGATCATGCCAGTAGCGGTCATCGTGGACGCCGTACGTACCCCGGGGGGCAAACGCAACGGAAAGCTGAGGAACTGGCACCCCGCGGACCTCGCGTCCGAGGCCCTCAAGGCCGTCGCCAGTCGCAACCAGTTGGATCCCGCGCTGATTGACGACGTGATCATGGGCTGCGTTTCCCAAGTCGGTGAGCAGGCCTTCAACGTTGGTCGCAACGCCGTGCTCGCCGCCGGATGGCCCGAGTCAGTGCCGTCCACCACCGTCGACCGCCAGTGCGGATCGTCCCAGCAGGCGCTGCACTTCGCAGCCCAGGGCGTGATGGCCGGGGCCTACGACGTGGTCGTCGCCGCCGGCGTGGAGGTCATGACACGCGTCCCGATGGGTGCCTCGATCGGCAAGGACATCGGATTTCCCTTTGGTCCGCGCGTAATGCAACGTTACGAGCCCCAGGGCGGTCTCAAGAACCAGGGCATCGGTGCCGAGATGATCGCCGATCAGTGGGGTATTTCCCGCGAGGACCTCGACGCCTTTTCCGCCGAGAGCCACCGCCGCGCCGCGCAGGCGACCCTCGAGGGCCGTTTCGAGCGCGAGATTGTCCCGATCGCTATCCGCGACGACGGTGCGCACGCAACCGAGGAGATGATGACCAGCGACGAAGGCATCCGTCGCGATTCGACCGTCGCGACATTGGCGAACTTGAAGCCGGCCTTCAAGGAGGGGGGCAAGGTCACGGCCGGTAACTCTTCGCAGATCACCGACGGGGCCTCGGCGGTCTTGATCATGAGCGAAGCGCGGGCCCTTGAGCTGGGCTACACCCCACGCGCACGATTTCACGCCTTTGCCCTGGCGGGCGTCGACCCGGTCACCATGCTGACCGGTCCCATTCCCGCCACTCGCAAGATCCTCCAGCGCGCTGGATTGACACTCGATGACATGGACCTGGTGGAGATAAACGAGGCCTTCGCGTCCGTCGTGCTGGCATGGCAAAAGGAACTGGGCGCCGATCTCGCCAAGGTCAACGTCAACGGTGGGGCAATCGCGCTCGGCCACCCGCTCGGCGCCTCGGGCGCCAAGCTGTGCGCCACGTTGCTCAACGAACTCGAACGCACCCAGGGGCGCTACGGACTGCTCACCATGTGCGAAGGCGGCGGACTGGCCAATGCCACCATCATTGAACGCCTGGGCTAGTCGCGCCCGTCACCTAGGTCGCGCGGACGGCGTTTACTTGTAGCGCGTTGCGAGGTAGAAGGCCGAGAACATGAGCACCAGTCCCACCACGAGATACCACCCCGACACCGCGCCGGGCAGCACGCCTAGGTAGTTAAGGACCACGATCAGCACGCCGAGGCAAAGCAGCCCCACCAGCATCCAGCCGAACCAGCGCGGGCTGTGCTCGGAGTTGACGGGCTTGCGAGCGGTGTAGCTGCCTCGGCCCTCGGCCGAGACGTAGCGTCCCATTTCCTTGCTCTTGCGCCGCTTCTGTCCGGTCTTGGCCATAGGACTCGATGTTACTTGGGGTGGGGGCCGGGACTTTGGCTAGTAACCGAGCGGCCCAGGACAGACCGTGAGATCAATGGTGGAGCCGTACGGAGCCGTAGTGCCCCCCGGCACGCTCTGGGTGAGCACGGTGCCGGGCGCTTCGGTGGTCGGACAGGTCCCTAACGGCGCCGGCGAGAACGCGGCGACAAACTTCGCCGACATCAGCGACGCGTTTGCCGCGGTAGAACTGAAACCCAGCACGTAGGGAACCTGGACCGCGCAGACGCCCGAGGAGGTGATGAATTCAATATCGTCGGCGGCCTTCACCAGCGAGCCGGCGGGCGGGACCGTGCTCACGACGTAGCCCACCGGTTGGGTGTTCGAACAGGCGGCGGCGGTTTTGGAACTCAAAGTAAGTTGATACTGACCCAAAATCAACGACGCAGCCGATACGGTGTCGCCGCCGAGCGACGGCAGCGGGAAGGACGCTCCCGGAGCCAACACCACCAAGATCACCAAATCCCCCGTCTGATCTTTGGTAAGGGGGGGAGGACTCTGAGCCAGTACGACATTGGGACTTCCCTTCGTTGCCTCGCGTAACTTGAACGCCAATTTGTCGTGCACCAGCGTGCTCTCGGCCTGCACGAGCGTCATGCCGACCACCTTGGGCACCGTCACCGGCTGGGTGGTGTGGCCGAGGCTGACCTGGATCGTAACCGTCTCGCCCTTATGAATCTTCGCCTTGGGCGCGGGGTCGGTCGACAGGACGGTGAACTGAGGCTTTTTCGACGACACCTCATGGGTGGTGCCGATCAGCAAGCCGTCCTTTTGCAGCGTCTGTGTCGCGACGGACACGGGCTGGCCAATCACGTCGGGCATCGAGGTGATGGTCTTGGGACCGGCGAGCAAGAGGTAGGCCACGCCAGCCGCGACGATAAGCACGACGATGACTGCCGTCCAGATAACCGACGAGTAATTCCTGTGGTGGCGTCGAACGTCAGTGCGCGGTCCGGACATCACGGGCACCGCCTGCGTGCGGTTGCCCGACACCGCCGCGACGGCGCGCGTCGCGTCCGCGCCGAAAAAGGCGACCTCGTGTCCGGCCGCGCGCACGGGCTGTCCCTCGCTGAAGCGCAGGAGATCGGCGCGAAGCTCGTCGGCCGACTGGTAGCGCTGGGAAGGCGACTTGGCCAACGCCTCCATCACGATGGCCTCGAGGTCGCCCGGTACTTCACGATTGAACTGCGACGGCGGCGGCACCGGATCGTTGACGTGCTGGCCCGAGACTGACACGGGAGAGTCGCCGATGAACGGCGGTCGACCCACGAGCATCTCATAGAGAACCACGCCGAGCGAATACACGTCACTGCGACCATCGACGGGCGCGCCCGACGCCTGTTCGGGTGAGAAGTACGTCGCCGTGCCCATCACCGATCCGGCCTCGGTGAACAAATCTTCGGTGGACACTGCCTGGGCGATGCCGAAGTCGGTGACCTTCACCTGTCCGTCGCTCGTCATGAGAATGTTGCCCGGCTTCACGTCGCGGTGCACCACTCCACTGCGATGGGCGTAACCTAGCGCCGACGCCACTTGGGCACCGATGACGGCCGTGCGCGCCGGCGTCACCGTGTGCGAGCCGCGCAGTTCATGGTCGAGAGACGTGCCGTCGATCAGCTCCATGACAATGAAGTACGTTCCATTGTCCTCACCCCAGTCGAACACGGGCACGATATTTGGGTGCGAGAGATTCGCCGCCGCCTGGGCTTCGCGGCGGAACCGCTCCACGAACAACGGGTCGGCGCTCAGTTCGGGATAGAGGATCTTGAGCGCCACGGCTCGACTGAGCAGGAGGTCCTGGGCGCGGTACACCATGGCCATGCCACCGCGGTCTATGAGATGAGTGACCTCATACCGATTTGAGTAAATTCTGGGGTCGCTAACGGGCTCCATACCTTCGCAAGCCTACGCCTTTCGCCTAAGAACTTCGTTCGTCAAGTCGGGCACGTCGTCGCGGTACCGGTCGCCGAAAGACCGGCTTGCATGGCCAGCGCGGCCTCGATGACGCACTTCATGATTGGTCCGGCGACACTCGCGCCGGTGGCACTGTAATTCTGATAGGGCACACTCACCGCCACGGCAATTGTGGGATTGGTCGCCGGCGCGAAGGCGATCATCCAGTCGTCAGTATCATTCGTGAGCTTGTTGCCTACTTGCGCGGTGCCGGTCTTGGCGGCGACGTCGTCGGCGGGTAGAAAAATCCCGTAGGCCGTGCCCTTCTTCACCACGTTTTCCATGAGCGGCACGATTAGGGCCGCTTGCGCCGCAGTCAGGGGATGCTTCCAGGCGGAGTCCTTGTAACGCGCCACCACGGTACCGTCGGACGCGCTGACGTAGGACATCAGGTGCGGGGTCATGATGGTGCCCCCGTCGGCAATGGCCGCCGCCACCAACGCGTTCTGCAGGGCAGTCACGCTGACGTCTTCCTGTCCAATGGCGGAGTAGGCGAGAAACGGCGGGTTGGCGGCGAGGTTCGACTCGGCGGGAAAGAACGATGACACTGCGCCGGGAAGGTCGATCGGCGGCACTTCGTTATAACCGAAGGCGTTGGCCTCCGTAGTCAAGTCCTGAGCACCTAGTTGTATACCCAACAGCGCGTAGCCGGGGTCACAGGACTGGGGCAGCATCTCGGCGACCGTACCCCCGCAAGAGGTGTGTCCGTCGTTGAAGAGACGCTGGGTGGTGTCGGGCAGGGCCGTCGAGACGAGCGGTTTGATGTAATAGTTCATGAGGGCCGGCTTGAAGGCCACGATTCCCGCGGTGGTGATTACTTTGAACGTGGAGCCCGGGAAGAATGTTTGCTGGGTCGCCATGAGGCCGAGCGGGGGAAATCCCTCCTTGTCCTTCTTATTGACGAATTTCCACGCGGCCGCCTGCACCTTTGAATCAAAAGAAGTGAAGGGGACGGGATTGAATGTCGGGTTCGAGTACATGGCCAGTACGTCCCCAGTGCTGGGCACGATAGCCACCACCGAACCGTCACGTCCCGCGAGCGCGCTCCTGATTACTTTTGTCAACGTCGGGCTCAGCGTCAGCGTCACTGAGTCGGCCGCCTTTGTGGGCGCCAACACCTGCTCGAGACTCTGGGCCGGCTGCGAATGCGCCTCCAGGTAATTGTTGTACTGCGCCTCCAGCGCCCAGTTGCCCTGCGCGGTAGACGTAAAACCCACCACCCCGGAGAAGAGGACTCCCAACGGGTAAATCCGCCGCCAGGGATTAACCCGGCTCGAGGTCGCCACTGATTGCGCCAACACGGTACCGTCGGCGGCCAATATCTCGCCCCGCTGGTACTGGGTGCTGTTGGTCGCCGCGTTTCGGGGGTTTTCGCTTGACGCATTGAGCGCCGGCGCATGAAAAAATTGAACCCACGCCGATTGGGCGACGATGAGAACAAAAAGGAGCAGGATCACGGAGGCGAGAACACTCAATCGACGCGACATGGACTAGCCGGTGGCTTTCTTGACGGTGGTCGTGGTGACTCCATTAATCGTTGTCGTGGTCGTGGTGGCGGCGTGCAACACCGACTGGTGCACGCGCCACATATTGCGAATGTGCGTCGCGTACTTTAGTGCGTCGGCGAGCGTCGGCTCGCTGATAGTCGAATTGAGGGCCTTCTGATCCGACGACAGAAGTTGCGCCGCCGGGAAGGCCGTGTCAAAGACCTTGTGTGGTTTAAACCAGAGGACACCGTGTGGCTGTCCCTGGTAAATCGCCATTGTTCCGGCGTCGTTGCCGATGTAGTACGTCGAATAGGCGTACCAATGCACCACCAGCACGGCACCGACCAACACCAGCGCAAAGAAGGCGGTTCCGGCCCACACGCGCCACGTGAAGCGACGGGGCCTCTTGGATACGTGCGGGGAGGTGGCGAGTGAACTTTGAACCACCGGCGGCGGCCTCGTACTGACCGTCCTCTTGATTTCCGTGGTGGCCACGCTCACTTCATCAAACTCGAGCAGAATCACCGAGATGTTGTCGCGACCGCCAGCCTGATTCGCTTGCGCTACGAGCTGGTCGACCGAGTCCTTGAGCGGTGTGGGCGAACTCGCCAGTTGCGCCAACGTTTCGTTCGAGAGCTCGTTGGACAGTCCGTCACTGCACAGCAAAATTCGATCACCGGGCAATGCGTTCAGCGAGACCACGTCAATCTCCAACGCCTCTTCAATCCCGAGCGCCCGGGTGAGTTGGTGTCGACGCGGATGGACCTTGGCCTCTTCCGGGGTGAGCCGTCCCATCCGCACCCACTCTTCGGCGACGCTGTGGTCTTCACTCAGTAGTCGAAGGGCACCGTCGCGCACCTGGTACGCCCGCGAATCTCCGACGTTGAATAGTGTGGGCGACACCACCCCGTCGTTGCCCCGCGTCAGTCCTACGGCAATAACGGTCGTGCCCATCCCGAAACGCTCCAAATTGTCGCGCGCGTCGGCCAGAATCGCGCGATTGGCGGCTTCAATCGCCATGTAGAGACCCTCCACAGTCGGCCGCTTATGAAACTCATCACGCACCAGCTCGATGGTGATGGCTGCCGCCACTTCACCGGCCGCGTGACCGCCCATGCCGTCGGCAACGAGGGCCAAGATATCGTCGGCAAAAATTGCGTCTTGATTCGTCTCACGCACGACGCCGGTATCAGTTGCCGCGGCGTAGCGCCAGCGCGTCAACGAACCACCTCGAACAGAACCCCGCCGACTTGGACTATGTCGCCGCGGTCGAGGTGTACTCGGCCCTCGATTAGCTCTTGATTGACGTAGGTGCCATTCGTCGAACCGAGATCTTCAATTGACAGGTCGCCGTTGTCATTCGCTACGCGCGCGTGACGCGAAGAGAGATACGTGTCCTGAAGATTTACGTCACAGTCCGCACTGCGTCCGATAGTCACGGCGATATCAACCGCCACTCGTTCGCCGGATCGGTCGAGCGGCTCGATGTACTCCAACCCCAACGCCGATCCCCGGCGCCGGCCCGTCGCAACCTGTTCGGGCGATCGAGCCTGCACCGACGCCACGCGCAGTACGCGGAAGAAGAAGAGTATGGCGATGACCATCACCAGAACCTGCAGCGGACGAACAACCGCCGCGTAGTTCGCCGACGCGGCCACGAGGCTCAAGCGAGCTCAATCCTCAAGTGCAGTGGCCCGACCGTAATATCGTCACGCGGCGACAACGAAACGGCCGAGACACGATGACCGTTCACAAAGGTGCCATTGGTGGACTGTAGATCGCGCACCGCCACGCCATCGCTCGTACGCCACACTTCGGCGTGACGCCGAGAAACGTTGGTGTCGTTGATCACCACGTCGACGTCGGGACTTCGTCCGATCACCAATGGTCGATCACCGAGCACGAAGGAACGGCCGTCGTCGCCAATCAGCCGTGGTTGGCTTTCACCGCCCACGAACTCCGTCTTTACCGCGAGATTGCCCGCCTTGAGGTCATCGTCGATGAAGACCTCCACCTTCACGGGGCCTACGAAGTTGTAGCCCTCGCTAATGGCGTGTTGGCGAACAGTCTCTTCGAGTTCGGCAATGAGTGCCTTCTGAAAACCGTGGAATCGGTCGGCGTCAACCGGGCCAAGCCACACCCGCACGTGATTAGGCGAGATCGGTCCTTGGCTAGAAAGCCGGCGCGTGAGGTCAACCTCGCGGATAATTCGCGCACCAATCTCGATGGGTTGCAAGGAGGTCTTGAAGGGCCGCGACAGGGACCGCTCAAAGATCCGCTCAAGGCGATTTTCGACTTTTTTCAGAACCATGACACTCCCAACTGTACCGGTCAACCGGGCATTCAATGATGCGCAGTTTCCAGTTTCGGCGGTTGGACTATTGTTGCGAAGTCTCAGGGCGAGTGGCGGAATTGGCAGACGCGCAGGCTTCAGGTGCCTGTATCCGAAAGGATGTGGGGGTTCAAGTCCCCCCTCGCCCACCATTTAGCGAGAAGTAATCCGACGTGTGGACCAATGCGATCATCACATCACTACGACAGACCGAAGCACCTCTCCGCGCTCCATTCGATGAAATGCCTCTTGGACGTCGCCAAGGGCAATCGTCTCGGTGACAAATCGATCGAGCTCGAGCCGCCCCTGAAGATAGAGGTCAATTAGCATTGGAAAGTCACGCGACGGCAAACAATCCCCATACCAACTTGGCTTCAGTTGTCCACCTCGCCCGAAGAAGTCGATCATCGGCAGGTCAATACGCATTTCGGGCGTGGGCACACCAACTTGTACCAGCGTGCCGGCTAGATCCCTCGCATAGAAGGCCTGCTCCATCACCTTGGGATTGCCCACCGCCTCGATGCAGACATCCGCACCGTGTCCGCCGGTCAACCGGCGTACCGCCGCGACGACGTCCTCATTTGAGGCGTTCACGACTTCGGTGGCGCCGAACTCACGAGCCCAATCGAGTTTGCGCGGATCAAGGTCGATGGCAATTATGGTCGTTGCGCCGGCGAGGCGGGCGCCAGCAATCGCCGCGCAGCCCACTCCCCCACAGCCGAAAACCGCTACCGAGTCACCAACTCCCACCTCGCCTGTGCGCATCGCCGCGCCCAGTCCGGCCATCACTCCGCAGCCCAAGAGGCCAACCGCTTCCGGTCGAGCCCTCGGATCAACTTTGGTGCACTGGCCCGCCGCCACCAGCGTCATCTCCGCGAACGCGCCGATTCCCAACGCCGCAGTCAGTGGCGTACCGTCGATCAACGTCATCTTCTGAGATGCGTTATGAGTGGCAAAGCAGTACCAGGGCCGACTCCGCCGGCAGGAACGACACTCTCCGCACACCGCGCGCCAATTCAGCACGACGAAATCGCCAGGCTGGACCAACGTGACGTCAGGCCCGACTTTCTCGATTACGCCCGCTGCCTCATGTCCGAGAAAGAAAGGAAAATCGTCGCTAATCCCGCCATCGCGGTAATGCAGATCGGTATGGCAGACACCGCACGCCCGGATGCGGACAACGGCCTCACCCTGTCCCGGATCCGGAACCACGATCGTCACCAGCGACACCGGCTCGCCCTTGGCCAGCGCAACGACTCCTTGGACCTGCGACACCATCGTGTGCTCCTTATCGATTTTGGCCTCATTGTACAGTGGACTTCTTCTGGATCGAGGGCCGTGTCATAGGCGGAGATCAATGCACGGATGCCCCGAAACGAGTGGGAGCACTCTCGCAATCGACCGCGGCGGCGAACAATCCATTCGACGATGCACGGGTCTCCCTCCACCACGCCGCGGTCCGGCGTCTTGGCCGCCACGAGCTACGACGTCAGAACCTTCGATCACTCGCGCACCGACACATGAATCGCCTAATGTCACAGGGCGGTCCACGAAGAAGAATTGGACAAGTCCCTGCCTCGAAAAAGGCGCGAACGCGGCGGCGGCGAGCAGTGCCAAGGTGACAGCGATGGTGACAGGGGAGGGGATTGGATTCATGACAAAAGTGACGTCGTGTCCCATATCTTGTGCCCCGTCAAGCACTGCGAGCGTGCCATCATGATCGGCCCAATACTCGAAGCCCGTGAACTCGTCAAACGCTTCGGCGAGTTAGAGGCCGTCAAGGGAGTCAGCTTCACCATCGAGCGAGGTGAGAGCTTCGGTTTCCTCGGCCCCAATGGCGCAGGCAAAACCAGCACCATGCGCATGATCTCGGCGGTCTCTCGGCCAAGCTCGGGTTCTCTCACGATTCTCGGCCTCGACCCGAGCACGCACGGTCCCGAGATTCGTGGGCGCATTGGTGTGGTGCCCCAGGAAGACACGCTCGAACTCGAACTATCAGTCCGTCAGAATTTGGAGATGTTTGGTCGCTACTTCGACCTCTCACACGAAATCCTGCGCGAGCGCGCGTCAGAACTCCTCGAGTTCGCTCAGTTGTCCGAACGGGCGAACGATAAGGTCGACGACTTGTCGGGTGGTATGAAGCGCCGTCTGACCATCGCGCGGGCGCTGATCAATCGACCCGAACTCTTGATCCTCGACGAGCCGACAACAGGACTCGACCCCCAAGCGCGACACTTGCTCTGGGAGCGCCTCTACCGCCTGAAGCGTGAAGGCGTCACCCAGATCATCACGACCCACTACATGGACGAAGCCGAACAGTTGTGCGATCGCCTCGTGGTAATGGATCACGGCACCATCGTGGCGGAAGGTCCGCCACGCGAACTCATCGCGCGCCACTCCACCCGTGAAGTCGTCGAGTTGCGCTTCGGCACCGACTCGCACGAGGAGCTCCACGACCGCCTCGCTCCCTTCGCGCAACGAATCGAAGTACTGCCAGACTGCATCCTGCTCTACGTCGACGAAGGTGACGACACGCTGCGAGAAATTCACGAAGTGGGCATCGTACCGATGAGCGCATTGGTGCGACGAAGCTCACTCGAGGACGTCTTCTTGCGCCTCACCGGGCGCACACTGGTGGATTGAGCGTGTCGAGCACACTCAACGTCCCCCTCGGCTGGACCCGTTGGCGGCGCAGCTGGTGGTACCACGCGACGTACTACGCGCAAACCTGGCGTGGGTCCGTCGCGAGCACCGTCCTCTTTCCGATTTTTTACCTGGCTTCGCTTGGCGTCGGGGTCGGCCATCTCGTCAGCGCTCACACAGGCCTCGTCCAAGGTCAGACGTACCTGCACTTCATTGCCCCGAGCCTGCTCGCCACGACCACCATGCAACTGGGCGAGGGCGAGTCCCTCTGGCCCGTCCTGGCCGCCGTCAAGTGGATTCGTTCGTACCACGCCGCGGCGGCGACGCCGCTGGAGCCCGAAGACATACTCACGGGAAAGTTGGCGTGGGTCGTTACCCGCGCCTTCGCCACCGGCATTGTCTACACGATCGTCATTGGTTCCTTCGGCGCCTTACAATCGTGGTGGGCCCTGACGTTGCCCTTCCTCGGGGCGCTCATCACCCTGGCCTTCTCCGCACCCCTGGTGGCCTTCGCCGCACGTTCCCAATCCGACGGACCCTTCACGGCGATCTATCGGTTCGCCTTCGTACCGATGTTCCTTTTCTCGGCGACGTTCTACCCGGTCTCGGCCTACCCGGGGTACCTGCGCCCTTTTGTGCAGCTCTTCCCTCTCTACCACGGCGTCGCTCTCACGCGCGCGGCCGCCTTCGGCGAAGGTTCATGGGGCGCCGTCGCGTGCCACCTCGTTTTCCTCGTCGCGATGGCTGTCGCTGGTATCGCGTGGGGTCGTCACACGATGCGTCATCGGTTGGTGGACTGATGCTGGCTCGCACCCTGCCGCGCTTCGGCTCACGTCGCTCCCTGCATATCTTCGAGCGCAACTTCATGGTGTACCGCTCCCAATGGCTCATGCTGGTCTCAGGCTTTTTTGAGCCCCTCTTCTATCTGCTGAGCATCGGGATCGGTCTCAACCACCTCGTCGGGAACCTCCATGTCGACGGTCGGATCGTCAGTTACGCCACCTTCGTCGCGCCGGGGATGTTGGCGACGTCAGCAATGAACGGTGCGGTGATCGACTCGATCTTCAACACCTTCTTTCGACTCAAGATCTCGCACGCCTACGACGCCGTGCTCTCCACGCCGCTCGACGTGACCGACGTCGCCCTGGGCGAGGTCTGGTGGGCGTTGGCGCGCGCCACCGCCTACGCCGCGTCGTTCATTGTGTGCATGGTGCTGCTCGGGGACTCCGGCAGTGTGTGGGTTGTGCTCTGCTGGCCGGCCGCCATACTCACCAGCCTCACCTTTAGCTGCGTGGGACTCGCCGCTTGCACGTACATCCGCTCGTGGCAGGACTTCGACCTGGTCGCACTGGCGCAGTTGCCCCTCTTCCTCTTCTCGGCGACGTTCTTTCCAATCTCGCTCTACCCCGCATGGCTCGGGGCCATCGTCTCGTTCTCCCCGCTCTACCAATCCTCGGCGTTGCTTCGGGGTCTGGCCCTCGGACAGTTCGAGTGGATCATGATCATGCGCGTGGCGTACCTGCTCGCGCTCGCGCTCGTCGCACTCACGCTCGCCACTCGACGATTTCGACAAATCCTCGTGCCCTAGCGCACGCTTCACCAGGGCAATAGGCTCTTCGACGAAACAACCCCGTCGAAACTACATGGTGGGCGTAAGCCCTCCGTCAACCACCAATTCGGTACCGGTCACCGCGGACGCCCGAGGCGACGAGACGAAGCAAATGCAACTCGCCACCTCCTCGGGGGTAAGGAATCGTCCGAGCGGCGTGCTCGCCGCGGTCTCGTCGGCAACATCACTCGGACTCGACCCCTTCATCGACGCGACCTGATGTGCGATCCCTTCGGCGCCTAACCACATCGGGGTTGCCGTCAATCCCGGTGACACCGTAACGACCCGAATACCCTGGCTCGCGAACTCGGAGGCGACGGCTTTACCCACGTTGAGCAGGGCCGCCTTGGACGCGCTGTACGCAGCGGCGTCCGGAGCGGGTAAGCGACTGTTGACGGACGTGACGTTGACGATCACCCCGCCTCGATCCTTCATATGTGGGATCGCGGCCTGCATGAGGCGAACGGCTGCCATGAGGTTGAGGTCGAGCGTCTTGGCCCACCCGTCCGCTTCTTCCGAGAGGAACCCCTCATACACCTGCCCGGCGGCCGCGTTGTTCACGACGATATCGAGACGGCCGTGAAGCCCAATAACGTGCTCGATCACGAGCTGCGGGGCGTCGGGTTGCGAAAGATCGGCGGAAAAAAACGAGATTCCCTTCGCCTCACTCTCGGGCGGGCGTCTGGACACTCCCACGACCTGCACCCCTTCGCCCGCGAGCGCGATTGCCGTTGCCCGGCCAATGCCGGTGCTCGCTCCAGTAACCACCGCGACCTGTCCATCGAAATTGAGATCCATGAAGGACAACCTAGTGAACAGATTCCGCACCTTCACGAAGGGCTCGTTTAGGAGAAAACCGCCGCAGTCGCGGCGAGGAGCGAACGGCTTCGCGACGACGTCGATGTCGCCACCCCGTCGCGCTCTCGATGCTCCTGCGTTGATGAACGTTGCTCCCGCGTTCAAAGAAGGCGGATTTTTTGTAGTCGAATCGCAGAAATTGGGTGACCAATCCATCGGTTTGACACGTAAAAAGAATTCACACTCGCGCGAATATTTGCGACCTAAGTACACGCTCGCGATGTCGTGCGCACGACGTGACTCGCACCCCTCGTCGAATGCGTCATCACTGTATGGTGGTGTCAATGACCGCCAGCGCGCTTCCCTTGGGCTGGCGTCTCGTTATCTACTGCGCCGCCGGAATCGCCGCCGGAATCTCCAACGGCATCGCGGGCGGCGGTACGTTCCTCAGTTTTCCTACCCTGCTCGCCATGGGTATTCCCACGCTGCAAGCCAACGTCTCTTCCACTGTTGGTGTACTTCCGAGCTCGCTCGGTGGCATTCGCGGATTTCGACGGGAGCTCTCAACACACAGTAAATTACTGCGTTCTCTCGTTCCGACCTGCTTCTTCGGTTCCCTCTTTGGCACCGCTCTTTTGCTGCTCGGATCGACTCAGACGTTTCGCGACGTCGTGCCCTGGCTCATCGGTATCGCGACCCTGCTCTTCGCACTCGCGCCGCGCATCACCAAGCGCCTAACCAAGATGAAACAGGACGACGACGACGACGACGGCGAACCGGTGCGTCGACGTGCCCTCTTCATCGGAATCTTCTTGGCGTCAGCGTACGGTGGCTACTTCGGCGCGGGACTCGGCATCGTGTTGTTGGCCGTAATGGCGCTCACGCTGCCGTACGAGATCTACGTGCTGCAGGGTCTTCGCAGTGCCCTTTCGATGATGATCAATGCGGTGGCGGCCGTGGTCTTCATCATTCGCGGGCACCTGGCGATGGACGCGGTGTACATGCTGCTCATCGGCACATTAATCGGCGGATGGTTGGGAACCTTGCTGATTCGGCGCGTCTCTCCTAAGGTGGTTCGAACCCTCGTCATCGCAGTGGGCGCCGCAACGACCATCAAATTGGCGATTGGAAGTTAGTGGCTGTTACCAGTTCTTTCTCGACGAACTCTCGACGAGATGGTTTGCAGTCAGGCGAATAACTACCAATTGATCAGCGAGAATGCCAGTCACACGACCACGCGGTACAAACGCGAAACGAACTGCGACCCGCACTTGCACGCGCCGAAGGTTCAGCTCGGCCTCGTCACCGATCCGCCGAGGAATGATTCAACGAAGAGCGGATTCTGTTCGAGGTCCTTGGGCGCCCCCGAGAGAACCACCCGACCGCCGCCCAGCACGTAGGTCCAATCGGAAATGCGTAGCGCCGATTTCGCGCGCTGCTCCACGAGCAGCACGGTCGAGCCATGGTCGGCGAAACCGCGCACGTACTCTTCGAGTAATTGCGAAGCAACCTTCGGCGCCAGGTTCGCCGTGGGCTCGTCGAGCACCAGCACCGACGGCGACAGCATCAGCACACGACCCATCGCGAGCATCTTGCGTTCACCACCCGAGAGTTTTCCCGCCTTCCTCTTCATCATCGTCTTGAGTTTGGGAAAGACATCGAGCACCGCTTCTATTCGATCGGGAATCTCATTACGACTGAGCAGGTACCCGCCAATTTCAAAGTTCTCCTTCACCGACAAAGGTGGAAACACGTCGTCGATCTGGGGCACGTAGCCAACACCGAGTTTGGCCACCGCCTCTGGGGCAAGGTTGGTGATGTCCTTCTCGCCAACCTTCACGTTGCCTTCGAGGACCCGAATCACACCGACGAGGGATTTAAGCAGCGTGGACTTGCCCGAACCGTTCGGCCCCACTACGGAGACCACCTTGCCGGGCCTCGCCTCGACGGTGATGTCACTGACAATCGCTCGTCCGTCGTAGCCGGCGCTGAGGGCCGTGGTCGTGAGTATCAAACCCTGCTGAGAAAGTTCAACCGACAAGGTACGCCTCCACCACGTCGGAGTTCGCTCGAAGTTCGCCCATCGTGCCCTGAGCGAGCACCTTGCCGTCGGCCAAGACAATCACCGGGTCACAGAACTCGTCCATGATGGAGAGCTCGTGCTCCACCATCACGATCGTCATCCCATCCGCCACGAGCTTGGTCAGGTGGTTGCCGATCTTGCGGGCCAGATTGGGGTGTACCCCCGCCATGGGCTCATCGAGCAACAGGACCTTAGGCTCGGCCAGCAGGGCCCGCATGATCTCAACCAACCGTCGCTGTCCTCCCGAGAGGCCCCCCGCGTACTGATCGGCGTACTGCGAGAGTCCGAAGCCTTCCAAGATCTCCTCGGCCCGTTCAATGTTGTTCTTGTCTTGCTCACCCCAGAACCGGCGACCGCGAAGCGATCCTAAAAATGAGTCGCCCGACTGGCGTGGAATGGCGCAGACGAGATTTTCCAGCACGGTGAGTTTCTTGAACTCGCTCGCGAGTTGAAAAGTCCGAACCAATCCCTCCTGGGCCCGTTTGTAGGACGCCACGTGCGTGATGTCGCGGCCCTCGTAGAAAATCCGACCCGACGTCGCCGGCAGGGTCCCGGCGAGCAGTGCCATCATGGTCGACTTGCCCGCACCGTTGGGGCCAATCATCCCGGTCAAACGGCCCTGTTGGACCGCAATGCTCACGTCCGACACCACCGTGACCCCGGAGAAGGTCTTGATGAGGCCCTGAGTCGAGAGAACAATGCGATGGTCATTGGCCACCGGCGTCGTGTTGAGCACGCTACGAAAATTGAAATCGTCGATAGCGCCGATGTTGTCCTTGGATGCGTCGGCCTCAACCTTGGCCGCCCCGGCAGGCGCCCGACCGACGATCGCGCTCAGGACCCTGCGCTTCTCGGGAATGACGCCCGTGGGCCGGAACCAGAGAAACAGGATGATCAGCAGGCCAATGGCGACCCACTCCAGGGCCGGCACCAGTGACGGCGAGCCAAAGGGCGGAAGGAACCGAGTGATCTCTTCGAAACCCAGCGGCACCAGGATGGCGCCGAGAATGGCCCCCTTATGGTTGCCAGCTCCGCCAATGATGATCGCGGCGAAGAGCACGATCGTCTCGGCGTATCCCCACGCGCCCGGCGCCCAGAGATTGATGAATCCCACCAGAATTCCGCCGCTCAGGCCGGCCACCATGCCGCCCAGCACGAGAATGCTGGTTCGCTGGCCGCGCAGATTCTTGCCCAACGAGTCGGCCACCACGTCGTTGTCTCTCATGGCGCGAAGCGAGCGCCCGTAGGGCGACTCCGTAATGCGCCGAAGCAGGAAGTACACAAAAATCGTCAGGAGTATGGCAATGCCGCCGTAGGCCAACTGATAGCCCAGGCCCTGGGTGTCGAAGATGCTCTGCAGCGGCGCGGGCACGATGGAAATGCCGGCGGCCCCGTTCAAGAAGGGAATGTAATTGGTGGCGAGAAGATTGAGCAGCACCGCCGAAACCAACAGTCCGACCGCGGCAAAGTCCCCCCGAAGCCGTTTACCGACTAGGAACACGAACGGCAGCGCAATGAGTCCGCCCACCAGGGCCGCGCCGATCCACGGCAGGGGCCACGGGAGGTTCCAGCCCAGAATGTACTGCTGAAACCCCCCGTTGGAGGTCGCCGCTGGCGGCATGGACAGGACCGCCGCGGTGTAGGCACCGGCCGCTTGAAAAACTATGAAACCGAAGTTCGAGATGCCCGCCACGCCGAACTGCATGTTCAGTCCCAGGCACGCCAGCGCGTCGACCGCGCCGTACACCAGGACGGTCGTGATATAGAACCACATCAGAGCGCCCTCTCGCTGCCAAAGAGCCCGTAGGGACGAAATGCCAGCATCCCGAGCAGTACGAGGAAGGCAATGACCTCCTTGTAGTCGGCCGCTATGTAGGCCGCACTAATTTCGGTCGCCAGGCCAATGGTCAAAGCGCCGAACATTGCCCCGTACGGTTCGCCCGGACCACCCAAGAACATCGCCGCCAACAACAGCACGATGTACTGCTCGGCGCTCGTGGCTTCAAACACACCGGAGTTCATCGCGAAGACCGTACCGGCGAGGCCGCAAAGCGCCCCCGAAATTATCCACGTCATGGAGATGATGAACTGCGTCTTCACTCCGCTATTGCGCGCCAAGTTTCGATTAGCGGACGTGGCGCGCATTGCCTTACCCAGTCGCGTGTATTTGAGCAACCAATGTATGGAGACCAAGACCACCGCACAGATTCCAAAAATGATCAGTTGGACTCCACTGAGCAGCATGCCCAGGATATGGAACTCATGCCCTTGGCTCATTTTGTAGGCGACGAACGAACCGCCGACGATCGCCTGCAAGCCGAACGTGCCGATGAGGTTCACGCCGAGTGAGACGATGACCAACGTGATGGGGATGAGATTCTTGTGCTGAAACGGCGTGTAGATGAAGCGGTTGAGGCACCAGGACACAACCGCTCCGCACGCGACCCCCGCGAACATGGCAATCCAGATCGACGCCCCGTGCGTGTTTACCCAGTACGTCACGTAGGCACTGTTGATCATGATAGAGCCGTACGCGAGATTCAGCACGTTGGTCACCGCGAACTGCATCGTGAAACCCACTGTGGCGATGGCGAGCACCGCAGCGGTAATAAGACCAAAGCCGAACGACGACATAAACACACTCAAGAGAATTCCTTATAGAGATCAGAGTTCACCACAACTATGCATCGCCAACAATCACAGAATTGCATCGATCATTTCCACGTCCGAACCACTACTGCCAATGAACCGCAACGTCTCTACAGACCGCTTAGCTGCGACGCGCTCAGTGTGCCCACGGAGACGGTTCCCCCGGAGGCGGTGTACTGGGCGTCCTCAAACGCACCAAAGGAGGTGTGGAATGCGTCGAAGTTGTAGAGACCGCCGACCCCTTCGTAGCGAATCTTCTTGTGAGCCTTCAGGGCCGCGACTCCTTGTGCGTACGACGTCACTACCGTCGCTCCCGGAACACCGTTCGCAATCTTCAAGATGTCATTCTTGTATTTCGCACCCTTCGTTGACTTCGACATGACCATCGCCAGAGCCGCGATGTTGACGCCGTCGTAAAGGTGGACCGTTCCGTTGGCCGACAACAATGTCGAGAAGTTTCCAACGCCGCGGACCTTGCCCGATTGCGCCAACACCAACTTCTTGAACAATGGGTACGCCGATGTGGCGGCTGCCGCCACCGCATTGTCCGCGTCAAAGTTCGCAATGAATGTGGCCGTGGGAATTGCTGCAGTGACACCCGAGAAGAACGTCGGGTCAATCATTGCCGACGTGCCGATGACGGGAATCATCTTGTTGCCGTTCAGTTGGTAGATCTCACTGAGTAGAGCAACACCGGCGGCGCCTAGGGCCTCCATCATGATGACATCGGGATGCGCGCTCACAATCGCTTGCGCTTCGGTCTGGAAGGACGTGGCACTGATGTCCAAGGTCTCATTCGCAACCACTGACATGCCCGAGACCTTTGCGATGCCAGCAATTGCCGGTTGCACGAAGGTCTGCGATCCCGCGTCGTTGCCGAACGCCAGCGCGATCTTCTTGAAGCCCTTATTCTGGGCGATCGCCACCATGGCCACTGCGTCCGCCGCGTCCGGTGGGACCAGACGGAAGAAGTAGGGGAACTTGACGGCGTCAAACTCCGACTCACCCGTCATACAGAACGACACCGTGTTGCTGGCGCCAAAAATAGGCACCACCGTCGAGGCCTCGTCCGACGTGCATCCGATCACGAAGGCCAGATTCGGCGTCGTCGCGTACATCTGGCGCACCGCGGGGACCGCGTCGGCCGGGTCGCCGCGGGTGTCCACCGTCTTGCAATTGATCTGGTGACCGAGTATTCCGCCAACCTTGTTGATCTCCTGGGCGGCCGCGAGGCAGGCCACCTCATACTTTGGCCCCAGCACGGCGTCAACGCCGGTGAACGGAGCAACGACCCCGATCGTCATTTTCGACGCGGCTGCGCGCGCCGGTAGCCCGGGCAAGCCGATGGCAATTGCGACCAGCGCCGCTGCCACGGACACCAGCGTGAACTTTTTACGAAACCGGACAGCCGAAGTCGGCCCCGATATCGTGTACGACATTTCTCTCATAGGTCCCCCCGTATCATTTTTGTTTCTTCCGCCCAGTGCAGATCTTCATAACGTTGACGTTTTGGCCGCTAACGGCATCCAGGCCCAGTCCGTCGGCGCTCCCTCTTCGGCGATCACGTGGTTAGTGATCGTCCCAATGCCTTCCACGGTGACCTCGATAGTGTCGCCGGGCAGCATCCACACCGGCGGGGTGCGGGCGAAGCCAACGCCGCCCGGCGTACCAGTGGCGATCACGTCACCCGGACGCAGTGTGGTGAACGTGGAGAAGAACTCGACCGCCCGAGCGACGCTGACGATCATGTCCGACGTACTCGCCGACTGCATGACCTGCCCGTTCAAGGTCGAGGAAATCGCGAGGTTAGTGACGTCGACCTCGTCATTCGTCACCACTTCGGGGCCGATTGGCATCGTGCCTTCGAAGTTCTTGCCGGGCGTCCACTGCGTTGCGGCCCGCTGCCACTCGCGCGCCGATCCGTCGTTCATCGCGCTGTAGCCAAAAATCGCCTCGTACGCGTCTTCGGCCTTGATGTAGCGACCGCCTTTGCCGATGACAATGGCGAGTTCGGCCTCGTAGTCGAAGCGCTCCGAGAGCGCCGGCTTCACCAGGTCGTCGTAAGCACCGATGACGCTGCCCGCGCCGCGAACGAAGGACTCGGGCCAAGTGGGCACCGCTCGACCGCCCTCAATAGCGTGGTCGGCATAGTTGACGCCGAGGCAAAGAATTCTTGGTGGATTGGGAGTCGACGGAGCAAAATCCGTGCCCGAGAACTCCGGCCCGCTGCCCGATGCCGCTGAAGCGGCGGCAGCCAGAGCGGCGCTACCTCCGTTAATCATTCCTTCGAGGCTGACTAGTGACGCGTCTCCGGTGGCGTTGGCCAAATCCACGTAACCGCTATTTGCCTTGACGTGGAGGCGAAGCCCCTGCGAAGTTCTGATTGTTGCAAACCTCATAACAAGACGCCCCCCGCCGCGCGACCATTTTGGTTGAATTGGTCCAATTTATTGAATTGGGTGAATGGTAGACGACCGATTCACCGATGTCAATCGCACCAGGCCGAATACTATTGAAATTTATTCAATGCCTGAGCAACCAAAATTGGTACCATTGGGCGAAAGGGCTCCGCCCACCACCTCGAGGCGAAAGGGTCAACATGCAAACTGCCTCGAGCGAAAGAATCCGAAGTGTCGCCGAGGTGGTGCTCAGTGACGCGGCCCAAAGAGGACTGACCGCGGGCAGCCGCCTGCCCACCGAACGTGATCTCGCCGAGGGCCTTCGACTTACCCGTTCAACGGTCAGGAACGCCATGGCGTTGCTAGAGGCCGACGGCGTCGTATCTCGAGAGGTGGGGCGTGGAACGTACCTGCGTCTCAATCCCGGGATCGACGGGGCGACACTCAAGACGCGAGTGTTCAACTCGTCATCCACGCTCAAAGACATCGGCCCGGCCGACGTCATGGCTGTCCGTCAACTCATTGAACCGGCCGCGATGTACTTGGCGGTGACCCAAGCGAAGGAAGTGGATTTTGAAGAGATGGAACGCTGCCTCCAGGGCCGGGCAGATTCGTCAAACTACGAGGAGTTCGAAAAGTGGGATCTCGCTTTCCATCGCTGCTTGATACTCGCGTCGCACAACGCCCTTCTCATTCGCATGTATCTACTCGTCGAGGTAGCTCGACAGGGCGAGCTTTGGGGCAATCTGAAACGACGGGCTGACTCCGGCGAGCGGCGCGAGCGTTACAACGACCAACACAAACAAATCGTGACGGCGCTTCGCAACCGTGACGGCCGTGGCGCGTACGAAGCAATGTCGACGCATCTAAATACCGTCGAAACCAACCTCGAGATGAACGCGCGGACCTAATCACGCGGTAGAAGCCACTGACGGTTAGGTGTCGCCAGCGAGCGGTCTTCGTGGTTTGAGTTAGGTCGATTCGAAAGGAGTCGACGTTATCTCGTCACTAGTGCTGCACCGTCTTAACTTGGGCGTGAAAACCGTCCAGTGTTGCCAACGCGCCGTAGAGATCCGGCCGACGATCGCGAAACAGACCAAAGCCAGCTCTCGCCTCGGCGAGCCCGTCGAGATCAAAGGTTGCACTCAGCACCGTTTCGCTGGCGCGGTCCGCCGTCGCTACCAGTTCCCCGATGCCGTCAGTAATGAACGACGAGCCGTAAAAGGTGATCTCGGTGGTCGCGCCCACTTCGCGACCCACGCGATTCGAGGCCACCACCGGCACCATGTTGGCCGCCGCGTGACCCTGCATAACGCGTTGCCAGTGGGCCGAAGAGTCGTACGTGGGGTCTTGGGGTTCTGAGCCAATGGCGCTGGGATAACAAAGGACCTCGGCACCGCGCAGCGCCAACGAACGGGCACACTCTGGGAACCACTGATCCCAACAGATGCCTACTCCCACGGCACCAGCCGACGTCGCGAATACCTGAAAACCAGTGTCGCCCGGGGTGAAGTAGTACTTCTCCTCGTAACCCGGACCATCCGGGATGTGGCTCTTGCGGTACAGACCGCACAGCGACCCGTCGGAATCGGCGACCGTGATCGAATTGAAAAAATTTTGTCCGGCGCGTTCGAAGAACGATATGAGCAGGACCACGTTGAGTTCGCGCGCCAGCGCGCGGAAGCGCTGCACGACCGAGGACGTGGAGAACTCCTCGGCGAGGTCGAAATGGCTCGAGGACTCGTCTTTGCAAAAGTAGGGACCGGCGAACAGTTCCTGGGGAACGATTAACGTCGCGCCCTCGGCCGCCGCCCTTCTTATCAGGTGCTCCATGCGATCGAGGTTGTCCGCCCGCGACGGAGCGCACCTCATCTGCAAAGCTGCCACCGTGAGGGGTCGCATCTGGTACTCCTTGCCTAATCGCGCGACGAGCAACGTTCCAGATTAGCGAACCGCGTCAACCGAGGCATAGTGCCAGTGTTTGTGTCGTTGGCGATTATTGACTAGTTTGACCGCACCGACTCAACGCGGTATGGCAAAAAGGAGGCAGCGTGACTCAGACTTCTCTGATTCTGCGCGGCGGTCGGGTGCTTTCGCCGTCCGTGGCCGGCGGCTTCGCCGAGTCGGTCGCCTTCGTCGGCGATCGAATCGTCGCCGTTGGCTCGAGCGAAGAGCTCGACGTCTTGCGTGAACCGACCACGCGCGTCGTGGACCTCAAGGGCCGGCTGGCCATACCGGCCTTCGGCGACGCGCACGTCCACGCAATATCGGCCGGTCTCGAGAGTCTGCGCTGCGACCTGACCGGGATTCGCAGTCGACGAGCGTGCCTCGAGATGATCGGCGCGTACGCCTCGAACCTAGCCCCCGACTCGTGGGTGCTCGGCAGTGGCTGGGCCATGGAAACGTTCCCCGGGGGCCTGCCGACCGCGGCGGACCTCGACTCGGTGTGCGGTGGTCGACCGGCCTTTCTGCCGAACAAGGACCACCACTCCGCCTGGGTGAACACGCTCGCGCTCGAACGGGCGGGGATTGACGCGGCCACGCCCGATCCGTTCAGCGGACGAATCGAACACGATGACGCCGGTAACCCGACGGGGGCGCTGCACGACGGCGCGATGGGACTCGTTTCGCGAATTCTGCCCGCGACATCACCGGAGGAGTTGTTCGACGGATTGCGCGCCGCGCTCGCGCGACTGCACAGCCATGGCATCACCCACTGGCAAGACGCTTGCGTCGGCACCGCGGGGGACATCGGCATTGCCGACACGTTTGACACGTACGTCGCGGCCACGAACGAAGGGTGGCTCACGGGACGGGTTCGCGGCGCACTGTGGTGGGACCGCACCCGCGGCACCGAACAGATTGACTACTTTCTCAGCCGTCGCGAGATCGCCCCCTCCGGCATGTTCCGCGCGACTTCGGTCAAGATAATGGTGGACGGGGTCTGCGAGACATTTACCGCGGCAATGTCGCGGGCCTACCTGGGCGCTCCTGGCCGCGACGGCACGCACCGCGGCGAGCTGTTCATCGAGCCCGATCAACTGAACGACGCGGTGCGCACCCTGGACGCGGAGGGATTCCAGGTCCACTTCCACGCCATCGGCGACCGGGCGATCACCACGACGCTCGACGCCATCGAAGCCACCGGCCGCAGCCGTTGGGGCATCAACCGACACCACATTGCCCACCTCCAGTTCATCGCGCCGGACGATCTTCTGCGATTCAACCGCTTTGGAGCCATCGCGAACTTCCAACCGCTCTGGGCCTGCAACGACCCCCAGATGGAGGAGCTCACCATTCCCTTCGTTGGTCAAGATGTCAGCGAATGGCAGTATTCGATACGTTCGCTGCTGGACCGGCACACTCGGGTGGCCTTCGGCTCCGACTGGCCCGTCTCGAGTCCCGACCCGCTCCAGGAGATCCACGTCGCCGTCAACCGCATGCTTTCGCCCCGCTTCGGCCGGCCCGAGACCAACGAGACTACGAAGCCGTTTCGACCCGACCAGGGCCTGTCAGTCGGCGACGCGCTCGCGGCCTTCACCAAGGGTGTGGCCTACGTCAACGGCGACGAGCACCTTCTGGGCTCGATCGAAGCCGGACGGAGGGCCGACGTCGCCGTGTTGAGCCAAGACATCTTCTCGATACCCTCGAGCGAGATTGGCGACACCACCGTTGACTTGACCGTGGCCGGCGGCGCCGTGGTGCACGGCGAGGAATAGCCCCTCGTTTTCTCGATCGGACCGTACTTACTGACCAGAAATCATGTCGGCCACCCGGGCAATACGCGACGTGTCCGAGCGGCCCGACGCCTCCGAGCGGTCAGCGGCCCGATAGGCGAGGTACAGCGAGCGCACGCCGAGCCATCGCAACGGTTCCGGTTCCCAGCTACGGCTTCGCCAGTTCACCCACGCCAACTTGGTCAGTTCGCTTTCATGACCAAGGATGAGGTCGCGCAGGGTTCGACCCGCGAGGTTCGTCGCGGTCACGCCGTGGCCCACGTAGCCCCCCGCCGCGGCGAGCCCGGTGGCGCGGTCAAGGACAACGCTCGCGCACCAATCGCGTGGAACACCGAGTACGCCCGACCAGGCATGCTCGATGTCAACGTCACGCAGCGCCGGGAAGAAATCCGCCACCACTTGCCTCAGCTCGCCGATCGTCACCGGCGCCGTTTCGCCGCGATGATCGGTGCGTGAGCCGTAGCGGTAGGGCACGCCGCGTCCACCGATGGCAATACGGTTATCCGCGGTGCGTTGGGCGTACATGAAGGTATGGGCACTGTCGCCCAAGGTTTCGCCCTCGCGCCAACCAATCTCGTCCCACATCGCGTGCGCCAATGGCGCGGTGACGATCATCGAAGAATTCATGGGCAGCCACAGCCGGTGCAGGCCCGGCAACGCCGCGGTGTAGCCCTCGGTCGCGCGCACGACGAACTGCGCGCGAATTACGCCGAACGGCGTCGTTACCTCGTGCGGACAGATCTCTACGACCGGCGTTGATTCGTAGATGACCACGCCCGACGCGGCCACGACGTCGGCCAACCCACGCACAAGTTTGGCGGGGTGAAGGCGGGCCCCATTCACGCTGTAGGACGCCCCCACGGCACCCTCAACGTTTACTCGCGCTCGCGTGGCCTCGCCCGACAGCGTCGCGTGGGGATTGCCCCAGCGTTCGGCTGCCGCAATGCTGTCATGCAACCGGTGCAACTGCGACGACGAGCGCGCGACGCGCAACACACCACCTTTGATGATGTCGGCATCGATGCCCTCGACGTGGGCCACCCGAATGACCTCATCGACGGCGTCGATCATGGTTCGCTGCAAATGACGGGCCGCCTCGACGCCGCGACGTTGCGCGTAGCGATCGAGCGAACCGGCCACCGCCGCACTCAGCCATCCGCCGTTTCGTCCCGACGCGCCGAAGCCCGCGAACTCGCGTTCTACGACGGCGATTGACAGTGACGGCGACGCGCGCTTGAGGTAGTAGGCAGTCCACAGACCGGTGAGTCCGGCTCCCACGATGCACACGTCGACCGACGTCGAGGTCGCGAGGCGAGCGCGCTTGACAGGAGGTCCCAGCTGGGCATGCCAGAAGGACACAACGCCGTTAACGGTACCCATCACGCCTCATTCCGCGCTCGGCGCGACTCCGGAGGTGGACACCGGCCGGGGTCTCAGACACCCTCGTCCGCGGGATTCGCGCCAAGGATCCGCAGACCTCGACGCATCCGCGCGCGCGAGCCGCCGCCCATTATGGCGAGGGCGGCCAAGAACATCAGGGTCGTCGAGAGGAAGATAAAGACCGCGATTGCAAAGATGTCGGTATGAAACTGCGAATGCAATGAGGCGAGAATGAAGACGGGCAGAGGCGTCGTCTGAGCGGTGCTGACGAAAACCGATGTCACCAGGTCCTCGAGGCTGAAGGTAAACGACAGTAGGCCGCCGGCAATCAACGCCGGTGCGAGCAACGGCACGGCGATAGTGCGCAGCATCGTGGTCGTGCGCGCCCCGAGGTCATTTGCCGCCTCGAAGACGGCTGGGTCGAGCCCAAGTGCGCGGCCTCGTACGATGAGGGCCGTGAGCGCACTACCGAAGATCGAGTGGGCGATTATGAGGCGCACGTAGCCGTTGGACACCCCCAGCGTGACGAACCACAACAAATCGCCGCTCGCGCCGACGATTTCGGGGGTCGCCAGAATCACGACGAACAACACGAAGAGCAGCCGGTGCGACCAGCCGCGCCCGGTGCTGGCCAGCCCCCCAACCAGTCCCACGGCCATGCTCAACAGCCCCGTCGCCAACGCCACCTCGAGTGAAATGCGCAGCGCAATCAGCAGCGTTGAGTCCTGGACCGCCTGGCCGTAGGCCGCCGTGCTGAAGCCGCCCCACAAAAAGGCGAAGGAACCAGCATTAAAGGAGAAGGCCACCACGACCACGAGGGGCAGGAAGAGAAAGAGCACCACCACCACCGTGATCGCGCCCAGCACCCACTTACTGGCCAGTGTGCGCTTCATTTTGTCGCCCACTCCCGCGCGAGCGTTCGCTTTCGCTGCCGGGCGCGGGCGTACCGCACTCCGGTGGCTAACAGCCAAAACGTCACGACGATGCCCACCAGGATCACCACCAGCAATATCGCCATCGCGGCGCCGAGCGACCAGTTCTGGCCCTCAGTGAACTCCGACGCGACCAGGCTGCCGATCATCAAGCCCCGGGCTCCGCCCATAAGAGTCGGCGTAACGTAATCGCCCAACATCGGCACGAAAACCAAGACGGTGCCGGCCACGACGCCGGCCATGGAGATCGGGAACGTGATCGTGCGAAAGATTGTCCACGGCTTCGCTCCGAGGTCGTCGGCCGCTTGCAGCAGCAACGGGTCGATGCGCTCGAGCACCACCGCAAGTGGCAGGATGAACAGCGGGATGTAGTTATAGACGAGGCCGATCATGACGGCGCCTCGGGTATCGAGAATCGTGAGGTAGCCAACATGCCATCCGACCGCATGCATCGTGCCATAGAGCAAGCCGAGCGGGCTCAGGAAGATTCGCCAGCCGATCATTCGAAGCAGGTAGTCGGTCCAGAAGGGCAGCACGACCAGCAGCAGCACTACGGTGCGCACCCGCGGACCAAGTTTGCGCGCGATGAAGTAGGCCACCGGATAGGCAATCACCCCGCACAGCGCCGTCGCCAGCACCGCGTTCTCGAGGCTTGCCACTAACACCGGTCCCGAAGGGTAACGCAGCGCCTCGAAAAAATTACTCAGGCCCAGGTGGTTCAAGTCGACCAGACCCTGCTGGTTAAAGGCCGCCGTATGGCCGAAGGCGTAGAGCAGCATGATGGCCCCGGGCGCAAGGAACCACAACGCGAACCACACGTAGGTCAGTCCCACGAAGCCGCGCATGCCCCGCCCTAGCACGCTGGGCTCCCCGGTCCTACGGCCACGCTCATTTGCACCGAACTACGCGGCGGCGGCGGCCTTGAAGTTGTCGTAAAGCTGAGTGCGCAGATTGAACGAGGAGTTCACCACGTACGAAACCATCCGCTTACGCTGCTCAGTCGTCAAAAAGATGACGTCCGCCTGGGGCAGATCCTTGGGCAGGTACTTCTGCACACCGAGCACGGCCGTGTTGTAGCCCGTGTAGGACATCTCATTGGCCGACACCGAGGGGTCGAGCACGTAGTTGAGGAACGCGTGCGCGGTATCGACATTCTTGGCACCCTTGGCGAGCGCCCAGTTATCGACCCAGATCTCCGTCGTGGGAAACGGGATCACCCACTCGAAGCGCGACGGGTCCTTCTCCAGCGCCTGGCGCGCGTCACCATTCCACGCCTGGGAGAGCACGTACGAACCATCCACCAGTCCTCCGGTGCCGCCCGGGTACGAGTCGAAACTCTTCACGTGCGGCGCCAGGTTCTTGATAAGCCAGTTGTTGGCCGTGTGCAGTTTGGCGCTGCTCGTAGTGTTCCAGTCGACACCCTCATTCCACAGGGCAATGCCAATCACGTCGTCGGGGTCGTCGAGCACCGACACTCGTCCCGAGACCTGGGGCATCGCCGCGGCGTCCACGAAGTCTTTCCACGTGCTCAACTTCTTGGTAATTACCGTCTTGTCGTAGATGAAGCCAGTTGTGCCGAAGTCCTTGGGCACCGAGTACTTGTTGCCCGGGTCCCAGGGGAAATTCAATAAGTTCGGGTCCAGGCCCTTGAAGTTCGGTATCTTCGACTTGTCGAGCGCGAGGAGCAGACCCTTGGACGCCATTTCGGGGATATAGCCGCCCGTCGGCACGATGATGTCATAGCCGGCCGTGCCCTTGGCCAACTCCAATTTGGCGATCAACGCCTCGTTGGAGTCATAGCTACCGATCTGGACCGCGAAGCCGGTGGCGGCCTTCCACGCGGTGAAGGTAGTGGGATTGTCGTACTGGCCCCACGTGTACAAGTAGAGGCTGTTCGACGTCTTGCCGGCGCTCTTCATACTCGAGCGCGCCGCGGCCTCCATAGCACTCATCGAGCCCTTCGCGAACGCGGCTTCGGACTGAAGCATGACGTACGCGCCTGCTCCGGCGGCCGCCAGCGACATGAAACTACGTCGAGTCAACGGGTGGCCTACCGGTGCCAAAATGCGCAGTGGCTCCTCATTTTTGTGGTTGTGATCCATGGCTATCGTGTCTCCTTTTGGTTGTGGTTTTCAAGAATGTGGGGAACGGCCCCTTCTGAGGCGCCGTCGGTCATCGCGTCACCGGTCCAACAATGTGGCGTCCGAGGGCAGCCAGGTCACGACCGCGTCGCCGCCCAAGACTGCGTCGCGGGCTTCGCCCGAGGCGCTGTCGCAGGTCACTGTCAGTTCCACGTCGTCGCGGACCCTGACCCGCACCATTGTCATCGCGCCCGAGAAGGTTTTGTCCACGATCGTGCCGCGCACCCGCGGTCCCTCGACCGACTCGGACGAAGGGCCCACCCGCAAGATAAGTCGCTCGGGTCGCACGAAGACGGACGTTTCCGCGCCGACCGCCGCAGGGGCGTCGGCGGTCTCACTCAACTGGCGTGACGCGAGGTCGTCCGGCCGCGAGGTCGTCGCGCCCAGCACCAAAGAGGCGGGAATGAAGTTGGCGCGTCCCACGAACGTGGTCACGAAGCGCGTGGCCGGACGCAAGTAGAGCTCTTCGGGCGTACCGACCTGGACCATGGTGCCGGCCTCCATCACCGCGACGCGGTCGGACATAGCGAATGCCTCGGCCTGGTCGTGCGTCACGAACACAAAGGTGAGTCGAAGTTCGCGTTGCAGCCGTTTGAGTTCTTCCTGCATCGACTCGCGCAACTTGAGGTCGAGGGCGGCTAGGGGCTCGTCGAGCAGTAGTACCGAGGGACGGGTGACGATCGAACGGGCGAGCGCGATTCTCTGCTGCTGACCGCCCGACAACTGTTGGGGCCGGTGCATCGCGAAGGCTTCCATGTGCACGAGGGCAAGAGCTTCGCCCACGCGGCGCCGCAGTTCGACCCTCTGAACGTGCTGGCGATGCAAACCGTACGCCACGTTGTCGAAGACGCTCAGATGGGGAAAGAGCGCGTAGTTCTGGAATACCGTGTTGACGTTGCGGGCGTGCGACGCGAGATCCGTGGCGTCTTTACCGCCGAGGAAGATCCGGCCGCTATCGACCCGCTCGAGACCGGCGATCATGCGCAATGTGGTTGTCTTGCCGCACCCCGACGGCCCGAGCAGCGAAAAGAATTCGCCCGCATGAATGGTCAATGTGAGGTCGTGAACCACCATTTTGAGGCCGGTCGGTCCGCGGAAGGACTTGGCCACATTTTTTAGTTCAACGGCCGCGGCGTTGTCGCCAAATTCACGCTGTGCACTCGCAACTTCGGCTCGATCGGCGAGCGCCGTGGCAGGAGCACTGGCGGTTTCGTCAACCCGCTCGCTCATAGCAATCCCCCCAACTGACCCACATCTGCTCTAGCGACTCTATTGATACCACAGTTTCTGTAGTAATAGTGAAGTGCAATCGAGCAGGAGCGATCGTATCCGAAACTGCTATCAGCGGGACTTTTCAAAAGCTCGGCGGGCTGGTAATCCAAAGAACCCGAGCACCCAAGACGGAGTCGGCCACGAGACGATGTGGAACACTGCTGCGATAGACCATGGAGTCGTCGGGCCCTAAGGAAATGATCTCTTTACCAAGTTGAAACTGAGCGGCCCCTTCCAAGATCATCATGAACTCTTCAGAATCGCCATGCGAGTACGGCTCATCGCCAGTCGAGCCACCGGGGTCAAATTCGCCCAGCAGACTGTCGAATGTGCGGTCGGGGGCGGTGTGCAAGTGGAACTTGCGGCCAAAGACGCCGAAAGTAAGCGTAGGTCGGCTCGCCGCGCGCAAAACCGTTGGCTGCCTCGTTGGCGATTCCTGGAACAGGTCACCGACCGTGACGCCCAGCACGACCGCGATACGGCGCAGAGTGGCCACCGAGGCGCTGACCTTCGCCCGCTCAACTTGGCTCAAGAAACTTTCGCTGATACCCGCCGCTTCAGCGACCTCACGTAGGGTTCGGTGCTGACCTCGGCGAACCTCGCGAAGGCGGCTGCCCACATCGTTGTCCTCGGCGAGCGTTGCCGTCGTGACACTAGGGACTTCGTCCTGCTGCTCACTCATTTCCGCCCCCGAGTTGATGCGCCTTCGCCGCGCAGACTCTATTGATACCACAGTTTCTGTAGTAATAGTGAAGACAAAGGGCGTAAAAATTCAGACTGTGTCGCCGTTGAGACCTCGCTGAGCGGGGCTCTTCAACCGCGACATCGTCATCCGAAATCCTCGTCGGTGCGGCGTAACTGCGCTCACTGGCGCCCATTAGGTAGCGCGAAATGAACGACCCGCGTATTCGTGGCCCGCGAAGCGAACGTGCGATCCCGCGGTACTTTTCAACTTGCTGATCACTCTTGGAAGATCCGACTTGACCGCTGGGAGCGCCGCTGTGACGCACGGAGCGAAACGGATGGCGCTTCGTCGCTGGACCAACTGAATTCCAGTCTTTCGAATTACTAGTGCACACGATCCATTGCCAGCTCGCCGCGCGAGGACGTTAGACCGTTAGGAAAGATAAAACGCGAAGTTCTGGATACTCCTGTGCACGGTCTCGATACCACGGTGACGATGTAAGGGCGCAACGGTACCATCGATTGGTGCCCGTGATCTCGCCACTCTCAGCGTCGGGCGACTCTCTATCGGCTCGCGAAGCGGTGCGCATTGCGCTCAAGGCCCAGGGCCTGCGCGGGGCGCGACTACCCGGTGGACCGGGCGCGTTGGTATCGCATCTTCGCGGGATTCAACTGGACACCATTTCGGTGTTAGCCCGATCACACGAACTCGTGGCCTACGCCCGCTTGGGTGCCGTAGCGAGAAAGAAGATAGACGGAGCCTACTGGGGACCGAAAAGCGACACCTTTGAGTATTGGTCGCACGCGGCGTGCGTGCTGCCCTTGGAGTTGTGGCCGGCCTACGCTGGGGCACGTCGCGCCCGCGACGCACGGGGTTTTCGTTGGCACCAGTTGGCGGACCACCACGGCAGTTGCCGCGAGGTGGCGGACAAGTTGCGCGATCAGGGTCCATTAAGCGCGCGTGAACTCGGCGGCGCGAAGAGCGGTGGCACATGGTGGGACTGGTCAGAAGTAAAGATCGCCGCCGAATGGCTGCTCGATGTCGGCACAGTGGTGTGTCGTGAACGACGGGGCTTCGAACGCGTTTACGACCTCGCCGAACGGGCCGTCCCCGCCGGACTGCGCGAACTCGAGCTCGACGACGAGACCTGTGCACGGGTATTGGTGGAGTCGGCCAGTCGAGCCTTGGGGGTGGCCACCGCGGCGGACCTAGCCGCCTATCACGGGCTGCACACCAGGGTGGTGCGCTCGGCACTTCCGACCACGTCCCTACGACCCGTGCGCGTCGAGGGCTGGCGAGATCAGGCCTATCTGAGCGAGCACGCCGAGGAGGGTCTGGCACCCGGACTGCGTGCTCGCACGGTCATGCTTTCCCCCTTTGATTCGCTGTTGTGGGACCGATCGCGCCTGGAGAGGATGTTTCAGATCGCGTATCGCCTGGAGGCCTACGTACCAGCTCCCAAACGAATAGTTGGCTACTTCGCGATGCCGGTGCTGGCGAAGGATCGTCTGGTGGCGCTGGTGGATCCCAAGCGGGTTGGCGCCACCTTGCACGCACGCCACGTAGTGATCCACGATCACCGGGCCGTGGGTCATATCGCCAGTGCGATTCGAGAGGCCGCCGCGTGGGTTGGCTGCCCGGACGTCATTCTCGAGCGAGTAACGCCACCCGCGCACGGTGAGGCCCTACGCGCCGCGATGCGTAGCTAGGTCGCGCGCGGTGTAGGCGTCAGCCAAGCCAACCCTACGCAGTGGCGACCGTCAAAGTTGGTGAGCGGCAAAAAATAACCACATCAGCGAGTTGGCGCTGACTGCGTTGGACTGGGGACCGAGCACATCGGTAATCGCCGGCGGCATCTTTGGGCCGCCGGGCCACTCGTGCCCCTCGCCCATCACCTCATAGAGTTCCACCGCAGCACCCTTGGAGCAGTTCGAGTAGACACTCTCGACCACTCCGGTGGACTTGGTGACCTTGGGTGCCTGGGCGCACGAATCTTGCTTGGCCCAGTCCTGAGCGGCCGTCTTCACCGAGTATGTCCAATAGGCCTGGCCGTTGCCGGCAAAGGGATCAACCAGGTCGTCCGATCCGTGAAAGGCAATGACTGGTACCGACCGCTTGGCGGGGCAGAGCTTGGGGTGACGCAGGCCGCTCACCGGGGCGACGGCCGCGAAGATCGTGGCGTCATCGCACGCCAACTGGCTGGCCATCCGTGCTCCGCCGGAAAAACCGGTTGCGTACACGGCCAGCGGGTTGATGCAGTACTGGTGTTGCAACACGCCCACCAGTGAAGTGAGGAATTTCACGTCGTTGGGGGCGCCCTTGGGCACGGCCCGCCCGCCGTACAGCGCGACGCCCGGCACGTTCCAGTCATAGCCTGTGCCGTCGGGGATCAGGCCCTGGGGATAGGCGACGATGAAGCCATCCTCATTGGCGGTTGGGTCCATGTCGCTGAAGATGTCTTGCTTCGCCGCCGTGCTGCCACTGCCGTGAAGGTTGAACACGAGGGCCAGCTTCGTCGTGTTGGTGTAGCCCGTCGGCACGTGCACGATGACCGTTCGATTTAGGCCATTGATCTTGAGCGAAAGAATGGCCGTTCCCGGTGCGGTCGTACCGCAGCCCGTCGAGGCCGCGGCCGCGGCCGCGGGAACAGCTTGACCAAGGCCCGAAAGAGCGAATGAGAGCAGACTCAGGGCGAGCATAGGAGCGGTCCCGCGACACAGAAGTGTTCGCCTAGAGGACCTCGCACCGACCGATGTACGCGCTCTCATCCCGCCACCCCTTTTCGATATACGCAATAGTGTTGCATAACATTGGCAATTACGCAACTATGTTGCATATACAGTACAATAACAAGATGCCCGAGACCTCCAGCGCGCCAAAACTCTTTGGCGACTTGCTCGCCCTCGCGCGGCGCAGTTGGGTGTTGGAGATGGCCCAGCGCCTCGAAGGGCTCGGCTACCGCGATTACCGCCGCAGCGACACCATCATCCTGCGCTGGCTTCGCAATGGGCCAATGCCCTTGAGTCAACTGGCGCAGGCCCTGGGTGTTTCGCGACAGGCCGCTCGAAAACTGGTGGACGGACTGGTCGCGCGAGAGTTCTCGGTGGTCGAGCGCGACCGCGACGACGCCCGGCGCTTGAACGTCGCACTGACCTCGTACGGCCGCGAGTACGCGCGCAACGTGCTCGACGTGGTCACGGCGCTCAACCGCGAGATCGAGGGCAAGCTGGATCCCTACGACGTGGTCGTGGCCAAGGCCGTTCTGCGCACGGTGTCTAACCTCTATGGAAGTGAATGAAAGAGCCGCTTCTGCCTGAGCCCAGTGACACCAGCCGAGAGAACGCCGCCGAGGTCGAGCGGGTCCTGCGAACCTTGGGCAAGACCGACCTCGACCAGTTGCGGGTGCGTGAAGGGATGAATCTGGGGCGAGTGAGCATCGTGCACGGCTCGCACGCCGAGGTCATCTGGTGCCACCGAGACGGCCATGAAGAGGTGTCCACCTGTCAGTACGCGACGAACCTGAGCCTGCGACCGGTGGCCGGCGACTGGGTCAGCCTGCGCGGAAACTACATCGTCGCCGTGTTCGAACGGCGCAACGCGCTGGAACGGCCCGACCCCAACCTGCGAGACGTCCAGGTCCTGGCTGCCAACCTGGATCTCGTGCTGCTCGTCGTTCCCATTGACCGAGGGCTCAACGTACGCATGCTGGAGCGATTCTCCGTCATGGCGTTCGATAGCGGCGCGCGCCCGCTGGTCGTACTGACCAAGGCCGACGGCGCCAGCGACGCGACGACCCTGGAGATTGAGACGGAACTCGTCGTGCCGGGCGTCGACATCGTGACCACAAGCTCCTTGAGCGGTGAGGGAATAGAACAGTTGCGCACGTTGCTGCACGAAGGGGTGACGGCCGTGATGCTCGGGGCCTCGGGAGCGGGCAAAACGTCACTGCTCAACGCCCTCGAGGGCAGCGACGAAACCACCCTCAGCGTCGGATCGAGTGGTGAGGGTCGCCACGCCACCACCACCCGAAAGCTCTACCGACTGTCTTCGGGCGGGGTATTGCTCGACATCCCGGGCATTCGTTTGGTCGATCTGATGACCGGCCAATCAGGCGTCGACGAGACCTTTCGCGATATCAGCGCATTGGCCGCTCACTGTCGCTTTCGAGATTGCGCGCACAACGGTGACGAAGGGTGCGCCGTGCAGGCCGCGGTCGACGCTGGCGAGTTGGCGGCCACTCGTCTCGAAAACTGGCGACTGATCCAGGCGAACATGGCCCACCAGTCCAGCCGTCGCGATCCGGCCACGTCCGCGGCCAAACGCAAGCGTCGACGCTAGCGGCGCTCGATCAAGTCCATGTAGTCATCGCGCCAGAGGTCGAAGTACTCCTCGGGCAACAACACGGCGTGGGTCGGATTAAGAGCCTCCACGAAGAGTCGCTCGTGACTTACCGCCACAATCGTGCCCTTCCACTGATGCATCATCAGACCCAACGCCTCGACGCTGGCGGGGTCCAGGTTGTTGGTTGGTTCGTCCAGCAGCAGCAGGTTGGCGTCCGAGGCGGCCAGAATCGCGATGGCCAACTTCGCCCGCTCGCCGCCCGACAAGGTGGCCGGCAACTGGTGCGCCGCCGAACCCTTAAGCCCGAACGCGCCCAGTAACGCCCGGCGCTGCACCTCGGTCACTACCGTCGCGTTCTCCAAGTGATCGAGCACGCTCTTGGAGAAATCGAGTTGCTCGTGCTCCTGGGCGAAGTAACCCACCGTGACGTTGGCGCCGAACTTCACCACTCCGGTCTGCGCCTTCTGCGTGCCAGCCAGGCAGCGCAGCAGCGACGACTTGCCGGCACCGTTCTTTCCGACGATCAGAATTCGGTCGCCGCGTCGCGTGATGAAGTTCACGTCGCGCAGGACCTCCACCGGTCCGTAGCGAACGGCCACGTGTTCGACGGTCATCGGCACGTCGCCGCTGCGCGGGGGGTGCGGCAACTTGAAGACGACCTTTCGTTCCTTCTTGGTGACTTCGACGTGGCTGCCCTGCAGTTTCTCGACCTTGCGGTCGAGCACCTTGGCGAGGCGGGCCCGCTTCTCGGTCTGCCCGCGCATGCTGTCGGCCAGCGTCTTCATACGAGCAATCTGCTCGTCTTGGTGGGCGCCGAGTTTCTCCTCGCCCAGTCGCCTGGTCTCTTCTTGGTGCAAGAACTTTGTGTAATTGCCCTTGTACTCTCGCAGCTGACCATCACGCAGCGCCAGGACCCGGTCGATGGACTTATCCAGTAGGGGCAGGTCGTGACTGATGACCAGGACCGTGCCGCGAAACTGCTCGAGCTCATCGAAGAGCCAGCCCTTGGCGGCCTTGTCGAGGTGGTTGGTCGGTTCGTCGAGCACCATCGTCTCGGGTTGTTCGTAGAGCACGCGCATCAGGTCAACGCGCCGGCGCTGACCGCCCGACAGTGAGTTGAGGTCTTCGAGCAGCAATTGCTCGGCGAGCCCGAGCCCGTCGGCCAGACGCGCCACCTCCGACTCCGCTTCGTAGCCACCGCGCTCGCGGAAGGTCTCTTCCAGACTGGTGAATCGTTCGATGGTCTCGTCGGTGGGATCGGCGGCCAGCGCGTGGCGAGCGTGCTGCATGTCGGCGTCAATTTGGTCGAGTCCGCGCGCGGAGAGCACGTGTGAAAGGCCAATGGGTTCGACGCCCAGCCCTCCGATGACAGGCTCCTGGGGCAGATGGCTAAGCGTGCCTTGGTGTTGCACCGTGCCCGTGAGGCGTAGGTGCTCGGGCGTATTACCGAGCAGCACGCTCAGGAGAGTTGTCTTGCCGGCACCGTTGCGCCCCACGAGGCCGACCTTCTCGCCGTTGCCCACCGTGAATGACACGGGGCTCAAAATACGACGTGCGCCAATCTCTATTCCCAAATCCCGGACTATTAACATTTAGAGTCTCAGTGACTCGGTGCAAACAGTCAGTTCTTCTCGAGAGAGCGGGTGCACCCCGGGTGTCAGCGCGGGCGCTGCGCATCGCACCAGTGGCGTGGGGGCGTAATCAATGATGCTGGTCCGCACGATAGAGCGTGGCGAGGTCACGTCAACGTGCGTAGTCATAACAACAATGATAGGGCCCGGGTGGCTCGCCCCGACTCGCCGCGCGTCTCGCCAGTGGCCGAGGTGCGAAACAGCGGTTTGTGGCACCATTGCAACATGACTGAAACGTTCTTCGTTGACGTCTGGAGCGACGTGGTCTGCCCCTTTTGTTATTTGGGCACCCGACAACTGTCGGCCGCTCTCGAGGAGTTCGACCATCGCGACGACGTGATACTTCGTCACCGGGCCTTCGAGCTCGATCCCCACGCACCCACTACCTACGAGATGCCGCTGGACGAATTGCTCGCCGCGAAGTACTCGATGCCGATTGAACGGGCCCGATCCCTCCACGAGAAATTGGAGGACGACGCGTCCGCACTGGGCATGACGTGGTCCATGAAGCGGGCCCAACCTTCTAACACATTCGACGTCCATCATCTCATTGCGCTGGCCAACGCGCAGGGCCGTGGCGGCGCCATGAGCGAGCGTCTCTTTCGCGCCTACTTCAGCGAGGGCCAATTGCTTAGTGACCACGACACGCTCGAGACGCTGGGCACTGAGACCGGCGTGAGTGATGTGGGGACCCTCTGGGATGGCGACTCATTCAGCGACGACGTACGTGACGACGAAAGCCGAGCGCACGAGCTAGGCATCACCGGGGTGCCGACGCTGCTGTTTGACGACAAGTTCATGGTGGTGGGCGCGCAGGGCTCCGACCAGATTTTGGATGTCCTCACGCGGGCCTGGGCCAGTCGCTAAGTGTTATTCCTCAGCCTCGGCCGGCACGACCGCCGCGGTCGCCACGGTGTGGCCTTGGTCAAGGTTCATCACTCGCACGCCCGTGGCGTCACGACCCTGCGAGGAAACCTCTCGCACCGGCGTGCGAATGAGTACGCCACCGCTCGACGCCAACAGGAGCTCGTCGCCGAGTTCGGCCATGAAGGCCGCTACGACAAATCCCCGCGCGGCCGTCAGCTTGATGGCGCGAACGCCGAGACCGCCGCGACCCTGACGGTTAAAGCGTTCCGTCTTCACTCGCTTGCCGAACCCCGTGTCGGTCACCAAGAAGAGATCAGCACCGTCGCGCACTACGTCCAGGGCAATGGCCTTGTCGTCAAGCTTGAGCTTGATGCCCCGCACGCCGGTTGAATCGCGGCCGACCTCGCGGACTTCTTCCTCGTTGAATCGAATCGACATGCCGCGAAAGGTGACGACCATCAGGTCATCGTCGCCGCTCGTGGCCACAACGCGAACGACCTCGTCGCCGTCGCGCAATTTGATAGCAATCCAGCCCTCGCGGCGCGACTTGTCGTACTCGCTGAAGGCGGTCTTCTTTACGGTGCCGTTGGCCGTCGCGAAGACGAGGAACTTGTCATCCGGGAAGTCAACGGTGGTGACGATTGCCTGGATCGACTCGCCGGGCTGCAAGTTGAGCAGGTTCACAACGGCGGTGCCCTTGGCGGTGCGCTCCTTCATCGGAATTTCGTGACCCCGCAAGCGAAACACGCGACCGCGATTGGAGAACATCAGGACGTACGCGTGCGTAGTGGTGTGAATGATTTGCTGGACGAAATCCTCGTCCCTCAGCTTCGCTCCCTGCACCCCTCGCCCACCGCGGCCCTGCACCCGAAAGGAGTCCGCACTGACCGATTTCACGTAGCCGGCCTGGGTCATCGTGATGACGATGTCCTCGTCCTTGATGAGGTCCTCGACGCCCAGTTCACCTGGGTCGTTCACTATTTGGGTCAATCGTTCGTTGGCGTACTTGTTGCGGATGACGGTGATCTCGTCGGCGATGACCTTGCGCAACTTGGCGTCGTTGGCCAGGATCGACTGAAGCTCCGCGATGGTATTGCGCAACGTGTTCATCTCCTCTTCGAGTTCACTGCGGCCAAGGCGGGTAAGACGGCCGAGGGTCATGTCCAAGATGTGGTTGGCCTGCTCCTCGGAGAATTCGAACGGGCCGGTCATCAACGCTGCTCGCGCAGCCGGTCGGTCATCCGATCCGCGAATAGTCGCGATCACTTGGTCAAGCATGTCAATGGCCTTAAGCAGGCCCTCAACAATGTGGGCCCGTGCTTCGGCCTTGCGAAGTCGGAACGCCGTGCGGCGCGTCACCACCTCGACCTGGTGGGCAATGTAATGCTTGAGCGCTTGGGCTAGCGAGAGCGTGCGCGGCACGCCATCAACCAGCGCCAACATGTTGACCGCAAAGGTCGTTTGCAATGACGTGTTCTTGTAGAGCTTGTTGAGCACCACGTTGGCGTTGGCGTCACGCTTCAGTCGAATCACCAGGCGAGCCTGACGGCCCGCGGAGTCGTTCTGCACCGCAGAGATGCCATCGAGGTCCCCGTTCTTCACCAGGTCGTAAATCTTCTCTTCGATTGCCTCCACTGACACCTCGTAAGGGAATTCGGTGACCACAATTCGTACGTCATTGCGGTTCTCTTCGATTTCCGCGACGGCGCGCATCTTGATTGAACCGCGTCCCGTGCGGTACGCGTCGAGGATTCCCTGACGACCGAGGATCTGCGCTCCAGTTGGGAAGTCCGGACCCCGCACGAAGTTCATCAAGTCGTCCGAGGTCGCGTCGGGGTTAGCGAGCAGGTGCAGCGTCGCGTCGATCACTTCGCCCAGGTTGTGCGGCGGGATCTTGGTGGCCATACCCACGGCGATCCCCTGTGATCCGTTCACGAGAAGATTCGGGTAGCGCGAGGGCAACACCGTGGGCTGCAGCGTGGTGTTGTCGTAGTTCGGTTCGAAATCCACTGTCTCTTCGTCGATCGAATCGAGCATTTCGAGGGCCAGTGGCGCCAGTCGACATTCGGTGTAGCGCATCGCCGCGGCGCCCTCGTCCGGACCGGTACCACCAAAGTTGCCGTGACCGCTGATGAGCGGGTGACGCATCGCGAAGTCCTGGACCATGCGCACGAGGGCGTCGTAAATGGCGCTGTCGCCGTGCGGGTGGTACACGCCCATCACGGAGCCGACCACGCTGGCACACTTGGAATAGGGCCGGTCTGGACGCAGACCCTGGTCGAACATCGAATAGAGAATTCGACGGTGCACCGGCTTCAGGCCGTCGCGCGCGTCGGGCAACGCGCGCGAGACAATAACCGACATTGAGTATTCGAGGAACGATCGTTCCATCTCCAGGTTGATCTCGATGGGTTCGATGTAACCAACCACGTCGTCGCCTGGTGGCGGAGTACCGGTGCCGGTGGCGCCTCTACGTGCCATATCGCTCCACTCCTAGATGTCTAGGAAGCGAACGTCTTTCGCATTGGTCTGAATGAAGTGGCGACGCTGGGGCACGTCGTCGCCCATGAGAATCGAGCAGACCTCGTCGGCGAGCGCCGCCTGCTCCACGGTGATTTGCAGCAATGCCCGTTTGGTCGGATCCATCGTGGTGTCACGAAGTTCGTCGTAGTCCATCTCTCCGAGTCCCTTGAGGCGCTGAAAGTCGTTCTTGTGTGCGGGGTTGTCGAGGAGAAACTTGGTCTTTTGCGTGTCGTCGCCGAGGTAGACCTTCTCCTTGCCCACCAGGGTTGAATAGAGCGGTGGCTGGGCCACGTAGATATGCCCGTTGTTGACGAGCTCGGTCATCTGGCGAAAGAAGAACGTCAGCAACAGGGTGCGGATGTGGCTGCCGTCAACGTCGGCGTCGGCCATCAAGATGATCTTGTCGTAGCGAACCTTGGTGACGTCGAAATCCGCTTCGACGCCGGCCCCAATGGCGGATATGAGGGCCTGGATTTCGGTGTTCTTGAGAATTTTGTCGGAGCGCGCCTTTTCGACGTTCAATATCTTTCCGCGGATGGGCAAGATCGCCTGGTTGCGCGGATTGCGCGCGTCCTTCGCCGAGCCGCCGGCCGAGTTTCCCTCGACAATGAATAGTTCGCACTCGCGCGGATCATTGGACGAACAGTCCACCAATTTTCCGGGTAGACCGGCGCCGTCCAGGGCACTCTTGCGACGGGTGAGGTCGCGCGCCTGGCGCGCGGCCATGCGCGCACGCGACGCCTGCACGGCCTTGGCCACGACCTGTCCGCCCTCTTTCGGATTCTCCTCCAGCCAGTCGGCCAACTTTTCATTGGTCGCGCGCTCGACGAGTGATCGAATGGATACATTGCCGAGCTTGCTCTTCGTCTGGCCCTCGAACTGCGGCTCGGCGAGACGCACCGAGATTATCGCGGTGAGGCCCTCGCGGATGTCCTCGCCCAGCAGGTTCTCGTCCTTCTCCTTGAGCAGGTTGCGCTTGCGGGCGTAGCGGTTCACCACGTTGGTGATGGCCTTGCGGAAACCCTCTTCGTGCATACCGCCCTCGATCGTCGAGATTCCGTTGGCGAACGAGTGGATGCTCTCGTAGTACCCGGAGTTCCACTGGAAGGCCACTTCCACCTCTTGGCCCTCTTCGGCCTGCTCATAGAAGCCGACCTTGCGAAAGAGTGACTCTTTGGCGTTGTTGAGGTGGCGAACGTAGTCAACGATGCCGCCGTTGTACTTGAACGTCTCTTTTGCTTCGCGTCCTTTTCGCTCATCCACGAACCGGATCTCAAGACCACGGTTGAGGAACGCCATGATCTGCAAACGCTCGGTCACGGTCTGAGCGCGAAAGTCAACCTCTTCGAAGATCGAGGGATCGGGCGCAAAGGTCACGGTCGTGCCGGTTCGCCCATGAGGAGCGGGACCAACTACCTTGAGCTTGCCTTGTGGCTTGCCGCCGTTTTTAAACATCAACTGATAGTGCTTATCGTTTCGGTATATTTCCAGATTTAATTCGGTCGACAGTGCGTTCACCACCGAGACACCGACACCGTGCAGGCCGCCCGAAACCTTGTAGCCCTCACCCCCGAATTTCCCTCCGGCGTGCAGCAGGGTCAGCACCACTTCGGCCGCACTCTTGCCGGGATACTGCGGGTGCTCGTCCACGGGGATGCCTCGACCGTCGTCGATGACCCGCGCGCTGCCGTTGGCCATAAGCGTCACGTCAATGCGGGTACAAAAGCCGGCCATTGCTTCATCAATGGCGTTGTCCACGACTTCCACCAAGAGGTGGTGAAGTCCGGCCGGTCCGGTTGAACCGATGTACATTCCGGGGCGAACCCGCACGGGTTCTAATCCTTCGAGAACGGTGATATCACTGGCGTCGTAGCTCGGTGATCCCTTGGACATCTGGGCCACGAAGGATTCCTTTCAGCTATAGATTTCGGCGCAGGCGCGCAGTCGGCATGCAACTTTTCGACCTATTTATCCTACCCGATTTACCGCAACATTCGTGCGCCCAACGGTCGCGTTGCCGAGGTACTTTAACCTAAATTACGGGTCTTTTAACACCGTGCGCACAGCGCTCGGAGCGCGATCACCGAGTGTCGCGAAGCCAGCCAAAATTGTTGGCGCCTGCGAGGCGACGCGCTGCGCAAATGCACCTGAAGGAACACTCACCAACAACACTCCGTTCTTCACAAACTCCGGTCGACAGTGTTGCGCAATCACCGGTTCAACAATGTGTGGCCACATTTCGCGAATCTCGTCAATGAGACGCAGGTCGACCTTGCGCAGTCGCCCGGCCACCGCGTTCAGCAACTCCGCGAGGCCCTCGGGTTGATCGTCGTGCCCCTTCATGGCATCGAGAGTGACAGGTCGATGACCGCGGCCGGGCTCATGGCCGACGGCAGGGGTGAGGCCGTCGTGACGAGTGTCTGACCCGCGGGCAGGAGTTGCAGCAGGCGGTCACTGCGCAGGGGATCAAGCTCGCTAAACACGTCGTCCAGCAGCAAAAGTGGGTCAACGCCACGCTTTTGCTGGACTAGTTCGTGTCCCCCGAGACGCAGGGCGAGCGCCAGCGAACGCTGTTCGCCCTGGGACGCCTGTCGGCGGGCCTCGCGCCCATCCAGGGTGAGCAGTACGTCATCTCGCTGTGGACCCAGTGTGGTGTGGCCCCGAAATCTATCGTCGTCCCCCGAGCGCTCGAGGGCGTCGAACAGGTCACCCCGCCACGACTGCTCGTATTCGATGCCTACGGCCAGATCGTCGTGGGCGAGCTCTTGGTAGTACCGCGTCACCAATGGCGTCAATTGAGCGAGCACGCTTCGGCGAATGGCCACCAGTTCTTCGCTGACGAGGACAAAATCCGTGGACCACACGTCAAGTTCTTCTCGTTGAGAGGACGAGGGCAGTTCGCCCCGAAGTCCGCGCAGCAGGGCGTTGCGTTGGCTCAAGATGCGGGCGAATCGCTCGATGACGTCGCCAGTGTTTATGTCGACGTCGCTCAGCAGATGCGTGAGAAAGACTCGACGATTTTCCGGTCCTTGGCGCACGACATCCACGCCCTCGGGAGTGAAAATCGTCAGCGGTAGGGCTCCGGCGAGTTCACCGCGCGACAGCGGTCGCTGGCCATTGACGAGCATTCTCTTTGTGGTGTTTCGCACTCCGCGCGTCAGCGTGAGGTCTACTTGTACGCGCCGCTCGCGCTGATAGAGCACACCATGAACCTCGGCAATCTGGTCACCGGTGCGGATCATGTCACTCGCGACGCCGGTGCGAAAGGACGCTGCCGTTGCCAGGGCGTAGACCGCCTCTAAGACCGAGGTCTTACCCGTGCCGTTAGGAGACAACAGCACGGTAACTGCTTCGCGGTCGGGTACGAAATTAAGCTCTTTGAAGAGTCGAAAGTTTCGCAGTTGGAGTTCGTGGAGACCCACGACAATCAGTCCGGACTACTGCACGCGAACGGGCATGAGCAGATAGCGAAAGCGCGTGTCATCGACTCCGTGCACCATAGCGGGGCGCACCGAATCGGACATCTCGAGAATTACTTCGTCGCCGGGCACGGCTTCAATGCCGTCGATGAGGAAACTCGGATTGAACGCGATCGTAATCTCTTCTCCGCTGTAATCGGCGTCCACGTTGTCTTCCACGTCGCCGGCGTCGTGGCTCTGGGTCCTGATCTCAATACTTTTATCTTTGGTTGTGAGCCGCACGGATGAAGTGGAGTCCTTGGCCAGGAGCTTCGCCCGCTTGAGCGACGTCAAAAGGGTGTCTTTTGCGACGCGGAGTTGGTTGGGATAGCTGGCAGGAATTAGCTGCAGCACCGATGGGTAGTTTCCATCGATAAGACGTGACGCGATACTGGTGGTTCCTACGACAAAACAGATCTCGGCTTCGGTCAGCGTGACGCCAATCTGCGCGTCGAGTGCTAGCGACGCGGCAGCTCGCTGTAACTCTTGCAGTGCTCGAGCGGGGACTAACAAATCCTGAGTTCCGCCAACTCCCTCGACCCCGGGTACGTCGCGGACGGCCAATCGATACGAATCAGTGGCGATAAGACGTAAGGAACCATTCTCGGTGGTGAAGAGCACCCCCGTAAGTAGGGGCCGCGCGTCGTCATTGGCCGCCGCGCGGACAACTTGATTGAGTCCTTGAATGAGATCGAGCGCCGCGATCGACGTGAGCGATCCGGTGACGGGAGGCAACTTTGGATAATCCATCACGGAAAAAGTGCGTAGAGAGAACTTTGCGCGACCTAGAGAAACCTCAACGTTTTCGTCCGAGCCAACAATGGTGACGGCGCCTGCTTCCAACGATCGAACGGCGTCAACAATGAGTCGGGCTGGAACAACCGTCGAACCATCTTCGAGGCCAATAACGTCGAGGGTGGTGCGCACGGTGATATCGAGATCGGTGCCGGTAACCGTAAGTTGATTCCCCACCAGGGTGAGCAGAATCCCGGATGACGCTCCGATGATGCGTGTGGCAACAACACGGCTCGCCGCGCTTAGTGCTTCGACAAGGATGTCGCGTTCTGATTTGAACTTCACTGAACTACCTTTCTTCAACTACTGAGATTATGGTGTGTTTTTTCTATGTGGAGAATCCTTAGTAGTAGTAGGTCTGTGGGTTTGTGGATTCCCTACAAAAACACCTGATGAGAACCTACTTAAATAAGCGACTCTTTACACACCTCTGTGACTAACTCCCTCAACCCTCAAAACTCAACCCTAAAGTGATGTGCAATACAAGCCAGTTAACAGTGTGTAATCAACAAGGCATCCCAATAGTTGCGCACAAACTATTCCCGGTTTTCCCCCTGCAGACGGCGCTTCAATTGATTGATCTGTGAGAGTGTCTCCGCGTTGAGCGCAATCTGCTCTCGAATCTTTTCTACACCACTGATGACTGTGGTGTGATTGCGACCATCAAAAATTCGAGCGATCATAGGATACGAATAGTTCGTCAACAAATCGCGAATCAGATACATCGCTACGTGACGGGCGTGTACGAGGGGCCGAAGTCGCTTCGCGCCGCGCACGTCCTCCACTGAAAGCCCGTAGAACTCTGACACCACCGCCAATATGGTCTCTGGCTTCAAAATCGCCTGCTCTTGACCCAGGTTGGTCAGGTGGGCCTTGGCCAGCTCGAGCGAAATTGGCTCTTGGCGTAGGTTGGCGAAGGCCCGCAACATCGTGATGGAACCTTCGAGCTCGCGGATGTTGTCACGAACACGCTGAGCGATCCACTCCGCCACGTCGCTCGGCAAGTCAATGCCTTCGCGCTCGGCCTTGGAACGAAGAATTGCGATTCGCGTCTCGAGGTCGGGTTGATCGATCTCCGTGACGAGTCCTTGCAAGAGACGACTACGGAAACGATCCTGCAAGCCCGCGAGGTCGCGGGGCGAACGGTCTGAGGTAAGAACTATCTGCTTGCCGTCGCCGTGCAGGGCGTTATAGGTGTGGAAGATCTCCTCGTGGAATGTTTCTCCGCGGGTCTCCATGAATTGAATGTCATCGATGAGCAGTACGTCATTTTCGCGATAGCGCTCATGAAGGGCTAACTGGGTGCGCGTTTGTATTGCGCGAATGAAGTCATTCAGAAAGGTCTCCGTGGACACGTAAAGAACTTTGCGACCCGGATAGTTCTCCTGCACGTAGTTACCAATCGCGTGTAGGAGGTGGGTCTTACCCAGACCCGAGTTCCCATAAATCATCAGAGGATTATAAGCTCGACCAGGGGTTTCAGCCACTGATTGGGCGGCCGCGAAAGCGAGGCGATTGGACGAGCCGGGCACAAACGAGTCGAAGGTCATCCGCGGATCCAGTCGCGCGGGACGATCGGCGCTGGCCACAAACGAAACGGCATCAATTTCGAGCGCAGGCCCCTCAACTATTTCGCTCACCGTGGTCACCGTTGCGTCACTCAGCGTTAACGAAACTTGAACGTGCGAGCCCATCAACTGCTTCGCCTGCTCGGTGATGAAGGGAAGATAGCGTTGTTGAACCCGCTGCAGCTGAATTTGGTTTGGTGCGCCGATTATAAGCTGGTCGTCGTGGTAATCCACAAGGCGCAGTGTGCTAAGTCCGGCCGACCAGACTGACTCAGAAGCGTTGCCACGTAAGGAGTCTCGAAGCGCTGACCAGATTTCCTCACTGCTCTGCATTAGTTCCTCCACAGGTCGACACTGACGTTATCCACAAGCAGAATCTCTTTGCAATCGAATCCGGTGTCCTTGGGGAGTGTCACCCTACTCTCATTCGCGACTCCGTGCCAAGGGGGTGGGTTCGTCGGATAAGATTGTTCCCAGTTGTGCGCCAGCGACCCCCAGGGGGTACCGCGAAGCGCACCCAAATAGTTTGAGAAGAGGTTTTGTGAAGCGAACGTATCAACCCAATAAGAGGAAAAGGGCTAAAACGCATGGCTTTCGTGCTCGTATGCGAACCCGCGCCGGTCGAGCCATTCTAAAGGCTCGACGTGACAAGGGCCGCCACGAGCTGACGGTCTGAGCGCAGAGTGCCCGGTCGGGTTCGAACCCGACGGCAGTTCGCACTCCTAGCCGCACCAACCGGGCGGGGTCAAAGCGGGTCGCTACGAATAAGTTTCGTAGCCCTAACCCACGAGGAACCCCCGGTTAAAGTGGCCTACGCGATCGGCCGTAAGGTCGGCAATGCCGTCGCTCGTAATCAGATTCGACGTCGTTTACGAGCACTCATCGACAACTTCAATCCTCAACCACATCCAGGGAATTACCTCATCAAGTGTGGCCTAGAGACAGGAAATCTCTCCTATGACCAACTTCAACACCATCTCCACCAGGCTTTGGATCGTGCCGGCGCGTTCGCCTAAATCATCGCATATCGCGAAAGTCCTGGTGGGCGCGGTGAAGATCTATCAACGACTGACGGTGGGGCGAATTGCCCCCTGTCGCTTCTATCCCTCGTGCTCTCACTTTACGGTCGAGGCCATTGAAGTTCACGGCGCGTGGCGCGGCGGCGCCATGGCACTGCGACGTCTAGGCCGTTGTCGCCCGCTTGGCCCCCACGGCATTGACCTGGTTCCCGAAGCGAAGGAAGTCGGGAGTATTCAGTTATGAAGAAATTCGAACATGCTATTGGCAGCGTATTTCAGCCAATCTTTCATATCGTTGGCTGGCTGCTCGCACTTTGCTACGACCTGATTCCCAACTATGCCGTCGCGATTGTCCTGTTGACGATCATCATCATGGCGGTACTTACTCCGTTCACGATCAAGAGTACGAAATCCATGATGGCGATGCAGAAATTGCAGCCGGAGATCAAGAAGTTGCAGCAGAAGTACAAGGGGGCGGAAAATCGCCAGACGCTGAACGAAGAGATGATGAAGCTCTATCGCGAAGAGGGCGCCAATCCCGTAGGCGGCTGCCTCCCGATGTTGCTGCAGATGCCATTCCTCTTCATCCTGTACAGCGTCATCAAGGGCTTGGCCAACAAGGTTCTTCAACACGGCAAATTGGCGTCTGCTCCTCGCTACATCCCAACATCCTCAAAGATGTACCACAACCTTATTGCGTCGCACGGGCAGATTAAAGCCTTCGGCATGGACCTAAACCTCAAGGCCTTCAGTGTTCACAGTTCCTTCGCCGCCCAGGTCCCCTTCTTCGTATTCGTCGCCGTTGCGGTGGCCCTGCAATATTTCCAAATGGCCCAGATGAGCAATCGCAGCAAGAAGAGCGGTACCAGCATACCAAGCCAACAATTAATGATGCAGCGATTCTTTCCGATTATTTTCGCATACTTTTACCTCGTAATCCCAGCAGCTGTCGTGCTCTATATGATTATTTCGACGGTCATTCGGATTATTACTCAGGATTTGATGTTCCGTACCGGTGTTTCAAACCCCAATAAGGGTAAAGATTCGGTCCTACCAGCGGGTGAGCCCAAAGTTATTCCCGCGATCGAGGCGAAACCCTCGATCCCGAAGGCGACCAATGCCAAATCGACCAATGCCAAATCTACCAATGCCAAATCGAACAACAATCGTCCCTCGGCGTCGAGACCGCCGACCCCAAGACCTCAAACCAATTCACGCTCCAAGGCGAAGCGGAAGCGAAGGGAGCGATAACCCATGGACTGGGTAGAAACCACTGGAAAATCGATTGACGAGGCTACCGACCGGGCGCTCGCCCACCTCGGAGTCCATCGTGACGACGCTGAAGTCGAAGTCATTGAAGAACCCAAGGCCGGCCTCTTTGGACGTGTCCGGGGTGAAGCGCGGGTGCGCGCTCGCGTGCGCCCGTCTGGTCCCCGACCCAAGCGTTCACGGAGATCGGGCGGTCGTGAAGATCGTCCCCGAAACTCGGGTCCCCGCCCGGAGAAGTCACGCTCCGCGGCCGCATCGGATGGTGAGTCTCCCCGTAAGGAAAAGGAATCATCCAACGGCGCCCGGCGCCCTAACCCGCGAACACAAAGCGGCGCACCACATTCTGAAAAGAGTCCGTCGAAGGAGGACACTATGGCCGAAGGAATTTCATTAGCCGAACAAGGCTCAATTGCCAAGGAGTTCCTGGTGGGACTCCTGGCCTCGATGAACATCACCGCCGAAGTCTCGGTGAAGGAACTCGACGAAGAGACAGTTGAGCTTTCAGTGAACGCTGATCCTCCCACTGAACTTGGCGTCTTGGTTGGCCCCAGGGGTACCACGCTGCAGGCACTTCAAGAAGTCACCCGTACGGTGGTTCAATCGAAGAGTCCGAGCCGCACGGACCGCATCCTGGTCGATGTGGCACAGTATCGTGAGCGACGAGTCGCGGCACTCGGGCGCTTCGCCCAGCAGGTGGCACAAGAAGTAAGCGAGACGGGCGAGGAACGCGCGCTCGAACCTATGTCCGCGGCCGACCGCAAGGCCGTCCATGACGCTCTGACAGAGAATCCGTCGGTAACCACCAGATCAGAGGGCGAAGAACCACGCCGCTTCGTGGTGGTTGTCCCCGGCTAGTTGTCGCATGAAGAACGATTGGCTCTACCTCGCCCTTGAAGAATCAAGGGCGAGGGGCTATTTAGGGCCGGCGACAGTTGATGTGCATGTTGCGCACGCCGAGGGGTTTGCCCGCTGTTGGGAAGAACTTTCCCCCACTCCCCCGAAGGAATTTTTGGATTTAGGTTGCGGCGGCGGACTCCCTGGCCTTGTCCTGCTGGATCGCTGGGATCGCAGGGCCGTTCTTGTGGACTCTATGCAAAAGCGTATGAGGTTCCTAAAAGAGGTCCTCTCCCAGCCTGGCGCCCCGTCGAAAGTTGAGCTTGTTACTGGTCGAGCGGAGGTCGTTGCCAGAGAACCCAATCTTTCGGGGGCTTTTGAGCTAGTAACTGCCAGATCCTTTGGACCGCCAGCCGTCACTGCGGAGTGTGCGGCAAGGTTTTTGAAGGTCGGGGGAGTTTTGATAGTCTCCGAACCGCCGGACGATGGCGAGTCCAGCCGCTGGAACACTGAGATTTTGGCTACGTTGGGACTTGAGCCAAGGGGTCGGGTACGTCACGGTGCAGCGTTCCAGGTTTTGGTGAAGACAGGACATACGCCGAAAAAGTATCCCAGAGACGTGGGTATTCCCGGCAAATCACCGTTATTTTAATGTTTCACGTGAAACAATCCTGACCTAGCGGTGAATGTTGGAAGAGCGCGGGATATGGCCACTGGTTGCGTCCCGCCAGGTCCAAGCACTGTTTC